>Ga0187766_10000429_pt1 | contig 23234 bp, 23 predicted proteins | sample 0216_QUI02_MP05__4_FD_132971 | JGI IMG/M metagenome (GOLD analysis project Ga0187766, IMG submission 132971) | Tropical peat soil microbial communities from peatlands in Department of Meta, Colombia - 0216_QUI02_MP05_20_MG | ecosystem: Environmental > Terrestrial > Soil > Wetlands > Peat ... | reverse complement strand
GGGCCGCTCACGGCATGCAAAGGATTTTGAACACCTCCCGTCCCCACAGTAGCCAGGACATTCGGATCAACATTGGTCACCGCATTGAATACCTGAGAGCTGGCTTGCGTCTGCCCGCCTGAACTTCCCGATTGCTGATTTGAAAGGAAAATGAAGCCGCCAATGATAATTGCAACAATAACCAGGACTCCGCCAATCAATAGCCACGTCCTCATGCTAGATTGATTCTGCTTTTTACCTTTGTTACGCGACTGCGCACGGTTATTTTGACTACTGCCTTGGCGTTGTTGCCGTTGTTCTTTCTCACCCGCACGACGTTGAGCCGCAGAAACGGGCTTTTGTCTTTGTTTTGCTTTTGCCATCTATTGAATATCCTTATGCATTTCTAAGCTAAAGTAATCAGGCTAATTGTATCATAAGCGGGAAAGATTCTATCTCTCAATTACCTCACAAAGGCACATTTGTACTTAATTTAGAGTAATTTTACATTTCCGTTTTGCTTGACAAAGAGTAGCCCTTAAGGTACAATCGTTACGCCACAGCAGATGCTGCATCGAATGCGCCTCGTTCGTCTAGTGGCCTAGGACATCGCCCTTTCAAGGCGAAGATCACGGGTTCGAATCCCGTACGAGGTACTTATTTTTAAACAGTAACGGATATTTCAACTCCAAAGACCAAACCGACTTCAATCTGGTATGATATATTTCAAAGACCGACATCATCCCAAGACATGTCAACCGCCAACGATGATAATTCAAAGCTATCTGGATCTTGCAGATGTCATACTCAAAGCTCCACGCCAATTAGATTGAGAGGAAATAAATGATTAGTGTCGAAGAAGCACTAGAACGTATACTCGCTGAAATTACACCTCTGCCCATGATAAAGGTGCCATTATCCAAAGCGCTTGGACACGTTTTAGCAGAAGATGTGATCTCCCAGGAAGATATACCACCGTTTGCCAATTCCGCAATGGATGGATTTGCATTATTGAGCCGTGATAGCCAACCTCAAGATGGACAGCCTCCACGCCTACACGTGACCGGAGGAGTTGCAGCAGGTTATGTGGCTGACCATGCAGTAGAACCCGGCACTGCTATGCGTGTTATGACCGGGGCTCCCGTCCCTCCAGGAGCCGACTCAGTTATTCAGGTGGAGTTGACACGCTCCGAAGGTCCTGAAAGCGAATGGGTCGAGATTCTACAGGAAGTAGCTCCAGGCAATAATATTCGTCCCGCTGGTGAAGATATGCGCTATGGTCAGAAAGTTCTCACATCTGGTACTGAGATTGGTCCCTGGGATATCGGAATTCTAGCTACTTTAGGCTGGCCACAAGTACCAGTCATTCGCCAACCCCGTGTAGCAATAGTAGGGACAGGTGACGAAATAATTGATGTGGACGAACCGTTGAGGCCTGGGAAGATACGCAACAGTAATAGTTATCTGCTAGAAGCAGCAGTGAGAAAAGCAGGAGCGGAACCAAATCGGTTAGGAATAGCTCTTGATACTCTGGAGAGCCTGAGAGAGAAATTTTCTGAAGCCATTCAAAGTGATCTCATCATCACAACTGGTGGAGTATCCGTTGGAGATTTCGACCTGGTCAAAAACATCATGGCCGAACAAGGTGAGATCGAATTCTGGCGCATCAATATGCGTCCAGGAAAGCCGGTTGCATTTGGGCATATTGGTGCTATTCCTTTATTAGGCCTTCCCGGCAACCCGGTCTCAGCCGCGGTAACATTCGAATTATTCGGTAGGCCTGTCATAAGAAAGATGCTAGGACATACACACTTGCTACGACCCCAAGCTGAGGTTGTAGTTGAAGATGGGGTCAGTGAAAGTGTCATGCGCCGACACTATGTGCGTGCTCACATAGAATGGAAAAATGGTCGCCTCACCGCCTACACAACTGGCAATCAGGGTTCTAATATCATGACCTCTTTGCTGAACGCGAACGCTCTATTAATTGTGCCAGAGGGTGGGACTACAATTCAACCTGGAGGGACAGCCCAGGCAATCATGTTAGATTGGCCAGAGAGTTGAACTTCATTTATCACATTTGACCAGAAGCGGCGTAGTCCATTGTTCGACCACTATACGAGTCATTGGATTGCGGGGACTGAGAAGGAGATGAAGCAACTACCCAACCATTTCCTAAGACAAACGTCGCACCGGTTCCACCATTCCCCCATTGTGAATGAGTTTCAATCGGTGGAGAGGTGAATGAATCTAAGCCAGATTGAGTCCGCGGCATATTGGTATAAGCTAAACTCGTATTTGTTACGTTAGGAGTGAGCAAACTTGAGTCTAGCACCAGCCCTGTTATAGGTAAATGAAGAGTTATCAGATTCAATACAACAAGCTCACCAGCTACCTGACAGATCAGTTCGCGAGACATATTCAACTGCTGGCAAGCCATTTGCAGTGTTGTATTACCATCGGCTACAGTAAAGAGACGCCACTGCTCTGGTGTAAGTTGTACCTGCAAATTCTGATCGCGAATACCAGAAAGATCCGTCGGACACAATACCATGTGTGGTTGCATCAATGCCGTGTTGATACGCCTTGGAGCAAGAGGTCCGGTAAAACGCTCAGGCTTGTTGCTTGAAGAAGCTGAAGCAAATAAAGCACCGGTGTTGCTTACTATATCGCTAGTATTTCTCTCACTCAGGTCCATCGAATTTGAAGTTGCTGTCGTAACAGAAGCGGCATAGAATTGAGAAGGATCATGCAATGTCATGACATCCGGCACCTGCGCTGTGGTTGTCCCGAAATCGGTCTGTTTCTGCAGATTCATAGAAGAGATTTTAGTATTTGAAAATTGTGAAGAAGTGCTATGTGTTGACAAAGGTATGAGAGACGAAACAATGAGAGCTATTAAGAGTCGTTCTTGAGGGGGCTGTAAACCTTCTTCAAAATACATTTCACCGTTAGTCCAACCAACCAGTACTTGCAATATCCTGGTGGTCTCTTGAGCAGCCCATGAATAGAGACTTTCCTGGTTGAGATAGCCCAGATCGATCAGAGTAACAACGGTACGAGTTTCGTTCTGAAGAGGTGTGTTCGATAACGACGATATTTCCTGAAGAGCTTTAAATGAAATAACTCCAGCCTGAAGAAGTCTCTCCCCAAGAGTTTTATGAGATCGGACAGGTCCAATACACATTAACTGCCCTTGACGAAATGAAAGTTCAACCCACTGCGTTTCTTGCTTGACTATCAGGACTCCATTCTTTCTCTCGTCCTCAATCTTCTGCAAGACTGCTCTAAGACCCAGCTGCTCTAACGAACCTATGGATGACACAATACATCACCGTTGTCCAAGAACGACTCTTAACATGTATACAGTTTCTATTCAGGTAATCCAGACATTGAAGTGTATCAGTGCAAGAGTCCACTACAAACACTACGATACAATTACGACGATATCTCAGGCGTTATTATCGTGGCTTCATTGCCATAGCGGAGGGAGAGGGATTCGAACCCCCGAGGCTTTCGCCTAACTGTTTTCAAGACAGCCGCTATCGTCCACTCAGCCATCCCTCCAAAAGCCAGTTCAGAGAGTGCGTTCTAATGGTTTCGTTTCCTTCGTAATCGATAACCACATAAAACAACCTTGAACGCCTTGCAATGGAAACCACAAAACACACTCCAAACAAAGGGTAACTTTCTCTGTTTGGAGTGTACAATTAATGCCGCTAAGCTGTCAATACTGATGGTTATTTTATCCCTTTTCATGGTTAGAGAGAAGGTATGCTTCCTTACGGTGCTCAAGAGACGGGGTATTATTCGCCTCCTTCAATAGAATACATTCTCAGATACTCGACTGCAACCTGCAGTAAATCCGGATCATCCTTGAAGAAACCCAAACCTGCGTTACAGTGATGGCACAACATAGCACGTACTTTTCCAGTCGAGTGGTCGTGATCTACTTCCAACCTATCCTTGTGTTCCTCTCCACAAATCAAACAGCATCCCCTCTGTTCCTCAATCATTGCTTGTCGTTCCTCAGGTGTCAGTTTGTACTTTCGCTTCAACAAATACGCTCGTACTCTCCCTGGATTTTGTCTTTTGTACACCCTGGACTTGCTCATAATTACCTCTCTGTTCCTGAGATAGAATGCTCTCTTAGTACGTCGTCTCTGTGCTTGCTTGTACTTCTCGGATCTCACATAATGCTGATGTTTTGCCTGACGTGTTCTGTCGCCTTCACAATGCTTACAAAATCGTGATAAATGATGTTTCTTTGACCTGTCCCTATAGAAGTCTGCCCGTTGTAAATCTCCCCTCTCACAGGCATGACAATAGAAAAGGCCATTGGGTTGAAGTTCTGCCATATACTCTACCTGTCACTTCATATACGACACTGCTTTAATGATACGGTATATATGCTGTCTCGTCAAGTTGTCTCATTTGTTCTATACTGTTGAAAAGCTGATGAGGGGAAAGCACATGGTCAAGTACCGATTGAAGCAAGTGCTGAAAGAAAAAGGAGTGAGCCAGGGTAAGCTATCCCGCATGACTGATGTTTCCTTATCGACAATACAGAGGTTGTGTGCTGAAGGAAGTACCTACAACGTGAGTATGGATGTGTTAGAGAAAATTGCTAAAGCGTTGGGAGTGCGGATATCTGATTTATATGAAGAGAGGAGCGATGAATAAAAATAACAATTCAAACACCGTTCCTTTGTTCAAATCAATCCCTTTCTGATACAGCCTTTCCCTGACTTAATCCTATCAACAATGCTTGGGGCTGAACGTCTTGCTTAATATTGTGTTGTTGCTTTTACTAAACCTTGGTATTCCACGTGTGTCCCATTAGATTCATTAACACTAACTCACTCGTACCATTTAATAGCTGAGAAACCGCGAATATGTGCCTGAAACGATGAGAATAGCAGTTCTCTACACTCGCAACCTCGCCGAATCCCTGACAAACAGTTCAAGCTTGCAGACTGATAGTGATTCATCTCTTCGACTCAGTAATACGTATTCACGGTCACATCTACACAGTTCTTTGGAGATAGCGTTTCGATGGATTTATGTTTCATTCCCTAAGCCCGCCGTTTTTGACTTCCTATTGTTCATTATTGTAGGATTTTTGCGGATAAATACAATCTGTTCTAGCATTCTGGAACAATCTACAATACTAAAACTGTTCGATCAGTGTAGTCTGAAAGGGTTTGCTACATGACGCATAGGCCAGTACAACTTCTTTGTTCTACAGGAACCTTTAGCAGATTTCCTGATCAAACCGATTATCACTCTATCTTAACCTTTGGGCCAGAGCTTGAAGTGGATGGTTTAGAGCTAATGTTTTATCCAGACTGGTCAGCTAAATTAGATCAAATCGTGAAAGAATTACGCGCCTCAGGACTAAAATTTCCGGTAATTCATGCTGAAAAAGGTATTATTCCGGCACTAATGACTGAGAAAACAGGAGAAGCAGAGCAAGGCTGGCAATGGATGCAAGCGAACTGTGTATTAGGTAAATTGTTAGGCGCCAGTTTATTAATATTCCATCTTTGGGGATATCCCACTTACGATGAAGAACTTCAACATAACCTTCGCTATTTGAAAGAATGCAAAGAAATTGCGGAAGACAACGGATTACAATTGGCAATAGAAACTGTACCATGCAAATATAACGATCCACTCAGTAACATCCGCCACATTCTTGATCAAGAACCAGATATACTTATTGCCCTTGATACCGAATTTCTAGCAATGCATGATCAATTAGAAGCAGCATATGAGACAGATTGGCTTTGGCAGCATAATTGTGTGAGGCACATACACATCAAAGACTATGATGGTAGTTCATACTCAACAGACAATACCCGCCGTTACCTGCATCCAGGTGAAGGTCAGATCAATTTTCTAGAGTTTTTCGATATACTCAATGAGCGTAACTTCAGTGGCAACATCAGTTTAGAATCTTCCATAGTCAATCAAGATGGTTCAAAAGATATATATAAGCTCAAGCAGAGTTTGTCCTGGCTGCAAGAGATGCGATTGCATTTCAATGCATACAATTCTTAAGTTTAGCCATACGCTCAATTTGAAAATCCCCCTCCTTCCATCTTCTTTCATGGTACTTTCTTACCGCTTATCAAGCACTCATTCCAACTTCCAGAAGCAATGTACGTTGTATCAAATATAACAGTTATAACAATTATCTCACTTATATCTTCATTTCACATTCCATAATACTAGCCAGCCAAGTGCGATGTTGTTTAAGCGGGGAGGTTCCTGATGCTTTTGCTTGAGAATATGCTATGAAACAATCCTTTTCAATGAGGCAGAATCCATTTATGAGTAAAGTGCCTATGGTGGGGGTGGGTTCACTCATTCTCGGTTCGATAATAGGGGTCAGTCTTCTATTGCATGCAATGAATCATGCAAGTACTGCCAGTAACTGTACATCGAGTTCTGTTCAATTGAGCGATGAATATACCCCACCAAACTGCACACAAAGACTCTCCCATCATCCAACACAGGTTAAAGATCAGACTCATTCTGTTTTAAATGGTGACGTACTTGGATCAGAAATACTGATAGTGCCTCGACAAGTGGCCTCAACTCCAATCCCTGCACCTCAGCCGGTAAAGAATTCTCCGACGCAGGTACCAATACCCTATCCGAACTCACCTGGTCAGGCTGGAGTTATAGCCATGATCAGACAAGTCTTTGGACCGTACGCTGATGGAGCTTTGAACGTAGCTCGATGTGAATCCGGCTTCAATCCTCTATCATTTAACCCAGTTTCAAATGGAGGCAATCACGCCGAAGGTGTTTTCCAAATACTCTATCCAAGTACATGGAACGGTACATCGGAAGCTTCCAGTTCTCCCTATAATGCCATGGCCAATATCCTCGCCGCTCACCAGATCTTTGTTAGAGATGGTTATAGCTGGAGAGCGAGGACCTGCGCGGCTTAGCTAACAATACGCGGCTACTGTATTCAGCATAAGAGTCATGTGAGACCTTCGCTCTGCTCAGGGTAAAAATGCCCAGGTTATCATGCTTCGCTTTGCTCATCATCGAGTGCTAATGCTCCGCAACTGTTCTCTATGCAAAATTTGCGTATCCAACAGAAGTAATGTACACTACTTTGGAGGTTTCCTGGAGTAATGGATGGCTATGATCACGGTGAATAAGTTAAATCCACTAGGAGAAAAAACAATCCAATATCAGGGAGAAGTCCTGGAGCGTTTAGCGGATGGCATCATTATCCAGGCATATTGGAATCATTCCCCCAAAGATCTAGGCTACGTTTGTTTTGAACCCGGTGATCTATTCATTGAATATTACTATGCCAATCGGTGGTTTAATATCTTTGAAATCTCAGACGCAAGCAATACACGAAAAGGGTGGTATTGTAATATAGCGGAACCAGCAGATATTCGCGAAGACCAAATACTTCAGAAAGATCTACTTCTTGATGTCTGGGTCGATCCATCGGGGAAACCCCTCATCCTGGATGAGGACGAATTTGAAGCTGATAGAACGCTAGATGATAGGCAACGCCAGGGTGCACGCCAGGGGCTACGTGATTTGTTGCAGATAATCGTCGCTCAGATTGAGCCATTCTCATTCAAACCTCTTGAGATGCAGTAGAGTAGAGTATGTCAATTTTATGATCATAGTAATCCAAACTTTGAGTTAAAGTCAGATCAGACTCTGGAAAGACATATCTTGATGGTGGAAAAGAGCGCCAGGTCGTTCCCAAAAGAGACAGATTCTCTCGAATTGAACAGGAACATTGTGGAGCTTGAAGTTTTAGAATCACGAAGGCTTCTACGGCAAAAAGTAATTGAACTGATCCAATTAGCCATGAATTTTTCTCTCTCAACGGATGAAATTCAGCAGCAACTGCATCTCAACCTTTCGGAATTTGGCATGCAATTCACCTCCCAACTTCTTCGTTCGCTTAACCGCGATGATCCTCTGGTGCGCCAGTCAATCGTCAGGCTTTTAACCATGCTGAATGATACTCAAACTATTGAGTCGCTACAGCATATGTCGTTAGATAAGCGGTTATCTCGATCTATACGGCTCTCAGCATCCCTGGCGCTTGCAGGGATGGAAGCAACCGAAGAGACACATGAAATCCGTTTGCATACTCATCTGCGTTTAGTGAATTCCGGTTAGGATGAGATGAGGTATCCCTCGACGAGGCTTTTTTGAAAAAGAGAAATCGTGCACAACGAATAATAATTGATTAGTCATACCGTTAAAATGCACAACATTTCATTTCGCTGTAGCTGGATCAGCTATCCATCCCTCGCTTCTTACATACGCACCTGGGAATGTGTAATTGTTGAACTTTTGTTGCCAGGCCCATCCACCCTGTATACTACACAAGACAGCATCTAACTCATCACCCTGTGGATCATCCACCATTCTCTCGTTCATCTCATCTGATAGTTCAATTCTCAGACCATACCACTTTTCAACCTCAGCAGAGCGCAAACCATGCACAATTTCCCTCCTTGCCATTTCCCTTTCCCTGGTCTGACTCCCACGATCATCGCTTTTGTAACTTTGCTTCCCAACGAATCTTCGAGCCACCAAAGCCGGGTAACCCTCGACCACTATTCTGTTATCTTCAACTGGTCTACAAGGTACAACACATACATTCGCTTCTAGTAATCTGGGCGCGCCTTCAAAAAACATTTTGCCCACAGGGACGCGGTGTAACATCATTGGGCTTCGCGCACCAACAAGTTCATCAGTTATTCTCAAATGCAGCTTTTTTCCTATTGCTCTACCGTCTTTATAACGTTTAAGCGTTGCCTCAAATTCCTGCTTGCCCATTGAAGATATCATCCACACATAATCCTCCCAGTTTTCAGGCCAACCAAGATTTGAGATGAGGTTAAAGGGCTGACCAAACGGAAAATCAAGGGCGGCCATCCATGGACCATTTGAACGCAAAAATATCTCAAAATCACCAAAAGTAACAAGCTTTACACAATTCTGAACACTTAAACGATTAGCTTGCAGTTCGCAAATTGCACACGTTATCGGCTTTCTGGGACTGGGAGCGCTAGTGAAGTCGATGCCGTAGATTCTCATGCATTTGCACCCGCAAAAAATATTCTCTGTAAGAGAGATATTGCACAATGTGCAATCGGTGTATCACAACTGTGCCATGATGCCTTTACTAATAGCTCGCAGAGTAGCATAGACCCCTTTCCCAGTAGAAGCTATTGCCTCATAACTGGGCATATGACGACGGTTCAGGTATCGTTCAAGCACAGGAACCGGCAAGGCGGACGGCATGTCACGCTTATTCCACTGCATAACCAGCGGGAAACGTGTTATCTCTTTACCAATGCGGCGCAAATTCATCTCAAGCTCACAAATACTTTGTACATTCTCTTCAAATTTTTCGGCTTGGGAGTCAACTACAAACACAATACCATCCGCGCCATTGAGAACAGCCAGACGAGTACGTTCATAGAGAATCTGGCCCGGTACAGTGTAGAGATGAAATCTTGTCCGAAAGCCATGAACCGTACCAAGATCTAAGGGAAGGAAGTCAAAAAATAACGTTCTCTCAGTTTCAGTCGCGATACTTAACATCTCACCACGAACAGTCGGATTGATACTTTTGAACACATATTGCAGGTTCGTGGTTTTCCCACAATATCCAATCCCATAGTAAACAATCTTACAGTGGATTTCGTGGGTAGAAATATTGATAAGCGCCATGCGTTAGATACCCCTAATCGCGGAAGAGCAGGTCGATGGTATCTTCCACCGAGGAGCGAAATTGAATATTTAGAACGGAAGATTTCTGGCGATGAGTATCTGCACGCACACGTTCCAAGGTACGTCCCAGCTCTTCTGAAGCTTTTTTGGAAAGCACTTTGACAAGTCCTATATGAGTGAGCTTGTCGAAGACGATTACAAGCAACCACTGATCCTCAATCATAGTGGTGTAGATATTCTCATGTACACCCTGCTGAAAAATTGTGCGAAAATCTTTTTCGCCTAATAACTCTGCAACATGGCGGGAAGAAGAAAATGCGCCGGCCAGTAAGGCACCTAAAGATGTCACATTACGTTTTGTGCTCATCCCTTGAGAGGAAACAACCTGACCACTCTTGTCCAAGAGCATGACAGAAGTGGCACTCGTACCACTCATAAGCTTGGTGAGTGAATCGGCGATAGTATCAAGTTCATGATCAGATATAATAAGGTTGGTCAGTTGTTCCATGTACGCGTGTCTCTCTGTGCGTATGTCAGGCTTTGAAGGAATTATTACTACAATCTACAAATAATTATGCTATGTCCAGAGCTTGAAGGATTTCATTTCGACTTGCCTTCACCATATGGCGTACTCGACTGATGCTTGATGCATTATCAAAAAGAGTGACTACCAATGCAAAGTCTCCAAGAGGATCAACGCTCACCAGGGCTTGTTCATATTCTGTTAGAACACCTACGACACTACCACGTGATATTTCCTGTCCTAGCGCTTCTGCGGTATTCAAACCAGTAGTCATATAGGCCCCGACGGTTTCCATATCTTCTTTACCATCGCGGCTCAGCCCCTCAATCAATAAACCATCTCTTCCAACCAGGACAGCGAGCCTTACCCCTGGAATCGTCAAAAAACGGCTCAGCATCTGCTTTAGGTCAACCATTCTCTCCTCCATGGACTATGGGCAACTATATGAATGAATACCAGCCAGAACCGTTGCCATTCTACATCAAGCATATGAACGGTGCAAACGTATGGGATATCTTGGCTAGGGAAGGCCAATCAGATAGCAATCCTCATTGTCCTAATAGAAATAACGTATAGCAGCGAGAATAAATGCACGTGCAGCCAGAATTACTTCCTGTACTTCAACAAATTCATCGGGCATATGAGCAACTTTTACATTCCCAGGACCAAAAAGCACCGACGGAAAACCTCCCACATTTACCAATAAGCGTAAGTCTGACCCGTAGGGAGCACCCTCTATGTCAGGTATCTTACCTGAGACATCTAAGACACATTGCTCCAAAAGCTTGATCAGATCATGGTCTACTGGAATCTCTGCCGGCTCGAACTGGCCACCTGACCAGGTACATTCAAGTGGATGGTCACGCAACCAGGGATCTGCATAAGCCAGGTTATTGAGTGTATGCTCAAATTGCCGGCGCACAGAATCGCTATCTTCACCCATAGCTACCCCGATACGCCCTTCAAAAATTACTTCTTCTGGTACTGATGAAGGCCAGTTACCTGCGCTGATGCATCCAATATTGAGTGGGTAAGGTAGCTGGAGTTTAGCGAGCAAAGGGTGCTTGATTTCGCCATTGCGTTCTTGTTCGAGCTGTAACAAAGCTCTGTGTATATCAAGATATTTTTCGAGAGCGCTCACTCCCTCCAAACGCACGCTAGCATGCGCGGATTTCCCACGAATTTTGACGATAAAAGTGAGGGCTCCTGCTTGCGCAGGAATCAAATTAAGGCATGTTGGTTCGCATACAATGGCAGCATCTCCTGTATATCCACGTAAGAGGCTAGCAAACGTACCGATTCCCCCATCCTCTTCCCCAATTACACTCTGGATCATCAGAGACCCAACGATAGGAATACCAGCATCTATAATAGCCTTGACAGCATAAAGGGCAGCCATTAGTCCGCCTTTCGTGTCACACGCCCCTCGTCCGTAGATGCGCCCATCGACCAATTCTGCGCCCCAGGGGTCATATACCCAATTTGCGTGATCACCTTCAGGTACTACATCAACGTGTCCATTAAATACCAATTTTTTACCTTTTAAGCCTCCTCCACTAGTTCCTCCTTGCCATAATCCAACCAGTCCTATTGCCTCGTTTCTACTGCGATCGACTTCCATCCCAGGGAACTGTGGATGCTTTCGGATTGCATCTACATCAATTGTCCACTGGTCCACATGAAGGCCCAATTGGCTCATATGTTGTCCCAACCACCTCTGAGCTGAGTCTTCTTGACCCGTTAAACTTTTGATACATAACAATTCACGCAACGCATCGATAAGTCCTTGTTCATCAAGCGCAGACAGCGCTTTTTGTTCAATCTCTGTAAGTGCCATGTCAAAAAAACTCTCATTCTATAATTGGTTGTAATTCACACATTCTACCATATCAAATTCTGTTTCCCCTGTTATGCTATAATGAGTCTGTCTGGAACATTCATTTTGCTCATTCAATGAGGTGCAAATGCATAAAGATATCGCTGAAATTCTCATTTCGGAGGAAGAGATACACGCTAAAGTTGTCGAACTAGGTAAGCAAATTACTCGTGATTATGAGGGCAAAAATCTACTGTTACTTGGGGTTCTCAAAGGTGCGGTGCCTTTTATCATTGACCTGGCACGTGCTGTCAACTTATTGGTAGATATAGACTACATGGCTATCAGCAGTTATGGCAACGAAACACATTCGAGTGGAGTGGTGCGGATCTTGAAGGACCTCGAAGCGCCAATTGATCAAAAACATGTGTTAATCGTCGAAGATATCGTTGACAGCGGTCTCACGCTCAACTACTTGTTTGGCATGTTGAAAAAACGTGACCCACTCAGCATACGTGTGTGTACGCTTTTAAACAAAGCACAAAAGCGCGATGTCGAGATAGAACTTGCCTATGAGGGCTTTACAATTCCTATGTTTTTCGTTGTAGGTTACGGGATGGATTATGCGCAACTCTATCGTAATCTACCCTATATAGGAATTCTGAGACCTGAAGCTTACAGCGATGGCACGGAGAGACCACAAACACACCACAAGCACCCACTTGAAGGGAAAGATAGTGTCATGTAGCTCTCCATAGGTTTGGGAAAATACCTTTTCTGTAGGGGCGAGGGCGGTGAGGAGTGGCTGGGTGGGCCTTTATGGTCGCCCGTAGGGATGGGCAGGCTGTACATCGCCGATTCACATGTTCAGATGACTCGCAGCGGGCGACCATAAAGGCCCACCTCCCTTCTACCCAACCACTCTCGCCCCTACAGAGTTCGCGATTGTCTTGAGAAATTCGTCGATTGCTAGTAAATTGTCAATGGGATAAGTTCATGTCTTCAAACACACAAACTACCCCTCAGTCAAACAACCAGAGGTTCACATCAGGTACTTCTTCCGATGCAGCAATCGTGGTTGAAAATTTTACCAAAATTTATGGTTCAAATCGCGTAGTGGATACGCTTCAATTTACTGTACATCCAGGAGAAATCTTCGCGCTTCTCGGACCAAACGGGGCCGGCAAAACTACAACCATAGAAACGCTCGAAGGTTTTCGAAAACCTGATGAGGGGCAGGTGCGCGTACTGGGCCTTGATCCAATCCGCGATGTGCATAAACTCATGCCGCAGATCGGTGTGATGCTACAACAAGATGGACTTTACCCGGGACTCACCGCTCGAGAGGTACTGAAGCTATTTGCCGGATATTACAGGGAGCCACAAAATATCGATAGTTTGCTTGAACGAGTAGGTCTAAACGCAGCAAACAAGACAAGATGTCGCAGGCTTTCAGGAGGCCAAAAAAGAAGACTGGCACTGGCAGTGGCGTTGGTAGGTAATCCAAAACTCGTTTTTCTGGATGAGCCAACTTCAGGCATGGACCCACAGGCACGTCTTGCAACCTGGGAAATTATCCGTGAACTACAGCAGAGTGGAGTGACTATCTTAATGACTACTCATTTAATGGACGAAGCTGAACGCCTGGCCAACCGCATCGCAATTATTGATCACGGACGACTAATTGCCCTGGATACACCATCCGGTTTGACCGGAGCTAAAAGCTCCACCGTCGTGCGTTTTGTAGCGCCTGCCGGTCTGGATTGCACACAACTATTAGCGCTAGAATTTGCCAGCTCAGCAGAGGAAATTCGTCCTGGTAGTTACTTGTTAGCGACTGACGAGGCTTCCAAGCTCATTGCAGAATTGACCATATGGTTGCGCGATCACAACATAACGCTGAGTGAATTGCGTGTTGGACATGGTTCTCTTGAGGATTTATTTTTGCGTTTGACGGGATCGGAGATGAGAGACTGATGGCAACTAATACATTTGCACAACAAGCATACCACGAAAATGCAGCACCACTGCATCAACAGATCTTTGCACAGACCAAAGTCGAATTGCTGTTAACGCTACGGCGTGGAGAGAGTGTTTTGATTACCCTGGTTGTGCCTGTACTCTTACTTATCTTTTTTGCATCATTAAACATCATACCAACTACGACGAGCAAAGCAGTAGATTTTCTTCTACCAGGAATACTTGCTTTAGCAGTGATCGCGGCAGGCATGGTGAGCCTGGGTATTGCTACAGCATATGAACGATATTATGGGGTATTGAAGCGCCTGGGATGTTCCCCTTTATCTCGCAGTAGTCTTATCATCGCCAAGGTGATTTCAGTTCTTGCTCTTGAGATCATCCAGGTTATCGTACTAATCGGAGTAGCTGTTATCCTCTATAATTGGCACCCTTCTGGATCACCAATCCTCACCCTTTTAGCGTTGGCTATAGGAACCGTAACATTTTCAGCACTGGGGTTAGCAATGGCAGGCGCATTACGAGCTGAGGCAACTCTTGCAGGGGCCAACGCGCTCTTCTTACTCTTCCTTTTACTGGGGGGTGGGATTCTTCCCCTAAGCCATCTACCGCCAACACTTGCAGCAATTGCTGAAATCCTGCCTGCTGCAGCACTCACGCAAGCACTGCAAGCAACGATGTCTGGACATATTTCGTACTTATGGAGCCCTCTCATCATTCTTGTGGTCTGGACTGTTGCCATTCTACTGGTAGCAATCAAGACCTTCAATTGGGAGTAGTAGCTGTCACCCCGAGCACATTCGCTCCGCTCAGTGTAAACTCCACGAAGGGAAGCATCTATGTACCCAACAATCGAGACCCTTCGCTGCGCTCAGGGTGACAGCTAAGAGAGTGCTATTTTGATTGAGGAAGCGCATTTACCTCCTCCGCCTCCTCAAACTCTGTTTCTTCACCCAAGAGCGCATCAGAAGGCACCGACTGCAATTGAACTAATGTCACGAGAAACATGATGAAAATCAGGATATGTAAAGCTGTACACCAGGCGCAAATGGTGTGTAAAGCCACTATTTCAGCATATACAAGGTACAGAACAACCAGCATTCCTGATAACGCCCAGATAAATTGTGCCCATCGAATCCTACGTTGCCATAAACCTGATGTCGTGAACAAGCCAGCAACTGCTAAAGACGCAGCGACTACGCACCATCCAAACCCGGGTATAGTAATTGGAATTGCTGTGCCTGGAACAACTGAATAAGAACTGGATATAACTCGAGCACAATTAACCAGCCCATTATCAGAACATACAAGAGGTACATTCTCATAATGTACCGAGGTCAGATAGATTGCAATACCTATGCCCAATAATGAAAGCGCGAGTATAAGAAACTGACTTTTTGAGGGCTGAATTTTCTTCATAGTCACTTCATTATAACATCAAAATCAGGGATTATCCAAAATTCCGGGTGCATCGGCAAGACCCGGCACTTCTACTTCTCCGAAGTAGCTATCTTTGTCGAAAGTAGCTTCGAGGGTCGGTTCAGGTATCAGGCTGACAGTTTCCCCCTGGGCGTTAACAAGCTTTCCCTCTATCAGCGACATACCTGCAGGAATATCAGCATTGTTCGCTCCGTTGCTAAACAGAACGCCAAATGCTTGCTTTTCTTTGCCTTCGGCCTTGACCGCGATGATTATACGACTATCTTCGGTTGCATGTTCTTCTTGTGCTGATTGCATACCAATTACCGTAGATGTAATCTGATCTTCTCTAAATCCAGCTCGCTTGAGTTCTTCTACGGCATGATCGGCCTTGGCATGATCTCTAAAGACACCCACGATAGGTGATGGATCAGTGTTTTGCATGAATCGCCCCTTTCAGACCTGCATTATTCGTTTTGCGTGACAAATTCAGAGAAATGACATGCTGCGTAATGCTCCCGACCTTCCTTTTTCTCGAAAGCAGGTTCGACTTCGCGACAGATCTGCTGAGCCATGGGGCAACGCGTATGAAAGCGACAACCAGATGGAATGTTAATTGGACTGGGCAGATCGCCGGAAAGAATAATGCGCTTTCGCTTCTTCTCGATCTGCGGATCCGGGATGGGCACTGCAGAAAGCAGAGCCTTCGTATAGGGGTGTTTAGGCGCAGCATATAGCTCATCGCGGTCAGACAGTTCAACGATTTTACCCAGGTACATCACTGCGATACGATCAGCCACATGGCGCACCACGCTAAGATCGTGCGAAACGAAGAGGTAAGTTAAGTCAAATTGTTGTTGTAAGCGTTGTAGCAGGTTCAATACCTGAGCTCGAATAGAGACATCCAATGCCGAGACTGGCTCATCTGCAATGATAAACTCCGGGTTAATCGACAGCGCGCGTGCTACCGCTATACGCTGTCGTTGGCCACCACTAAATTCATGTGGATAGCGATCAATGTACTCCGGGCGCAAACCAACCACTCGTAGAAGCTCAACCGTTCTCTCATGAATTTCTGAGCCGGAAGCGACTTTATAGATATACATTGGCTCGGCGATGAGTGAGCCGATCGTATAACGTGGATTTAGCGAGGCATAAGGATCTTGAAAGATCATTTGTATGCGCTGGCGCGCCATTCTCAATTCCTCACCTTCCATTGTAGCAAGATCCTTGTCGCCAAACAGTATTTGCCCGGTGGTAGGTTTATACAGCCGCACGATGGTACGGCCAATAGTGGTTTTCCCGGAGCCACTTTCGCCTACCAGCCCCAAAGTCTGTCCACGCTCAATATTGAAACTTATGCCATCGACTGCTCGCACATATCCAATTACGTGTTGGAAGATTATACCCTGTGTAAGGGGAAAATGCATTTTGAGGTCACGGACATCTATCAACGTTTTACTAGCTACAGCAGTATCTACCATCTACTTTTCCTCCACTACCGCTTGAGAACTTGCTTCATGACCATTAGTGGCGGCGAGCATCTTCTCAATTCTGGCCTGACGCCGCTTCTCAGCATAGGCTTGCTCTTTGGGGTCGGTTACATCGACCCAACACGCCTTCAAGTGACCGGATTTGCCCGGGAGAGCTTCAAGTGGCGGCATGGTACGACAAATAGCCCTGGCAAAAGCGCAGCGAGGCATGAAGGGGCAACCCGTCGGGGGACTCAACAGATCAGGCGGTGCACCTTCGATCGTCTTGAGTTGGGAGTGTCGAACCTCATCGACGCGAGGCACAGAGGCGAGCAAACCCAGCGTATACGGATGACGAGGATTGGCAAATAACTCATCTGTGGTTGTAGTCTCGACCACTTTTCCAGCATACATCACCGCTATCCGGTCAGTCATACCGGCAACTACACCCAGGTCGTGCGTAATAAGAATAACCGCAGTCCCAAATTCGTTGCAGACGCCATTAATCAGATCGAGAATCTGCGCCTGCACGGTTACATCCAGGGCAGTTGTAGGTTCATCAGCTATGAGAAGTTTGGGATTACATGCAAGCGCAATAGCAATCACGACGCGCTGGCGCATCCCCCCACTAAACTGGTGGGGATAGGAATTGATGCGTTCAGAAGCAGCAGGGATACCAACCTGCTCCAGCAATGAAATAGCTCGTTTTTGAGCTTCATTCTGACTTAATTTCAAATGGATACGCAGGGCCTCACCAATTTGTTTACCTATGGTCATGGTTGGGTTAAGGCAGGTCATGGGGTCTTGAAAGATCATGCCAATCTTGCCACCACGTATCCTGCGCATAGCACTCTCAGGTAAATCTAGTAAATCCTGATCCTCAAATAAGACGGAACCACCAGCAATTTCTCCTGGTGGTTGCGGGAGCAGTCGCATAATTGAGAGGGCAGTAACGCTCTTGCCACAACCGCTCTCACCTACCACACCTAATTTCTCACCTGGCTTGATCGCAAAACTTACCCCATCGACGGCACGTACTTTCCCTGCTCTTACCTTAAAGTACGTTTTGAGATCCTGAATCTCAAGCAAATACTCTGCCAAGTTAGTTGCTCCTTACACACACTATTAACGTTCCGTCATGTGGGGATCCAGTGCATCGCGCAGACCATCGCCCACCAGATTAAAACTCAATACTGTAAAGAAGATCAGAAAGCCAGGAACCATTACCAGCCAGGGATCCACTGCGAAGAGCCCCTGGCCGACACTAATCATTACTCCCCAGCTTGCATCCGGTGGTTTAATGCCAAAACCAAAGTAACTCAAGACCGATTCGAGGATGATATTGATACCTATCAGCAACGTAGCGTTGACGATGATTGGTCCGGCTGCATTGGGCAACATGTGGCGAAACATCAAGCGAAAATTTTTCGCGCCAATCGTGCGTGACGCCAATACATACTCTCGCTCTTTGAGCGACAGGAACTCTCCCCGCACAAGGCGCGCTGCATACGTCCATCCAAAGAGTGCGATTAAGAGGACCACACTTCTGGGTGTGCCATCAGTGAAAGACGCCGAAAGCACAAAGAGCAGCAGATAGAGCGGTACGGCCAGGATTACATCGGTAAAGCGCATCAGGATGTTATCAACAGCCCCCCCATAATACCCGGCAAAAGCTCCAATACCAACGCCAAAGACAATAGCCAGCGCCATGGAAAGCAAGCCAACCGAGAGGGAGACCCTACCGCCGGCAAGCGCTCGAGCCAACGTATCCCGTCCCACGTCATCGGTGCCTAGTGGGTGAGCGAGCGAAGGTGGTGCTTGCTGCGCGGCTACATCGAGCACATTGATCTGATTGGGATCAATCCTCCAGGCTATCGGGCCAAACCAACATAAGACAAAGAGTACGATCAGGAATATAGCGCCACCTATTGCAGCGCGGTTACGCAGAAAACGATCGAAGATGATACGTGCCTGGCTGCGCCGCTTCTGCACCAGGGCGGGTGTCAGTTCCAGGAACGGCTCGACCTCTTCTTCGGTTACATTCTTGGCATTGAGCTGTTCGGATATATCCACATATGTCTCCTTTGTACACTAGCAGCTCGCACTCAAGACAACTATGAGTAGCGGATACGTGGATCCATTACTGCATACAGGATATCTGCTATCAGGTTGAACGCGATCACAAACACTGCTCCGATCATCAACATGGCTATAAGTACCGGGTAGTCGCGCCTGTCCAGACTGTCGATAAACAATAATCCCATGCCAGGCCATGCGAATATACCTTCGGTGATTGTAGCGCCACCAGCGACAGCACCAAAATCGATGGCAACAACCGTTATCAGCGGGATTACCGCGTTACGCAGGCCATGACGGAAGAGCAAGGATGTCGTGCCTACTCCCTTAGCGCGAGCCGTGCGCATATAATCTTGATGAACAGTCTCAATCATGCTGGAACGCATATAGCGACTCCACCCCGCGATAAAGGCAACTGCAAGCACGCACACCGGTAAGACCAGGTGCTGGACTTGATCGAGAAAGGAAGCAAAAGGCGAGTATGCAGCTGCAAGGTTAGAGGTACCGGAAGTGGGGAACCATTGCAGCCAGACGCCGAAGATGTCTTGCGCTAAGAGGCCCAGAAGAAATACGGGCATAGCTATGCCGAAATATGAGAGCACCGTCAATGAGTAATCCGTCACAGTTCCCTGACGAACTGCTGAGATCACACCTAGCAGAATGGCAAACACCAATGCCAGTGTAAGCGCAGGTACGAACAACATCAGCGTAGCGGGGAAACGCCTGGCAAGGATAGCGGAAACGGGCTCATTTGTATTAAAGGAGTAGCCAAAGTTCCCGGTTAAGGCGCTGGTAATCCATTTGAAATACTGAATATAAAATGGGTCATCCAAACCCATCCTTGCACGCAAGGCAGCACGAGCTGCCGGTGTCAGACGCGGGTTGAACAGGACCGCATCCGCCCCCCCAGGCAAAAGGTGAATCAGAGCGAACATGCCAATAGACAAGAGGAGCAACAAGGGAATCGCTTGTAAAATACGTCTGATGATATATCTTCCCATAAACGCCTCCGCTGAGCACAGACCAGGGTCATTTAACGTTGGTCATAGTGTACCACAAATATAATCACAATGGAACACTTCTAGCGACCGAGCGACAGGTACATAAGAAATCCTCTGGATAGCCATCGCTCAACGAGGACCACCCAGAGGCTTCAATTGACTGCAACCACAAGCTGCAAGCCTAAACACCGCTCAGTCTAGCCACCTGCAGGGCAAGTGCCGTTGTTACACCACCACAGCCAGATGTTTTCGGTGTCACCGATACCGACTGCCGAGGGCAGGTAGTTGTTCGCGCCTTTTTTGTAGACCGCTAAATCGGGTGCGCCAAACTCAAGGATGAATGGGAAGTCCGTCACCTCCAGTTGGTTGATGCCATCAAAGGCCTTCTGGCGAGCAGCATTGTCACCAGTTGACAACTGCTGTTTTTGCAGGGCATCCATTTGCTGGCTGCAGTAAAAGGCCAGGTTACCCGACCCTTTTTCAGCGCACGTTAAAAAGACGGAATTGTCAGGGTCGTAGGTCCCGGATTCCACAAACTCCGCAATGTCATACTTGCCCGATACGGCCCCTGTGGGCGGGGATGGTTGCCCACCCGTCAGGAACGGTCCGAAGAACGTGCTGGCCGGGTAGTTCTGAATGTCGAGCTTAATGCCGATCTTCTTGAAGTTGGCCTGGTTGATCAGCTGGTCATCAGCACGCCACAGGTTGCCGGCTGTCGTTGAGTACTGGAACTCCAGGCGCTCGCCATTCTTGGTACGTACGCCATCTGAACCCAACTTCCAGCCGTGCTGGTCCAACAACGCATTGGCCGCGTTGAGATCAAACTTCGGGCAGGTCAGACTTGCTGTATATCCTGGCACCTGCACCGGAGCATGATCCTGGCAGCGCGCCGATGCAAACCCGCGACGGGCGATCTGTATCAGCGATTGCTGGTCGACCGCCATCGCCATCGCCTGCCGCACTTCAGGGTTGCCACCCAGGACCTTGTTGTTCCAGTTGATCCAGATCGCCGACCAGCTATACGAGTTCTTGCCTGTACCACCACCATCACCGATTGTTTGGTAGTTGCTTAGCGATTGATAGGCTAGCGCTTTGCTCACATCCAGGAACCAGACTGAATCGATAGAGCCTGACTGCGCATCCGTCAAGATGGTGTTCTGGTCGGTCACAATGCGGAAAACGACCTTATCCAGGTAGGGCAGGCCCTGCGCCGCCTGGTAGTAATTTGGGTTGCGCACAATGGTGTAGTGATCGCCCGGCTTGCTCTCACTCATCATGAACGGGCCACTGACCGCCTGTGGGTTCAGGTTTTGCGGGGACTTGATGACGGAGCCCGGGTCCATGCTCGAAAAGACGTGTGCTGGCAGCGGACCAGCGAATCCTCCATCCGCCCACTGCGAGACGAACGACACATACGGAGTCTTGAGGTGGAAGGTGATGGTCAGATTATCACTGGACACATCCGCTGATTGGATAGCCGCGAAGGGAATGGTGTTATAAGCAGCGGCCTTGGGATTGGCCCACAGCTTCCAGCTGAAATCGACATCCCTGGCGTCCAGCGGCTGGCCATCGGACCACTTCAGGCCCGGGCGCAGGTGGAAGGTCACGGTCTTGAGATCAGAGCTCACGCCGCCATTGGCGGTGGTTGGGACCTCTGTGGCTAAGCCAGGCAGCAACTTGCCCTGCGGGTCGCCATAGATGAGCCCCGCGTACAGGCCATCCATGACAATATTCGCAAAGGTCTCGGTTGAAAAATTGGGAATCAGCGAGTCTGGTTCTTCAAAAAGATCTTCAATCCAGGTGCCCCCCTTGACAGGGGTACCCGCCGAGGAAGTCGAGGATGAAGAAGAGGAGCCTGATGAGCCGCAAGCACTGAGAATAAGTATCAGCACTGCGACGATGGAAAAGGACATCATTAGAAAACGCGGTCTGGGTTTCACTGGCATCTTTTCCTCCTAATAAATAATTGAAGACTGAGGACGTGGTTCCAACTGCACGGGCACCATCATCGATTCTTAATTGACAGCAGCATTTTATACATGCTATCACAGATGACACGCCAATGCTCTCTATTGGTTTTGTGATGACCACGTACTGGCGTTACATATCATTACGTCATTTTGCATGAACTTCTCACACACATTTTGAAAAAACCTCTATTTACGTAGCAATTTACTCATGTTGAGATGTGAACACTCCGCAGCTCAAGACGTAATCTACGTGATACTCGAAAAATAATCAGCATTTTAGAAGGCACACTCCAGTACTCTCTTCTATTACCATCAGAACGAGAAGAGCCCAGACAACGAGGAAATAGATATGTCCATACTCGACAAACCACTCACTCCACCTCCTCGTCGCAGGTCACGCAGGCGTCTTCTCATAATTTTAGTTATCATATTCATCCTGGTAATCGCAGTCTTTGCGTTTACTGATATCAGCACTGACCTAGCATTCATAAGACATTTCTTCAGTGCACCCAGCCATTTCACTTACTCCGGCCATTCTGATTATGTCAGCGCTGTAGCCTGGTCTCCTGACGGGAAGCGCATAGCTTCTGCCAGTGGGGATCATACAGTGCAGGTATGGGATGCAGTCGGAGGAGGGTATGTCTTAACCTTCCGAGGTCATGCGAGTGATGTGGCTTGCCTGAGCTGGTCTCCCGATGGCAAATATATTGTCTCAGGGAGTATAGACGGAAAAATTCTGGTGTGGGATGCTACAAGCGGCAATCGCATCCTCATGTATAATGGCCATAGCGATGCAGTATTTGATGTAGCCTGGTCTCCGGACGGACGTCGCATCGCCTCAGCTAGCAATGACGGCAGTGTCCAGATATGGGATGCTTTCACAGGTATGCATGTCATTTCCTATTTAAGCACTCTAAGCGGCAGGTTGAGACGTGCACCATGGAATGCCGTAGCCTGGTCTCCTGATGGCAAACACATCGCAATCGGCGGAGAAGGTGACGCATTAGTACTCGATGCTACTACCGGCAAGGTCACGGGCTACTACGGTAATTCTAGTGGGGAAATACACTCCCTCAGCTGGTCTCCTGATGGGATATATCTTGCCATTGGGAGAGATGACACGACAGTGCAGGTCTGGAATGTTGCTAAGACCATAAACGTCTATACCTTTATGAACCATGATGCCAGTGTGCTTACTGTAGCCTGGTCTCCCAATGGGAAACGTATCGCATCTGGAGATGCTAATGGTCTTGTGCTGGT
>Ga0187766_10000425_pt1 | contig 23284 bp, 18 predicted proteins | sample 0216_QUI02_MP05__4_FD_132971 | JGI IMG/M metagenome (GOLD analysis project Ga0187766, IMG submission 132971) | Tropical peat soil microbial communities from peatlands in Department of Meta, Colombia - 0216_QUI02_MP05_20_MG | ecosystem: Environmental > Terrestrial > Soil > Wetlands > Peat ... | reverse complement strand
GGCCGGCGGTTTTTCCTTTCCGGCTGAGGAGAAACACCGCAACGACCAAGAGAAAATAGACCGGAGTCTGCGAGAAGTAGATGCCCCATACAGCTAGACTGCTCGGGTGAAAACGCCCACTGAAGGCGGGATAAATCAGGTAGAGCACGAGAAAATAGAGCGGCAGAGAAATCAGATAACCAAAGATGAGGCGGGTGACCCAACCTCGTTTCCACGCAAACAGCGCGGTTCCGATGGGCCACCAGTACAGAACTACAAGACCCAGCCAGCCAAAGAACATAGGCACGCAGCCACGAATTCCTCCGGCCAAATACTGAACGGCAAGCAGGAAGGGAAGCGGAACACAAACCAACAATAACGCGAGAAGATAAAAACGGACGCGCCCTTTTGCTGATGCAACGCCCTCCGTAGGCGGATCGGTCATTCCGTTCCTCGTTCTGACCTCGCCGCGCATCGTACTCCGCGCTCCAGGGTGCGTCAAACGGTGTTCGAGTGGTGACCGGCAGCCCGCTGCGCAATCGGTTAGGTGTCATGCCTCGAACACGGTAAACTAAAGCTTTGTGAGTCATAGGGAGGACGGATGCGGGCCGTTGTCACTGGTGGTGCGGGGTTTCTCGGGTCACATCTCTGTGATCGCTTGTTGGCCGAAGGCTGGGAAGTTCTGGCGCTGGACAATCTTATTACAGGAGATGAAGCTAACCTGGCGCACTTGCGCACGAACCCCAGATTCCACTTCGAACACAGGGATGTCAACGAACGATTTCGCGTTGATGGCAATATTGACTATGTATTTCACTTCGCTTCACCTGCCAGTCCGCCCGACTACCTGAAATTTCCGATTGAAACATTGAAGGTCGGCTCTATTGCCACGATGCACACGCTTGACCTCGCAATGACAAAGAGCGCGAAGTTTCTCCTGGCTTCGACCAGCGAGTGTTATGGCGATCCCGATGTTTCGCCGCAAAACGAATCCTACTGGGGGCGCGTCAATCCCGTGGGGCCTCGTAGCGTTTATGACGAGGCCAAGCGCTTCGCCGAAGCCATCACCATGGCGTATCACCGCTATCACAATGTAGATACACACATCGTTCGGATTTTTAACACCTATGGCCCCCGGATGCGCTTGAACGATGGCCGGGCCCTTCCCAATTTCGTTTTTCAGGCGCTTAGCGGTCAACCGATCACTGTTTATGGCGACGGCAAGCAGACACGAAGTTTTTGCTTCGTGTCCGATCTAATCGATGGAATCTACAAGCTCAGTCAATCCAATGAGCATTTACCCACGAACATCGGCAATCCCATCGAGTTGACGATTCTCGAATTTGCGGAGCGAGTTCGCAGCCACTTCCCGAATGCAGCCAAGATTATCTTCGAGCCTCTGCCCGTGGATGATCCAAAGCAACGCCGGCCGGATATTTCGAAGGCAAAACGCTTATTGGGTTGGGAACCCAAAGTTGATTTGGAAGAAGGCTTGAAGACCACGATCGCGTTTTTCAAGGATCAATACACGAGAGCGTCTGCCGCAAAATAGCACCCAAAGAGAACCAACCTGGAGGCGTAGAGGGCGCGGAGAAGAAGCTAAAAAGCGCGCTCTCGCCGGGCTCGAAGTGAACGTACTTCTCTGATCTACAATCGCCCGAACGAGTAATACTCAAAACCCCATTCGTGCATTTTCTTGGGTGAGTACAAATTCCTGCCGTCAATGACGAGGCGGCGCGACATGGTCTGCCCCGCTTTCGACCAATCGATATTCCTGAAGGCCTTCCATTCCGTGCAGACCAGCGCGGCGTCGGCGCCCTTGAGAGCTGCGTAGGGATCTTCGTGATAGGTCACGGCGGGCAAGAGTGGCTTCGTGCGCGAAATGGCCTGCGGATCACTGGCATGCACTTCCGCGCCTTCTTCAAGCAGTCTTCGAATCACGTCGAGGGCAGGCGCGAAACGGATGTCATCCGTATTCGCCTTGAATGCCAGGCCCAGTACGGCCACTTTCTTTCCTTTGATTACCCACAGCGCCTTGCGGATTTTTTCGAAGAACCTGTCGATCCGTTGCTTGTTCACGCGCTCGGCGGCCTTCAACATATCGAAGTCGACACCGACGGACGAAGCCAAGTGGATAAAAGCCTGAATGTCCTTCGGGAAGCAGAAGCCGCCAAAACCCAGGCCTGCCTTTAGAAACTGCGTGCCGATACGCGGATCCAATCCCATGGCGTGCGTTACTTCCTCCACATCCGCCCCGATACGCTCGCACAAATCGGAAATCACGTTGGCGTAGCTGATTTTCAGCGCCAGAAAGGAATTGCTGGCGTGTTTGATCAATTCCGCGCTGTTGATGGTCGTGACCAAAAGTTCGCCGCGCGTCCCGCTTGGGCATTGCCCACCGTGAACAGGGCAGTGGAACTTCCGCTCCAGAATCGGCGCGTAGATTTGTCGCATCACCTCTGCACTCTTTTCATTCTCGACACCCACCACGATACGGTCAGGGTGAAAGAAATCCTCTACTGCCGTTCCCTCGCGCAAAAATTCAGGGTTAGACGCAACTTCGAACTTTACGCTGCCACGTTGTGAGTAGGCAGCAAGGGCCTTCTGGAGTTGGACGCCAGTCAATGCCGGCACAGTGCTCTTTTCCACGACGAGTTTCGGTGTGCGCGCCTCTTGCGCAATTTGGCGCGCCACGTGGTCGATCGCCGATAGATCCGCTTCTCCAGTGTCCTTCGGAGGTGTGCCTACGCAGATGAAGATAACTTCACCCACGCGGATCGCTTCACCCGCATCCGCAGTATAGGAGATCTTTTTCTCCGCCACCGCGTGCTTCAGTACTTTGTCTAGATGCTCTTCATAAATGGGAACCTTGCCTGCCTTCAATTGCTCAATGCGTTTCTCGTCGATGTCCGTGCAATATACTTCGTGGCCAGCTGCTGCTAGGCACGCGCCCGTCACTAGTCCCACATACCCACACCCAATTACCGTCAGGCGCACAATCGATTCTCCTCTCGTTTCACTCGATCTCTTGTCTGGTGGTGGAGATCTCCACCGGGAGAACATCCACCTCGAATTTCACTCAATCCATCGCGCTATCTGCGGCCCAAAAGAAGACCGCGCAGCCCCAAGAGCGCCAATCGAGGTTGCCGGCGAATGACATTCCAGAGAAGCCGCGTAGACTCGTCCCGATTGATATCGCCCAGCGACTCTCGCGTTGAGTCATTCAGCATGTCGACCAGCCGGCAGTAATCGTCCTGCTGAAAATGGTGCAGCGCTCGCCTGACTAGCCAATGTGTCTCCAATTCGCGCCGTAGCGCCCGCAATTCGCTCCGTCCCTTCTTGAGGATCGCGTCCGCTACGCCCCGCGCCCCGCGGAAACCAGTCACAATTCCACCGATTGTCGATACCTTCACCTGAGCGGCCGCGTCTCCCACCAGGTAAACCTCACTATTGCCCACCTTCTTTTGCACATTCACCCAACGTCGATACACGGGAATCCGCGCGCCCTGCCATTCCAAAGGCTCAAACCCCTTTTTCTCCAGGAAGCGATCGAAACAGCGCTTGGTATCCCGGCCTTGTTCTCCGATTACGCCAAGTGCCCCGCGTTCCGGCGATTCTGGAATGAGCCAGTAAAAATAGGGTGTGTCATCGGGAACGAACCAGACGCGCGTCGTATCCGCCGGACAATCCTTCGGCAGCTTAACCAGAGTTTGCACCAAAGGAACGGTTTCGACTGGAGGCCAACCGGAAGCCTTCGCTACGCGGCTGGCAGCGCCGTCCGCACCCACCACGCTCTCTGCGTAAATCTCCGCTCGTTGCCCTGCCCGGTCTACCTGGACATGGAGGCCGTTGCCATTGGGCTCGAGTCCGAGAAAACGGGTGTTGTACTCGAATTGCGCCCCAGCTTCCTCTGCTTCCTCTGCCAAAGCGCGTATTAGCCGGGAGCGCTCGATTATCAGATCGGGCCGCTTCAAGGACACCACGGCAGAGCGGCCATCGGTGAAGAGCTCAAATCGCCGAATTTCATTCAGAATGCTGGTTCTTGCCGCGCTATTCACCTGTCGTCGGAAGTGATCCGTCACAATCAGGGTGCGCGGGGCAGGATCCAGCGTCGGCCGGGACTCCAGAACCCGGACCAGACGGCCACCTTGGGCGACACACGCCGCTGTGTAAAGGCCGGCGGCTGATCCCCCTACCACCACAACCTCTTTTTTATCCCGGGCGTCTCCCGGTTTACTCCTTGCTGTTTTCACAGTCCTTGAGGATCCTATCTACGGAAAGGCTCGCTTTGACCCCGCGAGACTGATCCACCCATTCCTAGGCCCGACACAAACACATACCAGAAACGATTGGAGTGCCCTCGAGTATAGCGAATCCGGTTGGGCGGTCCAAACCGCTTACGTCTGGTTCCTGTGTTCGGTGGAGAATTAAGACGAAGTAACTTCAGGGGCCGGTTCTTTCTTCGTCTGCTTCTCGTATGGGGCGCGTTCCAGCCAAGCGACCGCCAGGAGCATCGCTATCAGAAAAACCGCGCTTAACAAGGCTGCTTTTGCCGTGGAAAGGTAAGTTACCAAGACGCCGGCGCCGCCACAAAGGGCTCCCGCTAGGTAGATCAGCAGCACCGCGCCGCGCTGCCCCCAGCCGAGATTTGCCAGCCGGTGCGCCGAATGGTCTTTTCCTGGCGTGGCGAAAGGCAACAACCCGCGCCTGGAACGCGAAATCGTGACTAGTGTCGTGTCGAAAATAGTTGCGCTCAAGATCAGAACGGGTGCCAGCCAGGCGGACAGATTCGCCGCATGTTCGAACCGAAGCTTCAGCCCCAGCGTGGCCATCAGGAAGCCCAGGAACATCGCCCCGCCATCGCCCATAAAGATTTTTGCCGGCTTGAAGTTCCATCTCAGGAACCCCGCCGCAGCTCCGAGCGTGGCCGCCGCCAGTGTGGTCACCACGGTCTGGCCATTCAGGTAAGCAAGCATCGCGAAGAAGATGGAGGCCATCGCCGCGACACCGGCGCACAGGCCATCCATATGGTCCAAGATGCTAAATGACGCCGTGATTCCCACGACCCAGATGACGGTCAGCGCCGCGTCCAGCCAGTAGCTAATACTCCCGCCCAACAAGACTTCGAACACATTGGCACGTACTCCACTGGCCAACAGAATCCCGGCCGCCAGTGGCATGCCCAGGAACAATTTCACCTGGTGATGTAGCCAGCCTCGATCGTCCATGAAACCAACAATCGCCACCAAGGTTGCGCCCGTGACAATTCCGAAGCTCTGCTGCCGCGCTGGACCGTCCAGCACGATCAAGATCGCGAGCATCACGCCGGCATAGATTGCCAGACCGCCTAGAAGAGGAATAGGAGTGAGATGGACTTTACGTGGACCGGGGGAATCTACCATCCCAACGCGGATCGCCAAAGCTCGCACAGGGACAGTTAGAAACAGGGAAGCTGTGAGACCGATAAAGAAAGCCAACAGGCCTGCACTCATGCGCCCTCGTCGCTCGTTCTGAAGAAACTGGCCCGGGCGAGTATGCCAGATAGTCGCAGACACGCTGCCGGTTTGGGGTCCGGTTCCCGAGTTTTGGCCAGGACCGCTACGGAAGCAAACGATGCTGCCCCACGCAGCCATAAAAACATACCGCAAACAGCGGAAATGCGCCAGAGAATCCGGGAATCTTGCTTGTTTGCAATCCCAACATTGCACTGTGGAGAAGCCGAATCGGAGACCTAGCGCCGTCGCTGTGACCCTTCCACCACTGCAAGCAATTTCTGAAGTTCCTGGCCCCTGTCGTATTTTGGCGCCACACGCGCCGCCGCTTCTCCCATGCGATGCAACCGCATGGGATCCGCCAGAATCTCGCGAACCCGTTCGGCAAATTCGGCGGGGGCGTCAGGATCCGCACCGATAGCAAATCCCTCCCCACGTCCAATGGACACGACATCGGATTCCGCGGGAGCCACGGCGACGATTGGCTTACCCGCCGCGAGTATTCCGTACATCTTGCTCGGCACCACGACTCCTTCCAAGCCGCGCTTGATCGTGATGACGTGCGCATCAGCCGCAGCTAGGACGGACGGAACCTTGCTTGCCGGAAAGAAGGGGAGGAATCTCACATTCGAAATTCCTGCGCAGGCGGTCACCAGCTTTTCCCTTTGTGCGCCATCGCCCACGAAAACGAGACCCACACCCTCTTTTTCGAGCTGCCGGACACCCTCTACCAGCGTTTCCCATGCTCCATAGAAGCCCAGATTGCCTGCGTGAAGCAGCACGAACCGGAAATCGGCGCGAATGGATTGGATCACTGACGGATCTAGATCTAACGGTGGCAATTTGTGGAACGACACGGGAACTTCTGCCCCATCCCGCACCACGATAACGCGTGCCGGATCCACTCCCTTTGCCATGATGCGGTTACGCATATCCTCCCCGAGCACAACGACCTTGGTGGCCCGGCGCAGCGCCCAGCGGTGCAGTCTCTCCCAAATGCGCGACAGCAAACCCGGTTCGACGATGCTCCCACCCACGGCCATATCTGGATAGAGATCGCGGATGTTGTAAACGTAGGGCTTGTTTTTGAGCATCGCCACGAGAGCCCCGACGATTCCTTCGAATGGCGGATCCGTCATGCCCAGGATCACATCACAGGGCAGAAGGAGCGCGCGAGGCACGGCCAGAAATACGTAGCTCAAATAATTGAAGATGCGTTTCTTCATCTCCACCCTTGGATAATCGGTCGAGCCCACGCGGATGACGCGCGCTTTTCCCCATTCCTCCGTCTGGTAAAGACGCCAAGCGCGCCGCTCCGTGGGATCGTAGGAGGGACGCCCGCTCAAAACGGTCACGTGGTGCTTTGCCGAAAGGGCATCCACTACCGTTTGTGCCATCTTCGCCGTGGCAGAAGCATCCGGTGGGTAGTAGAGGTTCAGAAGCAGGATGCGCACGGGGAAATTGTACAAGGAGAAGAACCAGTCTTGTAGCCACGGGCTGACGTTGACCCGCGAAAGCCCACGCTACGACGCGCGGCCAGTTGACCTAATCCTGTTCATCCGGACAGTTCCCCTCCGCGCATCACAATCCTACTGTGGAGCCTCCAAACCCAAATCTTCGGGAGGAGCTTATGCAGTGGAACTCTCACTTTTCCTTGGCGAGATTCCTGCTCGGACTGACGTTTTGTCTGATTGCCCTGCAAATCGCCGCCGTTCCCAGGCCTCTGCCGGACGCTGTCGCCCATGCTCACACGGTTTTTCTTGATAACGAAACCGGCTTCAACGAACTCGGATACAGCACGGTTTTCGAACTTAACAAATGGGGACGGCTCGAACTGGCGGATAGCCGCGAAAAGGCCGACCTGATCTTACGCCTCGACAGCGGCAACCATGTTCGCGTTGTTCCTGAAGGACAGGTTCCCTCGAACGCAAGCATGAATTCCGATGATTCCGAGATTCCGAGGGGTTACACGCGTATCTCGCTCCTCGACCCTAAAAGCAACACAATGCTTTGGTCAGACACGCATCGGACCGAAGGCGGCAAGGTCAAAAACGGCCACCTCCTGGATGGTCTCCGCGAAGCGTTTGACAGCTACGACAAGAGCCACCGTTAGGCCTTCGGCTGTGTCGTAGTTCCTTGGCAGTCGCTCCGCGTTCTGTTATACATCACACAAGTAACCCTGCCTTTGGCGGCCGCCTCCTCGCTCCTGCCCGGACGCCATGGTTCGCTCCAGGACGGAGAATCCATGGAAATCACCGTTGAACATCTGGGATCCGTGCAATTCCAAGTCAAGACGCGCGGACACTTTGTCGTCAGCGATCAGCCTGTAGAACAAGGCGGCTACGACGAAGGCATGACCCCGCCGGAACTCTTATTAGCCTCGTTGGGTTCCTGCGCCGGCTACTATGCCGCTCAATATCTTCGGAAACACAAACTGGCCATCGAGGGCACGCGGGTGCGGGTAACTTGCGACAAGGCAAAGGAATCGGCGCCGCGGCTGGAGAATTTCAAAATCGAGGTGGAAGCTCCCGTTGAATTGAGCCCTGAGCATATGAAGGGTGTACACGATGCCGTGGAGAGTTGTCTCGTGAAGAACACACTTCAGAATCCACCTAAGATTTCACTTCGCGTGGAAGGCTTGGTTGCGGCAAAGAAATAATCTGAAACTAACGTTTTTTTACTACGGACGGGTAACAAGGTAGTTGCCCAACACCAGCGCGTCCATCTTTGTGCGCAGGAAGCAGTCCAGGGCTTCTTCCGGGCGACAAACGATCGGCTCATTGTCATTGAACGAAGTGTTCAGCACGACTGGAACGCCGGTCTGACGTTCGAATTCACTAATCAGGCCATGGTACAGCGGGTTCGCCTCACGGGTAACGGTTTGCAGACGGCCTGTACCGTCTACATGTGTAGGGGCAGGGATCTTGTCGCGTTTCTCGGGCCGGACGGCGTAGGCCAATGTCATAAACGGCGACGGATGGGATTTCTCAAACCACTCGCCGGTTTTCTCCGCCAGAATGGAAGGTGCAAACGGCCGGAAAATCTCGCGGTGCTTGATGCGCTCGTTAAGAATTCCCTTCATCTCCGGCCGTCTCGGGTCGGCCACGATACTGCGGTTACCCAAAGCGCGCGGCCCCCATTCCGCGCGGCCCTGATACCAACCTAGAATATTGCCTGCGCCGATGATCTCCGCAGTGCGCCGCAGCAGTTCTGGTTCGCTTAGCTCTGTCAGCGTGTATCCGCCCTTCGAAACAGCGCTGTTTTGGATGGCAGCATGGACTTCTTGTGGCGTATAGCCAGGCCCCCAATACGCGTGCTCCATTACAAAGGAGCGCGGCTTGCCCAGCACTTGATTCCAGACGTAGAACGCGGCGCCTACCGCAAGTCCACCATCTCCCGCAGCGGGATGCACGTACACCTTTTCAAATGGGGTTTGGTCGAAGATTTTTCCGTTGGCCACACAATTGAAGGCCACGCCTCCAGCCAGGCAGACGGCCTTTGCGCCGGTTTTGACGGCCAACTTCTTCAACATTCCTAGATAGACTTCCTCAAGCCGCGCCTGCAAAGATGCCGCCAAATTACGATGCCGCTGCTCCAGCGGCTCTTCCGGCGACCGCGCCGCACCTCCGAGGCGCTTGCCCATTGCATTCGAAAACAATTTGCCGAGCACGGGCGTCTTGTCGGATTCCGCCCAGGACATTTCCGGGCCCGTCTTGTGATGCGTGAAATAGTCCAGGCCGAGTCGAAAGCCTATTGCGCCGCCGTTTGGGCTGAACTGTACGATATCCCGGAAGGCTTGCATGTTCTCCGGCGAGCCATAGGCCGCGAGCCCCATGACTTTGTACTCATCGCCAAACTTCAGGAAGCCCAGGTACTGCGTGACCGCGCTGTAATACAACCCCAGGGAATGTGGAAACGCGATGGCGTCATCGATCTCCATGCGGTTGCCGCGCCCGACTCCCCACATGGAGCTCGCGAAGTCTCCCAGACCGTCCGCCGAAAGCAAGGCTGCATCTTCGAAGGGAGAAACAAAGTAGCTGCTGGCCAGATGTGCCTGATGATGCTCCACGCGGTGAAATGTGGCTTTGATATTTGCCGGATCGCTGTCAAACGCCCATGCCAGGGCCACGGGGATTCCCGTGAACTTCGAAAGCACGCGCGCTCGCTCTCGCGCAAAAGACGGCATGCGCACGGCATACCAAAGCTTCGTTGCCAGCCTGGCGTACGGGTTGCGAGGCACAGCGACGTGGTCAATCTCCGAAAGAGTAATTCCAGCTTCTTTCAAGCAATAGCGGATAGCTGCGGCAGGAAACCCTGCTGCATACTTGACGCGATTGAAGCGTTCCTCTTCCACCGCCGCGACGAGTTTTCCGTCGCAGACAAGCGCCGCCGATGCATTTCCGTGATAAGCATTGATTCCGAGAATGTTCATGGCCCGATGCGAAAGCGCACCTCATCTTGTACTTTCTGGTATTCGGAAACCAAACAGGAAGCTCCTACGGATCGTCACGAGAGGTGACGGCGGCACCATTCATTCAAGACATACAGTGACCAGGGGCGGGACCAACTCGTCCGGCCGTGTAAAAAATTATCCCACACCATTTGTATGCCCGCAGCTTGCATCTGGCCTTTGAGCGCCGGCGCCAGTTCCCTGAAGCTGGATTCCACGCGCGCTCTGAGGGAGGTCCTAAGCCATTCCTCCCAGGGAAGCGTGAAAGTTCGTTTTCTCTGATCGAGAATTTCGGTGGGAATAAGCCCCGCGAGGGCTGCGCGCAGCAAGCCCTTGGAGACTCCTGGTTCGATTCGTGCTGCATCCGGCAATGCGGCGGCGAACTCAACTAACAGAGTGTCGAGAAAGGGCACTCTGACTTCCAGAGACCTGGCCATGCTTACGGAGTCCGTATCGCGAAGCAGCGTGCTGACCATGTAAGTACGCATCTCAAGCCAAGAAATACCGGCGATTGGTTCCAGCGCAGCGGCTTGATCCGCCGTTCGCTCGAGCCAGCCGAGCCAAGTAGGATCGAGCGTGACTCCATCATTCGAAACAGTGCTGTTGCGGTACCGCGCCTCAGCCAAACGTGGCACTTCCGAAGGCGGGAACAATAATCGCGAAAAAAAGTATGGATGCGGGAGAGCGTCGGGCATGAGCCAGGCATCACTGGCTTTTCTTGCCGCGTCTACGGTGGCCTTTCGCGCGACCACTGAATTCACGAGCGGCGCACTGATTCTTCGAAATGCTCCGGGAATGAAGCGAGACACAGTCTCCAGCCGCGCCAGCTTAGGGGTGTCCGCGAATGTCCTATAACCGCCGAACAGCTCATCGCTTCCCAGACCGGACAACGCCACTTTTAGACCTACCTCCCGCGCCGCCCAGGAAACGAAGTAGGTGTTGATCCCATCCATCGTTGGCTGGTCCAAGGCCGCAATTGCTTCGTCCACCCGTGCCAACATCTCCTTCCCTTGAAGCGGGATTTCGGTGTGCTTCGTAGAAGCGCGCTGGGCCACCAGTCGCGCCAGCGGGCCTTCGTCATACTCAGTGTCGGGAAAAGTCAGCGTAAAGCTCTGAATGCCTTGCTCTGCTCGACCCGCCAGTACGGCGATTGCGCTTGAATCCAACCCGCTCGACAGAAACAATCCTACGGGCACATCCGCGATCAGGTGTGCGCGCACTGCTTCTTCAAGTAGGGTCCGCAATCGCGCCGACGCGGCCGCAAAATCACGTGGACGCTTCGGATCGCGTTGTGCTGCGCTTCGCTGGGGATCCCACCAGGGGCGCACCCGCGGTGTGCGGCGACGGTCTGGCAGGTGAAGCAGTAACGCATGCCCGGGTGGGACGGAGAACACACCTTCCACAAGCGTAACCGGTTCAGAGACGCTTCCGAATAACAGATAAGCCGTCAGGGCATCGCCGGAGAGTTTTCGCTCCACAACACCAGATGCAAGCAAAGCGCGAAGCTCGGAAGCGAAAGCAAAACCTTTGTCCGTTTGGGCGTAATAGAGCGGCTTGATGCCCACGGGATCTCTCGCGAGAAAGAGCACAGGCACGGTGGCGAAATGCTTCCGCAGGTCGAGTAGGGCGAAGGCAAACATGCCGCGAAGTTCACCGAGCAGATCCTCGCCCCACTCTTCCCACCCATGCACCAGAACTTCCGTGTCGGAGTTTGTGCTGAACCGGTGGCCTGCCAGGCTTAGGCGTTCGCGTAATTCGCGGTAGTTGTAAAGTTCCCCGTTGAACACCACGGCGACATTCCGTGCCTCATTCCAAATAGGTTGATGACCGCCAGGCAGGTCGATAATGCTCAGGCGGCGCATCCCCAGAGCCGCACCGGCGGCGCGAGGGTCATTTACAAGAAATCCATCTTCGTCGGGGCCGCGGTGCACCATTGCGGCCGCCATGCTGCGCACACGGCTCTCCGCTTCAGCGGGACTGGAAGCGTACGCGAAGCCGCAGATGCCGCACACGCTCTATTTGATCTCCGGAGTGGTGAAAAAAGCGGCCGTGGCCCGGCTAAGATTTGCGCGGAGACGGAATCTGGGAATGTTCAAATGCTGATCGGCGAGCCAGCCAAGAACCGTGCGCGCCAGGACCAATACGATCAGAAGATTCGCGGAAAGAAATAGGTAGAGAAAAGACCGTCTTTCGAGAAGGAGGCTCCAATCCAGAAATTCGTCCCAGTTGGGCAAAACCGCATCGAGGGTCTGCCGCACTCCCGTGCCCCGGAACGGCAAGGCTCCCAGCCGGACGTGCGCGAAGCGCTCATAGGTATATTGGGGAAGATAGCCTGGCACTTGGCTGGTAGCTTGACGGAAGATCTCCGGGTTCTGCAGGTCTTTGCGGGTCAACAGATTTCCGTGTGCATCTTTCATGAATGTCCGGTACGCCGGGTCGACGATAACCCAGCGGCCGTTCAACTCCAACTCTGCCACAACATGATTAGCCGTGCGTTCCGGCGTGAGAAGAAGAAGCCGTCTCGCATTCAGCCCCGCACTGCGCGCGAGATTCAGAAATGCATTTGTCGCGCTGCCGCAGACCTGAAGTAGTTGCCGGTAGTTCAGTGTCTCCTTCGGATCACGAGGGGAAAGTTCGTTGACTTGGTCGGTTTCGAGACGCGGCGGCCCGTTTCTCATCCATGCCAGTATTGCTTCGGCCTTTTGTTGTGGCGCTGCGGCCTCGGGTACGATGGCGTCAGAGAATCCTTTCAGATAGTGGCGGGTAGAGAACTCCCAAACGCCGGCGAAAATCGTGCCCGTCAGCGCGACGACCAACAATAAGTTACTAAGCCACCATACTGAACGAAACAGGAGGCGTGCCCTCAAGATTTTTATCCCCGTGCTCTGGGAATTGAATTGTCCTACGGCGTGGCTCGTCTCGCAAGCTTAGAATAGATTTCCACCATCTGCTCCAACGGCTCTTCCCATCCCAGCTTCGTAAGAGCGGACGTGCATCCATCGCGCAACCTCGCCCGAAGCTCGGCTTCGTCCAACAACCGCGCCAGGCCGGCTCGCAGTTCCGCTTCATTGTGCCTCACAACGATTCCCGCGGTGCCGTTCAAAAAAGGAGCAATCCCGCACTGTTCGGTGACGATAACGGGGGTGCCCGCGGCTACGGCCTCCGCGGCCGTATTGCCGAAGTTTTCATTCTGCGAGGGCAGAACAAAAACATCCGCGTCGCGATATGCGGACCATTTGGCGTCGCCCTCAAGTGGAGCCACAAAATGGACGCGCTCCCTCGTCGCGAGCTCGTTGGACATTTGCTGCAGTCGCGCCTTCATCCCGGACTCGTCTGGCCCAACAAACACAAGATGTGGCGTGCTAGGACTGAGGGGTGAGGATTCGAGTCCAGCAAACGCCTTTAGCAGCAAGTCTGGACTCTTTTTTTGCGACAGCCGGCCCAGGAACAGAATCAACGGGTCTTGCTGCGCGATTTTCAGAGCATTCCGGAATTGCCCCCGTTCCGGCAAGTGCTCTGGAGCTTCCACACCATTTCTTCGCAAGACAATTTTTGTTGCGGAAAGCCCGCCTGCGAGAAGCTCATCACGCTCTTGATCGGCCGTGGCGATGATCGCACCGGCAGCGGCGAGCATTTGCCGGCCCCATAGAAAGTGATACAGGCGCTTTAGACGAAGACTTCTGACAATGGGCACGAACATGCCTATAGGTTCAACAACATACGGAATTTTTCTTTTGCGGCACTCTTTTGCCACCCGCGGGCCAAACAGATCGTACAAACCGAAAATATGCACGACGTCAAAGTCATTCAGTCGTGCGCGGAGGTATCTTCCCAAGGCCGGATTCCAGCTCGTGGCGTGGTAGTGGAACCAGTTCGGCAGATAGACCGCGCTCACTCCGTTCACTCTTCGCTTGCGTCCAAAGGGACTGCTCTCTGCAGCGGGCTCATCAGGCAAGTTTTTCAAGCGCTTGTCCAATCCCCAGTCCGCCGTCAGGATGGTTGTTTCATGGCCTCTTTTCGCAAGGCCCTCCGCAAGCGCCTTCACCTTGACCGTGGGCCCTCCGAATTCAAAGAAAGGGGCGTAGCTTTGGGTTACGTTCAGGATTCGCATAGTTCGCGCAGGATTTTCTTGAAGCCTTTGGCAAAGACGGAGAAGCGAAATTCCTTTTCCACACGTTCTTTTCCCCGAGCCCCCATCTCGCGCGCGAGTTCCGGATTGCTCAGCAGCGCATCGATCGAGGTCGCCAACTGCACGGTATCTCCGTGCTGCACCAGGTATCCGGTCACGCCGTCCTGAATCACTTCCGGTGCGCCGCCGTGTGCCCCGCCAATCACCGGCTTGCAGCGTGCCATCGCTTCCAGATAGACAAATCCAAATCCTTCGCCACGGCTGGGAAGCGCGAAGATTTCCGCCGCCGCGTAGCACGCGGAGAGTTCGCCATAGCTGATGCCGCTCAGAAAGTGGACATGTTTCTGTACCCCGCTGTCTCGCGTGAGATTGACCAGCCATTCGCGGTCGTCCCCAGCGCCGACCATAACCAATTGAATGTCCGGCCAGCGCAACAGAAGCCGAGGCATCGCTTGAATCAGCGTATCCATGCCTTTGTAGCGTTCCGTGGCCAGCCAACGGCCTGCCGTCAGAATCACGCGCCCCTCGGGAAACCCCTCCGGTAAACGCGCATCCGCAATGCCGAAAAGCTTGGTTTCGAAATCGGGATCTAAGCCCCAAGGCAACACGCGTACTCTTTCCGGCTTCACGCCCTGCAGCGACACAAGGTAATCCGCGGTCGCCCGGCTCGGCGCCAGCACCATCGTGGCGTGTTGCAAAGATCGACGCCTCATTCGCGAGAGTGGCTCCCATACTTCGATTCCGTGTGTGCAGACGATGCTCTTCATCCGAGGCGCTACGAGGCTCATCGAATACACGACGGGAGCAAGATTGGGATGAGCCGCCAAGACCAGCTTCGCGTCACGCCTCGCTGCCTTTATGGCAGACACGACGAACCCCGCCTTGCCCCGCGCCGCGCCGGTGAATACATATTCGCGATCGCCCACGTGCATCCGATGCAGTTCCTGCGTGTCATTCAGGCTCAGAAACCTGTATTCCATTTTCTTTGCGGAGGCATATTCGCTCAGGACAAATGCCAAATGCCGCCCCGCTCGCTGGATTCCGCCGGGCGCGTCCAGTTCAGGAAATAGTCCAATCAGCACGGGCTGAGTCTGACAAACCGCGCTATCCCAACGCAAGCGCATAACGATTTCAGATTTGTGAAGGGTCCGATGCTGAGACGACCCTTGGTGCCAGGGTGACTAGTTCCGTCAACTTTTCCACGTAAATATCCGCCGGCCACGCTTGGGTGTTGTGCTGGCCGAAGCCGTAAGTTACTCCGACTGCCAGCATGCCTGCGTTGCGCGCCGTTTGTATGTCCACGTCGGAGTCGCCAACCATCGCCGATTCGGCCGGCGCAGTGCCAAGTTCCTCGAGGATGGCAAGTGCGCCGGAGGGATTGGGCTTTTTGGTCTCGAAACTGTCCCCACCATAGATGGCACGGAAGAGATTCGCCAGCTGAAGACCTTCCAGAATTTCCACGCTTAGTTTCACAGGCTTATTTGTCAGGACCACTAAGGGGAAATTGGCAAGAGCATGTAACCCTTCGACCACGCCCGGATAAGGTCGCGTCAGATTCAGCTTTTGTTCCTGATAATGTGCCAGGAATATGGCGAGGGCCTCGCGACGCTGCTCTTCGTTGGCTTGTGGGCCTAGGACACTGGCGATTAATTGGGGCGCGCCGTGCCCGACATAGCTGGCCACCAATTCTATCGATTGCTCGGGGCGGCCGGTCTGACGCAGCATAGCGTTCACCGAGTTCACTAGGTCCATCTTCGAATCGATCAGGGTTCCATCCAGGTCAAACAGAAATGCGCGCACGGGTCCTGCCTTGCCGTTGGTCATAGATTTTCATTGTAATATGCAGAGCGCGATGTTCTTCCTTCGGCCCGCATCCAGCTTTTTCAGTTCGCCGTCACATCGCGTACACTAATAGGCTGTCTATTCCGCATAAATCTGGCTTGGAGGCCTTATGGCCCTGGTGCAACCCTTCCGCGCTTATCGCTACAACCCTAGTCTTGCGCCTTTTGAAAGGGTGCTAACCCAGCCTTACGACAAGATTACTCCCGCGATGCAGGAGAAGTATTACGCCGCCGATCCTCACAATTTGATCGCGATTGAAAAGGGCCGCTCGAATAAAGAAGACAACCCGCAAGACAGCGTCTACACGCGCGCCGCTGCCAGCCTCAACGCTTGGATCGGCGAGCGCGTAATTCAGCAGGACCCAGCTCCCGCCTTCTATGCCTACGCGCAGGACTACACGATTCCTGGCACGGCCTTGCGCCGCACCCGCCGCGGCTTCATCGGGCTTGGCAAGCTGGAAGACTATTCCGCGGGCGTGATTTTCCGCCACGAGCACACTCTTTCGGGACCTAAAGCCGATCGGCTGGAACTACTACGCCACACGCGGACGCACACGGGCCAATTATTCATGCTCTATTCGGACGCGCACAGGCAGGTTGACACGGTTCTTGAGGAGGTTCAGTCATCGCGGCCACCGGTCACGCAGCTCACCGACGAGTATGGAGTCATTCACAGCCTATGGCTTGTTGCGGAGCCGCATCGCATTTCCGTCATCCAGGCGGCCATGGCCGAGCAAAAGCTGGTCATTGCCGACGGACATCATCGCTACGAGACTTCACTCAATTTCCGCAACGAAAACCGCTCTCGCGCCAGCAAGCTCATCCCCGATGCGCCTTATGAGTTTTCGATGATGACATTCATCAACACGCGCAGCGAAGGCTTGACGATTCTGCCGACGCACCGCGTCGTGGCCAACCTGCGGGACTTTTCCTGGAGTGCCGTGCGGCGCTATCTGGAACCTTGGTTTGCCACCGAAGTCATCGCCTTTGACGGTCCCGAACAGCGCCAGGAAGCGGCCGCGAAGTTCCTTCACCAACTCTCGGCGAACAAGTCTCAGCGCGCTATCGGCGTCTACCCTGCGTCGGAGAACGGATCGCACGCTTTTTACATTCTCACACTCCGGCCTGAAGCAGACATCGCGCAAATCCTGCCTGGCCTGTCGCCTTTGCATCGCGAACTCGATGTTGTTCTTCTGCACCAGGGCATTCTCGAGCCCGCGCTTGGCATCACTCCCCATGCCGTTGCCGCCGAAGCAAACCTCTCTTACGAGCGGGAAGCTTCCGTTGCGCTGGATGCGGTGGACCGCTCCCTTGCGCAGATCGCGTTTCTGCTCAATCCCGTGGATGTTGACCTGGTAGTGCGTGTTGCGACAGCCGGAGAGGTGATGCCACAAAAGTCCACGGACTTCTATCCCAAGCTTCTCAGCGGCATCACGATGTACCGCATTCCGGAGTAGATAAAGGCAATAAAAAAGGGCAGGGATAAACCTGCCCTTTCCTAAGAATTGTTCTCAGAGACGTGCCGGCTTACTTCGAGAAGCTGGCCACCGCTTCGGCTTCCGTGTTGTACACGTCGAAGATGGTCATCAGCTTGGTAATCTGCAACACTTCCTGGAACTTCGTGCCCAGGTGGCACAGCTTCAGCCCGGCTCCCTGTGCCTTGGCGCTGTGGTGAGACGCGACCAGTGTGCCGAGGCCCGCGCTGTCAATGAACGTGACATTGTCCATGTTCAGCACGATCTTCTTCTTACCCTCGCCCACCAGCGTCTTGATCTTTTCCCGGAGCGCGTTGCTCTCTTCACCGAGCACGATGCGTCCGTCCAGCGCTGCCACCGTTACGCCGTCGACTTCCCGAGTTGTAATCTTTAATGCCACGTTTAGTTCCTCCTCATCCGTACACGAATCCGGCGGCAACCCGGGCCGGAACCGCGAAGCATATCTAGTTTTGGTGTATTCCGCAAAGCAGTCTCTTGTTTCGAGCGTGACTACTTCGCCTTAGTAGTAATCCGCGCAAGACATGTAGTACCCACATACGTTACAGACCAGCTTGCACCTTCTCGACTCCAGCCGCTGCGAACATACCGGGCAATACCGGGACGGATCCTCTTGCACTCCAGTTCCAGCCTTGTCTGCCGCCATGCTGCCCGACGGCGACTCGGCCACGGCCGTTCCCCTCAGTCCCGCCGGGGCTCTCTCCTGATTTCCGTCCTGTTTCACGGCCATCCGGTTATAGCACATCCCCTATATACATGAAAGCGCAGCGCCCACTGCCCAGTCCCCAGGCGTCACAGCTCAACCCGCTTACGACTTGAACAGCGCGCTCCCCTGCCTCCCAATACGCAACAAGCCCGTGCCCCTGGTTGCCGTACCGGTCCCGGTGAATCCGAGCAGTCTGGGGGTGGCTCCCTGCCTTGTGGTCGCGCCCGACCAAACGATTAGTGTATGGGTGTGTGGAGCGAGCGGCCGGCTCCTGTTGTATTCTGTTTTCTCACAAATCTGGAGGTCCTTTGCGTCTCGTCGGTATTTGGAAATCCATTCCATACAAATTTGGCCGCTCACTTACAATCACCTCTTGCTTAGGCCTGTCATTACTTGCTGCCCAGGTTGGCCTCGCTCAGTCCGAGTCCACTTCCAAACTGCGCTTTGAGATTTCTTTTTCGGATTCTCTCAGTGAGGGAAAAGCGCTCGACGGCCACATCATGCTCGGTATTTCCACGGACCAGAACAGTGAGCCGCGCTTCCAGTTGCTCGAGGAAGAAGCCTCCAGCGCGCAGTTCTTTGGGCTCGATGTCGACGGATGGAAGCCTGGCACTCCGGCCACAATCGATTCCACCACGCTCGGGTATCCTCTTGTTTCCCTGGACCAACTTCCGGCCGGTGACTACTACGTCCAGGCGGTCCTCAACATCTACGAGACATTCCATCGCGCCGACGGCCACATGATCAAGCTTGCGCCGGACATGGGTGAAGGCCAGCAGTGGTTCAACAAGCCCGGCAATCTTCTCAACAAGCCGGTCCGTGTCCACCTCGATCCACAGTCCGGCAACGTCGTGCGCATCAACCTGACCGAGAAGATCCCGCCGATTGATCCGCCCAAGGACACGAAGTACATCAAGCACATTCGCATCCAGAGCAAACTTCTTACGGCTTTCTGGGGACGGCCTGTGTACCTTGGAGCGACGGTGCTTCTTCCTGAAGGCTTCGAGGAACACCCGACCGCACATTACCCGCTTCTCGTCCACCAGGGCCACTTCGAGCCGGACTGGGAATTTTTTCAGGAGAAAGTGCCGGACTCCGCCAAGGGCAAACATCTGGAGTTCCTGCAATATGCCAATCGTTTTTACCAGGACTGGACCTCTGGCCATCTTCCCAAGATGCTCCTGATGAGCATCCAGCATGCGAACCCTTATTACGACGATTCTTATGCGGTGAATTCGGCCAATCTCGGCCCGTATGGGGACGCGATCACGCAAGAGCTCATTCTCGAAGTGGAGAAACGATTCCGGGGCATCGGCCAGCCCTGGGCGCGGGCTTTGGAAGGTGGTTCCACGGGCGGGTGGGAAGCGGCCGCGTCGCAGATCTTCTATCCGGACTTTTACAACGGGGCGTATTCGTTCTGTCCCGACCCGATCGACTTCCGGGCCTATCAGGCGGTCAACATTTATGCGGACAGGAACGCCTTCTGGCAGCAAGGGACCTTCGGCCAGGTGCCGCGAGCGGAAATGCGCACTGCTACGGGTGAGCTTGAGGCTGTCATGGAGCCTGCGGTCCGACGCGAAGAGGTCATGGGCACGCACGGCAGGTCCACCGAGCAATTTGGCATCTGGCAAGCCGTATTTAGCCCGGTTGGCCTGGACGGCTACCCAAAGCCGATATGGAATCCTTCCACGGGGGAGATTGATTCCACCGTGGCCGCCTATTGGAAGGAGCACTATGACCTTCGTTATATTCTTCAGCGCGACATCGCCATACTTGGTCCCAAGCTTGTGGGTAAACTCCACTTCGCCGTCGGCGACATGGACACGTGGTATCTCAACAACGCGGTCCACCTGATGCAGGATTTCGTTGACTCGCCGAAGAATCCATTTCGTGTTGCGGACTTTGAGTACAGTCCCGGCAAGCCGCATTGCTATATGGGCGGGGGCGATATCTCCAATCTTGAGAGCATCGGCACGGTCTACCAGCGCATCATGCCGCCTATTGCGCGTCACATGACGGAAACGGCCCCAAGCGCCGCGGATATGAGCTGGAAGTACTGACCTTACTGGCTCAGAATTCCCCTTCTCTTCTCGCAGTCGCGGATGCACAATGCACAGTGCCGTTGCTGTCTGTATCCATTATCTGGTTCCTTACGTCCAAGATACTGGGAGGCAGCGGTTCAGCTTCTCAGGGGCGCCCTATGCGCAAGCTTCCGGTGTTGTTGGCTCTCTCTTTCGGTTTTGCCGCGAGTCTTTCCGCACATCAACATGCTGCTGTGGCGGTGTCAGCACCACCCGTGGCGATGCACGCCCTTCCGGTGGCCGGCCCTTCCGCTGCCCACCCGGCAGCGCCAACACGCGCCGCCGTTAGTCATGCGGTTCCCTCTGGTACGAATCCCGCGGTGGCTCGCAAACCCGTACGCCCGGTGCCCACGAACCCAGTTCCACGGCCCGTGAGCGGTACACAGACCACGGCTACTAACTATCCCAAGAATTGCAGCTTTCACTTTACGTACCCAATTCAAGGGCTGAACCCTTGCCCGGTTTCCAATGGCGGCGTTTCTTATTATGGTAGCGCCTTGTATGTTCCAGTCCCCTATTATGCGGACGCGGCCCCGTCAGATCAGGGCTACCAGAGTGACATTCAGGCAGATGCTTCCGCCGCGCCGCCGCAAGAGCCCAGTGGCGATAATAACTATCAGGACGAAGAGGGAGCCGCGGCTGCCCGTATGCGCCGAGATGACACAAACGAAGTGTTGCCCGAATTTGTGTTTGTGTTGCACGACGGGGGCAAGATTTATGCCGTCGCTTACAGTTTCCTGAACGACAAATTGCAGTACGTCACAAAAGAAGGCGTGCGCCACAGCGTCACGCTCGACTCGCTCGATTGGGACGCCACGCAGAAATCGAACGAAGAATTGGGCAACACTATCAATCTGCCAACTCCGCCACCTGCGGGCGTAGCGCTCAACTCCAGCCCTGCCGCTTTGCAATAAGCTGTAATCAGGATTTGCGTATGGGTTCCGGCATCACGTAGCCCGAGGTCGCAGGCAATCCGGCGCGCTCTAGCTGCACGGTGCTGTGCTCGATTCCGAACTCCCTCACCTTTTTCGCGATGGCAATGATGACCTCTTCGCACCTGTCCATGTGCATGTCCGGAATGCGCGCGTGACAGCTCAACGCATGGTGATCTCCCCCGAGCGACCAGATATGGATGTCGTGAACTTCCTGCACGTGCTCCACAGTGAGGATGGCTCTCGCGACATCCTCCACATTAGTTCCGCGCGGCCTTCCTTCCAGAAGGATGTGTGCCGATTCGCGCAGAATGCCAATCGAGGAATACAAGACGAGGAGGCCAATGGCCAGGCCCAGCAGCGGGTCAATCCAATTCAGGTGGGTATATTGCATCAGGACCGCGCCGACGATGATCGCGACATTCGAGAGGGCGTCGCCGAAGTTGTGCACCAGGATGCTTCGCAAATTTAAGTCGTCGTGGCCCTTCAGCAGCGAAAGGGTAATTCCGCCGTTGACCGCCAGCGCTGCCAGCGACGTCCAGATCATCCAGCTTTCCACCACTTCGATGGGGTTGCGCAGGCGCTCGATTGCCTCGTAGCCGAGCCACAGCGCAAGCACGATCAGGAGCACCGCATTTGTGAAAGCTGCCAGGGTGCCAGCCCGGTGATATCCGTAGGTTTTTTCGGAATCCGCGGGCCGTTGGGCCCAGCGCATGGCCAGCCAGGAAATACCTAGGGCAGGCACATCCGACAGGTTGTGCACCGCGTCATTCAAGAGAGCCACGGAATGGCCCAACAGGCCGCCAAACACTTCGGCCACAACGAGCCCGAGCGTTGCGACGATAGCCCAGGCCAAGACCGAAGGTCTCATGGGCGGATGAGCATGATTGTGACCGTGTCCGTGGTCATGCTCGTGGCTATGCATATGGCCCGCGTGGGAATGTGTGTGCATCTGTCCGTATTCTACGTCGATACTCTGCGATGCGCAGCCTCTGCCCTAGCGACTTGTTGGATGGTTGACAACACGCAGCCCTGAATTCGTTGACGGCCCTAGCCTCCACTGCCACTATCAGAAAAGGCATAGTTTCCATAATTTCACGGATAGATTGACAGGAGTTACCGGACGCCGCACCGACCCAAATGAGCACTCCTATCGCCAAATTGACATTCTGGGGCGTTCGCGGCTCCATTCCGACCGTCGATCCCGCCACTTGGCGCTTTGGAGGGAATACTCCGTGCTTGGATTTTGTGGCGCCCGATGGCACGCAGTTCATTCTCGATTGCGGCACGGGCCTGCGCATGCTTGGGAACCGATGGGCCTCGGAGGACTCTGTTCGCCCTTCAGAGACGCACATCTTTGTCACCCACTACCATTGGGACCACATCCAGGGGCTGCCTTTTTTCGCGCCGCTTTACGTGGAGAAGAACGAGTTTCAGTTTTACAGTTTTCGCTCAAAGTTTCTCGGTCTGGATTCCTTGCGCCAGGTTTTTGAAACACAGATGGCTCTGCCATATTTCCCGGTGGATTTTTCCGCCATGAGTGCGAAACGAAAGTTTCGCGAACTGGAAGGCGGCGAGACCTTTCTCGTAGGGGAAAACAAGGTTACCGCCAGGCACATCAATCATCCCCAAGGCTGCCTCGGCTTCCGGATCGAGACTCCCGCCGGAACAATTGTTTATGCTACGGACAACGAACCGGGCGATCCTGCTTTGGATTTGAGCCTGCGCGAATTGGCCGTGGGCGCGGACATCTTCGTCAACGACGCGCAATTCACTCCCGCCCAGCTTGCGTCGACGAAAAAGGGCTGGGGCCATTCCTCCTGGAAAGAGGGCGTGAACATCGCGAAGGAAGTAGGTGCAAAGACGCTCGTTCTGTTCCACCACGATCCCGATTCCGCGGACCGAACGGTGGACGCCATATTGCGGGATGCTCGCGACGAATTTGACTCAGTTTTTGCCGCCAGCGAAGGCATGGTGATTACGCTCGGCGCGCCTAGTAATCCCGTGCAAGCGCATCTTCCGGGTTCGCGCACCGCACTGCGCCGCGAAGCACAATTTCGGGCTGTGGTGACGGGCCTCTCTTCTGACGGTCATAAATTCCAGGAAGAAACGACCGTCCGCGACCTTGCCCTGCAAGGGGCTTTGATCTCGCTGAAACACAGTCCGCGCCTGCAGTCCGAG
>Ga0187766_10000424_pt1 | contig 23285 bp, 23 predicted proteins | sample 0216_QUI02_MP05__4_FD_132971 | JGI IMG/M metagenome (GOLD analysis project Ga0187766, IMG submission 132971) | Tropical peat soil microbial communities from peatlands in Department of Meta, Colombia - 0216_QUI02_MP05_20_MG | ecosystem: Environmental > Terrestrial > Soil > Wetlands > Peat ... | reverse complement strand
GGGGACGGCGGTTTCGGGTTCAGCGGCATGGAATTCGACACGGCGGCGCGCTACGGCGTGCCCATCGTGTGCGTGGTGGGGAATGACGCGGGCTGGGGGATGATCCGGCAACGGCAGGTGGTCCGCTACGGGGAGGATCGCGTCGTGGGCACGGACCTGGCGCCCCGCCCCTACGAGCGGATCGTCGAGGCCCTGGGCGGGCACGGCGAGGCGGTGACCCGGCCGGCGGAGATCAAGGGGGCGCTGGCCCGGGCCTTCGAGAGCGGCCGGCCAGCCTGCGTGAACGTGCGCATCCGCTCCGTAGCCAGCCCGATGACCACGTGGGGGCTCGCGGGGCCGGGGGGGCCCTCGGCCTGGAGGCTTCCGGAGGTGCGAGAGGGGAACCATGCCTGATCGGAGCGTGGTGGGCAAGACGTACCCGCCCTTCACGGTGCGGGTGGAGCACGGCAAGGTCCGCGAGTACGCGGAGGCGATCCGGGACGACAACCCGCTCTATCGCGACGAGGAGGCGGCACGGCGCTCGCCCTTCGGCGGCATCATCGCCCCGCCCACCTTCGCCCGGAACTTCTGGTGGGAGGGCACCGCGGTCCAGGACGACCTGGGCTTCGACCCCCGCTATCGGATCCACGGCGAGCAGGAGTTCGAGTACCACCAGCCGATCAAGGCGGGGGACGTGCTCACCGGCCAGATCAGGGTGGTGGACGTGTACGAGAAGGCCGGCAAGCGCGGCGGGAAGATGACCTTCGGCGTGATCGAAACGACGTACCGGAACGCCCGGGGGGAAACGGCGCTGGTGGCACGGCGCACCATCATCGAGACGACGCCGCAGCCGGAGGCCCCCCGGGAGCCATCGCCGCCCGTTCGCCCCCTGGATCCGGGGGAGGCCAGGGAGGGGCTGGAGTCGCCGCCGCTGGTCGTCGGTCCGGTCACGCGAACGGACTTCGTGCGCTTCGCCGGGGCCTCGGGGGACATGAACCCGAACCACCACGACGAGGTGTACGCCCTCCGCTCCGGGAACGAGCGGGTGTTCGCCATGGGCATGCTCCAGGCCGGCTACCTGGGCCGCCTGTTGACGGACTGGCTGGGGGACGGCGCCCTGCGCCGGTTCCGCATCCGCTTCGCGGCCCGGGTGCATCCCGGAGACGTCCTGACGTGCAAGGCACGGCTCACACAGGTGCGCCGGGACGGGGGGGGGACGCAGGTGGAGTGCGACGCCTGGGTGGACAACCAGGAGGGGCAGAAGGTCATTGTGGGATCGGCGGCGGCCGAGCTCCGCGGATCAAGGCCCTAGGATCGGCCCGCCGGCCCAGAAAGGGACGGGGTGCGCTTCGGCTTCATCTTCTTCGCGCGGGATCTGCACGCCGTAGGCCCCGTGGCTCGGCTGGGAGAGGAGCAGGGGTTCGATCTGATCGGGTTGTGCGATTCGCCGTCGCTGGCGTTCGATCCGTACGTGGCCCTGACCATCGCGGCGCTGCACACCACCCGGGTCCGCCTGGGCACCGGCGTGACCAACCCGCAGACGCGGCACCCGCTCATCCTCGCCAACCTGGCTGCGGCGCTGGAACAGCTCGCCCCCGGCCGCTCCTTTCTCGGGATGGGGACCGGGAATAGCGGCGTGCGCCATGCCGGCGCGGGACCGGCCACGTTGGACGCGCTCTCCCGCGCGGTGCGGACGGCCCGCGCCCTCTTGGGCGGGGAGGCCGTGGAAAGTGCCGGCGTCACCATGACGGTGAAGGGCGCCGGCCAGCGGGTGCCGATCCACCTGGCGGGCAGCGGCCCCAAGAGCCTACGGCTGGCGGGGCAGATCGCGGACGCCGTGTGGATCAACCTCGGCGTCACGCCCGAGGTCGTGGGGGACGGCATGCGCTGGGTGCGCGAAGGCGCCGAGGCCGCGGGGCGCGACCCGCGGAGCATCGAGACCTGGGTTTTCGCCGTGGGCGCCGTGCGGGGCGACCGGGCCCAGGCGGTGGACGAGGTGAAGGGCGCCGCGGTGGCCATCGCGGCCTACATCCTCCCGGGGGACGCCACGGCCAAGCGGATCCCGCCGGCCGTCCAGGGCAAGGTGGCGCAGCTCCTCCGCGAGTACCAGTACGGCCAGCACCTGACGCCCGGCCATACGGCCAACCATCAGCTGGCGGACCGGCTCGGCCTGGCGGACTACCTGCTGGAACGGTTCGCCATCTCCGGCACGCCCGAGGACTGCCGGGCGAAGCTGGCGCGGCTGCGGGACTGCGGCGTCCAGAACGTCTGCCTGAGCCTGAGCGCCGCCCCGGACCTCCCGGGATACGTGCGGGGCTTCGGCGAACAGGTCCTCCCGGCGCTGCGCTGAGGGCGATTCGACCATGGGAATGGGCATGACCGTCGGCGACCTCCTCACGCGCCACGCGCGCCGCTGGCCGCACCGCGTGGGCCTGGAGGACGCGGGGCGGGTCTGGACCTTCGGCGCATGGAACGCCCGCGCCAACCGGCTGGCCAACGCCATGGTGGCCAGCGGCATCGGGCGCGGCGACCGGGTGGCGATCCTGAGCCACAACCGGGAAGAACTGGTGACCGCCTACCTGGCCACCCAGAAGATCGCCGCCGTGCCGGTGCCCATGAACTTCCGGCTGGCCAGCGGAGAGATCGCCCACATCTTGGATGACTCCGGCGCGCGACTGTTCCTCGTGGAGACGGATCTGGCGCCGGTGGCAGGCGAGGCGGCCGCCGCGCGGCCGAACCTTTCCCTGGTGGAGATCGGCGGGCGCCGGCTGGAGGGCGCCCGCGAGTTCGAGGCCTTCCTGGCGCCCGGGCGGGACGCCGAGCCGGGCGTGGCGGTTCGCGAGGACGACGTGGCGTGCTTCCTCTATACCTCGGGGACCACGGGACGGCCCAAGGGCGTCGTGCACACCCATGCCGCCCACGTGGCCCTGAGCGTCGGTTGCGCCATGGAATACGGGCTGGCCCGGACCGATCGGGGGCTCAACATCGCCCCCGTCTACCACGTGGCCGGAATGCATTCCTGGTTCTTGCCGCACCTGTGGGTGGGGGCGACCAACGTCCTGATGCGCCGGTACGACGCCGCGGCGGCCGTGCGCGCCACGGCCGAGGCCGGCATCACGTCCCTCTACGCCGTGCCCACCCAGGTGGTGACCATGCTGCAGGCGCCGGAGCTGCCCCGCCTCCGGTTCCCCGCCCTGCGCCACCTGGTGACCGGTGGCGCGGCGAGCAGCGCGGCCAACCTGGCCCGGGCGGCCGAGGCCTTCACGTCCCGGATCTACAACCGCTACGGGCAGACCGAGGCCTCCGCGGCGCTGACCCTCCATCCAGAGGAGGCCGGGGGCCACCTGGACACGGTCGGCAAGCCCACCTTCATCACCGAGGTCCGCCTCCGCCGGCTGGACGATGCCGAGGCGGCCCGCGACTGCGGGCCGGGCGAAGTGGGCGAGATCCTGGTCCGCGGACCCCAGATGATGCGCGAGTACCACAACAGGCCGGACGAGACGGCCGGGGCGCTGCGGGGCGGGTGGGTGCGCACGCGGGACCTGGCCTCGCGGGACGCCGAGGGGTTCTACACCATCCGCGGCCGGCTGGACGACCTGATCGTCAGCGGCGGCGAGAACATCTATCCCCGGGAGGTGGAGGCGGTGCTCAACGCCCACGCCGGGGTCCTGCAGTCCGCGGTCATCGGCTCGCCGGACCCGACCTGGGGCGAGGTGGTGACCGCCTTCATCGTGCGCCGGGACCCGCGGCTCACCGAGGAGGCCGTGCTGTCCCACTGCCGGGCCAGCAAGGACCTGGCGCCGTTCAAGCGGCCCCGCATCGTCCGATTCGTGGAGGCGCTGCCGGCGAACCCCAGCGGCAAGTTCATGGTGCCGGAATTGCGGCGCTGGGCGGCCGAGGGCCCCCCCGTGGCCGTGGGACGAGCGGGGCGGACGGAGCAATGCGCGCATCGTGGAGGGCTCCCCGGGGGGACCACGGAAGGAGGAACGCCATGAAGCGGTGGATCGGTATCGGCGGCATCGCGGGGGTGCTGAGCCTCGCCCTTTCCGGCGCGGCCTGGGCCGCCGAGGGCAAATGGGTGACCCTGGCCCCCTTCCCCGAGCCCGGGGAAGAACTGGTGGGGGCGGCTGCGGGGGGCAAGGTCTACACCTTCCAGGGCCTCCGGCCGGTGTGGGTGCCCAAGGGCCTGGTGTACGAGTACGATCCGGGCACCAATACCTGGAGCAAGAAAAAGCCGATGCCGCTCCCCTCCCACCACACGGCGGTGGCGGAGATGAACGGCAAGCTCTACTTCTTCGGCGGGTTCGTCCTGCCGGCATCGGGCCCGCCCGCCTGGGTCCCCATCGACAATGCCTGGGAGTACGATCCCGCCGCGGATGCCTGGCGCCCCCTGGCCCCCATGCCCACCAAGCGCGGCGCCGCGGCCGCGGCCGCCGTCAACGGGAAGCTCTACGTCATCGGCGGCGCGGGGCCCTTCCCCTGGGACACCAACCAGAGCATCCATCCGGCGCGGCCGCATCGTTCGCTGGCGACGGTGGAGGAGTACGACCCGGCGACCAACGCGTGGCGTGAGCGGGCGCCGATGCCGACGGCCCGGAACCACGCCGCCATCGGGGCGGTGAAGGGGAAGCTCTACGTCATCGGCGGCCGCCTGGCCGCGGCCTTCATCACGGCCTTCCCCGGCAACGTCGACCTGGTCCAGGAGTACGACCCGGGCACCGATCGCTGGGCGCTGAAATCCCCCATGCCCACGGCCCGCAGCGCGGCGGGGTCGGCCGTGCTGGATGAGAAGATCTACGTGGCGGGAGGGGAACTGCAGACCAACGAGTATCTGGCGGCCTTCCGGGCCTTCGAGGCCTACGACCCGGGCACCAACTCGTGGGAACGGCTCCCCCACATGCCGTCGCCGCGCCATGGACTGGCCGTCGCCGCGGTGGGGAACCGGATCCACCTGGTGAGCGGCGATATCCAGTCCTCCATCGTCCCCCGGCCACCCAACGCCGAGTTTGACACCGGGGAGCACGACGCCTTCGAGGTGCCGTCCCGCTAGCGCCGGCGGTGCCCCGGCACGGAAAGGAGTTCCATGCGACCACGTATCTTCCTCTCGCAACCCGTCCCCGGCCCCGCCCTGGACATGCTCCGGGCCGCGGGCGACGTGGAGGTGGGCCCCGACACATCGCAGATCATGCCCAAGGCGCGGTACATGGAGCACATGCGCCGCTGCGACTTCCTGTTTCACATCATGCACGACACGGTGGACCGCGAGGTCCTGGACGCCAGCCCGAGCTTGAAGATCATCGCCAGCCAGTCCATCACCCCCGCCCTGGTGGACGTGGCCGAGGCCACGCGGCGCAAGATCCCGGTCACCACCATCCCCAACGTGGTCTACGAGGCCACGGCGGATCTGACGTGGGCCCTCCTGATGGCCGCCGCGCGCCGCATCCCCGAGGCGGACCGGGGCGTGCGGGCCGGGGTCTTCCCCGGATCCCAGTCCATCCACTTCATGGGACAGGGCGTCTTCCGGAAAACCCTCGGGATCATCGGGCTGGGCCAGATCGGGAAGGGCATGGCCCGCCGGGCCCGCGGGTTCGAGATGCGGGTGCTGTACTGGAAGCGGAATCGGCTGCGGCCCGAGGAGGAGGCGGAGTTGCGGGCGGAATACCGCCCCCTGGACGAGGTCCTGCGCGAGGCGGACTTCGTCTCGCTGAATGCCGCCTACAGCAAGGAGACCTACCACGTCATGGGCGCCCGCCAGTTCGCCCTGATGAGGCCTACCGCCATCTTCATCAACACCTCCCGCGGCCCCATGGTGGATGAGCAGGCCCTGGTGGACGCCCTCAAGTCCCGCCGCATCGTCGGGGCGGGGCTGGACGTGTTCGAGGGGGAACCCAAGGTGCATCCGGACCTGCTGGGCATGGACCAGGTGGTCCTCACCCCCCACATCGGCAGCGGCGTGCGCGACGTGCGGGAGGAGATCGCGGTGATCGTGGCAAACAACATCCTGGCCGCGATCCGCGGGGAGCGTCCCCCCAACACCTATAACCCGGAGATTTACGCCTAGGGGCCGGCGGCGCGGAGGCGCAGCGTGCGCAGCTTCATCGCGGGAGGGCGCGGCGGGACGTGGACGCGGCGCCGGGCGCTCCTGGCCCTGGGCGCTGCCGCGGCGGCCCCGGGCTGGCCCCGGGCCGGCGTGGCACGGGCGGACGCGACGGTGCGGTTGGGCTACCAGGCCACCCTCTGGGGGGCGCCGGCCATCGTGGCCGAGGAGGAGAAGCTTTTCGCCAAGGCCGGGGGCAACGTGGAGGTTCTCCGGATGTCCTCGGGGAAGGACATCCGCGACGCCATGGTGGCGGGGAAGACCGACGTCGGATCGCTGGGGGCCACGCCCTTCATCGTGGGCGCGGCCAAAGGGGATATCGTGGCCATCGCCATGGTGGCCTACGCCGGCAAGACCCTGGCCCTGGTGGCCGGAAAGGACACGGGCATCAAGGCGGTGGCCGACCTGAGGGGAAAGCGTGTGGGGTCGCAGATCGGCTCCATCACGGATCACATCCTTCAAAATGTCATCGTGCCCAGGGCCGGCCTCAAGAAAGGCGACGTTCAGGTCTTCAACACCAAGTTCCAGGACCACGTGGCCGCCCTGGCGGCCCATAGCATCGATGCCTTCGCCGGGGTGGATCCGTACCCGGCCATGGCGGAACATGACGGCCTGGGGGCCATCGTGATGGATTATCAGGACTACGACATCACGCCGGTGCTGCTGGCGGCCAACCGTCCCTTCGTCAGGGAGCACCCCGAGGCCGTGGTCCAGTTCCTGCGGGGGTGGCTCCTGGCCGTGAAGATCTTCCGCGAGCAGCCGGATCGTGCCGCCGAGGTCGTGTGGAACGCGTTCAAGGCCCAGGGCTACACCATGCCCCTCGCCGTGCTCCGCAAGGCGGTGGGGCGCCTGGACGTGAACCCGGAGTCCGTCCCGGCCCTGGGCCCCTACCTGACGGACCAGGCCAAGGTGCTGATGGGGCAGGGCCAACTCAAGGCCGTGCCGGACTGGAACGCAGTGCTGGTGCGCGAATACCTTCAGAAGGCGATGGGAGGGTGACGGTCGAGGGCGCGCCTACTCCAACTCGATTTCGAGGCGGGATCTCTGTAGGAGAGTGAGATAGGTCTCTCGAAGCGTCGGGGAAAGACGCTCAGCGAAAGCCTCTGTCAGCCCGTTGCACCGGATGAGCTTCTGGATATCGACGAGATCCTGGTCGCGGCGGCCCCAGACCCCGCTGGCGATTTTGAAGGTGATGAGGGATTCGAGCGTGGGGTATCGGAGCCCATCGATTTCTACGAACGTGCTGGAGTCTGGCGAGGGATACACCACGGGGCTTTCCTGGGACCCAGCATGTTCGCCCGAGGTGATCACGTCGATGTTCACGACGTGTTCGGTCTCGCGGAGTCTCTTTCGCAGACCGGGTCCGCGGGGGACGATGCCCCGGCCGACCAGCGTCTCGTGGATCCGAGTCAAACCCTCAGGCGTGGTCACGATGTCGATATCCTCGGTGGCGCGGACGACGCCATACTGGCGGAGAGCGATGGCACCGACCACCGCAAACGGGATGCCCTCCTCGGCGAGCCGGCGGCGCAGGGATTCGAGGACGGCGGCCATGTCCCGCGCATGCATCCGGTCCCTCCGCAGCAGGTCGATCAGGCTTCCGGTGATCTGTTCGGCCATGCGGGCATTCTAGCCCGATACGGGATCATCCGCAAGACACAGTATGTGCCGGTCATTGCCGGGAACAGGTTGGGCATGCGGGCGCTGGTGAAGACACGGCGGGGGCCGGGGAACGTGGAGCTGCAGGACTGGCCCGAGCCGAAGGTCGGTCCGCGCGAGGTGCTCATCGAGATCGCGGCCTGCGGCATCTGCGGCACCGATGTGCACATCTACCACGACACCGTATCCTCCGAGCCGCCGGTGGTGCTGGGCCACGAGCTGAGCGGCGTGGTGGTGGAGGTGGGCGCGGAGGTGGACCACCTCAAGGCTGGGGACGCCGTGTCTGCAGAGACGCACCACGGGCTCTGCGGGGTGTGCCGGTACTGTCGCACCGGGTTCCCGCGGCACTGCCGGGCCCGGGGCACCATCGGCCGCCGCGTGGACGGGGCCTTCGCCCGCTACTTCAAGACGGACGTGGCCCGGGTGTACGCCCTGCCGCCCGGCGTGAACCCGCTGGCGGGCGCCATCACCGAGCCGCTCTTCACCTGCACCCACGCCGTCCTGGAGCGGGGCGAGGTGCGGGCCGGGGAACTGGCGGTGGTCCTGGGGCCGGGGGCCATGGGGCTGCTGGCGGCGCAGGTGGCCCGGGCGGCCGGCGCCACCGTGGTGGTGGCGGGGCTCACGGCCGACGCGCGCCGGCTGGGCTTAGCGCGGGACCTGGGGATCCCGCACGTGGTGGACCTGGAGGCGGAGGACCTGGAGGCGCTGGTCCGCGGGCTCACCGATGGCTACGGGGCCGACCTGGTGCTGGAGTGCTCCGGCGCGGCGCCCGCCGCGGCCCTGGCCGTACGCCTCCTGCGCAAGCAGGGGCGGCTGGTGCAGGTGGGCCTGGTGGGGTCCGCCGTGGCGCTGCCCCTGGACGAGATCACCTTCAACGCCCTGGACGTGCGGGGCGCCGTGGGCGCCACCGCCACGGCGAAGGAGACCGCCCTGCGCCTGCTGGCCGCGGGCGCCGTGCAGACGCGCCCGTTGGTGACCCATCAGTATCCGCTGGAGGCGTGGCGGGAGGCGTTCACGCGGTGGGAGGCCAGGGAAGGCGTGAAGCACGTCCTGATCCCTACGGGGTGACCCCCGCGGCGAGGAGCCATCGGATGCGGTTCGGGCTGCAGATCATCCCGGAGTTCGATACGGTCGAGGCCTTCGTGGAGGAGATCCAAGAGGCGGAGTCGCTCGGGTTCGATCCCATCATGCTGGCCGACGTCGTCGGGATCTCGAAGCTGCGGGGGCGCGACCTGTACACGAGCCTGAGCCTCTGCGCCTTCCACACGCGGCGGGCGCAGATCGGCCCCTGCGTCACCAGCCCGCCGGGCCGCCACATCGCCCTGACGGCCAACGCCATCTGCTCCCTGGACGAGTTGTCGGGGGGCCGGGCCATGCTGGGCCTGGGGGCGGGCGATACGCCGGTGTACCTCCTGGGACGGACGCAGGCCAAGCTGGCGGACCTGCGCGCCGCCGTCACCCTCTGCCGGGCGTTCTTCCGGCAGGGGGCGGCGACGTACGAGGGGAAACTCCTTCAATCCAACTGGAACCGCCCGCACATCCCCGTGCTCCTGGCGGGGGACGGGCCCAAGGCCCTGGAGCTGGCCGGCGAGGTGGCCGATGGGGCCGTGGTCGGGTCGGGGCTCAGCGTGGAGGTGGTGGAATGGGCCGTGGAGAACGTCCGCCGCGGCGTGGCGAAGGCCGGGCCGAAACCGGGGGAGGTTAGCCTCTGGGTGGACGGCATCTGCAACATCGCCGATACCCGGGCGGAGGCCCGGGAGATCGCCCGCCGCCGCATCCACATCCGCATCAACCACAACTTCCGCTTCGGCTTCAACGCCATGCCCCCGCAGCGCCTGGCGGAGTGCCAGCGCTACCGCCGCGAGTACAACGAGGACGACGTGGGCCCCGGGTCCCACAACGCCGACCTGATCACGGACTACATGCTCGACCGTTTTTCTATCGCCGGCACACCGGACGAGTGCCTGCAACGCTTCCTGGCCCTGAAGGCCCTCAACATCACCGGCTTCATCTCCGCCACCCCGTTCGGGCAGCAGACGCGCCGCACCTTCATCCGCCGCCTGGGGAAGGAGATCCTGCCGCACCTGCGCTAGTCGGCCGCCGGGCACCTGGAGGGAAAATATGAGTGCAGGATCCGAGCTGGACCAGACCTACTGCACCATCCGGGATCGCATCCGCGAGACCGGCCAGGCGCCGCACTACACCGAGCTCGCCGTGGCGCTGGGCGTCCCCGTCCGGGAGGCGCATCGGCGCCTCCACGATCTCATGGCGCACCCCTACCCCTGTTGGCTGCATCCCGGGACGGATTGGATCGCTTCCTTCCCCCCGCTCTCAAGCATCCCCACCCAGTACCGCGTGAGCGTAGACGGGCAGCAGCGGTGGTTCGCGCAGTGCGGGTTCGAGGCGCTGGCCGTGACGTGGCTGTTCCCCGGGAAGACGGTGCGCGTGAACGCCCACTGCGTCACCTCGGCGGCGCCGCTCCGCATCGAGGTGCGCGACGGCGTGGTCCTGCGCGCGGAGCCGGAGACGATCCACGGCTACGTGAACATCCCCATGGCCAAGTGGCGCGAGAACCTCCCCTACGCCTGAAACCGCATGAACCTCTTCCGGTCGGAAGAGGACGTGCGGGCCTGGCCGGATTTCCAGCCGGACACCGAAGAGGCCGTGCTGCCCCTGCAGGAGGTCGCGCAGCTCTGGGGCATCGAGAACTATCGTGCGAGAAACCAGGACGACTACATCACGCGATTCCCGACGCTCCAGGCGGAACGGTGGGTGCTGCTGGAGAAGCTGGGGCGGCGGAAGACAAGTTTTTGGGATCCTCCCCCGCCTCCGCCGGCCCGCTGAGGGGGGTACGGACACCCCCGACGGCGCGACGACTCTGCTCGCTGCTGCGACACCGTGGAGGGAGCTCATGCCAAGAAAAGACTTCATCGCCATCAACACCGCCGAGTTGCCGTGGACGCCGGACCCCGGGTGGCTGAAGCTGCCGCCGGGTGTGCTGGTGAAGATCCTCGCGGAAGACAAGGAGACGGGCCGGGTGGACATGATGGTGAAATTTCCTCCCGGGTATGTGGAGCCACGGCATACTCACGAATCCTATCACAGCATCTGCGTCCTGGACGGCACCATGAAGGTGGCGGGAAAGACGCTGAAGCGGGGCGACTACGTCTTCGGGTGGGACGAGCCGCATGGCCCCTATGAATACCCGGACGGCTGCGTTGCGTTCGTGGCCTTCAATCGGGGCAGCACGGTGCACATCTACTGAGCGCGGGGATCGGGAGCCGGAGGTCGGGGGCCGGGGGGCTCATCGAACCGGGAGCGGGGAACCCCGAGCAAAGCGAGGCCAGCATGCCCAAGTACGCGCAGGGATTGTATCAGGTGGATTACGAGGCCCGGGTGGACCTGGACGCGATGCGCCGGGACCGCGTGGCCAAGACCCAGGCGGCGATGAAGGATGCCGGACTGGACGCCCTGGTCCTGTGGTCGGACACCAACGTCCGCTACCTCAGCAGCCTCCGCGCCATCATGCTCCAGTACCGTTCCAGCACCCAGTATGGCGTGATGCTGTTCCCCAAGGGCAAGCCGATCCTCTTCCTGTCGGGTGGCGAGGTGGCCCGGGCCAGAGAGGTGATGCCCTGGATCGGGGAGTTCGTGGTGATCCCCATCATGGAGGAGCCCGCCATGGTGGAGATCCTGACGGAGGAGCACACGGCGCGCATCCTGCGCGACCACCGGGCGGAGCGGGGGCGCGTCGGCTTCGACTGGATGACGGTGCCCCAGCTCAACGCCTACCGGAAGGCCCTCCCCAAGCTGGAGATGGCCGACGGCGAGACGTTCATGCAGCGGGTCCGCCGGATCAAGCTCCCCACGGAGCTGCAGTGCATGCGGGAGGCCTCGGCCATCGCCGACGCCGTGACCCAGAGCGCCCTGGACACCATCCATCCCGGCGTGCGGGAGTGCGAGGTGGCGGGCGAGGCGATGCGCACCATGTTCCGCCTGGGGGCGGAGTTCGGACACACCACCAGCCCCTTCGTGGCCTCCGGCGAGCGCATGGCGCCGCCCACGCGCTTCGCCACGGACAAGATCATCCGGCACGGGGACATCGTCTTCATCGACATCGGCGCCTGCTATTGCGGCTATTTCGGCGACATCGGGCGGGCGGCCATCTGCGAGGCGCCGCGCCACCCGATGCAGGAGAAGGTGTACCGGACGGTGCACGAATGCCTCATGACGGCCGAGCGGGTGATGAGGCCCGGGCGTGCCAACAACGACGTGGCGGCCGACATCCGCAAGGTGGCCAAGAAGGCCGGGCTTGACAAGCACTTCATCAACCTGTTCATCGGCCACGGGGTCGGGATCACGCCCAACGAGCCCCCCTACATCGGCGAGCCGCAGAAGGGAGCGGAGGAGGCGGTGCTGGAGCCCGGCATGGTGTTCGCGGTCGAGCCCTTGATCTGGGTGCCGGACATCCCCGGGGGGGCCGGCGTCCGCCTGGAGGACACCATCGTGGTGACCGAGGGTGAGCCCGAGGTGCTGACCCGCACAGGGTTCGATACCCGCATGCTGGGTCGATAGGCCCTCCCCGGTCTTCGGCGGGACGCGAGGGGCCGCGGTGCTCGAGTTCTTTCCCGGAAGCCGCGAGTGGAGCATTCAGGTGCAGCGCCTCGTGGCGCAGGCCCCCTACGGCGGGTCCGACCTGAACGAATGCCTCACTGCGGTGCAGGGGATCCGCCCCGGCGACGGGGAGAGCTGGGTGGGGGCGTGGCGGGCCCTGGGGGAGCGGATCGAGGGCGCGGCCCAGGCCGCCCTGGACGCGGGTCACGCGGTGACGGCGCGGGACGCGTTCTTCCGCGCCTCGGCGTATTTCCGGCAGGCCGACTTCTTCCTGCCGCCGATCGACCAGCGGAAGACGACCCTGTTCTTGGACGCCAGGCGCTGCTTCCTGGCGGCGGCGCGGCTCCACCGGCCCGGCATCGAGCCCATCGAGGTGCGGTACGGGGAGGAGACGTACGCCGGGTACTTCTGTCATCCGGAGCATCCCCAGGGGGGACGCACCCCCGGGGTGATCATGCTGGGCGGGGCGGATTCCTTGGCGGAGGAGCTGTTCTTCTTCGGCGGCAACCAGGTCACCGCACGGGGGATGGCCCTGCTGCTCATCGATACGCCCGGGCGTGGATCGTCGCTGCGCCTGAAAGGGATCCGCACCCGCCCCGATTATGAGAAGCCGGTGGGGGCGGTCATCGATTACCTCCAGGCGCGGCCCGAGGTGGATCCCGGTCGCATCGGCCTCGCCGGCGTCAGCATGGGGGGGTATTACGCCCCGCGCGTGGCGGCCTTCGACGACCGCATCGGGGCCATGGTCTTGAACTGCGGCGCCTTCGACCTGGTGGAGGACCTGTTCGACTTCTTCCCGCCGATCCAGCAGCAAATGCGTTGGCTGGTGGGCGCCGAGACCATCGCCGAGGCCCGCGATGCCTTCCGGCCCTTCACCTTGCAGGACGTGGCGGGGCGCATCCGTTGCCCCGCGCTGGTCGAGCACGGCGCGGACGACTTCATCATGCGCGTCGAGGGGGCCCGCCGGCTCTGCGAGTCCATCGGCAGCCGGGACAAGACGCTCAAGATCTGGAGCCGCGAGGAGGGCGGCGCGCTCCACTGCGGGTTCGACAACTGGGCGGCCCTGTTCCCGCATATGTTCGATTGGCTGGCGGACCGACTCGGGTGATGGGCGTCGGTTTCACCCACGGGTCCCGGGAGACCCGGAGAGGAGGGGCGATGCATCGCAGGAGATGGCGGCTGCGGGGGGGCCTGTGGGCCCTCGGCGTGGCGGTCTGTACCATCGCTCTCGTGCGGGGCGCCGAGGGGGCCGCCCCGGGGAGGGGGCCGATCAGGGTGGGGTTCATCGCGCCGCTCAGCGGCCCCTTCGCCCAGCCCGGCAAGGCCATGGAAGAGGGCTTCACCATGTACTTGGACGAGATCGGCCGGACCGTGGCCGGCCGTGCCGTCGAACTGATCGTGGAGGACGACGAGGGGAAGCCGCAGGTCACCCTCACCAAGGTCCGCAAGCTGGTGGAGCACGACGGGGTGCACATGCTCGGGGGCAACCTCCTGGTCAACGCCGAGTACGCCCTCCACCCGGTGCTGGACGGCCTGCAGGTGCCCATGATCTTCCCCCAATTACGGACGGATGACGTGGCCCAGCGCAAGCCCTCCAAGTTCGGCATGGGGACCGGGCCCAGCCTGAGCCAGCCCTCGCATCCGTTCGGCGAGTACGCCTATAAGGTGCTCGGCTATCGCCGGCTCGCCGTGGTGGGTCTCGACTACGTGTTCGGGTACGAGGTGGCGGGCGGATTCCAGAAGACCTTCGAGGATCTCGGCGGGCAAATCGTGCAGCGGCTCTGGATCCCCCTTTCGGCCATCGACATGGCACCGTACACCGCCCAGATCCGCAAGGACGTGGACGCGGTGTTCGGCGTCTTCTCCGGGCGGAGCGCCGTCCAGTTCATCCGGCAGTACAGTGAGGCCGGCCTCAAGGCGCGGATCCCCCTCATCGGCACCGGCATCATGACGGACGAGCAGTTGCTCCCCTCCATGGGCGACGAGGCCCTGGGGATCGTGACCACGACGTTCTACGCCACCACCCTGGACAACCCCGCCAACCAGCGTTTCGCCAAGGCGGTGCGGGCCAAGACGGGCCGCGCCGCTTCCGCCTTCCACGAGGGCTCCTACACGGCGGCCCGCTGGCTGATGGAGGGGGTCCGGCTCGTGCAGGGAAACGTGGAAGACCGCGCCGGCCTGATGGCGGCGCTGCGGCGCGTGGAGATCGCCGACGATCCGCGCGGCCCCGTGAAGCTCGACACGGACGGCAGCGTCATCATGAACATCTACGTCCGCCGGGTGGAACGGGTGGGGGGCGAGCTGCAGAATACGGTGATCCAGACGTACCCTGCCGTGTCCCAATTCTGGACCGACAAGCGCGAGGAGTTTCTGAAGCAGCCCGTCTACAGCCGGGACTTTCCCCCGTGCCGGTACTGTCGGTAGGGGGGGCGGGCGCCGCGGCCCCCGGGCCCGGCGTCCGAGCGGAGTGGGGGATGCCATGCCGACGCGGAAGCCGCCGGTGCTCAACTACCGCCGGGTCCCGCCGGCCCTCGTGCGACGCACGGCGGGCTGGGCGAAGATGGACATCCGGTGGCTCGCCTCTGATAAGACGATGGGCACGAAGACCGCCTGTTTCTGGCGCACCGTGTTCCCGCCGGGGGCGGCCCACCACAAGCACATCCACACCCGGGCCGACGAGATCTTCTACATGATCCGGGGGAGGGGGATGCACGGCCTGGGCGACCGGGAATATCCGGTACGGGCGGGGGACGTGTTCTACATCCCGCGGGGGCGCGTTCACTGGATGCGCAACGTGGACCCGGCCCGCCCGGTAGAACTGGTGGGCGTGTACGTGGGGGCGCCGAATCTGCGCGCCACCGGATACGTCTATGTGGGCGAGATCGGCCCGCCGCAGCCGCCCGCCAAGGGCGGGCGGCGCGCGCGGGCGGGGCGCCGACCTGCCTAGATCGTCGGGCCCGCCTGGAGGAACGATGGTCTATTAGCCGTTGGTTTTTCGCCCCGAGGGTGCTATATTCCGCCCGCCCGGGGCCCCCCAGGCACCGGGTAGCACCGGGAGACCGGGAGAAAGGAAAGGACCGGGACCGTGGAATTCTGGGTCACCCAGATGTTCAATGGCATCTCCTTCGGGGCGCTACTGTTCCTGCTGGCCAGCGGCCTGTCGCTCATCTTCGGGGTCATGCGCATCGTCAACATCGCCCACGGGTCCTACTACATGCTGGGCGCCTACGTGGGGCTCAGCGTGGTGTGGCGCACCCACAGCTTCGCGCTGGCCCTCCTCGCCGGGGCCGCGACCATCGCCGTCATCGGCGTGGGAATGGAACGTCTCTTCCTGCGCCGCTTTCACCTGCAGGAACAGGCGCAAATGCTCCTCACCATGGGCTTCGCGCTCATCTTCGAGGATCTGGCGCTGATCATCTGGGGGGGAGACCCTTACACTATCCCGCCCCCGTCGCTCCTTTCGGGCTCCATGCACATCGAGACGCTCACGTTTCCGCTCTACCGGTTCTTCGTGGTGGCCATGGCCATCGCGGTGGGCCTCTTCCTCTGGCTCCTGCAGGAACGGACCCGGGTGGGGGCCATGATCCGGGCCTCGGTGGACGACAAGGAGATGGCCGGCGGCGTGGGCATCAATGTGCCCCTGGTCTCGGCCGGGATCTTCGGCCTGGGGGCGTTCCTCGCCGCCATCGGCGGCGTGATGGGCGGGGCCTTCCTCGGGGTCTTCCCGGGGGTGGACTTCGAGGTGCTGCCCTTCGCCTTCGTGGTGGTCATCGTGGGGGGACTGGGGAGCCTGAAGGGGGCGTTCGTGGGCAGCATGCTGGTGGGCTTGGTGGACAACTTCGGGAAGGCCCTCCTGCCGGAACTGTCCTACTTCACCCTGTTCGCCCCCATGGCCCTGGTGCTGGCCGTGCGGCCCACCGGGCTCTTCGGGAGGGTCTAGCGTGGCCGTCCTCGATACGCGGGGGACCCGCTGCTTCTCGGCGGTGGCGTTCGTCCTGCTGGCCGTCCTGCCGCCCTTCCTCTCGTCCTACGTGCTCACGCTCCTCACCCAGGTGCTCATCTTCGCCACCCTGGCCATGAGCGTGGACCTGCTGCTGGGCTTCACGGGCCTCGCCTCGCTGGGGCAGGCGGCCTACTTCGGCCTCTCGGCCTACACGGTGGCGGTCCTCACCACCAAGCAGGGCGCCGGCTTCTGGCAGACCGCCGCCCTGAGCTTCGTCCTCTCCCTGGTCCTGGCGGCGCTCTTCGGCCTCATCGCCGTCCACGCGGCGGGCACCTACTTCCTCATGATCACCCTGGCCCTGGGGCAGGTGCTGTGGGGCCTGGCCTACCGCTGGGTCTCCATGACCGGGGGCGACAACGGCCTGGCGGGGGTGCCCCGGCCGTCGGTGCAACGCGTCAGCTTCGACGACCCGACCCGTTTCTTCTACTTCACCCTCGTCGTCTTCCTGGTCAGCGCCCTGGTGCTGTACCTGGTGGTGGAGTCGCCCTTCGGGTACAGCCTCCAGGGGATCCGCGAAAGCGACGGACGCATGCGGATCCTGGGCTATCACACCTGGCTCCACAAGTACCTGGCCTTCATCATCTCGGGCGCCTTCAGCGGGGTCTCGGGGTTCCTGTGGGCCTACTACAACGGCTTCGTGAGCCCGCAGGACGTCTCCCTGGTGACCAATATGGAGTCGTTCCTGATGGTGGCCATGGGGGGGCCGGGGACCCTCTTCGGCTCCACCGTGGGGGCGCTGGTCATCGTGTTCCTCAAGAACTTCGTCAGCGCCTACACCAAGCGCTGGTTGTTGATCCTGGGAGGCATGTACATCTTGACCATCATGTATGCTCCCAAGGGGATCTTGGGCGCGCTGCGGGAATGGGGAAGGCGCAAGGCGTCGCTCCCGCGGGCAACGGCAACCGCCGGGGGCCGGACCGATCGATGAGGGGGCGCCGCCGGCCCCCGCAGGCTGGCGGCCGTTGAGACGAGAGGAGGAAGGGAACCCATGAAGATGACGCGACGGCAGGTGCTGGGGGCGCTCGGCGGGGCCGCGGCGGCGGCGGCGACACGACGCCGGGGGTGGGGCGCCGAGAAGGGCGCCATCAAGATCGGATATTTCGCCCCGTTTTCGGGGCCCTTCGCCCAGAACGCGAAGGACATGTGGGACGGATTCCGCCTCTACTTCGAAGAGATCGGGATGCAGGCGGCCGGCCGGAAGATCGAGTTGATCTCCGAGGACGACTGGGTGGAGCCGGCGCAGGCGCTCACGAAGCTGCGCAAGTTGGTGGAGCAGGACCACGTGCACCTGGCCGCCGGCGGGCTCCTGGCCCCGGTGGGATTCGCGGTCCAGGGGTACGTCAACTCACAGAAGATCCCCTACGTCGTTCCCATCATTTCCGCGGAGGACTTGACCCAGCGCAAGCCGTCCCCCTGGATGGTCCGCCTGTCCTGGACCAGCGCCCAGCCCACGCAGCCCCTGGCGGAATATGCCTATAAGACGCTCGGGTTCCGCAGGGTGGCCGGCGTCAATTTCGATTTCGCCTTCGGCTGGGAGAGTTTCTCGGGCTTCCAGCGGGTCTTCGAAGACCTGGGCGGGAAGGTGGTGCAGAAGTTGTGGGCCCCCGCCACGGTGTCGGACTTCGCCCCGTATCTCCCCACGGTGAAGCGGGATGTGGATGCCGTCTTCGCCACCTTCAGCGGCAACGCGGCCCGGCAGTTCCTGAAGCAGGCGGCGGACTACGGGATCAAGGGGAAGATCGCCATCATCGGCCAGGGGACCCTGACGGACGAGCACGTGCTTCCCTCCATGGGCGACGAGGCCATCGGGGTGATCACCGGGCTCCACTACACCTCGGCCCTGGATACGCCGGCCAATAAGAAGTTCGTGGCCGCCTACCAGAAGTTCGCCGGCAAGGTACCCGGCTATTACTCGGAAAACGATTACACGTCCGCCCGCGTGATCGTGGAGGCCATCAAGGCGATAGGGGGCGAGGTGGAGAACCGGGAGAAGCTCATGGCCGCCCTGCGGAAGGTGGAGATCCCCGACTCCCCGCGTGGCCCCATCAAGCTCGACGAGCACGGGAACCCGATCCAGAACATCTACATCCGGAAGGTGGAGCGTGTGGGTGGGCAGTTGCAGAATACTGTGATCCACACCTATCCCAACGTCAGCCAGTTCTGGACCTACAAGCCCGAGGACTTCCTGAAGCAGCCGGTGTACGACCGGGACAATTTCCCCGGCTGCAAGTTCTGCGCGTAACGGCGCGTCGGCCGAATCGCGCGCCAGGAAGGGACGGGCGAGGCGCGCCGCCCTTCCCGCTGGCCGGCACGATGGCCCTGCGCGACCTCCGGACACGCACCCCGGGGGTCTCCTCCGGGATCCTCGCCGATCCCCGCTGGTGGACGAGGGTACGCAATGGGTCCGGGACGGTGCCCCACCTTCAGGGTCGCCGCCGGGCAGGGAGGCACGTCATGCGACACACCCGAACACACCAATTCCTCACGGTGCTGGCGGCGGTTCTCCTGGCCGCACCGGCGGCGGCGTTGGCGGCGGAGCGCGGGCCCGTGAAGATCGGGTTCCTGGCGCCCTTCAGCGGCTTTTTCGCCCAGACCGGCAAGGACATGTTGAACGGGTTTGAGTTGGCCTTGGACGAGGCAGGGCACCAAGCGGCTGGGCGGAAGATCGAGGTGATCTTGGAGGATGACGAGGCCGTGCCGGCCACCGGCCTGACCAAGTCCCGAAAGTTGGTGGAGAAAGACGGAGTGAACGTGGTGGCCGGTGGGCTCATGGCCTCCACGGGTTACGCCCTGGCGCCCTATGCGGACGCCCAGCGGCTCCCCTTCGTCTATCCGGTCATGGCCCCGGACGACCTGACCCAGCGCAAGCCGGCCAAGTGGGTGGTGCGGACCGGCTGGTCCGGCAGTCAGAACTCACATCCCTTCGGCGAGTACGCCTGCAAGACCATGGGGTACAAGAAGGTCGCCACCATCGGGGCGGACTACGCCTTCGGCTGGGAAGTGGTTGGCGGGTTCCAGCGGACCTTCGAGGATTCCGGGTGCCAGGTCGTTCAGAAGATCTGGGCGCCGCTGAACGCGCAGGACTTCGCGCCGTACCTGACGCTGGTGAAGCGGGACGTCAACGCGGTCTTCGCCCTTTTCGTCGGCGCGCAGACCCTCCGCTTCGTCAAGCAGTACCAGGAGATGGGCCTCAAGGATCGGCTCCCGCTGATCGGCGGGGGCACGGTGACGGACGAGCACGCGCTCCCCTCCATGGGGGACGAGGCCATCGGCGTCGTCACGGCCCTCCACTACAGCGAGGCCCTGGATAATCCGGCCAACAAGCGCTTCCGGGAGGCCTTCCTGAAGAAGGCGGGGAAGATCGCCTCCTACTATTCCGAGAACGCCTACGACGCCGGCCGCTGGATCGTGGAGGCCATCAAGGCCGTGAACGGGAACGTAGAGGACCGGGAGGCTTTCCTGCAAGCCATGCGCAAGGTGGAGCTGAAGGACAGCCCCCGCGGCCCCTTCAAGCTGGACTCGGACAACAACCCGATCCAGAATACCTATATCCGCAAGGTGGAAAAGGTGGGAGGCCGGCTCCAGAACACCGTGATCTACACCTTCCCCAACGTCTCCCAGTACTGGAAGTACAACCGCGAGGAGTACCTGAAGCAGCCGGTGTACGATCGGAACAACCCGCCCTGCCGGTTCTGCCAATAGGTCATCGCAATGCGGATTGCGGATTGCGGAACGCGGATTGAAAGAGCGGGGGCCGAGCGTGGTCCAATTCCGCAATCCGCAATCCGCAATCCGCATTGGGAAGGGGAGCGGAGCGGAGCATGACGACGGATGGCGCGTCGGCCGTGGCGCTGAAAGACCTCTCCATCAGCTTCGGCGGCCTGCGGGCGGTGGCCGACGTGGACCTCACGGTCCACCCCGGCGAGCGGCGCGCCATCATCGGGCCCAACGGGGCCGGGAAGACCACCCTGTTCAACCTGATCAGCGGAGACCTGCCGCCCACCACTGGCCAGGTCCTCCTGTTCGGGCAGGATATCACGCGGCTCCCCTCGCACCGGCGGGCGGCCCTGGGCCTGGCCCGCACGTTTCAGATCACCAAGCTCTTCCCCAACCTCACCGTGCTGGAGAACGTGCTCCTGGCCTGCCAGGCCCTGGAACGGACCAAGTTTTCCATGCTCCGCCCCCTGCGCACCTACCGCCCCCTCTACGCGCGCGCGGAGGAGCTGCTGCGTGCGGTGGGGGTGTGGGACCAGCGCGACGAGACCATCAAGAACCTCTCCCACGGGGTGCAGCGCCAGCTGGAGGTGGCCCTGGCCCTGGCCGGCCGGCCCAAGGTGCTCCTGCTGGACGAGCCCATGGCCGGCCTCTCCCCGGCCGAGACCCACGAGATGACGGAGCTGCTGCGGAAGCTGGACCGCTCCATCACCCTCCTGATCATCGAGCACGACATGGACGTGGTCCTGGACCTGGCCGAGCGGATCGCCGTCCTCCACCTGGGGAAGCTGATCGCCGACGGGCCCAAGGATGCCGTGCGCGCGAACCGGCAGGTGCAGGAGATCTACCTGGGGGTGGCCTGACGTGATGCTGCGAGTCGAGAACATCCACACGTATTACGGCGAGAGCTACGTCCTGCAGGGGATCTCGGTGGAGGTCCCCGAGGGGAACGTGGTGGCCGTCCTGGGCCGGAACGGCATGGGGAAGACCACCCTGATCCGGTCCATCGTGGGGTTCACCCCCCCGCGGCAGGGGCGCGTGGTCTTCAAGAACCAGGACATCACCCAGCGGCCTTCCTACGAGATCATCCGGATGGGGATGGGCCTGGTCCCCCAGGGGCGGCGTATCTTCCCGTCCCTGTCGGTGCTGGAGAATCTCGTGGTGGCGGCCCGGACGGCCGGCGGGAAGAACGGGGGTGGCTGGAACGCGGAACGGGTCTTCCAGCTTTTCCCCAGGCTGGCCGAGCGGAAGGAGCACCGGGGCAACAAGCTCAGCGGCGGCGAGCAGCAGATGCTGGCCATCGGGCGCGCCCTCATGGGGAACCCCCAGTTCCTCCTGATGGACGAGCCGTCGGAGGGGCTGGCCCCCCTCATCGTCCGCGGCCTGACGGACACCTTGAAGCAGCTCAAGGCCGGGGGGCTCTCCATCCTCCTGGTGGAGCAGAACCTGCACTTCGCGCTGAGCGCGGCGGACTTCGTGCACGTCCTCAGCAAAGGGAAGATCGTGTACTCATCCTCCCCCGCGGACCTCCTCCGGAACGACGAGGTCAAGCACCAGTACCTGGGCGTCTGAGGCCGCGCCGCCCCTGCATCCCGCCCTCGTTTGGAGCACACCTATGGTGGAATTCGCCCTCACGGAGGAACAGATCGCCCTCCGGGACCTGGCCCGCGACTTCGCCACGCGCGAGGTGGCGCCGGTGGCGGAGGCCCTGGACGCGCACGCCGACCCCGCGGACTGCTTTTCCTGGGACCTGATCGAGAGGCTGTCTGCCGTGGGCCTGCGCACCGTGGCGCTGGACGCGGCCCACGGCGGCGCCGGGGCCGACGCCCTGACCCTGTGCATGCTGGTCGAGGAGCTCGCCGTGGCGGACATGGGCGTGGCCGTCACCATGGCTCAGACCTGGAAGATCGGCCAGACCATCCAGCGGGGGGCCACGCCCGAGCAGCTCCAGCGCTTTCTCCCCGTCCTCCGCGACGACCCGCGAGCCCTGCTGGCCATCGGGATCACCGAGCCCGACATGGGGTCCGACTACATCATCCCCTACATGAACCCCAAGGCGGGGCCCCACCTCACCGCCGCGCGGGACGGCGACGGATGGGTGCTCAACGGGATGAAGCACTTCATCAGCAACGGCAACCGGGCCGCCCTCTATTTGATCTTTGCCCGCACGGACCCGAACGCACCCATGATTCGCGGCATGACGGCCTTCCTGGTCCCCCGCGGGGCGCCGGGGTTCAGCATCGGCCGCGTCCACAACAAGATGGGGGAGCGGCTGGCCAACAACGCCGAGCTGGTCTTTCAGAACTGCCGCATCCCCGCCGCCAACCAGTTCATGGAGCTTCACGGCGGCTTCGAGGTCCTCCGGCGGTTTTTCCCGGCCAGCAACGCCTACGCCGCCGCCACGGTCCTGGGGGTGGGGCGGGCCGCCTACGACAAGGCCCTGGCCTTCGCCAAGGCCCGCGTGCAGGGCGGCCGGCCCATCATCGAACACCAGACCATCCGAATGCTCCTCACGGACCTCAAGATGCGCCTGGACTCCACCCGGGATTACATCTGGCACGCCGCCTGGGCGGCGGAGCGCCCGGAGCACTTCGACGCCACGTGGGCGGCCATGCCCAAGGTGCTGGCGGCGGAGACCGCCGTGCGGGCCACGCAGGTGGCCATCCAGGTCCACGGCGGCTACGGCGTGGTCCGGGAGATGGGCCTGGAGAAGCTCTACCGGGACGCCGCGGTCTTTTTCGAGTCCGACGGCACGCAGCAGGCGCTGACCCTGAAGGCGGCCAACGCCATCCACCCGCTTCCGAACCCCGCCGGCTGACAGGAATGACCGCTGACTGCTGACCGCTGACCGCCGACGGACGCTGAGCGGAAGTGGCGGTCGGCGGTCGGCGGTCATCGAGGATCGTCATGCCCGTCCACGCCATCGCCTGCATCCGGCAAGTTCCTGATTACGAGGCGCCCGCCGAGCTGTTCACGGTGGAGGGGCCGCCCCCCCGCATCGTGGCGGCCCGCGAGGTGAAGGCCGTCATCGGGCTGTTCGATAACCACGCCCTGGAGGCCGCGCTCCGCCTCAAGGACGTCCACGGCGGCAGCGTGACCGCCGTGACGCTGGGCCCCCCCGGCGCCGCGGAAGTCCTGAAGCGCGCGCTGCACATGGGGGCCGACGCCGCCGTGCTCCTGGACGAAGGTCCCTACGGCGAGCTGGACGCGGTGGCCACG
>Ga0187766_10000423_pt1 | contig 23403 bp, 19 predicted proteins | sample 0216_QUI02_MP05__4_FD_132971 | JGI IMG/M metagenome (GOLD analysis project Ga0187766, IMG submission 132971) | Tropical peat soil microbial communities from peatlands in Department of Meta, Colombia - 0216_QUI02_MP05_20_MG | ecosystem: Environmental > Terrestrial > Soil > Wetlands > Peat ... | reverse complement strand
CGTCGCCGTAGGCGCCGAGCGACACGACGCCCTCCTGGATCCGCGCCCCACCCGAGTCGTTGATCCCGATCACGGGGCAGCCGATCCTGGCCGCCAGGTCCATGATCTTGCACATCTTCTCGCCCATCACCTCGCCGAGCGAGCCGCCGAACACGGTGAAGTCCTGGCTGAACACGCACACGCGGCGCCCGTCGATCGTCCCGTGCCCGATCACGACCGCGTCGCCGTACGGCCGGTTCTTCTGCATCTCGAACTCGTACGTGCGGTGGCGGACGAACGTGTCGAGCTCCTGGAACGAGCCCGGATCGAGCAGCTTCTCGACCCGCTCGCGGGCCGTGTACTTGCCCTTCTCGTGCTGCTTCTCGACCGCCTGCTCCGAGCCGGCGTGGATCGCCTCGTAGCGGACCTCCTCCAGCACCGCCAGCTTCTCCTCGTAGGTCTCGGGGGCCTTGTCGCGCATTGACGGCCGAGTGTATGGACTCTTGGCCGCGGAGGTCGCCCGCCGTCAGCGGCGCGAGAACGGCCGGTGGTGGGCCTGGCCGAGGCTGCTGAGGGCGTCGCGGAGCGCGGCCTCGGGTTCTTCGAGCGCGGGCGCGCGGCCCGGGGACGCGTCAGCGGCCGAGGAGGCCGGAGCCGCGGAGCGTGGCCGCAGCACGCCGCGCAGTCGCGACAGAAAGCCGGCCTGCTCAGCCGCCCGCGCGGTGAGGATCACGCGCGTCCCCCACCCCGACGGCTCCAGCCGCACCGTGCCGCTCGCGTGCTCGCCCTCCCAGGCAACGGCGGTCTCGGGCTCGAGCCTCGTGATTCGGATCTCGCCGAACGACCCGTTCAGATGCCGGGCCAAGCTGGCCGAGTCGCTGCACTGGGCCCACAGCTCGGGCGCGGACTTGACCAGCGTTCGGCTTGCCTCGTGCTGTCTCACTCCGACGTGGTTCGCGCGAGCTGACATGACTCCTTCACCGGTCCGAGCGTTGCACCCGCCATCATCAGGGCAGCAACGCACGTCGATCGACAGGAGGACTGAATGCCGCACAAACTGGGCGCCGGCGGTCCCGCGGTCTCCCGCATCGGGCTCGGGTGCATGGGGATGTCAGGCATGTACGGCCCCGCGGACGAGGCCGAGAGCATCGCGACGATCCACGCAGCGCTCGACGCCGGCGTCAACCTGCTCGACACCGGCGACTTCTACGGCATGGGTCACAACGAGATGCTGATCGGCCGCGCGCTCGAGGGCCTCGCGCGCGATCAGGTCCTGATCAGCGTCAAGTTCGGCGCCCAGCGCGGGCCGGACGGCGGCTGGCTCGGATTCGACGCGCGGCCCGCGGCGATCAAGACCGCCGTCGCGTATTCGCTCCAGCGCCTGCGCACCGACCACATCGACATCTACCGCCCCTCCCGTCTGGATCCGAGCGTGCCGATCGAGGACACGGTCGGCGCGGTCGCAGAGCTGATCGAAGCCGGCTATGTGCGCTACCTGGGCCTGTCCGAGGTCGGCGTCGAGACGATCCGCCGCGCGGTCGCCGTGCACCCCGTGTGCGACCTGCAGATCGAGTACTCGATCATCTCCCGCGGGATCGAGGACGGGATCCTGCCCGCGTGCCGCGAGCTCGGGATCGCGATCACGGCGTACGGCGTCCTATCCCGCGGGCTGATCAGCGGCCACTGGTCGGCTGATCGCTCGCTCGACGCGCGCGACTTCCGCAATCGAGCTCCCCGGTTCCAGGGGGAGAACCTCGCGCACAATCTCGCGCTGGTCGACGGGCTCCGTGCGATCGCGGACGCCAAGGGCGCGTCCGTGACGCAGATCGCGATCGCGTGGGTCCTGTCGCGGGGCGAGGACATCGTCCCGCTGATCGGCGCGCGCCGGCGCGACCGGCTGGCGGAGGCACTCGGGGCGCTCGAGCTCGAGCTGAGCGCCGATGACCTGGAGCTGATCGAGCGGGCGGTCCCTGCCGGCGCCGCCGCCGGGACGCGCTACGACGCGACCCAGATGGCGGCACTCGACAGCGAGCGCCGCTGAACTCCGGGGGTGGATGAGTTTATGCCCGGTATGCGGGCAAAATCTCATTCACCCCCGCGTTCGGGGGTGCCCGAGCTCAGAACGTCGGCGTGTACTGGCCGAACACGTCGCGCATCGCCCCGCACACCTCGCCGATCGAGCAGCGGTCCTTCAGCGCCTGCCTCAGCACCGGCAGGAGGTTGTCGGTTCCGCGGGCGCACTCGCGGACCTCGTGCAGGCGGCGCTGCACGAGCTCCGGGTCGCGCTCTGACTTGAACGCCCTGAGCCGCTCGACCTGCTCGCGCTCTGACTCGGGGTCGACGCGCAGGATGTCGGGCACCTCGGGGGAGTCCTCGACGAACTCATTGACGCCGACGACCACGTCCTGGCCGATCCGGTAGCGCTCGTGGTATCCGAACGCCGACTCTTCGATCTCGCTCTTCATGAAATCGATCGCCTGGACCGACCCGCCGAGCTGGTCGATCTTGACGATCAGCTCCTTGGCGCGCGTCTCGATCTCGTCCGTCAGCGCCTCGACGAAATACGAGCCGGCAAACGGATCGACGGTGTCGGTGGCGCCCGACTCGAATCCGAGGATCTGCTGGGTGCGCAACGCGATCTTGGCGGCGCGCTCGGTCGGCAGTGCGAGCGCCTCGTCGAAGCCGTTCGTGTGCAGCGACTGCGTGCCGCCGCAGACGGCCGCGAACCCCTGGAGCGCGACGCGGACGATGTTGTTCTCCGGCTGCTGCGCCGTCAGCGTCACCCCGCCCGTCTGGGTGTGGAAGCGCAGCCGCCACGAGCGCTCGTCCGCGGCCCCAAACCGTTCGCGCATGATCCCGGCCCACATCCTCCTCGCGGCGCGGAACTTGGCGACCTCCTGGAAGACGTTGTTGTGGCCGTTGAAGAAGAACGCCAGGCGAGGGCCGAACTTGTCGATCTCCAGGCCGGCGTCGAGCGCCGCCTGCACGTACGCGATCCCGTTCGCGAGCGTGAACGCGACCTCCTGCACCGCGGAGCAGCCCTTCTCGCGGAAGTGATAGCCCGAGATCGAGATCGTGTTCCACTTCGGGACGTGCTCGTTGCAGTACGCGAACAGGTTCGTCGTCAGCCTGATTGCGCCCTCCGGCGGGTAGATGAAGTTGCCGCGCGCGATGTACTCCTTGAGGATGTCGTTCTGCGTCGTGCCGCGCAGCTGCTCGGCCGGCACCCGCTGCTCCTCGCCGACGAGCTCGTACAGGAGCAGCAGCACGCTCGCGGGCGCGTTGATCGTCATGGAAGTCGAGACCTTGTCGAGCGGGATCCCGGCGAACGCCGTGCGCATGTCGTCGATCGTGTCGATCGCGACGCCTGTACGGCCCACTTCACCCAGGCACCGGGGATCGTCGGAGTCGAGCCCGAGCTGGGTCGGCAGGTCGAACGCCATGCTGAGCCCGGTCGAGCCGTGATCGAGCAGGTAGTGGTAGCGCTCGTTCGACTCCTTCGCGCTCGCGTAGCCGGCGTACTGGCGCATCGTCCACGGCTGCCCGCGGTACATGTCGCGGTGGATCCCACGCGTGAACGGGTATTCGCCCGGCTGGCCCAGCCGCTCGGGCAGGTTGGGGGGAAGGTCGTCCTCCGTGTACAGGCGCTCGATCTCGATCCCGGAGTCGGTGAACCGGCGGGGGTCCTCGGGACCGACGATCGGGGCGATCGTGCGGTGCTCATCGGTGGTCGCCATTGCCCGGGAGATTAGCCTTTCATCGATGCAGGTTCGCGTGAGATTGTTCGCCGGACTTCGCGAGCGCGCCGGCGCCGAGCAGGTCGAGCTCGAGCTGCCCGAGGGGGCGGCCGTGCGCGATGCGCTCGCGAGGCTGCGCGCGGTGACCGGCGGGGTGCCGGTCGTGATGGCCGTCAACGAGGAGTACGCCGACCCCGAGGCGGTCCTTCACGGCGGGGACGAGCTCGCGCTGATCCCACCCGTGTCGGGCGGCTCGGTCGGTTCGATCCACGCCCGGGTGACGACGGACGAACTCGCGCTGGACCCCCTGCTCGCGCACGTCAAGGACGCCCGCGCGGGGGCCGTGGTCACGTTCCAGGGCGTCACCCGGGAGGTGTCCGAGCTCGACTACGAGGCGTACGTGCCGATGGCCGAACGCCAGATCGCCGAGATCGTGGCCGCAGCGGTCGAGCGCCACGGGCTGTGCGCGGCCGCCGCCGAGCATCGCGTCGGCGTCGTGCCGCTGTCGGAGCCCTCGGTCACGGTGGTCGTATCCGCGCCACACCGCGCGGAGGCGTTCGCCGGCGCGAAGGAGATCATTGATCGGATCAAGGCCCAGGCGCCGATCTGGAAGAAGGAAGCGGGCGAATGGGTGCCGGGCGTGACGCCCGAACCGAGCGTCTGAGGACGCTGCGGCGGGCTCGAGCCTAGACCACGCCGCCCGCGGCCGCGGGCGCGGTCGGATCGGTCTGCCCAGTCTGGCCGTGCTCGCGCGCCAGGAAATCCTCGACGAACATCGGCGCATCCTCGGAACGCTCGACGACCGCCAGCAACGAGGACATCGTCGAGACCTCCTCGACCTGCTCCTTCAGGAACCACTGCACGAACTGCTCGCTCAGGTAGTCGCTTTCGTCGCGGGCGACTCCGACCAGCGCCGCGATCTGATCGCTGACCCGTCGCTCCTGCTCGAGCGCGAGCGCGACCGGGGCGACGATGTCCGCGAACTCCGTCTCCGGCGCCGCGACGCCCGGGATCGAGACGCGGGCGTCCGCGTCGAGCAGATACCGGACCATCATCATCGCGTGGTTGCGTTCCTCGACCGCCTGGGCGTAGAAGAACGCGGCCAGCCGCGGAAGCGTCTGCGCGTCGTAGTACACGGCGTTCGCGATGTACTGCTGCTGGGCTGCGAACTCGTACGCGATCTGGTCGTTCAGGCGTTCGACGAACCGGGGTGCAGCCATCGGGCCTCCTCTTCATGACGGAGGCCAGATGCTATTGGTCGCGCGTCGCTCGCACCGTACAGCGCTGTACATTGCGCGGCCATGACCACCTGCCTAGTCACGGGCGGCGCCGGTTTCCTGGGCTCGCACCTGTGCGACGAGCTGCTCGCACGTGGCAATCGGGTGATCTGTGTCGACAACCTCGAAACCGGATCGCTCGCCAACATCGAGCACATCCGCACGGACAACTTCCTTCACCTCAATCTCGACATCATCGAGCCGTACTTCGTCGACGAGCCGATCGACTTCGTCTACCACCTCGCCTCGCCGGCGTCGCCGATCGACTACCTGCGACTCCCGCTGCACACGCTGAAGGTCGGCTCGTACGGCACGCACCACACGCTCGGACTGGCGAAGAAGCATCGCGCTCGGTTCCTGACCGCTTCGACAAGCGAGGTGTACGGCGATCCGCAGGTGCATCCCCAGCCGGAGAGCTACTGGGGCCACGTCAACCCGATCGGGCCCCGGGGCGTGTACGACGAGGCGAAGCGCTATGCCGAGGCGCTGACGATGGCGTATCACCGCCAACAGGGAGTCGACACGGCGATCGTTCGGATCTTCAATTCGTACGGCCCCCGGATGCGCCCGCACGACGGGCGCGCGATCCCGACCTTCCTGCGCCAGGCGCTCCAGGACCGACCGATCACCGTGTTCGGCGACGGATCGCAAACGCGCTCGTTCTGTTATGCGGAAGACGAGATCCGCGGCATCATCGCGCTCGCCGAGTCGGGTTACCACTTCCCCGTCAACATCGGCAACCCGAACGAGTTCACGCTGCTCGAGCTGGCCCAAACGGTGCTCGAGGTGACCGGCTCGGAGTCGGGCATCGTGTTCGAGGCGCTGCCGGTCGATGACCCGCAGGTCCGCCAGCCGGACATCACCCTCGCCCGTGAGCTTCTCGGCTGGGAGCCGAGCATCGAGCTGCGTGAGGGCCTGCGACGCACGATCGAGCAGTCGGGCAGGGACGCCCTGATCGGCGCTGGTCGGTGACGGCCACAGCGCCGCGCTCGTCAGCGCGGGCGAGACGGGCGTGCAACAGTTGTCCCGCCGGCCCGGATCGCTACCGCGCAACTTCGATCCCGAGGTACCGTTTCCAGCTGCGAATGAGCGGCTTGACGGGCACCGTGACGATTTGAGCGCGCCGTGACGCCCGAGCATCAGGAGCATCAGGCTTCGGACGGCAGCGGGACGATCGAGCTTCCCGGGCCGGAGCCAGCCCCCGCGCGGGACATGCGGCGCAAGCGACCGCCGGCGCTGTCGTTCGTGCTGCGGATGGAGACGCTGCGGCGGATCGCCCGGGTCGCGTCGTTGCTCGTGCTGGACTACATCGGCGTCGCCGGCGCGCTGTTCACGGCGCTGCTCGTGAAGCTGGTGCTGCTCGGCAGCTTCGACGTCCGCCTCGCCTGGCAGCAGTCTCGCCACTGGGTCGCGTTCGCGTATCTCGTGACCGTGCTGATGTTCGCGCGCGTCGATCTGTACTCCGATCGGGCGCGGCGACCTGGGCTCGCGCGGATCGCGACCGCGCTGTTCCAGGTGACGGTGATCTCGCTGATCTTCGCGCTCGCGAGCGGCCAGCGCTTCAACAGCTACTTCGTCTTCTACGGCTCGCTGTTCTTCGGCACGGTGTACGTCGCGATGCTGCGAGAGCTCCACACGCGCGTCACCGGGTGGGTGCTGGAGCAGGCCGGCTACCGTCGACGCGCGTTGCTCGTCGGCTCGGGAAAGCACATCGACGCGGTTGCGCAGGCGTTGTCCGACCGGGCGCAGGCACCGGTGGATCTCATCGGCTACATCTCGCTGACGCCTCGCCCGGCGAACGGGCTGCGATCGCTCGGCCAGCTCGATCGGCTCCCGGACGTCCTGATGACCGAACGGGTCCAGGAAGTGATCATCGCGGACCCCGACTTCCCGCAGGAACATGCGGTCGAGCTCGTCGACCTCTGTCATCGGCGCGGCGTGACCGTGCAGGTGGCGCCGTCGACGATGGAGATCCTGTTCGATCGCGCCGAGTTCGTCCCCGGCCAGACCGTGCCGCTGTTCACGCTGCGCCCGCCGGTGTTCGAGGGCATCGATTACGCGCTCAAGCGGGGCTTCGACCTGGTCGTGTCGATCCTGACCCTGATCCTGATCGCGCCGGTCCTGCTGGCGATCGCGATCGCGGTCAAGCTCAGCTCGCGCGGGCCGGCGATCCACCGCTCGACGCGTCCGGGCATGGGCGGGACGCCGTTCGACTGCTTCAAGTTCCGGACGATGCGCGAGCACGCCGAGCGAATCCAGGCGGACCTCGAGCCGCTGAACGAGAAGTCGGGCGGAATGTTCAAGATTCGTCACGACCCGCGCCTGACGCCGGTCGGCCGTCTGTTGCGGCGGTTCTCGCTCGACGAGCTGCCGCAGCTCGTGAACGTCGTCCGCGGCGAGATGTCGCTGGTAGGCCCGCGACCGCTGACGATGCGCGACTTTGAGCGCCTCGAGGAGTGGCACAAGAAGCGCTACCTCGTGCTCCCGGGGATCACCGGCCTGTGGCAGGTGTCGGGTCGCTCGGAGCTCGACTTCGACGACCTCGTGCGGCTCGACTTCCTTTACCTCGAGCGCTGGTCCGTGTTCCTCGATCTGGCGATCCTGCTGAAGACGATCCCGGCGGTTCTGAGCCGACGTGGCGCGTTCTAGGGCCCGCCCAGGATAGGCTCCCGGGCTGCATGCCCCCCACCGACCGGTTCGTGATCAGCTTCGCCGCCGAGCCCCCGCAGGAGCCGTTGCCGTACGGCCGCTGGGCGGACACGCTGCGCAACCACTTCCTGGCCGCGTGCCGCGAGCTCGACACCGAGGGCGAGGAGATCGGCGAGCCGGGGGAGATTGCGTGGTTCCCGGACCGCTCGTACGGAGGGCGAACGTACGTCCCGGCGGTGGCGAGGACGACCGAGAGCTACGAGCTGTTCGGGTTCGTGTCGTTCACGGAGGCGTCCGGCGGGCCGAGCGACTTCGACGCCCGCGCCGATTTCACCGCCGAGCTGGCCGAGTCGAATCCCGATTGGAAGCTCGACCTCAACGACGACGTGATCGGGAGCTGGCGCGGCGAGCAGGGAAACACGGCGGACATGACGCTCGTGTGGGGAGTGCCGCTGCTCCCCGGCGGCGCGATCGTGACCGCCGAGCTCGCCAATCTGGCCGTCGACCAGTGCGAGCTGATCGACCGGCGGTTCACGCTGATCGCTCCCGACAACTATCGCTCCGACTTCCTCCAGGTCAAGCTGTGGGGTGGCCGCGGCGAGGAGCTCGCGAGCGAATCGCTCTACGTCGAAGACGACACCTGAGCGCCGGTCAGCGCCGCCGGCAGCATCAGCTCGACCTCCGCGCGGGTGAGCGGAAAGTGACACGCGACCTGCGAGCCTGAGCCGTTGCCGTCGAGCAGCGGCTCCTCGGTCCGGCAGCGCTCCTGCACCTTGGGGCAGCGCGTGTGAAAGCGGCAGGCCGGCGGCGGGTTCGCCGGGCTCGGCACGTCGCCCGAGAGCAGCGCGCGCTCGCGTTTGCCGCCGCGCGGATCCGGGACCGGAACCGCCGACAGCAGCGCCCCCGTGTAGGGGTGGCGCGGGGAGCCGTACAGCGCCTCGTTGGAGGCGAGCTCGACGATCTTGCCCAGATACATGACCGCGACGCGGTCGCACATGTGTCGCACCACCGACAGGTCGTGCGCGATGAAGATCAGCGTCAGCCCCATCTCGCGCTGCAGTCGCTTGAGCAGGTTCAGGACCTGTGCCTGGATCGAGACGTCGAGCGCCGAGACCGGCTCGTCGGCGATCAGCACCTTCGGCTCGAGCGCGACCGCCCGCGCCACGCCGATCCGCTGGCGCTGGCCGCCCGAGAATTCGTGCGGATAGCGGTTGTAGTGCTCCGGGTTCAGGCCGACGCGATCCATCAGCCCTTGCACGCGGCGCTTGCGCTCGCCCTGGCCCTTGTGCAGGCCGTGGATCGCGAACGGTTCCGCGATGATCGAGCCGACCGTCTTGCGCGGATTCAGCGACGAGTACGGGTCCTGGAACACCATCTGCATCTCGCGGTGCAGCGCTTTCAGCCCCGCCCCCTTGCGCTCGCCGATGTCCTCCCCCTGGAACAGGACGCTGCCCGCGGTGGGGTCGAGCAGGCGAACGAGCAGCCGGGCGGTGGTGCTCTTCCCGCAGCCGGTCTCGCCGACGATCCCCAGCGTCTCGCCGGCGGTGACGCCGAAGCTGACGTCGTCGACCGCCTTCACAGCGCCGATCCGGTGCTGGAAGATGATCCCGGTCGTGATCGGGAAGTGCTTGACGAGGTTGCGGGCCTCGAGCAAGGGCGTGGCTCCGGGCGGCGCGGGCGCGGTCGTCATTCGCCCGCCTCTCCAGCCACCGGCTCCGCGGCGGTCGCGCGGCCGGCTCCGTCGACCTCGGCCGCGAGGCCGCGAAGGGAGTCTGACGACAGGCCGCTGCGCAGACCGTTCCAGATGCTGACCCGGACCTCGGGCGCCAACAGGCAGGCGACCTCGTGGCCGACGTCGCTCGGTACCTGCTCGAGCTTCGGGTCGATCCGTCGGTGCGACTCCTGCACGTACGGGCAGCGAGGATGAAAGAAGCACCCTCCGGGGCGATGGATCAGGCTCGGCGGGCGCCCGGAGATCGGCACCAGCTCGTCATCGCGCGTCGTGTCCATGCGCGGGATCGACTTGAGCAGGCCCCACGTGTACGGGTGCTCGGGCGAATTGAAGATCTGCCCGACCGAGCCGTGCTCGACGATCCTTCCCGCGTACATGACCGCGATCTCGTCGGCCGTCTCGGCGACCACGCCGAGATCGTGGGTGATGATGATGATCGCCATCCCGAGGCGGCGCTGAAGGTCGTCGAGCAGCGCCAGGATCTGCGCCTGCACCGTCACGTCGAGCGCCGTCGTCGGCTCGTCGGCGATCAGCAGCTTCGGCTCGTTCGCGAGCGCCATCGCGATCATCGCGCGCTGGCGCATGCCGCCCGAGAACTCGTGCGGGTACTGGTCCACACGGCGCGCGGGGTCGGGGATCCCGACCAGCTCGAGCATCTCGATCGCTCGGTCGCGGGCGACGGCCTTCGACACGTCGCGGTGGGTCCGGACCGCCTCGCTCAGCTGCGTGCCGACCTTGTAGAACGGGTGCAGCGACGACAGCGGATCCTGGAAGATCATCGCGATCTCGTCGCCGCGGATCCGGCGCAACTCCTCGGCTGAGGCGGTCAGGAGCTCCTGCCCCTCGAACGTGATCCTGCCCGAGATGCGGGTCGAGCGCCCGCGGGTCAGGCCCATCGTCGTCAGCGAGGAGACGGTCTTTCCGGACCCAGACTCGCCGACGATGCCCAGCGTCCGGCCGGCGTCGACCGTGTAGGAGACGCCGTCGACCGCGTGCACCACGCCGTCGTCGGTGACGAACTGGACCCGTAGATCCTCGACCTGGAGCAGCGGACCGCCGGCCATCAGTACCGAACCCGCGGGTCGATGAACGCATACGCGATGTCGACGATCAGGTTCAAGATCACGATGAAGAACGCGCCGATCAGCACGGTCCCCTGGATCATCGGCAGATCGCCGTTCGTGATCGAGTCATATGCGAGCCGGCCGATGCCCGGGATGTTGAACACGGTCTCGATCAGGATCACGCCCCCGAGCAGGACGCCGATGTCGACCCCGGCCGCGGACACGAGCGGCGTGATCGCCGCGCGCAGGCCGTGGCGGACGATCACCGTTCGCTCCGGCAGCCCCTTCGCGCGGGCGGTCCGGATGTAGTCCTCGGCCATCACCTCGGTCAGGTTGCCGCGCAGCAGCCGGGCGTAGATCGCGGCGAAGCCCGCGGCCAGGACGAGCCAGGGCAGGATCATGGAAGTGAACCAGTGGACGGGGTCCTGCGTCAGGGGCACGTAGCTGCCCGCCCCCGGGAAGATGTGGAACTTGCCGATGTCGGTTGCGAACAGGAACAGGCTGACGAGCCCGAGCCAGTACGGAGGCGCCGAGATCGCCACGAGCGACGCGCCCATCGTCGCGCGGTCCAGGCGCGACTGGCGCCTGACCGCGGAGATCGTGCCGACGATGATCCCGATCGTCAGCCAAACGACGGCTGCGCCGAGCGCGAGCGAGACCGTCGCCGGGAGGCGGCTGAAGATCATCGACCGTACCGGAGTCTGGTACTGGTAGCTGTAGCCGAAGTTGAAATGCAACACCAGCGCCTTCATGTAGTCGTAGTACTGCACGTACCACGGCTTGTCGAGCCCGAGCCGGTGCTCGATCGACTTGATCAAAGCTGCGGTCGGCTGGTGACCGGCGCGCAGCAGCGCCGGGTTCGCGGAGGGCAGCAGGTAGAAGATCGCGAACGTGATGAAGCTGACCCCGAACAGGAGCACGATCATCCACAACAGCCGGCGGATTATGTACCTGGTCATTGCCTGACCACCCGGTGCGGGCCCCGCCGCGCGCCGCGGCGGGGCCCTCGCGCGACCTCCGCTCCTCCTAGCCGTTCGTCAGCCAACTGTTGGTGAAGTCCCAGGCGTTGGCGTTGAACGCCCAGGTTACGCCGTGCACGTTCCTCGACGCGAAGCTGACCTCGTTGTCCCACAGCCATGGGACTACATACGCCTGTGACGTGACCTCGTCGTCGATCTTCCCCCACGCGGCGGCGCGCTGCGTCGGGCTGATGATCTGCTCGGCCGCGTCCATCTGCGCGTTGAGCGACGGATCATTCGCCTGCGACATGTTGGTGTTGCCGACGGGGACGATGTTCTTGCCGTTGAACGTCGGATCGAGCATGCTCTGCGAGTCGTAGAAGTCCTTGCCCCACCCGGTTGACGGGCAGATCACGACGGCGGCCTTCGGGACCTGGCAGAACTTCGACAGCATCGTCGCGTGCGGAACCTCACGGAAGGTGAGCGTGAAACCGAGCGTCGCGAGCTGGCTCTGCACCGCCAGGGCGGTGTTCGACGCCGGCGGGATGTTATCGGCGACCGTCAGCAACGCCGGTCCGGTGTACTTGCCGCTCGCGTAGCCGGCCTTCTTCATGTACGACTCCGCGAGCGCGAGGTTGCCGTTCGGATAGCTGACGAAGTCGTACCCCGGGCCTGCGTCGCCGCCCGCCTGGGCGAAGCCGGGCATTCCGGGCGGAACGAAGTGCGTGGCGATTGTTCCGATCGTCGGGCCGCCGCGCGTCAGCCGCAGCGCGTTCTTGTTGATCACGGCGTTGATCGCCCTACGCACGTCGAGGTTGTTCAGCGGCGGGATCGTCGTGTTCAGGACGATGTACCGGTTGCCGTCGCTCGGCAGGATCACGAACTGGCTCTTCTGCGAGGACGTGAGCCCCGCCGCCAGGACGGGCGTCGGCGGCGCCGCGTAATCGCCGCTCAGCATGCTGCTGCCGTTCAGCGTGTCGCGGCTGGCGACGGTGATGTCGTACTCGCCCTTGAACACGATCTGGTTGAAGTGCGCCCCGCGCAGCGGGTCCGTCGAGGCCACCCAGCTCGGGTTGCGCACCAGCACCAGCAGCCGCGTCGGGGAGTATCCGGAGCTCGGCACCGTGCCGCTGCCGGCGCCCTGGATCATGTACGGACCGGTGAACACCTGGTGCTGTCCGTACGTCGACGTCGCGCCCGAGTCGTACTTGGCGGCGTAGCTCTGCGGCACCGGCGTGGTGCACGGGAGCGCGAGCGCGTTCCCGGTGGTGAGCACGCCAACGGGCACGCTCGTGTTGATCACCAGCGTGGTTGGATTCGGGGTCTGCAAGCCGGCGTTCATGTCGGGGAGCTTTGACGCGGGCGCCGACGGCGCGCCGAGAATGTGCGAGTAGTACACGAACGCGTATCCGTTACCGACCGAGGCCAGGAAGCACCGCTCCAGCCCGTACTTGATGTCGGACGACGTGACCGTCTGGTTCTGGAGCGGCGCGCTGTACTTGATCCCGCTGCGGATGTGGATCGTGATCGTCTTGCCGCCGTTCGAGATCGCCGGTGCTGCGGTCGCCAGATCGGGGACCGGCGTCGTGCCGGTGTCGGTGAACGAGTACAGCTGGCGCTGGGTCGGCTGCATGATGTCCGAATAGTCGTTCTGGTAGTACCAGTACCCGGGATCGAGGCTGTCGATCCCGCCCGCCACCCACAGAATCGTCGCCGTCCCGCCGTTGACGGGCTTGCCAGTGGCGGCACCGCTGGTCGAGCTCGAGCTGGAACCGCAGGCGGCCACCGCGAGCGCGGCGATGCCGAGCACCGCCGCCAGCCCGAATCTCCCTACTCTCCTCATACGCATCCTTTCGTCGTTGACCTCATCAGTTGCTCCTCCTGGAGTAGTAATGATCAGTTGCTGGAAGCTTTCGGGTGCAGCGCGTCCTGGAGCCCGTCGCCGACGAGGTTGAACGCGAGCACCGTGATCAGCAGCGCGGCACCTGGAAAGACCATGTACCACCACGCCTGGTTGAAGATCGTCGTCGCGTCGGCGAGCATCGCCCCCCAGCTCGCCGTCGGCGGCTGAACCCCCGCGCCCAGGAACGACAGCGCGGCCTCGAACAGGATGTTCTGCGGGATGATCAGGGTCGCGTAGACGATGATCGGCGCGACCAGGTTCGGCAGGATCTCCCTGAAGATGATCCGCGAGTTGGAGGCACCGAGCGAGCGCGCCGCCTCGACGAACTCCTTCTCGCGCAGCGACAGTACCTGGCCGCGGACGATGCGAGCGATGTACGTCCAGTTGACGAACGCGATCACGAAGATCACCACGATCAAACCCGGCTTGAGCAGTCCGCCGAAGCATCCGTGGCCGAGCGAGCAGGAGCTGGCCAGACCCAGCGCCAGCAGCAGGATCGGGAACGCGAGCAGCAGGTCGATCACGCGCGAGATCGCCATGTCGATCCCACCGCGGAAATAACCGGCAAACATGCCGAGCGACACACCGACGATCATCGACAGCCCCGTCGCCACGAACGCGACCAGCAACGAGATGCGCGCGCCGTAGAGCACGCGCGCGAAGATGTCCCGGCCGAGCGGGTCGACGCCGAACAGGTGCTGCGCCGAAGGCCAGAAGATCGCCGCGAGCACGACCGCCGCGAGCACCGACACGGCGCCGATCGCCATCGGGACGTACCGGCGCACCACGTCCCACGGCGCGGCGGCGGCGATCAGCGCGACGACCCCTCCGGCGAGCACGACGATGAACGGCCACAGGGCGTTGTGCGACGGACCCGTCGCAGTTCCGAACGTCGACAACGCGTTGCTGTTCTGGACGTTCGGGCCCGGCGCGCCGACGAGCTGGACGATCAGCGGCGCAGCGATCGCGACCAGGATCAGCCCGATGATCACACCGAGCGACGCCATCGCCACGCGGTCCTGGCGGAAGCGGCGCCAGAAGAGCTGCCACGGCGAGCGTGCCGCGACCTCGCCCTCGATCGGCTCGAGGCTCTCGAGCGGGCCCTCGGACTCGATGAGCAGCTCGGAGCCGATGCTCATGGCGACTGAGAAATTCCCTCCGGCGGCACTAAACCCTCCATCCAGGTGTCGGAATACCACACCACGTCGGCCGCGTCACGGAGCGTTAACGTTGCCGCAATGAAGGCAGGATATGCATCGGCCGACCGAGGCGCGCCGCTAGTCTGCGGCTGGGCAGTCGCCGACCTCGGGCCCGCGCCCTCGTAGCTCAATGGATAGAGCACGCGCCTCCTAAGCGCGGGATGCAGGTTCGATTCCTGCCGGGGGCATTCGAGCTTCGATTCCCGCCTGGGCAGCCGGTCGGTGACCACGTGAGTCGCCGGGGCCGGGGCAGCCGCCGGCGTGGGCAGCCGCTGGGAGATGATCACCGGTGCTCGTGCTACCGTCCGGGCCTCCTGGTGTCTGAGAGCACACTAGAAGCGCCGCCGATCCGGAAACCGGCGAGCCTGCCCCCAGAGTCTCCGACAGCGGCCGAACCGTGGACGCTGCGCAAGTTCGTGCGCGAGCACCCGTGGTGGACGACCGCCGTGGTGCTGGTGCTGATCTCGACCGCGCTCGTCCTGTGGGCCGGAACGCGGCCTAGTTACGACGCTTACGGCTGGTTGGTATGGGGCTACCAGACGCTGCATCTGACCCTCGACCTCGGCGGCGCGCCTTCGTGGAAACCGCTGCCGTACCTGTTCACGGTCCCGTTTGCGCTCGCAGGCCACTACGAGCTCAGGCTGTGGATGATCGCGGTGGTCGCGGTCTCGCTTGCCGGGTGCGTGTTCGCCGGACGGATCGCGTACCGGCTGATCGGACGCGGTACGGAGCGGCGGTACCCGGCGATCGTCGGCGCCGTGTTCGCGGGTGCAGCCGTGCTCGGGCTCGAGGATTACATGCACTACATCCTCAGCGCCCAAACCGATCCGATGATCGTCACGTTTTGCCTCGCGGCGCTCGACTGCTACCTCGGCGGTCGCCGCCGCTGGGCGTTCTGGCTGCTGGCGCTCGCATCGCTCGGACGGCCCGAGGTATGGCTGTTCTTCGGCGCGTATTCGGTCTGGCTGTGGTGGAGGTTCCCCTCGATGCGGACGATGGTGGCCGCCGGCTTGGTCTTCGTCCCGTTCATGTGGTTCGGCATTCCATGGATCACCAACCACCGTCCGCTCGTGTCGGCTCAGCTCGCCCTGGGCTCGCCGCGTGAGCTGCGCCAGAACCGGGTCACGGGCACGATCGGGCGGTTCACCGAGCTCGAGTATCTGCCGGTCTGGCTGGCTGCGCTGGTGGGATGCGCGCTCGCGCTGGTGCGCCGGGATCGGGTTGTGCTGTGGCTCGCCGGCGCGTGCGTCGCGTGGGTGATCATCGAGATCGCATTCGCGCTGCACGGCTGGCCCGCGCTGCCCCGCTACATGTTCGAGGCGGCCGCTGTGGCGGCGGTGATCGGCGGGGTCGCGGTCGGCTGGGTGCTGACCGACCCGGGTGCACTGTGGCGCGCGGTACCGCGCTGGGCCGGCGTTCCGGTGGTCGTGGTCCTGATGGCGAGCCTCGTTCCGGCCGCCTTTGCGCGGGTACGCTCGGAGCACACCGATCTGCGCCACGAGCGCGCTCGCACGCACGAGATCGCGCTGCTCCAGACCACACTCGGCGTACTCGGGGGTTACCAGCACATCCGCAACTGCGGCGAGCCGGTCACGAACGTGGAGTACGTCAGCACGCTGGCGTGGTTTGAGCACCTCGATGTGGGATTCGTCGGGCACCGACCCGAGTTCGAGCTTCACCAGACGTACCCGATCGTGCTGTTCACGCCGGTCAACAAGGGCTGGCTCGTGCTTCCGTGGCATACGCGAGCGAACCAGCTCGGAAGGTGTCTCCCGCTGCACTCGGAGTTCGTGACCACTCGGCGCCATCCCAACGGCGCCCTGCTTCGACGCTGAGCCGTGGCGGAGTCGACGGTCGAACAGCAACCCGCTGCGCCGGCGCCGCCGGGTCCGGGGGCGGGAACCCGGTATCAGCTCCGCGAGCTGCTTCGCAAGCACCCGGTCCTCAGCGTCGCGATCGGCTTGCTCCTGCTCTCGACGGTGCTCGTCCTGTGGGCCCGCACGCGCCCCGGGTTCGACCCGTACGGCTGGCTCGTGTGGGGGCATCAGACGCTCGCGGGCAATCTGAACACGAACGCAGCGCCGTCGTGGAAGCCGTTGCCATACCTGTTCACGGTGCCGTACGCGATCGCCGGCCACTACCAGCTGTGGCTGTGGATGATCACGTCGGTCGCGATCTCGCTCAGCGGCGTGATCTTCGCGGGCCGGATCGCCTACCGGCTGACGTTGAACGGCGCCGATCCCGGGCGGCGATACGCGGCGATCGTGGCCGCGGTGTTCGCCGGGCTGGCGCTGCTCGGGATCAGGGACTACTGGCACTACATCCTCAGCTTCCAGTCCGACCCGATGATCGTGTCCCTGTCCCTGGGTGCGATCGACTGCCACCTGTCGGGGCGACCGCGATGGGCGTTCGCGCTCGGCGCGCTGGCGGCGCTGGGGCGCCCCGAGGTGTGGCTGTTCCTGGCCCTGTACTCGATCTGGGCCTGGCGCGCGGTCCCCGCGATGCGGCGGCTGATCATCGCCGGCTGGGTCTTGCTCGCTGCGCTCTGGTTCGGGATCCCGACGCTGACATCGCGCAGCCCGTTCGTCGCCGGGACCAACGCGCTCGGCTCAGGGCGCGCACTGCACAGCGACAGGGTGTACGGCACGATCGATCGCTTTCTCGACATGCACGAGACGCCGCTCGAACTGGCCGCGCTGCTGTCGGTCCTGCTCGCGGTCTGGCGTCGCGATCTCGTCACGCTTGGGCTCGCGGCGGGAGCGCTGGCGTGGGTGATCATCGAGATCGCGTTCTCGCTCCACGGCTGGCCGGGACTGCAGCGCTACATGTTCACGCCCGGCGGGGTGATGGTCGTGCTCGCGGCGGTGTTCGTCGGCCGCCTGCTCGCCACGCCGATCCGGCTCCCGGGCTCGCGGTCGCCGAGCGCGCCGGCCTGGGTCGGAGTGGCGCTCGTCGTCGTGGTCTTCGCGAGCCTCGCGCCGGCTGCGCTGTCGCGCGCCCGACTCGAGCACAAGGACCTCCACGCCCAGCGGATCCGCACCAAGCAGATCGACCACTTGGTCGGGACCGTCTCCAGGCTCGGAGGCGCGGCCCGCTTCCAGCCGTGCGGAGAGCCTTTGACCCGCCTGGAGTACCAGACGATCCTCGCGTGGACGCTGCGCGTGAACGTCGCGAAGGTCGGCTACAAGTACGGGCCCGCGGTCGCCAGCGGCCGTCCGGTCGTGCTGTTCACCCCCTCGCCCGCCGGCTGGAACGTGCAGGCGATGCACCAGCGTCGGCCGCAGTGCCTGAGCCTGCCGCGGTGATCGAGGCGCTCGGTTACGGCGTCCGGTCGGGCCGGGCCGGGTACACGTCGTCGACGGTTGTCAGGGCCACGAACGGCGCGCCGGCCGCCCGCGCGATCGCCTCCGCGCCGCCCGCGAGCCGGTCGCAGATCGCGAGCACTCCGCACACCCGGTAGCCCTCGTCGCGGACCGCTTCGAGCGCGCGGATCGTCGAGCCGCCGGTCGTGACGACGTCCTCCACGAGCATGCAGCGGTCCTCGGGAGTCAGCAGCGGCCCTTCGATTCGGCGTGCGAGACCGTGCTGCTTGACCTCCTTGCGGACGAAGAACGCTTTCACGTCGGCTCCGCCCGCGAGCGCGGCACACGCAATCGGATCAGCGCCCATCGTCATGCCGCCGACGGCGGTCGCGCCCCATTCGCGCGCCTGCTCGGCGACAAGTTCCGCCAGCGCAAGGAACCCCTCCCGGCGAAGAATCGCGCGCTTGGCGTCGATCAGGTACGGCGCGGTGCGGCCGCTTGTCAGCACGACCTCGCCGATCACGAGCGCGTGCTCGCGCAGTGCCGCCACCAACCGGTCCCGAGCCGTGGTCTCAGCGTCGACCGGCACCGCCGCCCGCTCAGGTCAGTAGTACACGTCGACCACGTTGCCGATCTTCAGCCATTGGTAGACCGAGATCGCGTCGACGATCGGTAGGCGCATGCAGCCGTGGCTGGCCGGATAGTCCGGTGCCGGGTCGTAGCCGTGGATCGCGTATCCCCCGTAGAAGAAGTTCGAGTAGTACATCCCGTCCGGGAGATACCCGGCGACCTTCGAGTAGACCTGGAAGTGGCCGAGAATCGTCGGCGTGGACGGCTTGCCGGAGCTGATCGGATAGATCCGGTAGACCTGATCGCCGTTGATCAGCGCGAGCAGCTGGTCGGTGAGGTCGCCCTCCACGTGCTTTCCGTCATGTGGGTCGCGCACCTTGAACGCGCCGAAGCCGTCCAGCAGAAAGCTGACCGTCCGCCCGTCCAACGTTTGGTAGGTGCCCCACCGCAGCAGGCGGTGGTAGGCGTCGAGCGCGAGTCCCGTGCCCTGGTCGTAGACGCCGGTCTGCGGGATGTAGAAGTGGAGCGCCGCGAGTCGCTGCTGGATCAAGTCGACGAACGGCCCGGTCGAGCCAAAGCTGACGTTCTCGTTCAGAACCGCGAAGCTGCGCGTGACGTCAAAGCGCTGAAGCGCGGGCGTGGCCGCATGCGCCACGGAGATCGTGACCCGACCCACTGCAGAGCTCGACAGCGCCACGTTGAAGCGTCCGTACGTGTCGCTCGGCGAGGGGTCGAGCAGCAGCCGCTCCGACTTGATCGCGCGCCTCCCGAGCAGGGCGCGCACGGTCACCCACTGGTCCGGAACGTACGGGCGGACCACGACCGCGACGTGGAGCACCCGCTTCGGGACCGTGACCGGATTGCGGCTGACGAAGAACGCGTCGGGCAGATAGATCGTCGCCGACGCGCGGGCGGGTGGGGGACTGACGGGCGTCGCCGAGGTCGGCGCGGTGGCGGCGGCGGACGTAGCGTTCGTCGCGGCGGACGCCGGAGCGGCGAATGCAACGAGAGCACCAAGGCACGCGAGCAACGCAGCTGCCGAACTTCCTCGGTACGCGAGCGCCCGTTTCACGGCGTAGAGTAAATCAGGCACCGGTGGGGGCCGAAGCGTCTATAGCGGCGTGCTCGTCTGGCGCAGGCCAAATTGCAGCCAACGACCGGCCAGCGGTCCGGTCGCGGCGGCGATCACGAGCAGCGAGGCCGCCATCAGCGCCACGATCTCACCCGCGTTCCAGCTCAGCTGGTTGATCCCCAGCGCGAGCGAGTTGTTGATCGAATGCAACGCCATGCACGGGTACAGCGAACCCGTGCGCCAGCGCACCAGGCACAACACGAAACCGAGGAACCCAAGCGGGATCAGATACTGCGACGAGGCCGATCCGGTGTGCGCGAGGCCGAACAGGATCCCGACGACCACGGCCGCGACCCAGGTCCCGATGTCCCGGCCTCCGATCCGGATCCGCATCCGGCGTAACACCCCGAACAGGAAGCCACGGAAGAAGAACTCCTCGGCCACCGGCGCGAGCACGCACACGAACACCGCTGCGGCGATCAGTGCGGCCGTGCTCTTCGTGGCGCCGAGCTCGCTCGGAAGCTTGTCCGTCCCGTGCAGCCGGACCAGGCTCGCGTACACGGCCGTGACCACGTAATAGCCGATGCCGGCGCTCACGACGGCCTTGATCGTGACGGCCAGCCCGGGCCAGCGGAAACCGAACGCGGCGGTGCTGACCGGCCCTTGCAGGGTCGCGAAGTACAGGGCGGCCACCACAAACCCGAGGTCGAACACGACGTCGGAGACGATGCTGACGGCGGGCGTCGGGTGCGAGAGGCTCGAGCCCCCCGCTGACGCGACGATATCCACCACCAGACTCGCGATCACGCCGACCCCAAACCCCAGTACGACGGCCGCCGGCGCCGTCCACAGGGGCCAGCCCGGCTCCGCCGGCGCGTCCGGCGACGGCGCGGGGGCGGGAAGCTCGGGGGCGGCTTCCGGCGATGGGAGACTGGGCATCACGATCTTCCCCAAGGTTAGGGTCTCGGCTCCGCCCCGGGCTCGAGCTCGAGCAGACTCGCGATCGTCCGCACGCCGCTCGGCCCGGGCCGGCCATCTCTGCGGATCAGAATCGGCACGATTCCCGCCGCCCGCGCTCCAGCCACGTCCTCGTCCACGCTGTCGCCGACGTGCACGGCGTCTCCGGCCCGGACGCCGGCGACACCGAGCGCGTGGTTGAAGATTTCGGCCGAGGGCTTGCGAGCGCCAACCTCCGCTGAGGTGACGATCCCGTCCAGCAACGGCGCGAGCCTCAGCTGCCCCAGCACGCCGGCGAGCGAGACGTCCCAGTTGCTGACGGCGACGATCCGCCGGCCGCGAGCGCGGGCGGCGGCAAGCGCCGGCTCGACGTCGGGAAACGCCGTGAAGCGAAGCGAGGCAAGCAACGTCTCGGTCACCGCTTCGCGCTCGAGCCGGGCGATCGACTCGTCATGCCCAAGTCCGGCGCGCAGCACTTCCGCACAGCGCCCGCGCAGATCGGCGAGGCTCACCTCGTCGCGACCTTCGTCGAGGTGCGCCCGGTAGTACGCGATCTCCGCCGTGACGGCCTGCCGCGCTTGCGCCTCGCTCACCTCGATCCCGAACCGCCGCGCGAGTTCGGCCCGAAGCGCAGGCGCGGGCGGCTCGAGCGCGAGCAGCGTGCCGAACGCATCGAGCAGGATCGCGCTTGGGTCGATTTGGTCGTGGCACACGTCATCGCGATGTTGGCGTATGGAGGACCCGGGTGCTGGAGGCAGAAACACCCAGCTAGTTACACTGATCCCGGACATCGGCGCCGACGTGCAGCGAGGCGGCGCCCACCGAAGCCCACACCTCAATGAGCCGACGCGAACGACAAAGGCGCCGGGCGCGCAACCGCGGGCACCCCGGACGTGTAATTGGCATGGGCGTGGTGCTGGGCCTCGTCGGCGTTGCGATCGCCGCCCTGGCGCTCGTGGGCTGGGTCGTTGCGGTCGCCGACCAGGCGCCCAATCTGGACCAGCTCAAGCCCAGCGACCCCGAGCCCCTGACGGCGATCTACGCCGCCGACGGCAGCCTGCTCGGCTACGTGCACTCCGACAACGTGTTCGACCGTGCCGCCCCGAACCAGATTCCGAACACGCTCAAGGAGGCGACGGTCGCGATCGAGGATCGGCGTTTCTGGCATCACGGCGCGCTCGACTACCAGGGCATCCTGCGTGCCGGCGTACGGGACCTGTTCGGCAGCAGCGACACCCTGCAGGGCGCGTCCACGCTGACGATGCAGCTCGTGGACAACATGTACCTCGATGGGACGGCGTACGCGCAAAGCCACGACCTCAAGTACAAGATCATCCAGGCCAAGCTTGCCGAGCAGCTCGAGAGCAAGCACAGCAAGACGTGGATCCTGGACACCTATCTGAATCAGGCTCCGTACGGCACCGTGGACGGTGAGACTGCGCTCGGCGTCGGCGCGGCGTCACAGATGTTCTTCAACAAGCCGGTCTCGCAGCTCGACCTGGCCCAGGTGGCGCTGCTCGCGGGGCTGCCGCAGTCTCCGACCGACTACAACCCGTTCAACTATCCGAATGTCGCCCGCCGCCGGCGATACGAGGTGCTGCAGGCGATGGTGAGCTCGCACTACATCAGCCAGCGTCAGGCCACAGCCGCCGAGCGTGAGCCACTGGACGTCCAGCAGGGAACGCAGTACAGCCAGATCAAGCAACCGTACGTGTACGACTACGTCGTCCAGCAGCTCGACCAGAAGCTGTGCCCGAACACACCCGACTATTGCCCCGCGGTGAACAACGGTGGGTTGAAGGTCTACACGACGATCGACTTGAACAAGCAACAGGAGGCGCGGGACGCGATCATCTCGCACGAGGGCGGACCGGTGCTCGACGACCAGCCGGCCGCCGCGCTGGCGTCGATCGATCCGACCAACGGGCATATCCTCGCGATCGCCTCTTCGGCGACGTACACCCAGACGGCGTTCGACTTCGCCACCCAGGCCCACCGCCAGCCCGGTTCGGCGTTCAAGGTGTTCGCGCTGATGACGCTGATCCACGACTACCACGGCAACCCGGACGACACCTACTACACGTCCCAATTCCTGCCGGCCGGATGGTTGCCCGAAGATCCGACCTGGTCCGTCCACACGGCGGAGGAAAGCTACCAGGGGACGATCAACATCACGAAGGCGACGGTCCTGTCAGACAACACCGTCTACGCCCAGCTCGGGGTCGATGTCGGCCCGGCGAAGTTCGACCAGATGGCCCACGAGATGGGCATCACGTCGACGTTGAACGCGCTGCCTGCCGAAGTGATCGGGGGACTTAAGGTAGGCGTCACCCCACTCGAGATGGCCGACGCCTACGCGACGATCGCCAACGGTGGCTGGCACATCCCGCCCACGATCCTGTCCAAGGTGGTATTCCCCAACGGCAGCGTGGTGAACTTCGGCGACCCGCCGCGTCACCAGGTGTTCTCGTCCGGCGAGGCGTACGCGGCGATCCAGGTCCTCAAGGGCGTGATCACCAGCGGCACGGGCACCGCGGCTGAGTACGGGTGTCCCGCCGCGGGCAAGACCGGCACCGCGGAGAACATGGACAACGCCTGGTTCGTGGGCTTCACACCGCAGCTTTCGACGGCGGTCTGGGTCGGCTACCCGCAAGGGAACATCCCGATGGCCGACGGCTTCGGCGGCTCACTCGCGGCCCCGATCTGGCACGACTACATGCAGGCGGCCAGCAACGGCTACTGCGGCGATTGGTTACAGCCCGCGGTCCCGTTCCAGGGCACTCCGTACTACGGGCCGCATTCGGCAAGCGGCCCGAGCAGCAACGGTGGGTCGTCGTCGAACTACACCGGCGCCCCGTCCTACAGCCCGACCTACGTCGCGCCGGTCCAGGCTCCCGCCGGGGCTGTCGGGACCGGTTCAGGCGTCACGGGAGGCGCGGCCACCGGAGCGCTTACGAACGGCGGGGGTGGCGGGGGTGTCGGCGGCGGCGGGGGGGTCGGCGG
>Ga0187766_10000422_pt1 | contig 23406 bp, 21 predicted proteins | sample 0216_QUI02_MP05__4_FD_132971 | JGI IMG/M metagenome (GOLD analysis project Ga0187766, IMG submission 132971) | Tropical peat soil microbial communities from peatlands in Department of Meta, Colombia - 0216_QUI02_MP05_20_MG | ecosystem: Environmental > Terrestrial > Soil > Wetlands > Peat ... | reverse complement strand
CGGGGCGATCGCACAACGGATCGGCCGATTTGAACTGGCACATCAAGGAACGCTCTTTTTGGACGAGGTCGGCGAGATTCCACTGGATCTTCAGCCTAAGCTTCTGCGCGTGCTGCAGGAGCGGCAATTTGAGCGCCTGGGGAACAGCCGGACGATAACGACGGATGTGCGCATCGTTGCGGCGACGAACCGCGACCTCGGCAAGCTGGTCGCGACAGGACAATTTCGCAGCGACCTTTATTACCGCCTGAGCGTCTTCCCGGTGCTAGTGCCGCCCCTTCGGGAGCGCACCGAGGACATCCCGCTACTTGTTAACTACTTCCTGTCTCGGTTTGCGAAGAGCATGGGGAAGGCCATCGACGCGGTCCCTCCGGACACGATGCAGGCACTTATCCGGTATCCGTGGCCGGGGAATGTCCGAGAACTGGAGCATCTGATTGAACGCGCCGTGATTCTGTCGCCGGGGTCTGATCTCCGCATTCCCTCCTCCGAACTCGCCTATGGCGACGAAGTGCTTCCCAAGGCCTCCTTGACGATGCATGACGTCGAGCGAGAGCACATCATCCGCGTACTGCGAGAAACGAAGGGCAAAATCGGTGGTCCGGGTGGCGCCGCCGAGCGCCTGGGGATGAATCGAACCACTTTGAACTCCCGCCTCCAAAAGCTGCGGATCTCCCGAAAGGACTTTTGATCGAGGGTTCCTCCTGCGGGTATGGGTCGTCACATCTAAGTGTGATGCCGATCACTGTACATTGGGCGCTGATCTGAAAACTTACAGCTGAGCGCTGGCTTTGATGACTCCTGCCAAAGCGAGTTGCAGGGCAGAGCTCAAACGGCCGAGTTCATGCGGGCCAGCGCTGAAACTCAGTCGAAAGCAGGGTGGACCTATGACCGAAGCAATGGCAGTGCAACCAGCCAAGGAGCCAACAGCCCTGAAGCCGTTCGCTTCCGACTTTTTCGAGCGCGCGAACTCCATTTTTGAACAGATTTCTCGCCGAGCTTACGAGATTTTCGAGGGCCACGGCCAAGCGTTTGGCCGCGATCTCGAAGACTGGTTTCAGGCAGAGCGAGAACTGCTGCATCCTGTTCACATCCAACTGAGTGAAACCGGCGATGCGCTGGAAGTCAAAGCGGAAGTACCAGGTTTCAACGAAAAAGAACTGTCCATCAAAGTCGAGCCTAGCCGATTGGTGATTACGGGCAAGCGCGAGACGAAAAAGGAAGAGACCAAGGGTCAGACAATTTATTCCGAGACTTGTGCAAACGAGATCATGCGCGTGGTCGAGCTGCCCACCGAAGTGGAAGTGGGCAAGGTGACAGCCATGCTCAAAAACGGGATTCTCGAACTGACCCTGCCAAAGACGGCGACGGCCAAGAGCGTTCGCATCGAACCAAAGGCCGCGTGAGGTGATCACTTCAGCCCGGCGGCCCAGGCCGCTGGGCTGAACTTCCAAAGACCAATCCCGAGCAGCGTGCGCCAAACGCGCTGGGTGATGAAAAGGAGTGGGACCATGAAAGTTCAGGACGTCATGATGAGAACACCCGCTTGCTGCACTCCGGAAACAAATCTTGGTGCGGCCGTCGAGCTCCTCTGGAGCCGCAATTGCGGGATGTTACCTGTAGTGGACGCGAGGCAAAAGGTGATCGGGGTAGTGACAGACCGCGACCTGTGCGTCGCTTTGGGCACGCGCAACAAGCTGCCTGGCAAAATGACCGTCGGGGAGGTCGTCAGGGAAGAAGTGTATACGTGCCATGCCCAGGATGATATCCATGTGGCGCTCGTAACCATGGGACAGCACAAGGTCCGCCGCTTGCCCGTCGTAGATCGGGATGGCGTGTTGGAAGGAATCTTGTCGATGGACAATGTTATCCTTCACACGGAGGTAGGCGCGTGGGGTCGTGCGAGCGAACTCTCTCACGAGGAGGTCATCAAGGCTTTGCAACGCATTTACGGACCGTCCCTACCGCAGATTGTGGAGTCGCGCACGGCCGCCGTTAACTGAAACGCTTCGGTGAGATAGGTGTGATTGAGAAACTGTATGATCGCGAGCAAGCAGGCCGCCTTCTTGCGACCAAGCTCTCGGCGCTCGGAAACCGCTCCGACGTGGTGATTCTGGGCCTGCCCAGGGGTGGGGTGCCTGTGGCTTGCGAGATCGCCAAATCGCTAGCCGCCGAGTTGGACGTATTCCTGGTGCGAAAGGTAGGCGTACCTGGGTACGAGGAACTGGCACTGGGAGCGATCGCGAGCGGCGGGGTGGAGGTCATTGATCCGGATGTCGCCGAAGAGTTCGGTTTAAGGTCCAGCGAGATCGATCGACTCGTCAGGGACGAGCAAAAGGAGTTGCAGCGCCGAGAGGCTGTTTTTCGGGGCCCCCGCCCGATGCCGAATCTTCGTGGCCGCACGGTAGTGCTGGTGGATGACGGGATCGCCACGGGATCGACAATGCGGGCGGCCATGGAGGGCGTCCGAAAACTGGGGGCCGCTCAGCTCATCGTGGCTGCTGGGGTGATGCCGTTGTCGACGAGCCTGCGCTTGCGCGCGGAGCTAGATGACTTGGTATGTCTGCTCACGCCCCGAGATTTCCGGGCGGTCGGCCTGTTCTACGAGCAATTTCCCCAGCTGAGCGACAGCGATGTGTGCGCGCTTCTGGAAGAGGCCTGGCACAGCGGCGCGCGCCAAGCAGCATAAGGAATTTCGAGACAGAAAGCGAAACTCATGGTCGCCGACAAGTCAGCAGGTGAAGCACGAATTGCAGTCAGGCAAGCAGACTATAGCCTTTTGGCGGCGGATCATCCGGCTCCCTGTATCTCGATCTATCTGCGTATCGCCGCAGCAGAGACCGTTCAGCAACGGTTGCTGCGGCTTGAAAACTTGCTTCGAGCAGCTGAAACGCGCCTCCACGATTTTTCGATGTCCTGGGACCAGGCGGAGTCCTTGTTGGGATTGGCGTGGCGGGCCATTGCAGGGGGCGAGACGCACCGTCCCGCCGCCCAGGGCTTGGTGATGTTTCTGAGCAAGGATTCGGTGAGCTACTGCGATCTCCGGGGACCTCTGGAGGATCGTGTTGTGGTCGGGCGCGAATTCTTCGTCAGGCCGCTGTTGTCCCTGGTGCCGCATGACGACCGCTTTTTCGTTCTGTCGCTGAGCCAGAAGCACGTGAAGCTGTATGAGGGCTCGGCGAGCGGAATCAAGGAGCGAGCGCTACAGGGGATTCCGGAGAATGTCCGCGAAGATTTCGAGGGGCACGGCTTCGAACGTGAGTACCAGCTCCATACGGCCTCTTCGCATCGATGGGGACAGAAAGGCGCCGTCTTCCATGGTCCCTCGCTCGATGAGAAGGACAAAATCAGGCATTTCTTGCGGGACATCGACCGGGGTGTTGCGGGTGCCCTCCAAGGTCAGCAGGCTCCACTGATCGTGGCGGCCGTAGAATATCTGATTCCCATGTACAGAAGTGTGAACACCTACGCGCATCTTGCCGATGACGCCCTTATCGGAAGCCCCGATTTGTGGTCGCCAAGCGAGCTCTATTCCGCCGCGTGGAAAATCGTGGAGAAGAGCATCGCAAAGCAGGAGCAAAGCGCGTTTGCGCTTTATCAGGAACAGATCAACACGCCGCTTACATCGAGCAACCTGAGGGAGATCACGACTGCGGCGCAACGTGGACTCATCCGTTTTCTCTTCCTTTCTGCTTCGGCACAACGATGGGGCTTGATCATTTCGCCCGAGACCGTGCATGTACACAACACGGAAGAACCGGGCGATAGCGATTTGCTGAACTTGGCAGCGATTCTAACGCTTCGCCATGGCGGCCAGGTTTTCGAGGAGGCGCCGAATCGGCTGCCCGAGGGTGCCGAGGCTGCGGCCGTGTTTCGCTTTGCTCTCCCAGCGCAGGGTGTGGCGTAATTCGGCTTGGCCCGTCGCCCGGTGCGGGACGAAGAAAGCCCCTCCTCTGCTCTGTTGCGCGCCTTATGATCGTGTGGTTAGATACGTCGGCGCGGCGGTTCTTCGCGACAACGACATTGGAAAGCATTCGACCGCAGGATGCATGCTGGTCTCGCTAGATAGAACACCTGGGGCTCGCTCGGTTTCTCGACCGTGTCCCAGGGCCGTTCCGTTCCGATGAATTTACGCTTCGATCTAGTGCGATTGGCAATTCCAATCTGTTTCGCGCTCAGCTTCGTCGCTCCGGTAGGGGCCACCTCGCCACCTGGATCGATCAGCCTCGAAGAATACATTTCCGAGCTAGACCGCTGTTCGGCGGCCCTGGCGAATTCTGGAAACGATCCGGCAGCCTTGCGCACGCTTGAAATGTCCCTGCCGAGGCAATGGGAGGTCCACGCGGGCGACCAGCAGTACACCGTCGCTGCCGATTGGCTTAGGGCCGATCTTGCGAGAGCCGAGACGGCTGCTGCCGTCGAACAAGCCCAACGAGAGATTCGTTCCCATCGCGAGGCCGCGCAGGCACTCGCACAATCCATATCGGGACGTAACCTCGACAAAGCCAAGGTCCAATTAAACCGGATTCTGGCTGCCAAAGAGTTTCAGGCGATTCAGGGACCCACTTGGTTGGATAGCCTTCGCACCCGCGTTTTGGATTGGGTGATGCGTCAGGTCGAAAAGCTGGTTGGTAAAATCGGTCACGGCCGCGCCATCGGCAACGCGATTGCGTGGACGTTGATCGCTCTGTCGACCCTCCTGCTTTTGCTTTGGATGGTGCGCACGAGCACTCGGGCCGGGACGGAACCGGAAATCGATCTTCGCGGCGCCAGCACCGTGGGGCAGGATTCCAACCACTGGCTGCGGGAAGCACGGGCTGCGGCTGTGCGAGGTGATTACCGCTCCGCCATTCACGCCGGCTATTGGGGCGCTATCGCTCGTTTGGAAGAGGTGAAGCTTCTGACCGAGAATCGCTCCCGGACCCCTCGCGAATCTCTTCGTCTGATTGAGCGGGAGCGCCCCGAATATGCGCCGCTTTTGCAACTGACACGTCGGTTTGAACTTATCTGGTACGGCTATCGCTCCGCCGATCTCGCGGACTGGAGTGATGCCACTGAGCAATTGGAGAAGCTGGGATGTCTTCGTTCCTCGATGCCCGCGACCTCCGCCTCCTGATCGTGGCCGGAGTCGTGATGGTGGTGCTTCTCGGGCTGACGGTTGCTGTCAGTCCCCCGCCACCGGCCCAGCAGGCACTTGGCTATCCGTCGAGCTATTCCTCCCATTGGGCGGGAGCAAAGGCGGCGTTCCTCTTGCTTCGTGAACTCGGCTATCACGTAGAGCGTTGGGAGCAGTCGCCGGAAAATCTGCCGCCGGACCCACAAGGCTTCGTTCTGGTTATCGCCGGGCCATCCCAGGGTGCCACGGCGTCCGAACGCATCGCCATCCGACGCTTCGTGTCAGCAGGGGGCCGAGTGCTCGCTGCCGGTGGCTCTGCGGCGAAGATCGTACCGGACGCCGACGCGATGGAGGTCCCAGACTTTGACGTGCGGGCGGAGACGTATTCAGCGCTTCTGCCTTCTCCCTATACGCGAGATGCTCCTGAGATCACGATGGTAGCGCCGTACGCGTGGATATCGAGTACGAACACCTGGCTTGCCCTCTATGGACAGAACGACAGAATCGTAGCGGTCTCCTACCGAATCGGTAAGGGTGAGATCGTCTGGTGGGCCTCGCCATCGCCGCTTGCGAACGGATCGATTCGCGAAAAAGGCAATATGGCGTTCTTTCTTGACTCCATCGGAACGCCCGACTCACACGTCTTCTGGGATGAGTATTACCATGGCGTGAAAGGCTCCCTTAGTTCGTATATTCGAGGCACGCCGCTTCCGTGGGCGGGGGTGCAGCTGGCGCTGGCGTTTCTAGCGATTCTGTTCACCTTCTCGCGCCGCCTCGGACCCACGCGAGCGCCTGCGAGCGAATCGCGCCTGTCTCCGCTGGAGTTCGTCGAGACCCTCGGAGACCTGTATCGATCGGCGCATGCCTCGCCGGCGGCTGTGGCGGTCGCCTATCGCCGTTTCCGGTTCGCGCTCTCGCGCCAGCTTGCCGTCACGGCCACCGCAAAGCTGCCCGACGTCTGCCGGAGCGCCTCCGCGCGATTCGGCTGGAAGGAAGCGCCGCTTCTCGATACACTCGCGCGCTCAGAGCGAGCGATGCGAAACATCAGTCTCGGTGACCGTGAGGCCCTCGATTTGGTTCGTCAGCTGCACGATTATTCCTCCAGCCTGGAGCTTCGAGGCAGAGCCGAGCAGGAGATTCCTCGATGGAGATGAGCGTAGCGGCTCTGGCGGCGCATGTCCGTAAGGAATTCTCAAAAGTGATCGTGGGGCAACGGGAAGCACTCGACCAACTGTTGCTGGTCGTCCTGACCGGCGGTCACGGGCTGATCGAGGGCGTACCGGGACTGGCGAAGACGCTCGCTGTGAAATGTCTCGCGCATATTTTTCACCTGAAGTTTCAGCGCGTCCAGTGCACTCCTGATTTGATTCCGGCCGACATTCTCGGCGGCAACATCTTCCAGCCAACGGAGGGCACCTTCCGCTTGCATCCAGGGCCCGTGTTCACCGATTTGCTGTTGGTCGACGAGATCAATCGCATGCCCCCTCGCACGCAGTCGGCACTGCTAGAAGCCATGGAAGAACTGCAGGTGACGATCGACGGCAAAAGCTACCCGCTGTCGCGTTCGTTTTCCGTCTTCGCAACGCAAAATCCTATTGAATTTGAGGGCACCTATCCTCTGCCCGAAGCCCAGCTGGACCGCTTTCTGATGAAGATTCGCATCGGCTATCCGGATGCCAAACAAGAATCCGAAATACTTTCGCGCTATCAAGGTGGATTCGAAGTCAGAGACCTCAATCGGGCGGGGCTGGAACCGGTATCGCTCGAAGCTTTGCAGGCGGGGCGAGAGGAGATCGCGCGTGTTCGCGTCGAACCGAAGCTGTTCGATTACATCGTCTCGATTGTCCGCGCGACACGCGACTCCCCCGCCGCCAGTCTGGGAGCCAGCCCTCGGGCTGCGGTTGCCATGATGCTCGCCTCGAAGGCCTTCGCCGCCATCGAGGGTCGAGACTTCCTGATCCCCGATGACATCAAGAGCGCAGCGCCGCCGATTCTGCGACATCGCCTCCTACTCAAGCCGGAAGCCGATCTCGAAGGCCTCTCGCCTGATCAAGTGATCACCGAAGTCATCGCAGCCATCGCGGTCCCGAAATAGCGCCGTGAGTCGCCTGGTCCCTCCGAATGCCTTCGCGCGAGCAGAGCCAGCGGGTCGCTTTCCGGTCGCCTTCGGTCGGCGATTTTTCCTGCTCTTTTTGATTGGGCTTACCTGGATGGCTCCGGCCTGGCGCGAGCCGCGCTTTCTGTACGCCTGGGCTCTGTGGGACATCGTGGTGCTGGGGCTTTGGGCCTGGGATCTCTCCCGTATGTCCAAACCCAACGAACTGGAGGTCCGGCGCATTTTTAGCGAGCCGCTCGGTCTCGCAAAATCGGGCGCGATTCAGCTTCAGGTCTACAATTCGTCCGGCTCTTTCCTCTGGGCCCGCGTTTGGGATGAGGCGCCTGCCGCGTTTTGCCGCGACCTTCCCAACGTCGAAATCTCCGCGCCTGCGCGCGGCGTGGGAAGCGCTTCTTACTCGATTGACCCTCGCGCGCGCGGCGACGCAAGTTTCGGCGACGCATGGTTGCGGTATCGAAGCCCACTCGATCTGGCCGAGCGATGGGCCCGCGCACGGCTCGCACAGAGGGTCCGCGTCTACCCCAACATCGCAGAGACACAGAAGATGCGCATCTATTTGATCCGCAGCCGTCAGATCGAGCTTGAAAAACGGCTCAAACGGCAGCGCGGGCAGGGCCGCGAGTTTGAAAGCCTCCGCGACTATCGCGAAGGCGACGAATTCCGCGACATTTCGTGGAGCGCGACGGCGCGGCGCGGGAAGCTAATCACCAAAGTGCATCAGATCGAGCGGAGTCAGGTCCTCTGGCTGGTGCTCGATGCGGGTCGCTTGCTGCGCGCCGAGGTCGACGGCCTGACCAAGCTTGACTACACCGTGAATGCAGCCCTTTGCCTTGCGCAGGTGGCCTTTTATTCAGGCGACCGCGTCGCCATGCTCTCCTATGGGCGAAAGCTGCAGCAGCGCGTTGGTGCCGGACGCGGAGTGCCTCATCTGCGCGTCTTGATGGAGAGCATGGCGCAGGTCCGCGCCGAGCCCTACGAAGCCGACCATCTCTTCGCCGCCGAGCATCTGCTCTCTTTGCAGAGCCGGCGGAGCCTGATCGTTTGGCTTACCGACCTCGCGGAAACGGCGGCGACACCAGAAGTGATCGAGTGCGCTGCGAAAATGACCGCTCGCCACCTGGTAGTTCTGGTTATTATGGGCCAGCCTGACCTGCGCCGACTCGTGGCATCACCTCCCCAAAACGCCTCGGAGATGTATCGCTACACCGCCGCGCTCGAAATCGTCGAGCGCCGCAGCCTTCTGTTAGGACGACTGCGCCAGCAGGGCGCATTGACCTTGGAGGTCGATCCTCGGAGGCTGTCCACGGCCCTTGTGAACCGCTATCTGGAAGTGAAGGAACGGAGCATGCTCTAAAGCGAGGAGGGTGCGTGAGGGGCCGTTTCCCCTTGCGAGCGCGCGGGAATTTCCCGGGGCGCCTTTCTCTTCAGATACAGGACTAAGAGGCAGAACATTCCGCCGGCAACCCCGTACTTGACCGCGATGGGCAAATCGGAAGGTGATACGAATCCCTCGATCGTGCCGGCCACAACCAGCATGGGAATGATTCCCAGCACGAGCCGGACCGCTCGCCCGCCTTCCAGAACCAGCGACGCCCGCCGTGGCAGCGTGCCGGGGAATAGCAGCCCTTTGGCGAGCAGCAGCCCTCCGCCGCCCGCAATGAAAATTGCCGGCAATTCGATCACCCCATGAGGCGCGACAAAACTCAAAAGCTGCTGGGACATTCCCGCTTGCCAGCAAGCCGCGTTCACGACACCGAAAAGCAGCCCATTGAGAGCCAGCATCCAGACCGTTCCCAGACCCCCCGTCATTCCCAGTGCAAAGGTGGAAAAGGATACGGACAGGTTGTTCGTCATGATGGCACTGGAAGCGATCGGCTTGATGGTGACGATCGAATGAGTCCACATCTGCCTGTTTTCGATCGTTTCCATCATGCGGGGACCGAGCAGATAGGCCTGAAATGCAGGGTTGACGGTCGCGAGCATCATTCCCACGGCGACCAGAACCGCAAAGATCGCGCAGGCCGCCGTCGTATACGCCAGTGTGTCGCAGAATGTGTTCGGGAATGTCTCACGGTAGAACTTGATGATCCCGCTGGGAGGCGAGCGGCGTCCCATATAGATCAGATTGTGGGCACGCCCGAGCAGCTGATTGAGGTAGCGTGTGACGTTGCTGCTGGAGGAATCTTCGCGGACCGTCGCCAGGTCTGAAGCCGTCTGGCGGTATAATAGTGCCAATTCCTGCAGCTCGGAGTGAGTAAGGTTACCTACGCCAGTGCGGCCCGAGCGCGTCAGGAGCTCGTCCATTCGCGCCCAATACGGTCGGCGCTTCTGAAGCCAACTGCTGGAGATCACGCGATGTCCTCGTCGGGCAAGCTTACCATCGAAACTCCCGAGCAAACGATGCTGGAGTTTCCATTGGCCGGCATTGGTAGCCGCTTCCTCGCGATTGCGCTGGACAGCCTGGTCCAAGTGGCTGCGGTGTGCGTCGTGGGCATCGTTCTGATCGCACTAGCAATCCCTTTCAGCCTTTTTTCCCGCAGCAGTGGGTTGTGGGTAATTGCGATCATCATTTTTCTCGTCTTCGCCATTGACGTTGGCTACTTCGCGCTCTTTGAATCCTTGTGGAACGGCCAGACTCCCGGCAAGCGCTGGACTCATCTGCGCGTAATCAAGGACAGTGGTCGCTCGATCACTACCTACGACGCGGTTCTTCGCAACCTGTTGCGCATCGTGGACTGGCTGCCAACGCTCTACGCTGCCGGGATCGTCACGATGATCGTGAGCCGCGAAAACAGGCGCATCGGTGACTATGCGGCAGGCACGGTCGTGATCCATGAGAAGCCGCTTGAGACCGCCCGCTCGATCTGGAACGTGCGCACCGCTCCGGCCGAGGCCGTGACACTGGGCTCGTCCGCACAACTCACGCCCGAAGAGCTTCAGCTGGTGGAGACATTTCTCGAGCGCCGCGATAGCCTTCATCCGGACGTGCGTCGGACCATGGCCCGCCAAATCGCCGATCGCATCGGGGCGCGGATCGGTGCACTCCCAGCCATTCGGCCGGATACCGAAAAATTCCTGGAGGCCATCGCCGAGCAGCGCCGTACCTTCGCCCGGTTCCGTTGAGCCGCTCTCCTCAGAAGTTGGTCGTGAGACGCAAGGCAAAGCTGCGCGACGGGCCTATGGCATTGCCGGAGAACAGGCCACCGAAATCGATTACGTCCACAATGTTCGTGAGATTTTCCCCGTCCACCTGAAACTGCATATTCAGACGGTCTGAACGGTAGAGGGTCGCGCCGGCCGACGCATTGATCTGGAACGAAGGGAGAATGCGGCCGCGGGCAAAGTTAAGCCGGTCCACGACCTGCTGGCCGTAGATGGCTACTTCCATAGCAATGCAGGCGGGGCTGGTCGGATCATCGCAGTTCGGCACGAACGGCAGACCGCTGTCATATTGTATTCCGCTTGCGACCCAAAGCCGCGGCGTGACCTGGTAGCGAAGCCGACCGCGAACGGTGTTGCGCTGATCCTGCGAATCGGGGAGATGGCCGGAGGAGGGGAGTTCTGCGTCGTCGCCCAAAAACAGGCCGCCCGTCACCGGGAACCACGCATTGCCAACTTCATAGGAATAGCTCAAGAACCCGGAAAAACCGTGCGTCGGTAAAAGCTCGACATTCGCTTCCGCGCCGTAAATGATGGCCGACTGGAAGGCGATGGGGTAGCTGATGGTCGTGTTGTTGATTTGATCATCATCGGCGTAGTTGTTGACCGTGCGTCGAAAGTAGTTGGCAGCAAGTCTCAGTCTGTTCTGAAAAACCTTGGTTATCCCCGCTTCATAATAGTCCCCCACCGAGGGCCGGACGGGCAGCTGGAGCGAGATGGTGTTAAGGCCCGCGGCGGCCGTGGAGCTGGAGAGCAGGATGTTCTCAAAGGAAGGCGTCTGGAAAACTCGGTCGTAGGAAAAATGTGCTACGAGATTGACTGACGGGAAATAGCGTGAGATCGCGAAGCGCGGGCTCACCGCCTGATTATTCACCAGCAATTGATAGTGATCCCAGCGAAGGCCGGCGTTGATGGTCCAGTGGCCCAAACGGATTAAGTCCTGCACATACGCGGCTTGGTCGAGTTCCGGACGATTCGCCATGAAGCTGAAATTAATTGGTGTGCTCGGGTCATATTGACTGTCATCGGTGATGTGGTAGCGAAAATTCTCATTGAGGAAGATGTTGTCCGATTCCACGCCGGCCTTGATCTCGTGGCGGCCATGACTGATCGTGATGCTGCCGATGAAATACCCTTCGTTGAACCAGTTTTGTTGAAAGATCTCGATGGGGGTCGAATCGGCGTTGGAGTAGAAGTTGTTTCCATTGTTGCGCACCATGCCGCGAACGTCAGCCACCACATTGGGCGAAAATATGTGCTGGTAGGAAATGATGCCCATCGTTTCGAAGTTACCTGCTGTCTGTAATTGCCCTGCAGCTTGCTGTACCTGCTCGTTCGGAATCTGGTAGTGTCCGAACTCGTACCATGCCATAAGGCTAAGGCGGTCGTTCGGTGTCAGCTCGCGTTGGTAGTGCACTGAGAAAGCGCCGATCGTGCCCGTGTTGGTGTAGTTCTGAACGACAACAGGATTCAAATAGTGGCCGGTCATATCGCCGCTGGCGCTCGCTCCAAAGGTGTTTCGGCCCCACACGTACTGTCCCTGCACGAAAGCGCCGGCACTGTCAAAGCTGCCTCCGGAGAGCACCGCTTGTCCGTGGAACCCTTGTTGCGAGTCTTGCGCCGTGTTGACTTCGACGACTCCGCCCAGCTTGCGGCCGTATTCGGCGGGTATGCCTCCGGTGTAGATACTCATCGACTGCACGTCGTCAGCCTCGATCTCAGGCCCAAAGCTGGGTGAGCGGTTATCAATCAGGGGGATGCCGTCCACGACAAATTGCGTTTGATATTCGGAGCCGCGAGGGTGCAGAACCGCGTTGCCCTCGTACAGCCACCCTGGCTGGGAATTCACCAGATCCTGGATACTGCGGCCCGGGATCGAGGTGACTCGGTTTTGGATGAAGTTCGAACCAACCTGACTGACGTAGCCGGCATGATCGGGGTCGATCAGCGTATTCCCTGCGCTCACAATGACGGACTGGCTCACTGAGGAAATTCTGAGTTGAATCGTGAAATCGGTCGGAATCGAAGACCGAATCTCTACAGTTTGGATGACGACGGCAAAGCCCGGCTGGCTGATTTCCACTTGGTAGAGGCCAAAAGGCAAACGCTGCAGGTCCAAGTTGCCCTGATCGGTGGTCGCCAGAGTATTTCGGTATTGATTCGCCTCGCTGACGATCTCGACCGTCGCCTTCAGACCAAGTCCTGACGGATCAATCACCCTTAACCGCAATTCGCCGCTACTGCTCTGAGAGAAGAGCGGCAACGAAGAGCATAGGAAAACAGTGGCAAGCCCCATCAGCCGTAGCATTCGTGACTTGATAATTATCTCTGAAACGAGTTCAGACGCCATCGGCAGAGCCTCTGTTGCCACCATTTGAATATTCCGCCGCCTGACGGTTTGTTCAGGCTTTCGCGATCTTTCCTGACGGGCTGGCGTCAAAAACCTTGAACAGAGAGGGAGAGAAAGGAATATACCTATAGGGGTCCATGCAGATTCCTCCCACAGATTCGGTCGATCGGCTGTCCTTCCCGGCGACGGCGGGTAGCGCGGTTTCCGCGGGTTCGTCTGAGATCGAACAACAGGTGATCACTCTGTTTGAACAATTTCGGAACTCACTTCTCCGTTACGTGCTGGCGTTTGGTTTGTCTCTCGAAGATGGGGAGGAGGTTGCCCAGGAAGTATTCCTCGCGCTCTTCCGGCACATGGCACTGGGAAAATCCCGCCGGAACCTTCGCGGGTGGATTTTTTGCGTCGCCCATAATCTCGCATTAAAACGGCGCCATGCCAATCGGCGGCTGTACGACCCAGGAGCGTTGGCTGAAGCTCTTTCCGACCGCGAATTGGACCCCTCTCCCAACCCCGAGGAGCAAGTGCTGTCTAAGGAACGGCAGACACGTTTATTCGCTTTTCTTCGCGCGTTTCCGGAACAGGACCGATGCTGTCTCTATCTGCGAGCCGAAGGGCTCCGCTACAGAGAAATCGCTCACGTGCTCGGCATCTCTCTGGGATCCGTATCGGCATCGCTCACGCGATCACTCATGCGGCTAATGAAAGCATACGATAGGTAGGTAGGACATGCTGAACAAAAACTTCCACCCATCGGATCAAGACTTACTTCTCTTCTCAGATGGCGAGCTGGCCGGGCGCCGGGCGGCCCGGGTGCGAAGACACCTTGTAGCCTGTTGGAGATGCCGGGCGCAGGCCGCCAAAATCGAGCTGACGATCGGCCAGTTTATGGAACTTCATCGCCAGACTTCTGAGCTGCCGCCCATCGCTAGCCCGCGAGCTCTTCTGAAGGCCAGGCTTGCCGAATCGGCGCTGCACCTTGGCCACGACCGATGGCAAGCCATGTTCTTTGGGCTCCCTCGACGCGCTTTGGCGTACCTCTGCGCGTTCGCACTGATGGTCGCTCTGGGGACAAAAGTTCTCCTTCGATACGTCCCCGGGTACGAAAGTGGTTCGCGGGAATACGCAGGACTCCTACCGAATCCGACCCTCACGCCCGGCGCGACGAGGCCTATCGCCATCGGCGACATCTGTTCCATGGATCACGACGAAGTGGTGCTTCCCATATCAGCCACCTTGCGGCAAAGGGTCTTCGAGGAGTATGGAATGCGAGGTGTACCCTTTGAAAACTACGAAGTGGACTATCTGATTACTCCCGGCTTGGGAGGATCGGACGACATCCGCAACCTGTGGCCCGAGCCACGCTACCATGCGATCTGGAACTCATTCGTGAAGGACCGACTGGAGGACTATCTGCATCAGATGGTGTGCCATCAGAAACTCGATCTGACGACGGCCCAGGAAGACGTGGCGAAAGACTGGATTTCCGCCTACAAGAAGTATTTTCACACAAACGTGCCTGTTTTGATCGAAGTGAGCGCGAACTCGGTCCCTTCTGTTTGCAACGCCGGGTCGGCGGGCAGCCAGCTCGACTGCTTTTCTATGCCGATCGCTGCGAAGTGGGATTGATCTGATCGTCTCCGCGATACGAGGCTTGACCCGAGGGTCATCCCTCCCGGCGCCGCACCACCGTTTTGCGAATCATTTCCACCAACTCCTGCGCCGCCGCTGTCAGAGGACGATCTCGCCGAAATATCAGATACAGCGTTCGGGTCAGGCGCATCTGTCGGATCCGCAACGCTCGCAAATCGCCATGGGCGACCTCCCGCTCGACGCACATCCGCGGCACAATCGCGACGCCCTTTTTCATCTCCACGAAGAGCTTGATGCTTTCGATCGTCGGCAGCTCCACGTCCATTTTCAGCGGCACTCGGTGCCGCGCAAACATCTGCATGACGCGCTGCCGGTACGGAGACTCCACGCTGTGCGCGACAAACGTTTCCTCACCGAGTTCGCGGACATCCACCTGGCGCCGCTTCGCAAGTTTGTGCCCCGGCCACACCACCATCACCAGCGAATCCCGATAGAACTCCACCGCCTCGAGTTCGCGTTCCTCTGGCAGATAGGAAATCACCCCGATATCGAGATGATGATTCATCACCTCCCGCGGCACGTCTCGCGAAAACACGCGATGCACCCGCATTTGGATGCCCGGATGAAGCTGCCGATACCGATCCAGCGCCGGCAACAGCGCGTGAATCGAGCTTTCGTTCACTCCCAATGAAATCTGCCCGCGCTCGAGCCCACGCAGCTCCTGCATGCCCTTTCGGATTTCCTCGCGGAGATTCAGCATCCGGTCCGCATATTCGGAGAGCAGCAGGCCGGCATCGGTGAGTGTGCGCGCGCCCGACCCACGGACAAACAGTGGCTGTCCTACCCAGTCCTCGAGCTTTCGGATCGCAATGCTCACGGCCGGTTGCGTCCGATAGAGCCGCTCCGCCGCACGCGAGAAGCTGCGCTCACGCGCCACGGTCTGAAATACGTGTAACGAGGCGAGGTCCATGGGAAGCGGATATATAAGCAGAATTTATTTTCTCTTGCAAACATTATAAATTGGACTCGTCCGCCCCAGTGCTGGCATCTTAGAGGAGAGGAGTTTGAAATGGACACTTTGGAGATCTTCGACACGACGCTGCGCGACGGCGAGCAGTCGCCCGGCTTTTCCATGAACAAAGAGGAGAAGCTGCAGCTGGCTCGCCAGATCGAGCAGCTGGGCGCAGATATTATCGAGGCCGGCTTTCCGATCGCATCCCCCGGGGATTTGGATGCCACACGCGCGGTCGCGGCCGAAATCAGAGAGTCGCGCGTAGCGGCGCTCGCGCGCGCCCGCCAAGAGGACGTAGACGCGGCGCTGAAAGGCCTCGAGCCCGCCCGCAAACCCCGCCTGCATGTCTTTTTGGCCACCTCCGATTTGCACCTCAAATACAAGTTGCGCATCAATCGCGAACAGGCGCTCGAGCAGATCACGAAAATGGTGCGTTTCGGCCGCCAGTATTGCGACGAAGTCGAGTTCTCCGCCGAAGACGCCAGTCGCACCGATATCGACTACCTTTGCCAGGTGGTGCGGGCCGCGGTCGAGTCCGGCGCGACGATCATCAATCTCCCGGACACGGTCGGTTATTCCACTCCGGACGATTACGCGGCCATGTTTCGCCAGGTCCGCGCACGGCTCGGAGGAGATTCGCAGGTCGTACTGAGCGCCCATTGCCACGATGACCTCGGGCTCGCGCTCGCGAATTCTCTGGCGGCCATCGACGCCGGAGTGCGTCAGATCGAATGCACGATTAACGGCATCGGCGAGCGCGCCGGCAACGCATCGTTGGAAGAACTGGCGGTCGCGCTGCATGTGCGGAACAATCGCTATCCGGTCGCCACGCGCATCCGACTGGAAAAGCTCTATCCCACCAGCCGTCTGCTCTCGACCGTCACGGGTGTTTCCGTTCCGCCGAATAAAGCGGTCGTGGGCGCCAATGCCTTCGCGCACGAAGCTGGCATCCATCAAGACGGTATCCTTAAGAACCCGCTGACCTATGAGATCATCGTCCCCGAGAAGGTGGGCGTGCCGGCGCGGCGTCTCGTGCTGGGAAAGCATTCTGGACGCAATGCATTTCGGGCGCGCCTGGCGGAACTCGGCTTTGAAACGACCGATGCCGAACTGGCCGAGTGCTACCGGCTTGCGATCCTGCGCGCCGACGAGGAAAAGGAAATCACGGACCGCGATCTGATTACGATTATCCACCAGGTTCGTCGTGGCCACGCGCCCGTGGCCGCGGGCAGCGGCCCCGCAACCGCTGTGCAGTAGCGCTGGTTTTTCGATGACCCCATCGCGAAAAACCATAGCGGTTCTGCCCGGGGACGGTATCGGCCCCGAAGTCATCGGCGCTGCCATTCGACTCCTGACGGACTGCGCCTCCGCTTTCGGCCATCAATTGGAATTCCGCGAATATCCTTTCGGAGGGAACGCGATCGATCGCTGCGGGGTGCCCTTGCCCGCTGAAACATTAGCTGGATGCCGCGCGTCCGACGCGGTCCTTTTAGGGGCCGTCGGGGGGCCTCGGTGGGAATCTCTCCCGTTCGGCACGCGGCCCGAAGCCGGTCTTCTGGGCCTCCGCAAGGAGCTCGGTCTCTACATCAATCTTCGTCCGATTCGCCCGCTCCCCGCACTCCGCAACATTTCTCCCCTGCGCGCGGAGCGTCTCGGACAGTGCGACTTCGAAATTGTTCGCGAACTCGCGGGAGACATCTATTTCGGCGAGCACAAAATCAACCAAGAAAAAGCCAGTGATCTCGCCGAGTATTCCGTTTCCGAAATCGAACGCGTCGCCCGCTACGCCTTCGAGCGGGCCAGGGCTCGCAACCATCATCTGACCAGCGTCGACAAAGCGAATGTCCTGGCCAGCTCCACGCTCTGGCGCGACACAGTCACTCGCCTGTCCCGCGAATATCCCGGCATTTCGCTCGACCATCAATATGTCGACAACGCTGCCATGCAAATCCTGCTGCGGCCCACGCAGTTCGATGTCATTTTGACCGGCAACATGTTCGGCGACATCCTGAGTGATGAGGCCGCGGCGCTGGCGGGTTCCATCGGCCTGATTCCGTCGCTCAGCCGGGGACGCCCGGAGGAGCCCGCGCTCTACGAACCGATCCACGGTTCGGCCCCTGCGATTGCGGGAAAGGATGTTGCCTGTCCGCTCGGCGCCGTTTTTTCGGCAACGCTTATGTTGCGGGAATCGTTCGGTTTCGATGTCGAATCACAGTCCATCGAAGATGCCATCGATCGCGTTCTCGAGCAGGGCTACCGCACACCGGACATTGCGGAACCGGGCAGCCATATCGTCGGCGGCTCAGAATTCACCGAACAAATCCGAGCCCAATTCCGGGTCGCGGCGATCCGCGGGCACGGTGCCTAGCACCTCTTTGTGTCACGTTTTCCTTAACACCAGGCACTCGGCTGTCAGGTCGTAGAGCGCTTGTTTGCGAGGCGTGAAGGCGGCAAAGAGAAATCCGAAAAACAGGATGGACCCGAAGATCAGTTTTCCCAAATACCGCCACGAGGCGCGCGTGAAAGTGACGCGGTGCCCGGCGAGATCCGTCACCCGCAGTCCTAGCAGCTTCTTTCCAGGTGTGGCCTGCCACGCGGAACTCTCAAAAGACGCGAAGTAAAGCCAGGTGACCATAAAAATAAGAAGCCACATCGCCAGGACTTGCCGGCTCTGATTCTCATAGAGAAACCAGGGATTGTCGGCGGGAATCGCTCCGCGGGCCATGAGCGGGAGAAAAATCGCGAGTGCGGCTACGAACCCGATCACCAGCGAATCCAGAAGGTACGCTACGGCCCGCAACAAAAACCCAGCGTAGACCACCACAAGGCGGCGTGACGGAGACGCCGGCCCGGAACCACTGGTTTCCGTTCCGGAAGAGCTGAGAATCTGTTCACCACAGGCGGGGCAGGACTGGGCGCCACCAGGCAGCTCGGCTCCGCATTTGGCACACTGCAAAATGATCCCCCGTGGATATCTGCAGGCCGATCAATCCTATGCGATCCTTTGCACCAGGCAGCTCGCGATCATGTCGTGCAGCGCCTGCTTCTTTTCCGTAAAGCCCGCCATGATGCAGTCGATCAGATAATACAGGCCACCGAGGGAAGGAATGAAACTAATCCCTCGGCCCGCAAAGAAACGCCCGCTGGCCTTGCCAAAGCTGACACGATTTCCCTGGAGATCGGTCACATACAGCCCCAAGGCCTTCTTGCCCACAGTCGCTTGCCACGAAGAGCTTTCCAGAAGGCTCCAGTACAACCAAGTTCCCAACAGATTGAGAAGAATAAACACAAAAATTCGAGAACCTAGGAGACTTGCGATCAGAAATGGATTGGGATTCTGCTCAGCGGCTAGATCTCGCAGCATTGGAATGGCGCTTGCGAAAATCATGACGGCAAGCAAACCGTACGGGATCCCTAGTAGAATGTTGTCGATGATGTCGGCGAGCAGCCGCAGCCAGAAGCCGGCGTACAACCCTGTGTCTCGGGCAGCGAGCGTGCCCGGTTGAGACATCCCGACGGCGCCGAGAGGCGCGCTGGCCACCGATCCGGCCGAGGCTTGCCCCAGATTGTAACCAACGATGGGTTTCCCGCAGGAACTGCAAAACGGCGCGCCTTCCTTCACCGTCGCGCCGCATGAGGAACAGAACATCGAGCCTCCCAAAATCCGCTACTCGCGTCGGTACCTCGACCTGCTGCGGATGGTATCGAACTCGAAACCGGAGGGTCAACACGCACGATCAGGTCTGTCGTACCACAAGTACAGGGCAGGGCGCGTGGTGCAAGACCTCCTGCGAGACACTACCCAGAAACAGGCCCCCAATTTTCCCGCGTCCGTGGCTGCCCATGACAATCAGGTCGGCCGGCCATTTCTTTGCTGCGTCGACGATCTTGGCGGCCGGGACACCAGCCTCCAGGAATTCGGGAACTGCAGAGCGAGCCGAGATGCGCTCGCGGAACTTGGCCAATAGGCGCTTCGCTTCTCGCTCGGACATCTCCATAAGCCTATCGGCTGGTACGCTCCACATCGTTCCCGGCCCGATCGACGGGTCAAAGACGTGAACGAAGCCGATCTTGGCCTTGAGTGGTTTCGCAAGGTCAATCGCCACATCCGCGGCATGGGCTGAAAACTCGCTGTCATCCACGGCAATAAGAATCTTTTTAAAACTCATTTTCCTCTCCTTTTTCTACATACCTTGACAGCGTCGGTCTGACTGTGACCTGAATCACAGGGCTCTTGTTCGCGCTAGCAGTTCTCGGTGGCGCTCGATCCAATGCCTGGGGTGGATGCTCTTGACAAGGTCTGACGAAAAAACCTAAAATCCATAGGCGAATAAAAAGCGAAAGTATAAGAACCCTCCTTTCGCCCTTCGCGTTTGCGCCATGAACTCGAAAGCCTCCGTTTTGCGCTGGCAGGTGGAGTCGTCATTGGCCACACGTGTTTCATGTCCTTTTCAATTTCGCGAACGCCTTACCGCCGAAACAATCCCGACCGGCGTGCCCTCCATTGATCTGCTGGTGGGAGGATTCCCACGAGGTAGTCTAACGGAAATTTACGGCCCGCCGTGCTCCGGACGGACCAGCTTGCTGTTTTCCGTGCTGGCGTCGCGAACGGCGGCCTCCGAAGTGTGTGCTCTTGTGGACGCACGTGACGCTTTCGATCCCCATTCTGCAGAAGCGGCTGGCGTGAAGCTAGAACAACTGATCTGGGTGCGCTGTCAGGATGTCGATCGTGCGCTTCGCGTGACAGATTTGCTGATTCAGGGCGGTGGATTCGGACTGATCGCTCTCGATCTGGGGGACACTCCGCCGCACCTGGTCCGCTACGTTCCGATGCAGGTGTGGTTTCGTTTTCGCCGAGCCGTTGAGCACACGCCGACGATTTTTCTCGTTTTGGAACAGGAATCGAACGTCAAAACGTGCGCCTCACTGATTCTGGGAGTGCGCACCCAGCAGACGCGATGGTCAGAGACAGCCGGAAGCACCGATGACTGGTCGTCACAGCACGCGTTGGGATATCTGCTCGACGGCTGGAAGATTCGTGCCGAAATGATTCGCTCGCACGCCAAGCGGGAAGACCGGAACGGTGCCGATTTCGAGACGGAAGTCAGAAGAAAATATCAGGCGTAACCGAAGGAAAAACACGATCGAATTCCCTACGAAAAGCCGGCCAAAAGGCTTCAGGGAGGACGCAAAAACGGTGAAGGCTTTTTCGAGCTCTTTTGCCTCGCCATCGGGCTCTTATGGCGTTCGCTTCCATTTTCGTTCCCAATTTTTTGCTGCAGGCGGTTGTGCGTGCCGAGCCTGCGTTGCACGAATGCGGGCTCGCTTTGATCGATCAGAGTCCGCCGTTGTCGAGAGTGGTTGCCATCGACGAAACAGCCGCGCAGATGGGAGTCGAAATCGGAATGACGAAAACAGATGCCGAGCAATTTGCCGGCGTAAAGATTCGACCTCGTTCTCCGGCGCAGGAAAAAGCGGCCCACGCTGCTCTGCTCGATATCGGATGGTCGATCTCTCCGCGGATTGAAGACACTGCGCAGGATGCGATCGTTCTGGATATATCGGGTCTGACCTCTTTAATGGGCGTAGAAAAAGAGATTGGCGCGCGCCTTATTGAGCGTTTGACGGCCTGCGGCTTGCGCGGGAACGTAGCCATCGCATCGAATATCGACACCGCTCTGATCGTCGCGCGAGGATTTGCGGGAGTCACGGTGATTTCACCCGGAGAAGAATCCCAGTACTTAAGCCGATTGTCCGTTCGCGCGCTTTCACCCCCTGACGAAACGGCCGAAATATTAGACCGCTGGGGTGTAGAGACGTGTGCCGATCTTGCCCGCCTGCCGATTCTGGATCTTTCCGAACGCCTGGGCCAAGAAGGAGTCGGCCTGCACATTCTGGCGCGAGGAGCATTCGCGCGCTCGCTCGTAATCGCAGAACCGGCGCATTCTTTCGAAGAAGAGATGGAGCTGGATGAGGCGGTCGAGGAACTCGAGCCCTTATCGTTTCTTTTGGGACGGCTGCTGGATCAGCTCTGCGCTCGATTGACGGCTCGTTCGCTCGGCGCGGCCGCCCTTCGCGTGCGTTTCGAATTACAACCCTCTTTTGAAAATGCCGTGGACATTCAAGAAGCGTTTCGAACACAAAAGCAGCCTGGTCTGTATGACAAACAGATGCAGCTGCCTGTCCCGGTGCGCGATTCGAAGGTGCTTTTGAAACTGCTGCGGCTGCGCTTGCAACGGAATCCTCCGGACGCCCCGATTCAGAAAATCACGCTTGCGGCAGATGCAGCGCGCCCGCGCACGATCGAGGGCAACTTGTTTCTTCCCAGTATTCTCGATCCTGAAAAACTGGAGCTCACGATTGCGCGCATCGCGCATGTGGTGGGTGAAGGAAATGTCGGATCCCCATCACTGACAGATACCTACCGCCCAGGAAATTTTCAGATGCGGCGATTCCGGATTCCGCAAGAAACGTTTCGAACGAACGGCGTCCGCCCCATGGCAAACGAACGCGCCGACAGCAGAATGTCGGCAGGTTTTCGGGTCTTCCGACCCGCCGTACCCGCGACACTCGCTTTCGATCGAGGATGCCCGACGCACGTTGCTTTTCAAGGCTTGCGAGGAGACGTGAGCGCAGCCGCAGGCCCGTGGCGTACGTCAGGCGATTGGTGGCGGGAAGATCCCTGGGAGCAGGAGGAATGGGATTTAGAAATTCACTTTCAGGAGACCGCGGACCGACGCGATCGATTATCTTTCGACGGTTTTCATCCCCATCGTGGCATCTATCGCCTCTATTACGACTCGCTGCGTCGAGGCTGGTTTGTCCGGGGAGTTTACGACTGATGTATATCGAACTTCACGCGCGATCGGCGTTTAGCTTCCTGGAAGGTGCATCTGTACCGGAAGAACTTGTCCAGGTGTGTGCCGAGCGCGGAATGCCCGCAATGGCTTTGCTTGACCGCGACGGCGTGTACGGCTCGCCTCGCTTTCACGGGGCGGCAAAAAAGCATTCTCTTCGTGCACACGTTGGCGCGGAAGTCACGTCGGTCGCGGAATGGCGCTACCCCCTACTCGTCGAGTCGCGCGCGGGGTATCAGAATCTGTGTCGCCTCCTTACACAAATGAAGCTGCGCGCGAAAAAAGGCGAAGGCAAAATCCGCGCCGAGGAAATGGCGGAAATGAGCGGCGGCCTGATCTGTCTGACAGGCGGCCAGGAAGGTCCTCTGGTTCATGCTTTGACTGAAGGAGGAATCGAACGAGGCCTGAAATCGGTCGAGCAGCTGTGCCGAACCTTCGGTCGAGAAAATGTTTATGTGGAACTGCAGCGGCACTTCTGCCGCGAGGAGGAAGCGCGCAACCAAGCTGCCGTTCAGATCGCGCGAAGGCTGAAGCTGCCGTTGCTTGCAACGAATGGAGTGTCCTTCGCCTGTCCACAGCAACGCGAGGTGCTGGATGTTTTTACCTGCATTCGTCGCCACCAAACGCTGTCGACCGCCGGCCGGTTGCTGAGCGCGAATTCCGAGCGCCGCTTCAAGGCGCACGAGGAGATGTCACAGCTTTTTTTCGATCTGCCCGAGGCCCTTGCCAACACGGAAATCCTTTCGTCGCGCCTGCAGTTTACGTTGAACGATCTGGGATATCAGTCTCCGGTCTATCCAGTTCCCAACGGTGAATCGCAAATGCACTTTCTGCGTCAACGCACGCTCGAAGGCAGCATCCGCCGCTACGGCTCGGACAATGAACGCGCGCGCCAGCAGGTCGAGCGCGAACTGGCCCTGATCGAAAAACTCAATTTGGCCGGTTACTTTCTCATTGTCTGGGACATCGTTCGTTTCTGCCGCGAAAAGAACATCCTTGTCCAGGGGCGGGGCTCGGCGGCCAATAGCGCCGTTTGCTATTCCCTGGGCATTACCGCAGTCGACCCGGTGGGAATGGATCTGCTATTTGAGCGATTTCTGTCCGAAGAGCGCGGGGAGTGGCCGGACATTGATCTCGATCTTCCCAGTGGCGATCAGCGCGAGCGTGCGATTCAGTACGTCTATGAGCGCTATGGAAAACTGGGCG
>Ga0187766_10000419_pt1 | contig 23466 bp, 25 predicted proteins | sample 0216_QUI02_MP05__4_FD_132971 | JGI IMG/M metagenome (GOLD analysis project Ga0187766, IMG submission 132971) | Tropical peat soil microbial communities from peatlands in Department of Meta, Colombia - 0216_QUI02_MP05_20_MG | ecosystem: Environmental > Terrestrial > Soil > Wetlands > Peat ... | reverse complement strand
TCAAGTGCGGTGGCGAACAAGGTGCAAAGGAAGCGGGCAAGATGCGCCAGGAAGGCAAGGACTATGTCGTGCAAGACGGCGACGTGATGCTCTTCCGCTTCAATGTGTGAATCGCACGCGCGTGCGAGCCGGCTTCTTCATCCGAAATAGCGTTCCCGCATCCGCCGCGTGTAGGCGACGACGTTGGCGTGGCGAAGGGCCTCGGCCTTCATCGGCGTTTCGTGTGGCGGGCTAATCAGGTTCTCCGTGAAGGCATAGACAGTGGCGTCGACGCCGGTCGGCGCTTCACCCATGAAATAGTGCTTTTCGCCGAGCCAATCCGCCGCGCTACGGATGTCGGAAACGCCGAGCGCGTAAATCTCGTCCTGACTGTGGCGGCCGATGCCGTGGCCGTTGAGATAGCCGCGCACCTTCTTGCGGAACATCGCCGGCAGGACCGTGCGCAGGACGGGCGGCATCGAGCCGAAGAAGGCCGAATGAACCTTGGGCCAGTTGCTCTCGTCGATCCAGCGGCTATAGACCAACGCCCAATAGGTGCGTTCTTCGAACAGGCGCGCGAAGGCGTGCGCCACGGCGCGCTCGCGCCCATCGAGCCCCTTGTCGAAGTCGATGCCGTATTGCCGCTCGATATGAAGGCGGATGAACTCCGAATCGCCGATCATTTTTCCCTTATCCTCGATCGCCGGCAGCTTGCCCTTGGGGCCTTTGCCGGGATTGGTGGAGACGATGCTCTCATAGTCGAGGCCTGCCATCTTGAGGAGGACTTCGACTTTGACGCAAAAGGGGCTCGGATTCGGCACGCCGAAGGCGGTTGGAAACTGGTAGAGCTTGATCATCCTAAAATTCCTCTCGTTCTCCACCGACATCGTCCCGCCGGCACGATAGCATGCACCTAATGCAAGAATAAGCTGGCCCCCTTCGGGGCACGCGCTATCATGCCCGCCGCGAGGGGGCTTAAGGAGAGACACGAATGGGCAAAACGCTGACGCTTACCGCGCCCGACGGGCATAAACTGTCGGCCTACCGGGCCGACACGCCGGATACCGTCAACAGAGGCAAGCCGAAAGGTGGCCTTGTCGTCATCCAGGAGATTTTCGGGGTGAACAAGCACATGCGCGAGGTGTGCGACGGTTTCGCCAAGGACGGCTATGCGTCTCTCGCCCCTGCATTGTTCGATCGCGCCGAGCCGGGCGTTGAACTCGGCTATGAGGCTGCCGACATCGAGGCGGGCCGCGCCTTGCGAGGCAAGATCGAGTGGCCCGAGGTGCTCAAGGACGTGGCGGCCGCGATCAAGGCCGTTTCGGATGCGGGTCCGGTCGGCATCGTCGGTTATTGCTGGGGTGGATCGGTTGCTTGGCGTGCCGCCACGCAGCTAGGCGGACTTGCCGCGGCCGTCGGCTACTACGGCGGGCAAATCGCACCCTTCAAGGATGAGACGCCGAAATGCCCGGTCATGCTCCATTTCGGGGAGACCGACTCGTCGATCCCCCTCGCCGATGTTCAGGCGATCAAGAAGGCCCAGCCGAAGGTGCCGGTCTTTCTGTATCCTGCGGGACATGGCTTCAGTTGCGATCAACGAGCGAGCTTTGACCGAGAAAGTCATGAGCTTGCTCGTACGCGTACGCTGGAGTTTTTTGCGAGAAATTTGGTTTCAGCCAAACGGTGAGCGTGACTGGCCATCTTGAGGAGCCTTCATGGCGCTAGCCCTGACGGAGGAGGAGCGGGCGTGGGCGGCAGGCGAGAGTGTGGTACCCGCCATCGCCTTGGCCACGCGGATTGTGGCTGAGACTGCCCGATTTCTTGGCGCTGAGCGGCTTGTGCCCGTGACTTCCACCCATATCGACGGTTGTCTTTACCACGGCGACAGCGGGACGGCGTTCGCGGAAAAATTGGTTACCGATCAGGGCCGCGTACGTGTTCCCTCGACGCTCAACGTGGGTGCTCTCGACCTCCTCAATCCGATGCGCGTCCGCGGCGATCGGCACCACTATGAAATGGCGCTGCGAATGATGCGCGCTTACGAGGCGCTCGGCTGCCAGCCGACCTGGACATGCGCGCCTTATCAAGCGGGCCACAGGCCGGGGTTGGGCGAGCATGTCGCTTGGGGCGAGAGCAACGCCGTCGCCTTCTGCAACTCTGTGCTGGGGGCGCGAACGAACCGCTATGGCGACTTCCTCGATATTTGCGCCGCGATCTCCGGGCGCGCACCCTATGCCGGCCTCCACCTTACGGAGAACCGGCGCGCAAGCATCGTTCTCGAAACCTCGGCAATTTCCCCGGCACTCAAGGATACCGATGTCTTCTACCCCGTACTCGGTGCGATCCTCGGCCGCGAAGCAGGAACGGCCGTGGTCGTGGTCGATGGCCTACCCAAGGGCGTGTCGGAAGATCGCCTAAAGGCGCTCGGTGCGGCGGCCGCCTCGACAGGGGCGGTCGGGCTATTCCACGTTGCCGGCACCACGCCGGAAGCGTCCACGCTCGAGGCGGCACTGGCCGGCCAGCCCCCAGTCAAAATCGTCAACGTGACGCCCGATATGGTTAGGCGAAGCCGTGACAGTCTTTCGACCGTCACGGCCGAGAGGATCGATGCGGTGGCGGTCGGCAGCCCACATTTCTCCGAAGAAGAAGTCGTGGAACTCGAGCGCCTGCTCGGCGGTCGCACATTTGCCGTGCCATTTTATGTCTGTACCCGCCGCGATGTGGTCGAAATGCTCAAGCGGGAACGCCGCCTGAAACCGCTTGAAGACGCCGGCGTCGTCATCGTCGCCGATACCTGCGTCGTCGTCACGCCCATCCTGCCGGAGGGTGGTGGCGTGCTCATGACCAACTCGGGGAAATTCGCTCACTATGCTCCCGGCAATACCGGATGGGAGGTGGTCTATGGCAGTCTCGGCGATTGCGTCGCCTCTGCCCTCACGGGTCGCGTTGCGCGCGACGAGCGGCTTTGGCAATGACCGAAACTCCGACCCTGCTTGGAGCGCTCAAGGCGGAAAAGGTGCTTGTCGACGGGTGCGCCGAAGGCAGGATTCTGAAGCTTCGTGCGCCGATCAGCTTCTGGGGTGGGATCGATCCGGCGACGGCGCGTGTGATCGACGCGCGGCACCCCGATCGCGGAGCCTTCATCGACGGCCGTATTCTGTGCCTCCCTGGAATGATCGGCTCGAGCTCCGCGAGCGCCGTGATGCTCGAACTCCTGCGCGCCGGGAAGGCGCCAGCGGCCCTCGTGCTTGGCGAGACAGATGCTATTCTAGCACTGGGTGTCGTCGTCGGCGTCGAGATGGGCTACAGGCCGATCCCTGTGATTGAGCTGGGGAGGCACGCGCAGTCGGCCTTGCCGCAAGGGGCCTCCGCCCGAATCGACGAGGGTGGATTGATCGCCCTCCTGTAAGGTGGTCAAACCGCGTCCCGGCAAGTTTCCGGGCCTAGATACCTTGAGGCAAGGACGTCCAGATAGCGCCCGGTTTTTTTGCACTGCACAAAAATTTTGATTGACCGGGCAACGGAAAAGCATAAATACAAGCAAATGCTGCACTGCAACATAACCCGAACCCAAGGAGATACCCGATGGATAAGGCTTACAACCCGTTCGGCGAAATCGATTTCACCAAATTCATGGCCGAGCTCAAGGTTCCCGGACTGAATGTGGAGCAAGTCGCCGATTCCTATCGCAAGAATGTCGAAGCGTTGACTGCTGCGAGCCAGGCCGCTGTCGAAGGCATGCAAGCGGTCGTGCGGCGCCAGACCGAAATCATGCGCGAGTCGATGGAGGAATACGCAGCCCTTTTGCGCTCCTACGGCACCCCGACAACGCCCGAGCAAGCGGCGTCGAAGCAGGCCGAGCTCGCGAAGCACACTTTCGAGAACACATTTGCTCACATGAAGGAGATCGGCGAGTTGATCGCCAAGGCGAACAGCGACTCGCTCGACGTCATCAACCGGCGCGTCTCCGAAATGCTCGAAGAGGTCAAGACCCTCACCGCCAAAAAGAAGGGAAAGGCCGCGTGAAGCACCCGCCGCGCCTGCGCGCTTGATCGACGACAAGGCGGTTCGAGCAGAAAAATCGAAACGTGTCCGCTGTACCTCGGAGTCAGCCCGTTGCGGGCGGCTTGGCCGCGAGCAGCTTTCGCCGCTGAAGCGGCGTTGCTTTCGCATCTCTTCCAAGGACTGACGGGCGCAAATCGCTTTTCAATCGAAGCCGGCTGGGATTGAAGCCGGGCGGCTGCGATGTTAGCGTGCGCCGCCATGAATACGAGGCGAGGCCATGGAGCAAATCGCGTATGGGGAATTCGAGCGGGTCGACATTCGCGTCGGCACGATCGTTGAGGCAGAGCCCTATCCCGAGGCGCGCAAGCCCGCCTTGAAGCTGCGGGTCGATTTCGGGCCTGCAATTGGAATCAAGCGCACCTCGGCTCAGATCACCAAACATTACCTGGTGCACGAGCTGGTCGGTCGACAGGTTGCTGCGGTGGTCAATTTCCCGGTCAAGCAAATTGGCAAGGTGATGAGCGAAGTGCTGGTCCTCGGCTTTCCGGATGAGGGGGGCGAGGTCGTGCTGGTGTCGCCGACGCACGCAGTCCCCAATGGCGGAAAGTTGTTTTAAGGCAATTGCTTCGGCCGAAGACGCCCCGGTGTCGACCTTTCATTCCGGCCGGAGCGAAGTGGAGAGCCCGAAACTGCGATGATGGACGCCCGCTTCCGCGCGCGGACAATGGTGACGAAGCTTAAAAGCCGAGGCGCTAAACACATTTAGGCGGTCGGGAGTAGCAAATGGCAAAGCGCTGGAAACGGCGGCCCGAAGGATCGAACTGGGGCGATTTCGGCGAAGACGACCAGCTCGGCCGCCTCAACCTGCTCACCCCCGAAAAGCGGCGCCAAGCCGCGGCGGAAGTGAAAGAGGGTCACGCCTTCTGCCTTTCGCTTCCCCTCGATTATCCCGGCGGGAATGTGCTCAACCCCCGCCGTCACCCCCCGCGACTTTTTGCGACACTGCGTGGGGATGCGCAAAACTACAACTTTCCACTCAAGAACACCGATCCGAATTTGACAGACGTACTGAGCGACGATGCGGTATTCCTCCATACTCAATACTCGACCCAGTGGGACAGCTTCGCCCATGCCGGCAGCCTATTCGATGCTGACGCCGACGGCGTGCCCGAACCCGTCTATTACAACGGTTGGCGAGCCGGGGAGCACGTGGTGGGTACGTCCGCCAGGCTGGGTGCGGAAACTTGGGCGCGCTTCGAAGGCGTTGGGGCCAAGGCGCTTGGCATCGAGAATTACGCGGCGAACGGCATCCAAGGCCGCGGCGTCCTCATCGATCTTCACGCGCATTTCGGCCGGGCACGGAAGCTCGTGGGCTATGATGATCTGATGGCCGTCCTGCATGCCGACAAGGTCGCGATTGAGCCAGGTGACATGGCGCTGATCTATACTGGTTTCGATGACGTCATCCTCGAAATGAATCGCCGGCCCAATTCACATGACCTCGAGAACTCCTGTGCGGCACTCAATGGTCGTGATCCAAGGCTGCTGCAGTGGATCACCGACAGCAACGTGGCGGCGCTGATTTCTGACAATTACGCAGTCGAAGCATTTCCTTCCGCACCGACGAACGGGCAGCATGCGGCACTGCCGCTCCACGAACATTGCCTATTCAAGCTCGGCATTCCGCTTGGTGAAATCTGGTACCTTTCGGAGCTGGCCCGCTGGCTCCGCACGCATGGGCGGAGCCGGTTCCTGCTGACGGCGCCACCACTTCGATTGCCGGGTGCGGTCGGCTCTCCGGTGACGCCTATTGCGACGGTTTGATGTGACCACCATGCTTGAGTGCACTGACTGTCCATTCGCCGCCCTTGCCTTTCGCGGGCGCTATGTTTCGAGGCCGCAACTCCCACTTCGAGAAGGCGAAACGAAATGCCGAACGTGATCGAGAATCTGCGCACGCTCTATCCCACCATCGAACCTTACGACAAGGGCTGGCTCGACGTGGGCGATGGCCATCGGGTCTATTGGGAGCGAAGTGGCAACCCGACGGGCAAACCCGCGATCTTCCTGCATGGCGGGCCGGGCGCTGGGTTTTCGCCACACCATCGCCGGCTTTTCGATCCGGGGCGCTACAATGTGCTTCTTTTCGATCAGCGAGGCTGCGGCAAAAGCACGCCTCACGCCTCCCTTGACGCGAACTCGACCTGGCATCTCGTCGCAGATATCGAGCGCCTGCGAATTATGATGGGGGTTGAGCGATGGCTGGTATTCGGCGGGTCGTGGGGTTCGACGTTGGCGCTGTCCTACGCGCAGAAGCATCCTGAACGCGTCAGCGAGCTCGTGCTTCGCGGCATCTTCACGATAAGGGCGGCGGAAATACGCTGGTTCTACCAGTCAGGCGCCTCGCTCATCTTTCCCGACAAGTGGCAACATTTCCTGGCACCGATTCCGCCGGAAGAACGTCATGATCTGGTCGCTGCATATCGGCGCCGATTAAACGGCGCGGACCGTGACGAGCAGTTACGGGCGGCCAAGGCGTGGAGCGTTTGGGAAGGCGAGACGGTGACGATGCTTCCCGATCCGTCGCTTTCGAGCCACCACGCGGACGATGCCTTCGCCCTCGCCTTTGCGCGCATCGAGAACCATTATTTCTCAAATAAGGGGTTCCTCGAAGAAGGCCAACTTCTGCGCGACGCCGACAAGATCCGGCACATCCCGACGGTCATCGTGCATGGCCGCTACGATATATGTTGCCCGGCGACGACTGCGTGGGAACTTCACGAAAAATGGCCGGAGGCGGAGTTTCACATCGTTGAGGGTGCCGGGCACGCCTACAACGAACCCGGGATCCTCGACAATCTCATCAAGGCGACCGATCGCTTCGCGGGGAACGGCTGAGTGGAGGCCGACCCTCGTCGGTTAGACGCGATTGGCGGCACTAAGCGGCGCGCTTGATCCACGCCGAAAGGCGATGGCGCATCAAGTCCCAGAGGACGTGCCCGCTATTCGCTACCCAATTGAGCTGGACCACACGACGCGGGCCGATATAGGGTTTGTGGCCGTGAAAGGATCGGTCGCTCCGCCGGAACGCGAGAAGAAGCCCAGCCTCCGGCGGAACTTCGAGCGCGTAATCCTCAAGATCGGTAGAAGAGCGCAGCAGGCGCAACCTTCCCCCCTGCGCCTCCCACGGCTCGTTCAGATAGAGAAGCACCGTGACAATCTTGCTCCTCGAATCCGTGTGGATGCCACCGTCCCGCGGGCCGCAATTGCCCCGCACCGTAACCATGGTGGGCCGGCCCGATAAGTCGACGCCAAACTTGCCCTCGATCGCGTGGCGAAAATCGGGCCCCTCAAGCGCCTTGAGGAGGTTCGCAAAGCCTTTTCCGAATGTGACCTTGCTTACCGGGAAGCTGCCTGGCTGATCGATGCGGGGATACGCATCGCGGATGGGGCCGATCGCTTCAGGACGAACGAAATTGGGCACCATCACGAATTCATACGGTTCCTTGGAGAGGGGGGTCGCGTCAAGGCGATCGAGGTCGAGTAAAGTCATTCCATATCCCGCTGAATGTCCGGGCCGGTTTGGCGGCCGGACCCTATCACAGGAGTGCCGGGAGCGGGAACTCGGTATTTCGCCGCACATCTCGCCTGGAAGCGCCGATTGCGGATGTGCACCCGTTGCCCGCAGGTTCGTTAAATGGGCAGGCGCACGCGCGCCCGGAGCCCACCAAGGGGTGAATCGTCGAGGACGAGTTCTCCGCCGTGTCCCCGCACGACATCGCGCGCGATGGTAAGACCGAGTCCGACTCCGCCAGTCTCAACATTGCGCGACGGATCGAGCCGGACGAACGCCCGAAACACAGCCTCGCGCTGATCGCGGGGAATGCCGGGTCCGTCGTCGTCGACCAGGATTTCGATTGCGTCTTCCCGCCGCCCGGCGCGCACCTGAATGTGCCGACCATATCGCACGGCATTCGAGACGAGGTTCATAAGTCCCCGTTTGATGGCCTCGAGGCGAACGGGGACGATGAGATGCTCTTCCGTATGGAGGTCGATCTTCGCTCCCTCCTTGCGGGCACCCGCCACGACTTGTTCAAGGACTGAGGATAAGTCCGCGGGCTCGGGCGCTTCCGTGCCCTCGCCGCGCGCAAACGCGAGATAACCCTCAATCATCTTTTCCATGTCGGCGACGTCGGCCTTTAGCTCTTCCGATTCGACGCTATCGCCTAGTAGGGCAAGCTGCAGCTTCATGCGCGTGAGCGGCGTACGCAAATCGTGGGAGACGCCTGCCAGCATTTCAGTACGCTGTTCGATCTGGCGCTTGATGCGGTCGCGCATTTCCATGAAGGCAGAAGCGGCTTGGCGCACCTCTGCGGCACCCGCCGGCCGGAAATTCGGCACGTCGCGGCCCTTACCGAAACTGTTCGCCGCGGCGGCGAGGCGTCTGATCGGCCGAATCTGGTTGCGCATGAAAATGGTCGCAATCGAGACGAGCACCAAGGATGAGCCGACCATCCACAGAATGAAAATATAGGTGGTCGGACTGAACAATCGCTTGCGCGTCGTCGTGGCGATCAGCAGGCCGTCCGGCAGCTGCACGCTGATTTCGATGTCGCGGTCGAGTTCGCTCGTATCAATGTCGAAGGGGCGATTGATGCGGTCCTCGAGATAGGGAATCAGCAAGCGGTCGAGCGAATCGGGCGGCAAGCGCGTTAGGTCGGGGTTAATCCGAGCGTCGGGTTGGAAGCGCGCCCGGATCCCCATGCGTTGATCGGCAACCCCGAGAATCCATTGGCGGCTCGCTTCGTCATGGTGCTCCTCGAGAAAACCCACGATGACGGCAACGTCGCCGGCGAGGGTGGACGCGAGCTGGCGGGTCACCGTGTCCCAATGGCGTTCGTAGAAAATGTAAGTGGACACGACCTGTAGCAACACGAGCGGTGTTACGATGATGAGGAGTGAGCGCCCCATCAGCGAGCGAGGAAGATAGCGCTTCGCCCGTTGCATCAACGCGTCTGGCAAACCCCGCACAGTGACGCTCCGCTTCGTTAATTCGGCACCGATTCCATATCACCTCGTCGCACTCCAAGCCATCCTGTGTTATGCCACCGACCGCCGATTGGGGTCGCAGACCCAATCGGTCAAAACGCCGGGATCGAGCCCGGTCGCGGGCGGCGCCTTACCCCGCAGGTTGAATCATCCACACAACTTCTCAATCGGGCCGCAGCAAATAGCCCTTGCCGCGAACGGTTTGAAGATAGCGCGGTATGCGCGGATCGGGTTCGATCTTGCGTCGCAGTCGAGTGACCTGAACGTCCACCGTTCGCGCGCTACCGGACATATCGCTTTCTGCCGCGAGGTGTCGACGTTCGAGTGGCTCACCCGCGTGGCTCGCCAGAACCTTGAGTAGCCGTGCCTCGCTTTCGGTCAGCTTGATTAACTCGCCGTCACGGGTCAATTCCTCGCGACGCAAATCGAACACAAAGGCGCCGAGGCGTACCTGTGTGAGTGGTTCAAGTGCAGGTTGAGTCGGCACACGACTCAATATCCGCTGAATACGAAGCACGATCTCGCGCGGCTCGAACGGCTTCGGCAGATAATCGTCCGCACCTCGTTCGAGACCTCTGATGCGGTCGCGGGATTCGCCCATTGCGGTGAGCATGAGGATCGGCACCTGGCTTTTGCGGCGCAACGATTCGGTGAAGTCGAGCCCGTTTTGGCCCGGCATCATGACGTCAAGCACAATGAGATCGAAGGCAAGGCCTTCAAGCTTCGCCCACGCTTCGACGGCATTCCCGGCCGTCGTGACTCGAAACCCGTTCTCGGACAAATAGCGGCGCAGAAGCTCGCGCAGGCGTTTGTCGTCATCGACAACAAGGACGTGAGGGGCGTCGTCGGTCATTGTCGGAGTATAGCAGGGGAGTGGGACGGCCGCCTATTGCGGGGCACGAAAGCGGGTCTGGTCGCGCTCGTTGACGAGCTGAAGCAGGACTTGGCGAAATCCCTCAACCGCGTCCGCACCGGCGTTGCGGAAGGCGCGTGCGAACCGCTCGCGCTGACGGCGTGTGAGCGCGTCTTCGATGTCGATCCCCTTTGCCGTCAATTCGAGGCGGCGCTGCCGACGGTCGTTCGGGCCCGGCTTTTGGAGTACAACGCCCTCGCGCACAAGCTGCCCCAGCACGCGGGAGAGGCTTTGCTTGGTGATCTTGAGGATGTTCAAAAGCTCCGTCACGCTGATGCCGGGATAACGGCCGACGAAATAGATCACCCGGTGATGAGCGCGCCCGAACTTATGCCGCGTCAACAATCCGTCGGGTTCCGCAGCAAAGTCGCGGTAGGCAAAGAACAAAAGTTCCATGCCGCGCCGAAGCTCTTCCTCGCGCAAGAACAGTTGATTGAAACCCGATTTTAAGTCAGCCACGTTGACGTATATGCCGCCTAATGTTACGTCATGCAAGACATTCCCGTCGGCGCCGGATCGCAAAGGATGCGCCGATCTGAATTTGACAAAGGGCGGAACGACATGGCGCTTATTCCTTTTGACGATCGTGATGGAGAGATCTGGTTCGACGGCAAACTCGTTCCGTGGCGCGATGCGAAGGTACATGTCCTGACCCACGGACTTCACTACGCAAGCTGCGTCTTCGAAGGCGAGCGTGTCTATGGCGGTATTATCTTCAAGCTCACTGAACACACCGAGCGTCTGGTAGCGTCGGCGCGCGGGCTCGACTTCGAGATTCCTTGGTCGGTCGAGGAAATCGATCGCGCTTGCGATGCGGTTGTAAAGGCGAATGGTATCGTCGACGGCTACGTGCGGCCGGTCGCTTGGCGCGGCAGCGAAGTCATGGGGGTATCCGCCCAGCAAAGCAAAATTCATCTCGCAATCGCCACCTGGCCGTGGCCGTCCTATTTTTCGCCCGAGGCGCGCATGAGGGGGATTAGGCTCGGATGGGCGAAGTACGCCCGGCCGTCTCCGAACACGGCGCCGACGTCGAGCAAGGCGGCCGGCCTCTACATGATCTGCACGATCAGCAAGCACGCAGCCGAGCGCGCGGGCTATGCGGATGCGCTCATGCTCGATTGGCGCGGGCGCATCGCCGAGGCGACGGGTGCGAACGTCTTCTTGGTCCAAAACGGGGAGCTGCACACGCCGACGCCGGACTGTTTCTTGAACGGCATTACGCGCCAGACCGTCATCGGACTTGCAAAGGATCGCCAGATCAAGACCATCGAACGCGCCATCATGCCCGATGAGCTTGCCAAGACCCAGGAGGTCTTCATCTGCGGCACCGCCGCTGAGGTGACTCCGGTCGCCGAGATCGGCGAATACAAGTTCGAGGTTGGTAGTGTCACGCGGACTTTGCTCGAGGATTACGACAAGCTCGTCCGGCGGTGGGGAAAACCGAGTGCTGCGTGAGTGCTTCGCGCGCAGGCGCTAGGATCAATGCACATGCCCCTCGGGCGCCGGCTCGCGCGGCGGTTCTTTGTTGAGCGTCTCGATCTCGCGGCGCAGGATTGCGACATCGCTCCAGCCTTTTTCCTCTGATGGCAGCCACCGCGCGCGAAGATACCCGGCGCGGTCGATAAGGAATTCCATGTGCCGTGGAACGGGCAAGACGCCCTCCCCGGTTGGCACGCGACGGAACAGCGTGTAAGCCGCGACGACATCGGGGTTGGCATCGGCAAGGATCGATGGACTTGCTAAGGAACCCGGTTGTCCTTCGGTCGCGGCATCGGTCGTCATCGCGATCGCGATGATTCGCGTGTCGAGTACCGCCAAGGACGGTTTTGCGGATTCGAGGGCTTCGAGCCGCGCCATTGAGTCGGGCAAGCTGTAAAGGACCAGCAGCACGTTCGTTCTGCCGCGGAGGCTTTTCAACGTCTCTTGATTTTGATTCAGAGGCTGAAAGAAAAAATCGGGTGCGACGATCGGTCGGAACGGTTCGACCGCGGCGTCCATGCCGTTCGATTGCTCGGCGTCCGTCTGCGCACGGAGAAAATTTATCGTGTCCCAGCGTGCATCCACGTCGAGTCGATCGTCGAATCCAGGCATGGGAGTTCCCTCTATGCCATAGCTTATCCACCAGAAAAGCGTACCGGCGCCGTGATGAAGGAGATGCGCACCCGTAAGATCCGATGGCTTTATCGGCAGCGAGTCCACCAACCGCCCATCGCCGTAGCCGTATGCGCCATGGCACGCGGAACAGTTGGCGTCATAAGCCTGCTCGCCTCGTCTTATTGATTCCGCGTCATAGGCGACGGGCGAGTGATAAAAGCTCGTCGGATAAGCATCGGTCAGGAGGTAGGGTGCCGGAAGCGCCAACGCCGCCCCCAACATGACAAGCCCGCCAAGAGGAGTCCACCAAAACCGCTTGAGCAGTCCCCAGATTATTCCGCCGATGCCGCCGAGCGCGAGGAGTACCGCGAGGATGAACTTGGCCTCAAGCTCAGGCGTGACCACAAGGCCGACGGTGTCGAGTTGATAGGGGAACGGCCAAAGCGGCTCTTCGTGGGCCGCGGGCGTTGCCGCGACGAGAGCGCCCACCACGCAAAGCAAGATGAGACCGAGTCCAGTTTCGATGGTCGAATTCCGTCGGAGTGCCTGGAGGGTCGCGCGCGCGTCCCGCGCCGACGATGAAGATGAATCGAGCCTGGGCGTAAGACGTTGGCGATTGATCGCCGCCACCGTCAGCATGATGGCCAAAATGCCGAGCTTCAAAAGCAAAATCCAGCCGTACGTGGTGCCCACGAGTGCGATTACCGAGCCCACGAGATACCAGCTATTCACGGTACCCGTCAGCAGCAGGAGCGATACACTGACAATGCCAAGGGGCGAAAATTGTACAGCCGCCTCGTGCGCGAGGCGGAGACCGTATCGCACCTTGGGATCCCCCGCCCGGGCTAGCATGAAGACAAACCCCGGCAAGGCGCCAAGCCAGGCGCCGGCCGCGAGAAGATGCACCATGTCCGCGCCAACGCGAAAGGCGCCTTCGGCTCCGGTGCCGTCGTTGGAATGGCCGATGTAGGCGAGTGAAGCCAGGAGTGCCGCAGCGAGCAGGGCGGCAAAGCATTCGCCTGCGAGACTCTCCTTCTCGCGCCGTCGTAAGAGCAGAAAGCCGAGCACGGCGGCAAGCAATGCGGTCACGAAAATCCGCACCAACCAGATATGACCGAATTTGGTCTGGGTAAGCACTGCCCCGAGAATTTCGGGTCGCAATGCGTCCGGAAGCGGCTGCCCGCTCATCCCGGCGGCGGTCATCCAGAGATTTAGCACGGTCGTCGCCGCCCCTGCGACAGTACCGCCAAGTGCCAGTCTCAAAAGAAATCGCCGCAGCTTCGGCCGTTCCGCATGCTCGTTCGAGACGCGCCGGAACGCCGGGCGAGCCACGACGAACGCGCAGGTAAAGGACCCGAACGGGAGCACAACGCTCGCATAGTGGCTTGCCCGTGCCGCAGCGCTCAGGAAATAGAGCGTATCCATCGCATACCTGACCGATGAAGCCCGATCAAACGCCCTTTGGTCACGGCTCCACCTTGAAGGTGAAATTTCCCGAAGTCTGGTGTGTGTCGACAGACGTTACGCGCCAGGTCACTTTGTAGGTTCCGGGTGGCAAATTCGGCAGCGATACCGTCAGTTGCTTATTGTCGTTTGGATCGACCGAGGCGTTGCCCTTGTCGACGCGTTTTCCGCTCGCGTCCGTCACTTCAATCGTGCTGAAGGCCGGTTCGACCCCCTGAGTAAGCCATATTCGCACCTCGGGTGGTGAGCCGTGCGTGGTGCTGCCGACTGCAGGACTAGCGCGGTCGAGGAAAGCATGGGCGAATGCCGCCGCGGTGCCCAAGGCGAGGGCGACTGCGGCGAGAAGAGGGAGAGATCTTTTCTGCATGATCAATTTCCAAAGATCGGTTTGCCGATAGTGTCAGGGAAGATGTCGTCGAGATAGAGATGGAATTGAGCGATGGCGCCCACGTTCGTCTTGGTGGCGCTTGTGGCGGGAATAAGCGCCTCGAGGCCGAGCTGCCACGCGTCCCCTTCATAGAGAACGCCCGGTGCGATGGTTCCGGTGACCGCACCGCCCGGCGCTCCATTCGACGGCACGGTAATCGAGTATTCGACGATCGGAATCATTCGACTGACCATTTCGGGCAGGCCCATGTCCTTCACGTGCTGTTGCAGGTAAGGAATCGAGTATTGCAGCGAGCCGCCGATGATCCATTGGTTGGCCTGCGCGGTGGTCTGATCGGAAACCTGATACTGGAACTCACCCGTGATCGCAAACGGACGCAGAATATCAACCGGCAGATCGCCCAGGCCCTTGCCGACATAAATGGTTGGCGTGGTGCTTCCGATGGGATTGTCGACGGTGGAGGAGCCTGTTCCGCCGAACGTCCGTATGACGCCGACAGACGTCAGGATTTCATGCTCCGGGTTGACGTAGAGCTTGTATTTCAAGGTGAACGCCGGATCTTGCCATCCGCTTGCATTGGTGCCGTCGTCGAAGTTCAGAACCGTGTAGTCGAAATTGAAATTCACGCCGAGGTCTTCGGTGATGGTCTTGTCCCATTCGGCGCCGTAGTCGAACTCCCGCGAGCCGACATTGCCGTTGGTGGCACTGTTGTGGATCGTCGAAAACGTCGGCAATGACAACTCGTCGCCAACCGCAGGGTCGTCGATGACGATCGTCGCAGGGAATACGCGATCGCCCGCAACGCCATGCGCTGAAGCAGGCGTCCCATCGGCGAGCATCCCAATGCAACACGCGGCGAGCGTTGCGGCCACGGCACTCGCTACGAAGCAAAGTTGACGGCCATTCGTGCGACGAAAGCGTTCAACCCTCTTCTTCGTCATAGTAGGGCTGGACAAACTTCGAGTTCCGGTTTTCCGCGTCTCCAATTCAGAAGGTATCGGCGACGGACCGTAATATGCGTCGCCAAGATGCGTTAGGGTCGCATGCTTCCGAGTTGCACCACTGGCGCACACGGCACTTACCCCAGCCCCTATCATTTTCATTGTTTTTCTCCAAACCACGAAGCCGATCGATCACCCGGGCACGATCGGACGTTCGACATTGAATGCGCTGCGGCAACGCCCGGACGCAATACGGCCCGACGCGCGGCATCCGCGCGATGGTGCGCCGGCGGCCGCCGGCCTTTGGGATTAGGCGTGGTAGGGAGGTGCTCTCGGCTGAACGTGCGTTCGTGCTTCGCTTCGCTTCGCGTCGACGTCGGCAATATGCAGCTGCGCTAATTTGACGACGGTTGCCGGAGCGAATGCGATCGTACTGGCAATAAATGAAGCGGAAACGACCGGCGACGACTGGCAAATCTGGCAATCCGGATGCTTGACCCGGTCATTGGCGTTTGCGGGAACTGACTGCCCGGCGGCATCGCCTGAATGGTGGCGATGGCGGGATATTGCCGCCGCGTCGTCCGGCTCTTGGGCGCCATCGTGTCGATGGAAAGCGAGATCGTGATTGTGGGCGGGCAACGATGCGACGCCCGGCGGCAGCACAAGTCCGACCCAGCCATCCTCGTCCACATGAATGTGGCTGGCGACGAGGAATATCTGGAACAGCAGGCCGAAGGCCGCGAACCACGAGATACCCATGCGCGCGGCTGCCGCTGCGGCGGCTTGGGGGGCGGCTGGCTGCGACGCTCGTCGTCTCAATCTGGTTCCCCGATGACCGTACCGGTTTGGCGGGCATAATACGCCCTTGCCGGGAATGATCGAGCGCGTGGCGAAGTTATTCCAGTCACGACTGGATCATATGCAAGCGAGTTGATCCGAACTCATGCGGCGGCGTCGGGCTTTTTGCCGGGTTTCGACCAGGCGGCCGCGGCTACTTCATCCTCATTGCGCGCGTCGACCCAACGTGAACCTGTCGCCGTCTCCTCGATTTTCCAAAAGGGCGCTTTGGTCTTGAGCCAGTCGACGAGGAAGCGGCACGCTTCGAACGCTGCTTCGCGATGCGCTGCTGCGGTGGCCACCAACACGATTCGCTCGCCGGGCTCGAGCCGGCCATAGCGATGGATGATAAGCGTTGCGTCGAGCGTCCATCGCGCGCACGCCTCGGCTTCGATCTCCGCGAGTTTCTTCTCGGTCATGCCGGGGTAGTGCTCGAGCGTCATCGAGCGCACCGAACTGCCCTTGGCGATGTCGCGCACGAGGCCGACGAAAACGACAACCCCGCCGATCTCGTATTTGCCCTTGGCGAGCGCTTCGATTTCCTTGCCAGGATCAAAATCGGCCGTTTGCACGCGAATCATCGCTAACCCCCAGTGACCGGGGGAAAGAGGGCAACCTCGTCCTCGGCGCTGAGCGGATGATCTGCGTGGACATATTCGAGATTGACCGCCACACGGACTACGGACAAGTCCCTGAGGGCCGCGGCATAGCCGGGGCCACGGGTCCTTAGCCAATCAAGCAGCGATGCCACATTCGTGACGGAATCGGGCGGTGTGACCTCCTCGGCGGCAATACCGGTACGCTGCTTAAGCCATGCGAAGTAGAGAAGCTTCATCGGCTCACCTCGCTGAAGGGCAGGAAATCGACCATGCTCCCGGCGTTGAGGTGGGTCAAGCTCTCCGGCAACTCGACGAGGCCGTCGGACTCGACCATAGAGGTCAGGATGCCCGCGCCGTCGCGAGGAAATTTCCGGGCGGTCAAGGTACCGGAACCGTCCGCGATTAAACGTGCACGAACCCATTCGCGACGTCCGAGCTTTTTCCTATGCTCGAAGTCGGCGCGCACGCGATAGAGTACGGGGTCGATCTCCCTCGCACCCAGGAGTCGCAACAGTACAGGGCGCGCGAAGCGCAGGAACGTCACCATCATCGCAACGGGATTCCCCGGTAGGCCGACGAACACCTTGCCCCGAATTTGTCCTAGGGCAATCGGCCGGCCAGGCTTGATTGCAAGGCGCCAAAAATAGATGCTGCCGAGCCTCTTGAGCACCGCTCCGATATGATCTTCCTCACCGCGCGACACCCCACCCGACGTGATGATCGCGTCGTACTCACTGGCAGCGGCATCGAGTGCCGAAGCAATCACCTCGCGATCGTCGTCAAGTATGCCGAAGTCGCCCACGCGGCAGCCGAGGCGCTTCAGGAGCGCCATGAGCGTGAAGCGATTGGCATCGTAGACCGCGCCGGGCGGGGCCTCTGCCCCCGGCTCACGGAGTTCGTCGCCCGTCGAAAACAGCGCGACCGCAAGGGGACGCCGCACGTCGAGCCGGGTGAGGCCAAGGGATGCCGCGGCGCCAATGTCCTGGGGCCGGAGACGCTGCCCGCCGTGAAGGACGATCGAGCCCGCCGCGATGTCCTCGCCGGCCCTTCGACGGTTGGCCCCACCCTTGATTCCGGGGCGAAGTGCAACCACGTCGCCTTCGATGCGACAATCCTCCTCCATCATCACGGTGTCGGGTCCGGCGCCGCCGGTGGGCCCGTTAGGCATTGCCGCACCCGTGAAAATGCGCAGCGCGGTGCCACGTGCCTGGACACGCGTGAACGGATGGCCCGCGGCGGCGCGCCCGATCACCGGAAGTCGCGTTTCCTTTTCGATGTCGAGATCATCGAAATAAACTGCGTAGCCATCGACGGCGGAATTGTCGTGAGGAGGCACGTTGCGTGCGGCGACGAGATCGCCGGCCAAAACGCGGTCGAGCGCTTCCGCCAGCGGCACAATTTCCGGCTCCGCCACCGTCGCGACCCGGTCCGCAAGCAGCGCCAGCGCTGCATCGACACTCATCAGCGTACCGCCGTGGGCGAAACAATCATCGCTGAGCTGCGCCATCGCCTAGGCTACTCCCTGCTTCCGAGCGGCCAAGCCCGTGTGCGTCACGATGAAATCCGCAATCGCCCCGATATCGTCGATGCCGATGACCGGTACATCGACGCCGTCAATCCGCGTATCGCTTGCGATTGCCACAACCGAGGGGTCTTCACGGCAGAGGAGAGGCTTACCGACCGAGGAGCGATAAACCTCGAGCTTGTCGTGAAGGTGGTTCTTGAAGCCTTCGATGATCAACAGATCAACCGGCGTCATGTGCGCGATGAGTTCCTCGACACTCGCCTCCGCAGCGCCGCGCAACTCGTGCATCAACGCCCAGCGTTTGGCTGAGCTTACCATCACCTCGATAGCGCCCGCCTCGCGGTGAGCATGACTATCCTTGCCCGGTTGGTCGACATCGAATGCGTGGTGGGCATGTTTCATGGTCGAGACCGCGAGCCCACGTCGGCCAAGTTCTGGCAGTATCCGAACGAGGAGCGTCGTCTTCCCGCTTCCGCTCCACCCCGCAAGGCCAAAAACCTTCATCGCAAACCCGTCCGTGCAGCAGAATTAACCCGGCTTTTTCGGAACGCCCGCCGAATAGCGCCAAAGGATGCAACGCGATTGAATCAGGGCATTCTCCTGCCACCCAACCTCGAACCGCCTTGGCGTGGTTCAGCCCAAGCCCATCGCGGTCTCACCATAGGCTATCCGGCGCGGTTTCCCCAAAGTCAAGGGCGGGGCAGGGGGTCGGGGTCCCCGGCTCAGGAATTGGCGGCCTTCGCACCGTTGACGGGCCGCTTTGCAGAGGATTTGGGCTTGGGCGGCGCGGGGGGCGCTCCCGCGTCGAGGTGTCGAAATCCGAGCCTCAGATAGTCGTAGCCGGTGACAAGCGTCAAGACTGCGGCTGCCCATAGCCCGACGATACCGATCTCGGTGGTATGCGGCACGATGACATCCCCGGCGTCGCCGACGATCAGGAAGCCGATGGCAATCATTTGAATCGTGGTCTTCCATTTGGCCAGCGTGGAAACCGGGACGCGTACCTCGATTCCCGCAAGAAACTCGCGCAAGCCTGAGACGAGTATTTCCCGGCATAAGATGAGGATCGCCGGCAACAGCGTGAGACCGCCGATCCGGTCGAATGCCGCGAGCAGGAACAGCGTGGTCGAGACAAGGAGTTTGTCGGCGATGGGGTCGAGAAGGGCACCGAGTTGCGACTGCTCCCGCCATGCGCGCGCGAGATAGCCGTCAAGATAGTCGGTGATCCCCGCAAGGATGAAGATGGCGAGTGCCGCCCAACGTGCACCCTCGCCGGGGAGCCAGAACAGCGCCACGAGGAGTGGGATCAACCCGATCCGGGAGAAGGTCAGAATATTGGGGACGCTCGTAACCATGTCTAGAACGCTCCGCGCAACCGATGGCGATTTTAGGACCCCACCCGGCGAATGGCCATAGGGAGCTAAGCCTCGGGGTGGAAGTGATCGTAAATCCTTTTGGCGACGTTTTTGTTGATTCCGGGGGCGGCTTCGAGATCGGCGAGGCCTGCGCGCGCCACGCTCTTGGCGGAGCCGAAGTGATGAAGGAGTGCGCGCTTGCGCTTGGCGCCAATGCCCGGAATTTCATCGAGCAGTGACTGGCCGATCGCTCTCGCGCGCTTGGCGCGATGCGTGCCGATGGCGAAGCGATGCGCCTCATCGCGCAGGCGCTGGAGAAAATAGAGGACTGGATCGCGGGGCTCGAGCGATATGGGTTTGCGGTCCGGAATGAAGATTCGCTCCCGGCCTGCGTTACGGTCCGGACCCTTTGCGATGGCGGCCACCGCCACATCGCCGACTCCGAGATCTGCGAGCACGCCAAGTGCGGCGTTGAGCTGGCCGAGGCCGCCATCGATTAAAATGAGGTCGGGCCACTGTCCGCGCGCTCGCTCGGGATCTTCCTTGAGTGCGCGGGCAAAACGGCGAGTCAAGACCTCGCGCATCATGCCGTAATCGTCACCCGGCGCTATAGCCGACAGCGGACGTTCATCAAGCTTATCCTCGGCTCCCACCTCGGATTCCAATTCTCTCGATTCTTCGCGCCCACCGTCGGCCGCTGCGGTTGCCGGCGGTTGCATCGCAGTCCTTATGTTGAATTTTCGATAGGCACCTTTCATGAAGCCCTCTGCTCCGGCAACGATCATGGCACCGACCGCATTTACGCCCATGATATGGCTATTGTCGTAGACCTCGATGCGCTGAGGGGGTGCATCGAGGCCCAGGGTCGCGGCCAGCCCCTCGAGAAGCTGGCGCTGGGACGCACTTTCACCAAGATGACGGCCATGGGCTGCCTGAGCGTTGGCGAGGGCGTGCTCAACCATGTTGCGCTTTGCCCCACGCTTGGGGGTTGCAAGCTCGACCCTGCGCCCCGCGCGCACGGAGAGCGCTTCCTCGATGAGCGTCTGCTCAGGGACATCGTGGCTCAAGAGGACAAGCGTGGGGGGCGGCTTGTTCTCGTAGAATTGACCGATAAAGGCGCCGAGCACGTCTGTCACCCCAAGCGATTTCTCATGCCGAGGGAAATACGCGCGATTACCGTAATTTCGCCCCGCACGGAAGAAGAAGACCTGAACGCAGGTGATTCCTCCGCCCTGGTGAGCGGCAATGACGTCGGCCTGCTCGACGCCGGCCACGTTGATATCCTGGCGGGCTTGGATTTGGGTCAGGGCGCGGATTCGATCTCGATAGATCGCCGCGGTCTCGAAGTCGAGCGCGTCCGCCGCTTCCTGCATTTGGCCCGAAAGACGACGCTGGATCTCCTGGCTCTTGCCGGAAAGGAAGCCGCACGCCTCACGCACGAGATTATCGTAATCATCGTGGGCGATTTTTCCGACACATGGGCCGCTGCAGCGCTTGATCTGGAATAGGAGGCACGGGCGCGTTCGGGCCGCGAACACGGTGTCGGCACATGAGCGGAGCAGGAAAGCTCGCTCAAGTGCCGCCAATGTCTGGTTGACGGCGCCCGCCGAAGCGAACGGCCCGAAATACTCCCCCGGCCGGCTACGCGCTCCCCGATATTTTGTGATCTGCGGCCATTCGTGATCCCCTGTGATGAGTATATAGGGAAAGCTCTTGTCGTCGCGGAGGAGGACGTTATAGCGGGGTGCATGGCGCTTGATCAGATTGCTCTCAAGAAGAAGCGCCTCGACCTCGGTATGGGTCGTGATCACTTCGACACGAGCAACCTCGGCAACCATGCGTTGAATGCGATAGGAGAGGCGCGGGAGTTGGGTATAGCTCGCGACACGCCGCTTGAGGTCCTTGGCCTTGCCGACATAGAGGACGTCGCCTCGGACGTCGAGCATGCGATACACACCTGGCGTCTCGGGCATGGTCCTGAGTGCTGCGGCAATCGTCTCGCTTCCGCGCGCAAGACTGCCCGGATCCGACAAGCATTCGCCGGCCTCCACTGCCACGTCATTTGTGCCCGGGCCCGTCGCGTCGACATCTGCGTCTTGTCGATTTTCGATCATCGTGTCATTTTCAACGCGCCCCACTCCGGGTCAATATTGGCCTGGTGAACCGGCGGCGGCGCAATAACTGCCAAAAAAACTCAATCAAAGCATAACGAATCCAACGAGATCGAAAATCACGCCGCAACCCCGAGTCGGATATCCACGATTCTTGTGGATAAGACTGTCGAAAATTTGTCCCTGACCAATCACGAGTCAAATGTACCAATGATTTGACGTATATGCCCAAAAAATAGGCATGGCTTCCAAGTAACTGACAATGAATAATTATTTTGAAGTCAAGCGTAAACAATCTGTCAAACTCGGGATTCCCGCTGAAATGTCCTAGTGTTGCAAGAATGCATGTCTGGCTGTGCAAAACCTTGCCCGGCATTGACAAGCAATTCGTTCATTTAAGTTATTATCTTGCCCTAATAATATGCAAAGCATTCCATTCCTGTCCGTGTTGCAACTCTGCGTGTTGATCGTGCCGTTTCGCATTTTGCACAACCAAAGATTTCCTGCCCATGCGGTAACCCGAGCATTGGAAGGCCTCTCGCGGGCGCCGGGAATTCGGAATACTTGCGCCTTATTCCGGCAGCGGCGTCGACGGGGGCCAGCCCAAATGCTGGCCCCCGTCGAGCGCCAACATCTGCCCGGTAAGTGCAGGCGACACGAGAATGAAACGTAATGCCGTCGCGATCTCGTCGAGGCTCGCGCCACGTCCAAGTGGTGTCGAGCGCCATTGTCTTTCGAACTGCTGCTCGGTTTGCCGGCGGCTTGGCAATACGGGTCCAGGACCGATAGCGTTCACGCGAATGCGGGGTGCGAGCGCCATAGCGAGCGTGCGCGTCAACGTCCATAGCCCTGCCTTGCTTACGGTATACGATACAAAATGCGGTGTTAACCGCCAGACGCGCTGATCGACCATGTTGACGATGACGCCTTCAGCACCCTGCGGCAATGCCCGCGCCAATGCTTGGGACAGCGCAAAGGGCGCGCGCAGATTTATTTGCATATGAAGGTCCCAGCTTGCTCGCGTCGCGTCGAGGGCCTCGTCGCGCTCGAAGGCGGCGGCATTGTTGACGAGCACGCCGAGCGGACCAAACGCTGCGACGGCTCGGGGGACGAGGTTCGCTGCGTCATCCTCCTGTGCGAGGTCAGCCGAGAGTGCTATAGCGCGCCCACCGGCGTTCTCGATTTCCTCGACCAGTTTTTGGGCATCGTGGGCGGAGTGCCAATAGTGTACGGCAACAGCGAATCCTTCCCGGGCGAGCTCGATTGCCAGGGCGCGCCCAATGCGCTGGGCGGCTCCGGTCACCAAGGCAGCCTTGGGCACACGCTGCAACGCAGTCGCATCGTTCATGGAGGCGACCATGGCGGAAGCCGAACGCCCTGGCAAGCGCCGCTCGCCCCAGCGCGGCGTTTCAATCGGACCGACCTGCCGGCACGCCGCAGATCAGCCCGCGAGCGTCAGTGAAATCGCCTCCCGGCCCTTCGGGGTCGCCACGACCCGCATCGAGACGCGTTGGCCTTCCGCCAAGTTCTGCAGCCCGGAGGATGACAGGACCGAAATGTGGATAAACACATCCTTGCCGCCATCCTCGCCCGCGATAAAGCCGAAGCCCTTATCGCCGTTGAACCATTTGACCGTGCCGACAAGTTCGACGGCCGTAGATGGATCCGGAGCGGCCCGCGGCGCCCTTGGAAAACCCGTGCCGCCAGCAAAGCCCGATCGCGGCGGCGAAGCGGTCGCGGTGGTGTTATCGACCTCCATCACCTTTGTGACCTGCTGGCCCTTCGCACCGCGACCGACCTGGACGCGAAGTTTTGCGCCAGGCGATACCGCGTCGTGGCCCGAAGCTTGGAGGACCGCGATGTGCAGAAACGCATCGCCCGACCCATCAGCTACCTCGATAAAGCCAAAGCCCTTGTCCGGGTTGAACCATTTGACGGTTGCGTCGATCACCGGTCCGGTCGACGCGGGCGGTTCGCTCATTCCACCCGCATTGAACTGCCGGGGCATCGGCCGGCTGCTGCGAGTTTCAAACGAGGGGAATGCATCATCGTCGAAGCCACGCTTGCGCGGGCCACGGAAATCTCTACCTCTGCCCATACTGCTTGCTCTCTTCCCTTGCCGGCCTCCGTCGTGGAATCCCCCGCGCGGCGCCGAAATCGCTTACCAAGAACGCCCTATTTAGCACGGCTAATGCCGGCTTTGGAG
>Ga0187766_10000418_pt1 | contig 23469 bp, 18 predicted proteins | sample 0216_QUI02_MP05__4_FD_132971 | JGI IMG/M metagenome (GOLD analysis project Ga0187766, IMG submission 132971) | Tropical peat soil microbial communities from peatlands in Department of Meta, Colombia - 0216_QUI02_MP05_20_MG | ecosystem: Environmental > Terrestrial > Soil > Wetlands > Peat ... | reverse complement strand
GGCGCCGAGACCAGTTCCATTGGGATTCACCAACATTCCCCGCCGGTCCGAGAAGTAGAGCACGTAACCGTTCTGGCTTGCGGACTCAACTAATCCGCCGCTTGCGCCAATCGCACCGGAGAGCCAGCGTTTCAGGTTGCCTACGTCGAGCTCTACGGCATTCATTACGCCATTCGGGGTGCAGGTGTTGGCCGGGGGGTTGGCGGGGTTGCCTCCACCGTCTCGCACTTCACCCTCGCGCACATCGTAGAAGTTAATCGGATACCAGTTGTACTGGCTCGGACTCTGTTGGCCGACCGCCTGCTTACTGTCACCGTACCACCAGTTGCCGGTGCTGCTGTCATTCACGACCTCAGGTGGCTTTCCCGGAACGGCGGTGTAAGTAAAGGTCCACGTCCATTGCACGCACTTCCCAGCGCTTGTCTTGCTGCAAACCGAGGTCGGGGCCGGAAAGCTGAATGTTGGTGGGGCACCGACATTGTCCAGAGCCCCGTTTGCAGAGCGATCAGCAGGCTGCTGGAAACGCAAGATGGCGGTGGGACTGATCGGATCCGCGCCCGGTGCAGTCGGGGGTTGCAACCAACGAGCGAAGCCCAGGCCGAGCCACTCCTGCGTTACCGGATGATAGTTGCCTGCCGCATCGCGATACTCCACTCGCAAATAGCCATCGAGCAGGTTCCATGAGCTCTGGGTGGCATTCGAAACGGCAACCGCTGATGCCCCGGCGGTAGCCGACTGGTAGCCATACGGCAAGGTCAAAGCTGGGTCGGGCAAGCCGGCAGCAGGCACGTTCAAAGAATAGTAGGGGTAGGAAAGGGCATCCGGACAAGACGGCGGGTTGGGGGGTGCCGGCTGACTGTTGGTGGTCGTAGTCGTAGTCTGCGTGGAAACTCCATTGGGGTTGCAGAGCACCAGGTTATCCGGCGGCGGCGTCTTGCCAACGGCGGCCGAGTTCGCACTGCCATCGATCAGCATGTAAGGGGCCTGTGGAGGCACGTTCACAGGATCGTGAATTGTGTTGGTATTGAAATTGACCCCTTTAATCGCATAGGTCGGCATAGGATTGAGAGGTCCAAACTCCCAGTCGGTCGAAACCTGGGTGCCGCTGGTAAATTCATAGAAGCCGGCGCTCGGGTTCGGAACTGCCGAGTTCGCGGCGGCAAAATAGAGCGTTTGGTTTCCGCCGTCGGGGAGCAACGGCTGGCCGGTCTGTGGCACACCGTGGCTGTAGTCTATTGCGTTGTCCGGATCCCTAAAGTTGGCCAGGCGGATGTTCTGGGTATCTGCCGCTCCGCCGCAAGGTGGTTGCGCGCTTGGGTTACCGCAGGGCAACTCGTTGGGATCGTCTGACAGCAGCACGCGAACCTGCGCCAAGTTGTACAAACGCGAACCGCTCAGTGTCCCCGGATCTCCAGCGGTGGCGCGGCGGATAATCTCATAGTTCTGCGGACCAACGCCGTTAGCATTCGCACCATTGACGAAGGGAAGCGTTAGCTTCGTAGCTCCAGTTCCGAAGTTGGTGTTTCCGTTGTCGCCATCAGTCACGTATCCGTTGTAGGTGGTCAGCGAAATGGTCTGCCAGGAAGGCGGCCCACTGTTATAAGCCGAGGTTGGTCCTTGCACAACGCTGCCTTCGGTGGCAGCCATTGCGCGGCAGGCTGGTTGAGCACCACTGCAGCCGTTCGCCGCCGTGGGAACCAAAACTGTGCCCGTGTGAGCACCGCTGGCAATGGTGTTGCCGTTCGATATTACCTGGCGAACAACGTTTCCGTAGGCCGAGACCTTGCCGGTGAACGTCAGGTTGTTGCCGCCGCCTTCAGCGAGGTACAAGTCGCCATTGGCGTGCACGCGGCCGCCAAAGGTGAAATTAGGACCGGCAAAGAAACCGCAATCACCCTCGCAAAAGATTCCAAACTGGAAGACTGGAATGAAAGCAACTTCCACTGTGCGGTTCATGCTGACTTCATCGCCCAGAACGCCCTGCGCTGTCGCTTGCAGCTGAACGTTCATCAGGGTCGCATTCAATCCCGCGAAGTTTCCGCTGGGAACTGCACCTTGGGTGAAGATGATGTTGCCGGCACCATCAGTGACCGGGGTAAGTGTGTAACCGCCGTTGGGGAACGCGGCACCGGGATTGGGATAGGTGATACCCGGCAGCACGGGCGGCCCTGGGTTGATAGCCAGGTTTTGGATCTGAGCCGAGGTCGGGGCAAGGGTGTTGTTGAGCGTGTTGGCAAGATCCGCCGTCATCTTCTCGACGGCACCTTCTGCCGCGTGGAAGGTGACGTTGTTTTGCACATCCTGCGTGCCCACCTTCACTTCGGTGTTGACCATCATGAGCATGCCGATCGCTATCCCGGAGAGGAGGAACAGCAGGATCAGGGTCGTAATCATGGTGAAGCCGTTCGACTTATTTTTCCAGCTACGCATTGTTAAGCTCCTCATCCTCATTGCCAATCCTCTTTATGCCTTCTGCCTGCAGAGTCTCAGGACACTTTCTGACTTAGTAGCGGTTGTTGTAGCTCATATTCCGCGCGCTGAGTGAGGTCTGCAGATCGAAACTCTGGAATCCCTGGGTCGCCATGAGCGAACTTCTCACCCCGGCGAGCTGGCCATGGATGGTCAAATGCACAATGTTGATCTTGCGAATCAGGTTGGGAGAAACACCGATCGACTCGCCGCCGTCGCCGGTAGCGTTCAACAGATTTCCGCTGTTGTCGTAGGTGTCGTAAGTGAGCTGCAAGTTCGCGACATTGTCGGCCAGGGGAATTGCAGCTTGTCCGTTGACCTGACGGTAGAGAATCGTGGTGGTATTTCCGGCGGCGTCGACCCAATTCTTCAGGAAATACGAAATGACGAAGATTCTGGTAACGGGCACGCCGGCAGCCGACGCTTTTGTCGTCGTGAGGTCATTGGCCTGACCGGACTGATTCAAGTTCAAGGTGTCGCCGTTCGCGAAGGTAACCACATATTGGCTGCCACCAGCACAAGGATTGCCGACACATGGCACGGGCGCCCCAACCGGTCCGGCAATACCGGTGACTTCTCCAATCGCCAGCAAGCCGGTGCTTGAAGGGCCGACCATCACAATATCGCCGGGCAGTAAACCGTTCACTGTACTGTTCAGCGCCTGGGGATAGGCCAGACCGGGCGGCAACACACAACTGGCCGGCGGTGGATTCGGGGGCGCCATAAACGTCAGGACGTTGCCGGTTCCGTTAAACGTGATTGGATTGGCGGCTCCGGAGTAACAATTGAGCGCCAAGTTTGTGTCGCTATAGGTAACGGTAACTATGTCGCTGGCAGTGGTGCTCCCCGGCGGCTTGATGCCGCGCTGGAATCCCGGCATAATCGGGTAAAGTGTGGGCGGGAACGCGGCGCCGCACCCGCCGCCAATGCAGGGGTAGTTTAAAGCTCCATTCGGCGCACACACCGGTCCAGCCGAACAACCATAAACAGGGGCGGTGGCATAGGGTAACGGAACACTCTCACCGGGCAACTGTGTCAGACCAGCGCCAGCCAGACTGATGTCCTTCAATAACATGCTTTCTGCCCCGCGCAGGTCTTGTTGCATTTCAGATCGTTGTTGGATGACCCAGGTGGCGTCCACGCCGGTGCTATACAGCTTCACCGCGGCGCCGGTGATAACCAGCCCGAGAGCAAGCGCCACCATCAACTCGATTAAGCTGAAGCCGCGATTCGATTTTGAAGTTCGGCCCATAGTTCCTCTTAGCGGTACTGCGAAATGAGTGTCTGGAGGACGTAATTCTGAGGTACCCGCAATTGGGGAGTAGTAAACGTGACAGTAATCGTGATCGAGTTCAGGTTAGGATCGGTACCGCCTCCGGCCAGAGCAAACGGCGTGATGGCGATCGTGCGGGTGTAATTGTTTAAGCTGTAGCAGGTGTCGGGTGGACACGTACCCGCATAAACTCCGGTAGAGCCAGGCTGCTCCAAAATTTGCGGACCCGCTGCCGCATCGTCCGAGGTGCCAATGATGCCGTCAGCGCCGGGCAAATTGATGGACTGAGGACCAGGCAGAAAGATTCCACAGTTCTGACCGACTGCGCAATTGCCATTGGCGATCTGGGCCCACTGCACCTGTGATGTTTCCCGCGCGGTCAGAATACTTTCCATCGCTTCGTTAGCCAGCCGCTTGGCGATGGCATTCTGCTCCGAAGTCTGCGTCGAGGCCATCGCGATCCCCATCACTGCCAGCAGGCTGACCAGCCCCACAGTCATGATGACCATCGAGAACATGACCTCAATCAAGCTGAAGCCACTTTCGCGTTTAGCAGAGAGATTGATCTGCGATGTCATCAGTTTTGCCTCCAAAAGGGATTGCCAGCGTTGTTGTAGAGACGCCATCCCCGCAAACGACCGGTCGCTCCCCACACGGTAATCGCGTGCGAACTGTAGAGTTCGCCGGCACGAGCGATATAGATGACCCCATTGTTGATATTTCCGTTGATGTCCTGGCCAGTGCCATCGGGCATGAAATAGATCACGGTCTTGATTCCACCGGCGATGTTCTGGTCGAAATCGATGGCAGTAGCTCCCGCACCGAAGCCGTCTGGCACCGCGTTGGCAGCCGTAGGAATGCCCGCCACTGCGGTGAAGACAACATCAGTAGGCAACTGGTAGGTAGTCACAACGTTTCCGTTGCCGGTTTGGGTGATCGTAATTGTGTTAGGGATAGCGGCGTTGCTGAACGTCACCGAATACTGCTGGCGCTGCGCAACCGCATAGTCTCGTGTCTGGCGAACGGCCGCTAATGTGACGTTGTAACCGTTGCTTACACGGGAAGACTTGAGGGCCGGCTGCATGGCCATGAGTGCGATACCGCTGACGATCAGAATGATGGTTACGACTACCATCATCTCGATCAGAGAGAATCCGCGCATCCGGCGTAAGTGCATATGATGTTTCTTCCCTCGCGATTCCCGGCTTCCGCTTCTCGCACCGAGGTGCGTTCGGCGGACCAACCCTGCAGGTTGAGCCAAAGTTTGCTGATTAGTTGCTGTATGGGAGTGGGGGCCTCCGCCAGCACGGCCTTGGCCTGTTCCGGCTAACCCTCATCGTAAGAAGCGACTCGGAGGGCGGTAAAGTACCGAAGGGCCGACTGCGACCTGAGACTTACGTAAGGTAATGTCGTGCGGAAACTCTGGTCATTTTGGCATCTGGCAGCACCTAAGCAGGGCTTCCATGCGACAGTGCGAGCCTGCCCGATCCAAAACGATCAAGTTGAGGAACTTATGACCTCAGTAACTTGTTGTGGCTTGCTCGCGGCCCCTACGATTCATGACAGTATGGCGCTCACATCGCTAATCGTGTGTGCGGACGCCGAAGCCGTGCAGGTGCTCAGCCGGATTTTTCAGGATCTGGGCATCCCGCCGCAAATTTGCGGTGAGATGTCCGGCGTTCGAACCCAGGCTCAAGAACGACGTTTCGACATTGTGGTGGTGGATTGCTCAGACGAGGCTTTGGGAGCAGAGTTGATCACCTTTCTCCGCCGCTCTCCAAAGCTACGCCGCAGTGTGATCTGCGCTCTAGTGAAGCTGAGCGGGCAGGAATCGGAGATTCTCGATAAAGGCGCGAATCTGCTGCTCTACAAACCGATAACTCGGGAGCGGGCGCTCCACAGCCTGCATGCCGCCAAAGGACTGATTCGTCATGAACGCCGCGGGCAGCCCCGAGTTCCCGTCTATGTCCCAGCTTCGATCGCGTATGCCGGCAAAGAGGACGTGGCGGCCACGGTACTTGAGATAAGCGAGACCGGCATCGGCATTCAGACCCTGGATAAGTTGCCGCAAAGCGGAAAAGTGTATTTTCACTTCACTTTGCCCGGGCACGATGCGGTGATTCGGCTTGTCGGCGAGGTCATGTGGCGCGCTGCCAGCGGCCGAGTGGGGGTGCGATTTGTCAACGTACCACAGGCCTCAAAACAAGTTTTGCAGCGCTGGGTGGAAGAACAATCGATGCCCGATGCTCGCTCGTCCTCAAATACAAATCCGAAGGTGAGCGTGCGGCTTTCGACAGGGCTTGACGCACTTTCAGCTTCTGCTCCCGACCGACGCAATCTCTCGCGACGGGCTTGCACCTTGGGAGCTGAAATTTACCTCGCGGACGGTAGTGTGCCATGCCGTTGCACGTTAAGCGATATCAGTACTGGTGGATGCTACGTAGAAACCACTGAGCCGTTTCCGGAAGGGACAGTCCTGAGTATTGTCGTGCGCACACAGGAGCTGAAACTCTGCGTCGCGGGGAAAGTTCAGAGCATGCATCGTGGCTTCGGGATGGGCGTGCGATTCAACCTGAGTGCGGAAAACGAGCGCCGCCAGGTCCAGCAACTGATCGCGTGCGCAGAGACCAAGTCGAAGCTAACTACATAGATACAGTTAAGACAGGCAAGGCTCAGACAGACCCTTCACGCTACCGCGGCTGCCTGAACAAAAGCTTTTCCCTTTCTCTCCGAGCCGAGGGCCAAAACCGTGATCAGGAGAGCGATATTGGCGATCTCGAAGCCCGCAAGGGCCCAGCTGTAGCCGAACTTGCCTCGCACGGCGTATTCAATCGTATTTGTCCCCGCGGCAAAGAGAATACCTAACTGGTAAGCAAAACCGGGCATCAGGCCACGCACATTGTCAGGAGACAGCTCATTTAAATGAGCAGGAATCACGCCCCATGCGCCTTGCACGCCAACCTGCATCAGAAAAGCACCCAAGGCGAGGATCATCAACGACCCTGCAAAAGCCCAGGCAGGAATTACCGTCAGTGACAACAGCAGCGCCAGAATCATGCTTTTTCGCCGGCCCAGAGTTTCGGAAAGATGCCCGAAAGTAATCGCCCCGAGCACCGCGCCGACATTGTAGAGAATCGCCATGTAAGAAACCCCGGTTGCGGAGAAGCCGCGCGCGGACTTTAGGAAGTCGGGGTAGAGGTCCTGCGTTCCATGAGAGAGAAACATCATCAAAGTCATTAGCAGAACGAGATAGGAAAAGATCTTCCAATGCCCACTCGCAGTCCGCACAATCGCGGGAATCGTTGGCGCGTGCTGTTGCTTCCACGCTTCGGATTCTCGGACTCGGAAGCGGATATAGAATGCCAGCAGCGCGGGAACACCACCCACCCAGAACATTGCCCGCCACCCCCACGCCGGCAATACGAATCGTGCTGCCAGTGCCGCGAGCAGGTAGCCGATCGAGTATCCACATTGGACGATGCCGGAAAGGATGCCGCGCCACCGACCGGGCGCGCTTTCCATCGCCAAAGAGGCTCCGACTCCCCACTCTCCTCCCATCCCGATTCCGTAAATGGTCCGTAGCGCGAGAAAGACCGAGTAGTTTGGCGCAAATCCACACAGCAGCTCAATGAGGGAAAAGAAAACCACGTTGGCCATCAAAGGCTTGCGTCGGCCGTAGCGGTCAGCCAGGACGCCAAACAGCAGCGCACCCGCCGGGCGCATTGCCAAAGTAGCCGTCAGAGTCCACACGATGGCACTTTTTGTGACATGAAACTGCACCGCCAGCGTATCGACCAGAAACACGAGGACAAAAAAATCGAACGCATCCAGAGTCCAACCGAGAAAACTGGCGGTTACAGCATGGGCTTGGTCGGAACGAGAAAGAACGGTAGATGCCGATGCGGAAGTGGAGGCCATAGTTTTCGAATTTGCAACATGAAAACACGCTTCGCGGCGACACGCAACTCGTCTCGAGGTTTTTGCCAGCGAGTCACGAGGACAAGTGACCCGTGTCACGAAAAGAGCGCGAATTGCAGCAATAAAATTGCGAGTGCTCCATATTTTCGTCAGCAAACCGCGCACTCCGGTCGTCCGCGAATCTACTTCGGAGTAAAGCGCTGTGACTGCACAGTCGGAGGGCCTTATGAACTCAGAAAGATTCCTGCTTGCAATTCTGATTCTTACACTCGCGGCTTCGGCGCTGCTGCTTTGTAGCGAGAATCAGACCAGCTCAGCAATGCCAATTGGCAAACCGGTTCAAATCAAAACTCCGCTGGGGCTGCCGCCTGTCCCGATTCCGCCGGACAATCCACCGACTGCGGAAACCATCGCTCTTGGCCGGCGGCTCTACTATGATCCGATCCTGTCGGCCGATAATACAGTGTCCTGCGCGACGTGCCACAGCCCAGAGTACGGCTTCGCCGATCCCAAACCGGTTTCAGAAGGAGTTGGCAAGAAAACCGGTACGCGCAATTCACCTTCGGTGCTGAATAGCGCGTACTCAAAGCTGCAGTTCTGGGACGGTCGTGCGCCCAGCCTGGAGAAGCAGGCGGAAGGGCCCGTTCAGAATCCGGTCGAGATGGCAAACACACTAGCGGCCGTGGAGCAGAGATTGAACGCCAATCCGAGCTATCGCGAAGACTTTGCCAAAGCCTGGGGCGAGAAGCCGATTACTTATGAGATGGTGGAAAAAAGCATCGCTTCGTTTGAGCGTACCGTGGTCAGCGGCAATTCACCCTTCGACAAATGGAAGTACGGCCATGACGAGCATGCCGTCTCGGAATCGGTGAAACGCGGCTTCGTCGTTTTCACCTCCACGAAGAAAGGGAACTGTGCGGTTTGCCATACCGTGGGAGAGAAGTACGCCCTTTTCACTGACAACCAATTCCACAATGTTGGAGTCGGCGTGGACATGGGGCAATTCACAGATGTGGGTCTGTTTGCGGTCACTCATAGCGAAGCAGACAAGGGAAAATTCAAAACCCCCTGTTTGCGGAACATTGGGGAAACCGCACCCTATATGAGCGACGGAAGTCTCAAGAATCTCAAAGAAGTCATCGATTTTTACATTGGCGCGGGAAATTCGAACCCGAACCTGGACAAAAAAATTCATGTTTTGGACTTCCTTAGCGGGCAAGAACGCGCTGATTTGCAGGCCTTTCTCAGTGCTTTGACCGGGGAAGTGGCGGCTAATGTAGGGCCTCCGGAGGTGACAAGAAGGGCGAGTAAATAACTGCAAGCTTTTGCACACCGGCGATGGCTGTGTGGCAAATTCCTTTGTTGTTGACAAGCTGGTCTTTTCAGGGCACACTCCGCTCAACGCGCGCCTAAGGGCGTCCGGCCTTCCTGGGTTGGAATGCACGGTCGCTGCTTCGCGGTGGGAGGCCAGGGTTTCCACCCGATTGTTTTCATGCCCCAAAGCCCAGCTTCAAGACGACGTTCTCCGGAAGCGTACGAACCGATGGACAGCGAGGATCCGGCCGCGCCTCGCGCCGATGAACCGGCGCAGGGTCTGTCACTTTCCAAATACTTGAATGCTCTAGCGCCATACGGCGACGGATCGGTATCGACTGGCGTGGCACTTGATTTGGCCCTGAATGATGTCATAAAGCGGGCGTGCTCGGCGACCAGCGCAAACGCCGGTGCGATTGCGTTGGCGGATAAGGGAGAGATGGTTTGCCGCGCTACCACCGGAGAAAACGCACCGGACCTTGGCGTGCGGCTCGATACCAGCCACGGGCTATCCGGGGCTTGCGTCAGGATGAAGGAGTGGCAGCGCTGCAACGACACCGAGAGCGATGCGCGCGTCAACGCTGCCGTTTGCCGCCATCTTGGTGTTCGGTCGATTCTCGTCGTCCCGGTGCTGAACGGCGATGAACTGATTGGCGTGATGGAGATCTTCTCCACACATGCTGACGCCTTTAGCGATCGGGACGTAGAATCCCTAAAAGGGTTCTCCCGCGAGGTAGTGGAAAATGTTCAGCACGCGAGTGGCGCCCAAGCGTTGCAAGAATCATCGCAAGGAGTAACAGACCCGGATGCGATACGCAATTTGTTCGCTTCATCCGGTGTCCAACCTGCACCCCCTATGACGGAACCTGCTCTGCCAGTACCCGCGACGGAATCACAGAAGGATTTTTCGACCACTGCCTTGTTGGTTTGGGTTGTACTGCTGGCCTTGATTGTCGGCTGGATAACGGGGCGCTCCCAGGGGCGCCATGGGACTCAGAAGTCCACCGTTGCAAAGCAGACCGCGAAGGCGCAATCTGAACCGCCTTCCACTTCCCCGCCGGCGACAGCGGATGAGCAGGTAACCGTCCAACCAGTCTCCGGATCAACTGCCCAGCCAAAGATAACTGGGACAGGCGATGTTGACGGTGGATTGGTGATCACTCGCGACGGTAAGGTGGTTTTTCGGAGTCCAGCCCAGCATGTTAAACACGCAGCCGGGGACACCCCTAAAGCAGGCACGACGAACGCCGATGTAAGCCAGCTACGGCTCCCATCCGACGTCGCTGAGCACTATTTGGTAACCCGGGTGGAACCCGAATACCCCGAACAGGCAAGAAAAGATCAGGTCCAGGGTTCGGTGCTTCTTGATGCATTGGTGGGGAAAGATGGCGCGGTTCAAAAGGTGACTCCGGTGAGCGGGAATCCAGAGCTTGTGCAGGCTGCTACGCAGGCAATTCAGCAGTGGCGCTTCCGCCCTTATCTCAACAACGGCCAACCGCAAGAATTCACAACCCAAGTTAATGTCGTTTTTCGCCTGCCCTAATTCCTGCGAAGCGACAAAGCGCGAATCTCCGTGCCTAATTCCGACGGCCCGCCGCGCACCAGTATCGCCTGGTGCAGGGCGGCTTCGCGCTTGATCTCTGTGGCTCCCCCGGCAGCGTTCTTGAGGACGTAGAGGGTCAGCTCGACCCGGCTGGAAAGCCCAAGTTTTTCAAAGATTCGGAAGAGGTAATTCTTGACGGTGTGGTGGCTTAATCCAAGCGCCGCGGAAATCTGGGCATTGCTGTTTCCTGCCGCAACCAGGCGCGCAATCTCATCTTCACGACCGCTGAGATGACGCGCACCCGGGAATGGCGCCGTCGGCGCGTTCTCAAACAGAGCATCGAGCACGTATCCGAGCTCTAGGGCAGAAGCCCACACCTGACCGTCGCGGACGCAACGGATGCACTCGCACAACGTTTCAAAAGAATCTGCGCGGCACAAAATTCCCTGCGCCCCAGCTGCGAGAGTGTTCACGATGAGAGCACGATCGCGCGATTCGAGGAACACCACAATAGGCAATGCAGGACACAGTCGATGGATTCGGCGGATGAAACCAGCGTCCATCTCACCATCGCTCTGAATGGCAATCAGTCCCACATCAAACCGAGCGTGCTGCACAAACTCGAACGCCTCTCGCGGATCGGTGCATGGAACCGTTTCGTAGCGACCGGTCTTTTGCAAAGCATTGGCGAGCGAGTAGCATTTGGTAAACGCCGAGTCCACCACCAACAAATGAATCTTAGAATTGGAACCTGGGAGCGCAGTCAAACGAGTTCACCGAAGCCGAGCGTTAAGAAACCGGAGCATTGTAATGGGCACTCATGGCAGTCACAAGGAGTCCTGGGTCTCTGGTGGAATGTTTCCCGGAAAGAAAGGGCATTGGCACAGAAAGAAACATTTTGTAGAATTGGGACTAGCATCATAGGTGTCTCTCCCCCCGAACGGCTCTTAGCCGAAAGACTCCGTTACCTTCATCCACTTGTTGAGACGTTGAGCCCGAAGCACAGTCAAATTAGACGGTCGCAGGCAGCCTGGGCTTTAATAACGGAATCTATTAAGCAAGCATTTCTGAGCCCTATTACGTAAAGGAATCGGCATGTTCTTGAAGTATTTTGGATTGAGCGAGCAGCCATTCGGCGTGACTCCGGATCCGCGGTTCTTGTATTTGAGCTCCGCGCATCGGGAGGCTCTCGCTTCCCTGTACTACGGCATTGAGGCGAACCGCGGCTTTCTGGGCCTCATCGCACAGCCCGGAATGGGGAAAACGACTCTCTTATTTCATCTGCTGGAGAAGTTTCAAAACTCTGCTCACACTGCATTTATTTTTCAGACGCAATGTAATCCTCGGGAGTTCATGCGCTTCTTGCTTGCGGAAGTCGGTTATGAAGGGGACACGCAGGACCTGGTGCGGTTACACGAGGAATTCAATCGACGTTTACTCGATGAGGCCCGCGCCGGCAGGAGAATGATTCTAGTCATCGACGAGGCCCAAAATCTGGCTCCCGACGTGCTCGAGACTGTGCGGCTGCTCTCCGATTTCGAGACGCCGCGCGCCAAGCTCATGCACATCATCCTCTCCGGCCAGCCACAGCTGGCCGACAAGTTAGCCAGCCCCGGATTAGCGCAATTGCGGCAACGCGTCTCGATTCTTCACGGCCTCGAGCCGCTGACTTTTTCCGAGGTCAGGAGCTACATTGAGCATCGTCTCAAAATTGCCGGATACAGCGGAGATACTCCTTTCACCCGAGAGGCATATGAGATCATCGCGAAGTTTACCCAGGGCATACCGCGGAATGTAAACAATTTTTGCTTTAATGCCTTTGCGCTGGCTTGCGCCCTGCAGAAGAAAACGGTTGATGCTGATATTGCGAAGGAAGTGATGGGAGATCTGGATATCTCGAGGTTCACGTCCGCCGCGTTGCCCGAGAATCCTTGCTTCGAGCCGGTTTCTGACCCAAGCGCCGACCTCACGTTGGTGGATGCGGAGATCGGTTCGGAAGGAGACATTCTGTCTCCTGCGGAAGCTGCCGCCTACATGCAAGAGGTGGTGCTAAAGCTCAAGAGCTGGCAACGCTCGCTAAAGAAGAATGGCGGTGTAGAGAGCGAGATTTCGTCTGCGAGCGGAGGAGATCGCTCTTAAATTAGAGACGTGCCCGTCGTTCACAAGGCTTAATCGCAAGAGTAGCTGCCCGACAGATTCGGTTTTCGTCCCGTAGCCGAATCAGCCATCGACGGGAAGCGTTTCGGCTCGGGCTTCGCAGCTTCTGCTGCATGCCCCAAGCTGTAGGCATAAAGGACAACTTCCACTCGCTTAGAAACCCCGAGTTTGTCAAAAATGCGAAACAGGTAATTCTTGACCGTGTGTTCGGTCAGTCCAAGTCGCTGTGCAATCTCCCGGTTCGACAAGCCCTCGGCGACGCATCGCACTACTTCCTGTTCGCGGCGGGAGAGCAGCTCGGTTCCTTTGGCGTCCATTACTCGAAGCGGCAGGGCCTCTCCCAGCGCATCCAGCAGGAAGCGAAGTTCCTTGCTGTTCGCCCAAATCTGCCCTTGATGAACACAACAAATGCACTTCGCCAACAACTTCAACGAACCATTTCGTGAGAAGACGCCTCTCGCCCCAGCGCGAAAAGCTTCCACAACCTGGCTGCGTTCGCCGGAGTCCAGCAACATAACAACTCGAGCGTCGGGACTGCTGCTACGCAACTCACGAACGATCTCGAACCCCTTACGGGTGTCGCCGTCAATTTCCGCGCCAATGATTACCACTGCCGGTTTTTCTCGGGCAACTATGCCCAGGATTCCGCGTGCGTCCGCCGCAGCTTCGATAACCTGAAAGCGATGATCGCGTTCCAGCGCAGAGGCAAGAAGTTGGCTGCTCATCATGTTGCTGTCAGCCGCCAGTACTCGGATCACATCAGAAACTTCGGGTAAGCTAATCACGTGAGCCACGGGGCATCTCCCAAACTTATGCAAATGTGCGGCCAACAAAACTCGCTAGACAAGAAGACGGGGTTAAAGACATATGGGAGGAGAAAGTCCCACTCTAGCCGCTACTTCTCGCGAACTAGTGATCGGGACTTTATTCTCACAAGTACAGCTTGTAAATAGCACTTTGGTGCTACAGGCAGGGCTAAGTGCAAGACAGCAGGCATCTTAGCAAACGCGTACTAATGGCTCCGCAAACCGAACCCTTCTTGGGCCATATTGCTGATTTCGCGCCCGATCGCGAGCGAAGCGGTGGCCGCAGGGGATGGAACATTCCAGACATGCAGCATATTTTTTGTGCATACGAATTGAAAATCGTCGACCAATGATCCGTCAGGACGAAGTGCCTGGGCGCGCACGCCAGAGCCGTCCGGAACCAAATCAGAGCTGCGAATGTCCGGCACCAGTTTTTGCAATGCTCTCACGAAAGCAGACTTGCGAAAAGATCGATAAAACTCCGCCGTACCGTCTCTCCAATACTTGGCTGCCATCTTCCAGAATCCGGCATAGCTTAAGGTTTCAGAGACATCGTGCAAATCGAAATCAGTTTTTCGATAACCTTCACGTTTGAAGGCGAGGACGGCATTGGGACCCGCGTCTACTTCTCCACTTATGCGGCGGGTGAAATGCGCACCCAGAAACGGAAATCGCAGGTCGGGCACTGGGTAGATCAAGTTTCGCACCAAGTGTTTCCGTTCCGGCGTCAAGTCATAATATTCGCCTCTGAATGGGATGATCTGGACTTCGGGAGTCACGCCCGACATCCGACTGATGCGATCACTATGCAGACCAGCGCAATTGATGACATAACCAGTGCTGAAACATCCGCGGCTGGTCTCCACTACAGTTTCTCCTGCGACCTGTACAACGCGCTTCACTTCGGTCGAGGTCTTCAACGAAGCTCCCTGGCCAACTATGAGGTCGGCGTATTTCTGGCAGACTTTCTCATAATTCGTAATGCCTGTGCCAGGTACGTGCAACCAAGCCACGCCCCCGCAATTGGGCTCGATTTCCCGGACCTGTTCGCGATTCAGGAGGTTCAAACCAGCAATACCGTTGGCTCGGCCCCGTTCCAGTAAGGCATTCAAGCGTGGAATTTCACCGGTACTGGTCGCCACGATCACTTTGCCGCAAATTTCAAAAGGAATGTCATACTCGCGACAGAAGGCGTACATCACGGCCGCACCCTCCACACACAACCTGGCTTTCAGCGAGCCAGGTTTGTAATAAATTCCCGAGTGAATCACTCCACTATTGTGCCCAGTCTGATGCTGGCCGACGGCGGCTTCTTTCTCCAGCAGCAGGAAACGAAGCATGGGAAAGTTACGTGAAAGGTGGACCGCCGTGGAGAGCCCAACAATGCCTCCCCCAATGATAACTAGGTCGAAGTGCTGGTCCGGCATTTGAACTAATAGTCCTAAATTCCGAATAAGATGTCGAGGCTTCGTTGCTTCGCACGTAATAGTAGAGGATAATCACCGAGGAGTGTGTGTCGGCGATAACCCGTCGACAGATCGCAGCTATCCGGTGAACCTCCCCAACTCCATTACGCTGACCCGAATTGCCAGCATTCCCGCGCTGATTTGGATCCTTTCCAGCAATCGTTTTGAGAGTCCAAAAGGGGAGAAAGAGCTGCTCGCCTCGGCTTTGTTCATCGCGGCCTCGATCACCGATGGGATTGATGGCTATCTCGCACGCAAGCGCGGTCAGATCACCACGATGGGAATGTTACTGGATCCGTTAGCCGACAAGCTTCTGATCGCCGCGGCCTTCGTTACTCTTGTTCAATTCAATCCCAGCATGGTGCCAGCCTGGATTGCAGTAATAATCATCGGGCGCGAATTTTTGGTGAGCGGATTACGGTCGATTGCTGCCTCAGAAGGGTTCACCATCGAGGCCAGCGATCTGGGCAAATTCAAAATGCTGGTGCAGATTATTTCCGTTGTGGCCGTAATTCTTGACCATCGCTGGAAAGAGCTGACGATCTACGGACCCTATATTTTTCCGGTGCACTGGATTGCGCGGCTCGCGATCTGGTTTATGGTCGTTCTCTCGCTGGTCTCTGCGGGAGACTACTTCGTCGCATTCTGGTCAAAGATTGACCGTCAAGTGGTGCGCAGCCGAAGACGGGCTTTCGTCCTGAGCCGGCGGAGGAAGCGCGATGTCGCGCCCACCTGAAAATATCGGCTTCGCGGGACAGTCTGTTGGGACGGACGTGTGTGAATTCAATCTGGAAGAACGCAGAATTCTGCTCCGAGTGGCGCACGAATCAATAGAGTCAGCGTTTGATAAACGCGAAATTTCCCTGAATGCCCCATCCCCGCATTTGGCAGAAGCACGCGGAGCCTTCACCACAATCTACTTCCGAAAACAGTTGCGGGGCTGCGTTGGATACGTTTTCCCGATCGCCTCAATTTACCGCACCATCGCAGAGACTGCCCGCGCGGCGGCTTTCGAGGATACTCGCTTCTGGCCCGTAACCCGCGAAGAAGCGCCGGTGTTACAAATCTCGCTGAGTATTCTTTCCTCGTTAGAAGAGATACGGGCAGACCAAGTGGACGTTGGTCGCCATGGACTGCTGATCTCTCAACTTGGGCAGCGGGGACTACTTCTGCCTCAGGTCGCAGCCGAGCACCACTGGGATCGGATTACCTTCCTTGAGCAGACTTGTCGCAAGGCTGGTCTCCGACCCGATGCGTGGAAAGCGGGCGCCACAATCGAAGCGTTTACCGCGGAAGTGTTCGGTGATGACGATCTGAAATAGGGGCTTCAGCGCAAATACCTTCACCATCTTGCCAAGGCAGAAAAGAAAAGCCGGAAGCTTGCTTCCGGCCGAGTCAAACGATTTGCGGTGTTCTTACTGTTTACTGCGGATCAAGCTCCACAACGTCGCCGATATGGACGTCCTCCAGGGCAAACACGATCATTCCCGTTGAGGTCGTGGATGTCGAGCTGAGGATAACAATCTCCCCAACTGCGCGCCGGGGCAAGTCTGCCACGTGAATTACCGGCCCTTTGCTCCGATTCAGCATGCCCGATTCAATGGAGGGCGGTTTGGCTTGCGTGTCATCGGCCGTGGATGCGGCGAATGAAAGCGAATCAACCGGATTGTGCAAGTCGGCCTCATAAGAACGTACCGCCCGCAGGTAATCGCCGGTCTTCACCCCTTGATTGGCGCCCACATTCAAATAAACCTTCATGCCGGTGCCCAGTTCAGTATCGAAATCCTTCGCCATCACGATCCGCCCGCTGGCCTTCCCCGTCGGCGGTAAAAAGCGGTCGAAACGCAGGGGAGGGTGGAATGAAACGCTTGCTTTTTCCACGAAGGGAGTCACGATGTCGCCAGGTATCATGGGGCCACAACTCAATTCAATATGGCCGATTGCAGTCCGGTGGCGCGTATCGACGATGCGGATAATGCCCAAATCGGCATAGGGCTGCCCCATAGATTTCAGCTGAGCAAATTGCCCGGGATAAATCTCGTAGCGATTCGGATCGCGCAGTTCGCGCACGATGGAATAGCGTTTGCCGAGTTCGTATCCCTTACCGGTCAAGTACACCAGTTCGCCGAGGCCATACTTCGTCGTGTTAGGTGTGTCCAAGCCGCCAGCGATGAAGCTGGCATCCGGCAGAAGACTCTTGCTGACGAACCCCGCGCAATAGAGATCGGAATAGGTCGGCGTGGGAATGCGCTCGATCGGGAAATTGACGTTTGTGGCTTCGGTTCCCGCTGGCGCATTCTGATCGGATGACGTCGCAGGCTGTTCCTGGGCTGAGGCAGCAAACGTCAAACTCAAGACGAGCAACAATACTGTTTTCTTCATGTTACCTCCGAAGTCGGGGCCGCGCGTTACGCTGCCTCGTCTCCGTTAAGTTGCAGAAAAATAAAAGTTTTCCAGCCCGGACAGTAACAAGCGAAGTTTATGGGGTCAAGGTTACGCTGGTGCCATGCAAGGTACGTTAAAAAGTTTCGCCTTGCGAATCATAATCGGTTGTTGCATCTGCAGTTACGCACCTGTAATATCGCGCCACTCTAATTTAAATGAACTCGATACCGAGCAACTTTGTGGCTCGTCTTCGCCCCCTGCGGCTGCCCCGCGTTTGCGTGGCCGTGACGGCCTCGGAGCCTGGTGAACTGATAGAAAAGGCTGAGTCTTTAGTACGTGATAACGAGTTCCTGGAATTCCGGCTTGATTACCTGCCGCGCCCGGCTTCAGGACTAGCGAAGATCAAACAATTCACTGAATCCCACCCGCATGTGGCGGTGGTGGCGACGTGTCGCCGTAGCGTAAGCGGTGGGAAGTTCAGAGGGACCATTGCGTCACAGCTCGACATTCTGGCGAAGGGGGCGGCAGCTGGATGCCAGCTAGTGGACTTAGAGCTGCAAACGGCAACACGCATGAAACCGCAGCAACTCCAGAGGCTGCGCAATGCTGCCGCGTTCATCCTGTCTTACCACGACTTCCGTGCCACAAAGGACCTGGAGCGGATCCTCGAGAAAATGGTCTCCGTCCCGGCCGACTTCTACAAGGTCGTGACGACGGCTACGACTCTCTATGACAACGTGGTGATGATGAAGTTCATTGAGAAGAATAGCGACAAGTATTCCCTGGTCGGGCTGTGCATGGGAGAGCAAGGAATTATCAGTCGCGTTCTTGGATTGCGCGCCGGAAGCATCTTTACCTTTGGAGCCGTGAGTCAAGACGAGCGGACAGCTCCCGGCCAGGTGACCGCACAAGAGCTACGCAGTACTTATCGCATCGAGCACGTCGATGCGGCAACCCGAGTTTACGGCGTGGCTGGAGATCCCGTGTCACACTCCCTGTCACCGGCCATCATGAATGCGGCCTTGCAGCGCGAGACTGTAAACGGAGTTTATCTGGCTTTGCATGCCAAAAGCCTGAAAGACCTGCTAGCTTGCGTTCGCGAAATTCCGATTCACGGACTCTCCGTGACCATGCCGTACAAAGAGGCGGTTCTGCGCTATCTCGATAACACCGATCCCTATACTTTGAAGATCGGTGCATGCAATACAGTGGTGCGTGCACAGGATGGCAAACTTTACGGATTTAATACTGATGCGGCCGGAGTTGTACGACCCTTGCAACAACGACTGGAATTGGAGAATTCCAGAATCCTCGTGCTGGGAGCAGGCGGGGCGGCACGGGCTGCCGTCTTCGGACTGAAAGAACGTGGTGCCGAGGTTTACATTCTGAACCGCACGCCTGGCACGGCGCAGAAGCTGGCGAGGTCGGCGCGGGCACGAACCATAAAGCGAGCCGATCTGAAGAAACTCTTGTTCGACGTCATAATTAACGCTACTCCGGTTGGCATGGGAAATACCCGCGAATCGCCGCTTAAGGAAGATGAGATCAAGGCGCGTTACGTTTTTGAAATGATTTATGATCCTCCTGAAACCCGTCTTATGGCGCTGGCCAAAGCCGCTGGGGCCCAGGTAATTCCCGGCATCGAGATGTTTGTGCAGCAGGCGGCTCGGCAGTTTGAAATCTGGACCGGCAAACCGGCGCCGGTCGAAGAAATGCAGCGCGTCGCCATACTGACTCTGCAGGACCGTGAAGTGGCAAGACAGCGTAAAGAAAATACGCAACGGTGACCCGCTTCATGACCTGCGGATCTCTCGGCCTTCGATCTCAGCTCTGGCCTGTAGTTCCCCTGCAGCGAGGGTGCTCGGCATTAGGGACGTTAGTCTCTAGTGCGTAATTTCTTCGGGTTACGCGATGCGTCCTGCAACAAAATGGTTGCAATTTTCGTGGGTACCGAAGTAATATGAACTCGGACGCAGTAGTAAGCGTTCTCTAGTCGTTGTACCGCCCTTTCTTCCAAGGTTCAAGAGCCGTAACCAACTGTCTCACTTCGGGATGGAGGTATCCGTCCCGGGTAAGGTACGGAGAATACCTGTATGGCGTGGTACGCATATTGCATCACTGAGCAGCAGGCCCCCAATGGAGCACGCGCAAGGCGCCCCTTCCTGATGGAAGGCATTCAAGGTGTGAACTCAGCCTCGGTATTAAGCTATCCGAGCGGCGAGTTTTCAGTGGTGGTCAGCGAGTATGACCGGGCCACCGGCAATCTCGATGACAAGGCGGTTCTAGAACATGCACGGGTTGTGAGCGTGTGCTTCCGCAACGGGACCGTGCTTCCCTTTCGCTTCGGGACCATTTTTGACAGCGATGAAGCGCTGCGGCAGGCCGTACGCGCGAACCGTCGCGCATTCGGTCAGAGCGTGGCACGCCTGCGGGGCAAGGCCGAGATGCACCTGAAATTGATGGTTCGAGACGGCTCACTTCGGGAGGCATTGCTGGATGTGGAGCTGCCAGACACGGTGGGTGGGGAGTACTTGATGAAGCTGCGGGAGAAAGCGGCGCGTGAGCGCGAGAGGCAGACCAAAGCCCGTGCCCTCTCCGTGCAGGTCCACAAGATGTTCAATCCGCTGGAAGAAGAAATCAGTTGTAAGAGAGTAAACACCGAAGGCATGTTAATCGATATCGCGCACTTGATCGACTCCAAGTCTGTCGAGAAATACCAGAACCGATACAGCAGCGCGGCCAAGCAACTTAAGAACTGCGAATTGACGGTCAGCGGACCGTGGCCACCATACCATTTCCTGCCCGGCAAACTTCGCACCGTTGCCGGAAGTTCGTAACGGTCAGGCCAAGCCATAGATGTAGACACCGAGGCTGCAGCCAATGTGCAGGACTCTGCATTGTATTCCCCCGGGCGCCTTCCCTGACTTGCTACCAAACTTCAACTATTGCAGTGTAATGCGCAGCAAATAAACCACTTATACACCTGTATTCATCTCACGCGACAGATCGGCCTCTTTGGAGTGGAAAGTGCTCCGTTCAGGAGTCAATGAAAGAGGCCGCCGACGAATGACCTTCACTCTCTTTCTTCGACATTTCCTTTGTTGCCGCTCCGTTCGCTGGACCGGCTCCTTGTATCGCCTTTCCTGACTCCTTTCCAAACTTGCCTCTTTTGAGATAGTGGCCCCAGGAATGGGGCCGCTTTTTCCCCTCAGACGAACGTTCATAACTTGGCTGAAGAAATCCGGTCATTCTTCGCTCTCAGGTGGCCCAATGGAGCTTAAGGTTTACAAAACGGGCAGGTGGAACCCATTTACCTGTGTCGGTTCGGACTTACGAGCCCTTTACCGATGGGGCGTGACATCAAGGCAAGGCAGTACTTGGGCGACTCTGTGGAGCGCCGCCAAATTGTGCGATTGTCGTCTTGAAAGCCTGAGTCGTCAGGCGTTCGAGCGGCCATTTTCGCAGCTCTTCCGACAGTACTTCGATTCCCCAAGGTCCGCGGTACCCGGCATCTTGAATGGCCGCGATGAACCCTTTGATGTCGAATTCTCCTTTGCCACATAAGCGGCGGTGGTTTACCGTGTCCTCGTGCAGACTCCAGGGACAATCAAATGTGCCATCGTTAAGTTCGACGCTGGTGATGTATTGGGCGGGAATCCGGCGGATATCATCATAGGGGATCTTGAGCTTCACGATATGCCAGGCATCCAGCGAAATGCCGGCGTTACTGGCGCCGGTGCCTTGCACAAGATTAAGTGAATCCTCCAAAGTTTGGATCATGGAGAAAGGCATGAGTTCAAACCCGACTTTGGTTCCGCGTTCTGCTGCCTCAGCGCACAATGTGCCGAAAGCTTCGATCAGGCGCGGCATAGGCGTTGTTAGCTGATAGAAATCACCGACCTTGATGTGATGAGGCTGCAGGACTTCGGAGGCATTGAGCAGCAGCTTCCTGCAAATGTCTGAGCGCTGCTTCCGCTCACCATCGAGAAACCAGTCGGTAAGAAATTCAAGCTCGACGTGCTTGATTCCGTTATCGTCGAGAATCTGCTTCATCTCCCTGAGCGTGCGCTTAAGGAGCACGTGCTCAAGGTCGGCGTGCCAGATTCCGAATCCCGTGAAACCAGCTCTGGCAGACGATTCTACGCGGTCCCGGAAATCGAAAGGACTGTACTCTTTGTCGGTGTGCGGGATCCCACAGGAAATGGTCCAGTAAGAAGCGAGCAGATCCATATCGCTCTTCATGGCAAGTTCTTAGGCGACAGCGGCTTCCTGCGTCATGACCGATTTGACGGCCTCAACAATCCTGTCTTGATTGGGAACAACATAGTTCTCCAGCGGCTCGCTGTAAGGAATGGGCGCGTCGAGGGCCGTAACCATGCGCAGCGCTTGCAAAGATCCGACCGCATGTTCCCCGATCTCTCCGGCGATCACAGCGGCAGCGGAGGAGTGACGCGGCGCCTGATCGACCAGCACGACGCGGCCGGTCTTCTTGACAGAATTGACGATGGTTGCGACGTCGAGCGGAGCGAGCGTCCTTGGATCGACTACCTCCGCACTGATACCTTCGGTCGCCAATTGCTCAGCCGCTGCCATCGCTTTCTTTACCATCCAACCCACGGCCACGATTGTGACGTCGGTCCCGGCGCGTTTGATGTCAGCCACCCCGAGCGGCACAACGTATTCGCCATCCGGCACTTCGCCTTTATCCAGCGTGAGCATATAAGGGTGCAAATAGACGACCGGGTTATCATCGCGAATCGCTGCCGCCATCAAACCCTTGGCATCGGCTGGGGTCGAGGGCACCACAAGTTTCAGGCCGGGGATGCCCATCATGGTGTGATAAATACAGTTGGAATGCTGGCCGGCCCATCCCGCGCAGAAACCGTAGCCGGCTTTCAGCACCAGCGGCACTTTGACTTGCCCGCCTGACATGTAACGCAGCCGTGGGGCTTCGTTGATCACCTGGTCGAAGGCGACCAGCATGAATTCGCTCATCCACAGTTCGACGATGGGACGCAACCCGGTCATGGCGGCGCCAATACCAATGCCGATCTCAGCAGTTTCCGATATGGGTGCGATGCGCACGCGATGTTTGCCGAACTTCTTGAGCATGGGATCGCGCTCGGTCATCGCCATATTCTGGCCATAGAACACCACGTTCGGGTCGCGCTGCATCTCTTCGATAATGGCTGCGGCGATCGCATCGCCATACATCATTTCTCGGGCCATGTTCTCCTCCTATGCGTAAACGTAATTCAGCGCCTCTTCGGGCGCAGGCAGGGGGCTTGCCAGAGCGAATTGCACGGCATCCTCCACCTCAGCGCGTGCGGTGAACTCAATGCGCTTAGCTGAAGCTTGGGTGAGCATGCCGTCTCTCAACAGGCGTGCGCGAAAACGTGCGACCGGATCCTTGGCTTTCCAGTGCTCGAATTCCTTCCGGTTGCCATAAACGGCGACAGCTTCGTGTTCGGGAAACTGCGTCGGCAGCGGAGGAACGGTGATTACATTTCCGTGAGCGCTGAGCCGGTAGAACCTTGTTTCCACCAGGCTCGGCCCTTTGCCAGCGCGGGCACGATCGGCGGCTTTTGCTACAACTTTGTGGACCGCGACCGGATCCGTGCCGTCGACGCTTGTGCCGGGGATGCTGAAGGCTTCCGCTTTCTTCGAAAGCGGATCGCCTGCGACGGCATTGGCATCTTCCAGGCTGAAGTGCGTGTACGCCTGATATTGATTGTTTTCGAGAACATAGACGATGGGGAGCTTCCAAACCGCGGCCATGTTGACTGACTCGAAAAACGCGCCTTGTTTCGAAGCGCCGTCACCAAAGAAGCAGTAGACGATCTGGCCGCTGTTTTTTACCTGTGCGGTGAGAGCGGCGCCGGTTGCATGAGCAATGCTCTGCCCTATGATTCCGGACGTGCCGGGAAAATACCGGGACGGGTCGGCAAGGTGCATGGAGCCCCCAAAACCATGGCACAAGCCGTCCTTGCGGCCGAAAACTTCTGCCATCATCTTTCGCAGCGGGGTTCCGAGAACGATCGGGTACCCGTGGCAGCGATAACTGGGCATCACAAAATCCTTATCGCGACGCGTTGACAGGGCCCCGACAATGCTCGCTTCCGCGCCATCGCCCAAATG
>Ga0187766_10000415_pt1 | contig 23497 bp, 22 predicted proteins | sample 0216_QUI02_MP05__4_FD_132971 | JGI IMG/M metagenome (GOLD analysis project Ga0187766, IMG submission 132971) | Tropical peat soil microbial communities from peatlands in Department of Meta, Colombia - 0216_QUI02_MP05_20_MG | ecosystem: Environmental > Terrestrial > Soil > Wetlands > Peat ... | reverse complement strand
TCGGTGGTAAAGTGGTGACCTTCTTCGCGCAGCTTCTTCTTCAGGCTGAGGTAGTTTTCCACGATGCCGTTGTGGACGACGACGATCTTGCCGCTGCAGTCGCGGTGCGGGTGGGCGTTCTCTTCGGTGGGGCGGCCGTGCGTGGCCCAACGGGTATGGCCGATGCCGTACGTGCCATCCAGCGGCTTGAGGCGGATCGTCTCCTCGAGGTTGCGCAGCTTGCCTTCGGCACGGCGGATCTCGAGGCTGCCGCCGTTTCCAGCGACAGCAATTCCGGCTGAGTCATAGCCGCGATATTCGAGGCGCTTCAACCCGTCGAGGATGACGGGTACGACCCGCTTCTTGCCGACGTAGCCGACAATGCCGCACATGTGGGACCACTCCTTGCCATTCCGGCCTGGGCCGGAAACCTGCCGCTCTGCACTGCCAGGGCGGTGGGCTGGTGCCCGTCCTCCTGCAGGAGCCGGCGCGTGCCCGGTGCTCCGGGAGAGTCAGTCTTCGAGGGAGTAACGGTACTCCTCAATCACCGGGTTGGTGAGGACTTCGCGTGCGATACGATCAATCTCAGACTGGGCCTCGTCCCGGCTGAGGCTGCTGTCCAGCTTGAGTTCAAAATACTTGCCCTGGCGGACGTCCGCCAAGCCTTTGTAACCCATCTTCTGCAGCGCTCCCTGGATAGTCTTGCCCTGAGGATCGAGAACGCTCTGTTTGAGGGAAACGTAGACGAAGGCTTTCATGGGCATCGGGACTGATTATACGGCATCGGGCGCGGATCTCCGGCAGGGTTTCCGAAGAGGAGGTCCGATTGGGGGACGGTTACGGCGGGGATGTCTCGAGCCGGCGCTCGAGTTCGGCAAGCGCCTGTTCGAGCATGATGCGATGTCGGGGATCGCGGGTTACTGCAAGCTGATCGAGGATACGCTTGCGGGAGAGTTCGAGGCCTTCGCGTTGGCGGAGGCGCGCCGCCTGCTCCGAGGTCAGGCGCTGGTGGGCAGCCTCGGTGAAGGTGGTGTCGACCAGCTGTAACTCCACGGATTTACTCTCCCAGCCGCGGGCCATCCCCACATTATAAGGGGCCGCTGGATTCCCATTTGGATTTGATGAGAGAACTTGAGAATGCCGGTGCGCATAGGCCGCGCCGCAGTGCAAGAATGAATCCCTGTTCACTCCGAGCCACAATGCTCTGACTGGCCGATTCCCCAGTCCACAAAGCCATGAATCTAGAAGTGAAACCCGAGCTGAGCCGTAATGGCGCGCGGCGTGACATAGTGCGTACCGCTGAAGGTGGAAATGAAATTATAAAGGGCGTACTTGTTGGCCAGATTGATGACCGAAACTTGCGCACTCCACTTGTAGCGTTCGCCATGGAAAAGGTTGTCGTCCCCGATAGCGAGGTCGAAAAGATGGCGCGGTGCAATGCGCGGTGGATTGTGGTCGTCGTCTTCGGTGTACGGGGGAGGTATGGACACCAGCGACGATCCGTATTGAGAACCCGGGCACAGGTTGGAACCCAGACTGGAACTGATGGGGACCCCTGTCGGATGGGTTGCACTGGGTGGTAAGGCACGCACGGAGCCGCAAAACAAGCCTGCCTGGAACTGCTGGTCCGGGCTGATGATCGAGGTGTCGACCACAGCCGGCATGCTGGGATCAGTACTGCCCCCGGACCCGTTCGCACAATTCCCGCCGACGCAAGGCACCGGACCCCCCACCAATCCGCTGTCGTAGCGCCAGTTGAAGCCGAGCCAAGGTCCGTTCTTCCACGGTTGGTATTGGATGTGAGTGGTTTGATTGAATTTTTCATCGTGGTCGATGCGGAACACGCCGCCGGGCGCCAAGGGAGTCTCGCCAGCCCCACCAATCTGCGGGTTGAAGAAGCGAGCGGCCACACTGGAGAAGACCACGAGCGCTGAAAATCCGTGAAAGTCAGGCACGCTTACCCGGCCAGCCAACCCCGGGATCTTGGAATTGTGCCACTCGATGGGGAACGTAATCGGTGTGCTCCCGAGGACGCTGAAATCGTAGCCGTTGTGGGTGTACTTCCAGATGTACTCGCCGGAGAAAACCAGGTACTTGCCGAAAGCCTGCTGCAGGCCGGCGTGGAATTCATTGCGCCAGCCGGGACTCAAGGGCGTGGGCGTGGGGGCATTGCAGGCGAGGAGAGGACCCAGAACCGGCGATTCGCACCCGATGCTCGAAAGTACCAGGTTTTCGTTAAACGGAGTTTCCAACACCCGGGCATAGGAGACACGTAGGATGGTGTTGGTTCGCTTGACATTGTAGGAGATCCCCAGACGGGGCTCCGCTTCGCGGTGGGTAGTGAGGCCATTGTAGAAGTCACCCCGCAGGCCGAGGTTCAGTGCCCAGTTTCCTTTGCTGATGGCATCCTGCAAATACAGAGCCAGTTCCTTCACGTCAGCGTGGCCATGAAAGGGAAATAGGGTAGCTCCGGTTCCGACCCGGGTCAGGTCGTAGGGAGCTAGGTCAGTACAGGGCGAGTCTACCGGAACATTATTGAACAGGCAGGGACTGCCGTTGGCGTCCTTGAGCCCGGCCAGGTAGGTCGGGTCCACGATGCCCAGGCGGTCGTTCTCAGTGAGGAACGTCTGCTGATATACGGCTCCCGCCTTGAGGTTATGAAGTCCTCTTACAAAGGACAAGCTGGAACGAATCCCCGCGTTGGTGAGTGTCCGATCCTGGCCCACGGTCTGCGACTGGAGAAAGGGGGCAAAGTCGGAAAAGGGATTTGCACTGGGATAATAGTTGTACTGGTCCCGTCGCACGTATGCTCCCACCGTGAACAAGGTGTTGGAGCTGACCAATCGAGTCCACGCGGGAGCGATGTTGAAGGTCTTGATCTGTGAGCGCTGGTCGGCCGGGCCCACTCGAAGCCCGTCCGGGCCGACGCCGTTCGAGAAACCGGGATCCACCAGTCCCTTCCAGCCAGTGGCATCCTGCGCATCGAATGAGTTCGGCGTCTGGAACCACGATCGAGTAAACCCAAGGTTCACGTGCAACGAATCTTTGCCAGTAGGCTGAAAATCAACACGATCGAAGATGTTCTCTTCATTTCCCTTGTCGTGCATCACGACGAATTCCGGTGGATCAAGGAAGCGGCCGCTGTTAAGTGCGTTGGCTGCGATGAAGTTGCCCCAGTTCTGGCCACCGTAAGCGAGGTTGAAATCCACATTCGAGGTTCCAAAGCTTCCATAAGATGCGGTCACGGCGCCAGTCGGGGGCTTGACACCCTGGCCGGAGCGCGTGGTCACGTTGATCACCACGCTGGTCTTGTCGCCAAACTCGGCCGGAGGGGCACCCGCAAAGACCTCCATCGATTCAATGGAGTCAAGAGGGATCTGGTTGGAAAAAACCTTGCTCTGCTGGTCCGTGATGGGTTGGCCATCGACCGAGAACGAGTTCTCTGCGTGATCGCCGAGTCCATGGAACAGACCATTGGAGTCGGCGGCGATGCCCGGCGTCGCCAGCGTCACCAGCGAACTTACCGACGACGACTGGCTTTCCAGCGGCAGCTTGTCAAACAAGTTCTTATCCACGTCCGTGTGAAATGTGGAAGTGTTTTCCAGCAGATCTTCCGCACCACCTTCCACGGTTACGGTTTCGGTCGACGCAGCCACCTGCAAAATGATTTGCAGGCTTACGGGCACCGCAGAGCGTACATCCACATCTTGCGAGTAGGAAGCGAACCCTTGGGCTGCGACCGTGAGGTGGTACGGATTAAACGGAACATTGGGGATGGTAAATCTCCCGGCCGGGTCGCTCGCGGTGCTTTGTGCGAAGGCACTAACCGGGTTCCGAATCTCGACGGTGGCATGGGGAACCACCGCGCCGGACGAATCGGTCACGACGCCCGAGATGGTCGAGCTGCCGCCGGATTGCGCCGGCAAGGGTGCACCGCTCAACATACCCAACACAAACACTGCAGAAATCAACACTGATGAATTGCACTTGCGGCTGAGCATCGCTCCTCCTTCGCGGGGACTGAGAGTAGGTTCGAAAGCTAGGAGTGAGTGGTTCTCTCAGACCGCGGGCGGAGGACGGATGGACAGCGAGTGAACGAGCAGGAGGGTTTGGGTAGCGGGATCCTTCGCCGGCGTCGCCACGGACCGCGCAAAGAGCGGAGCCACCTGATAGCCAACTGTGGCTATCGCGCCTGAGTGAATGATGGAGCAGACCGAGCAATCGTGGTTGTCGGGTGCCGAACTGGCGGAATGAAGGTGGGTAGCCTGAACGCCCGCCAACGCGAGCATGAGACACACGCACACCACGGAGATCACTCGCACTGAGGGGGGAGCAATCTTCGGGCTACGCTCGTCAGGCATGTGAAACCAACCCTCCCACACTGCCTTGAGGAATTGTACCGCAACCGAGTGACGCCCGGGTGTCTGGAGGTCCATGACCCTCCGTCTCATGCAGAGCAGAAAAGCTGCGTTGCGGGGGGAGGCGTCCCTCATCCGTCAGGCAATGCCGAGGGAGTGGTTCGGGCAAGACGAAGCGCTTCACAGACCGAACAGTTCCCTCATGCGCTTGGTCTGGGCACGGCTGACCGGAATCTCAGAGTGTTTCTTGTCATCCAGGCGGAGCTGGTACGAGCTCTTAAACCAGGGGACGACCTCCTTGATGTGGTTGATGTTGACCAGGTAGGAGCGATGAGCACGCCAGAACAGGTTGGGATTGAGGCTGTCGAGCAGTTCCTCCAGGGTGCGGCAGTTGGACTGGCCTTCGGCGCCATTGGGACCGGCGGTGGCGACGGTAATGACGCCGTCTTCAATGGAGGCGAAACAGATGTCCTTCTGATCAACCAGCAGGAGACGGCCCCCGGACTTGATGAGGATCTTGGCGGCAGGTTTGAGCTTCTGAGCCTCAAGCATGCGGACCAGAGTTTCAAACTTGTCAGCGGGAGCGCCGCTGGATTCCATCTTGGCCCGCGCCTTTTGCACGGACTGGGCGACGCGCTTCTTGTCGAAGGGCTTCAGCAGGTAATCGACGGCGTTCACTTCGAAAGCCTTGACGGCGTACTGATCAAAGGCCGTGGCGAAGACGATTTTGGGAAGGGGAACCTTCTTGTCGAGCAACTTCTTGATCACACCAAAGCCGTCGAGGCCGGGCATCTGTACGTCGAGAAAGACCAGGTCGGGATTGTGCTCGCGAATGAGGTGGATCGCTTCCAGGCCGTTCTTGCCCTGAGCGACGACGTTGACATCGCCTACCCCCTTCAGCAGGAAGGCGAGTTCATCCCGGGCGAGTTGCTCGTCATCGACGATTACTGCGGATAACGACATAGATCGACGCTGCCAGTGCCCGCAAGCGAAGTATAGTCAGCGGGTTGGGAAAGGGTCAACGCCAGCCAGCGAGGAGGGAAAGACAGGCCTCCAGAGCATCCTTAAACAAAAAGCGAAAGGGGTCAGCCCCTGCCTCTGGGGATGTTGCGGTCCGAGAGTCGTTGCCGCAAATACTGCCTTGGACACAGGCTATGGACGTATGCATCTCAGCAGAACGAGGAGTTCGCACTGAGGGGCTCGACCGTTCCCGCGATTGCGAAGGCGCTCGACGTGTCCTTGCCCTACGCCACGCAAATCCGGGCGGGGCGATGCCGCCCGCATCCGAGGCATTGGTAGGCACTGGCAGAAATAGCAGGAGTCAATACCTAACATGTCGCTAGTCCCAATGTGCAAATTGCTTGCAAAACACCGATCAGTACTAATCCGCTCGGCATATTTGGATGACTAGTTGCACACCTTTGCGTGGCATTCAATCTAAAAAGTCCATTTTAGGGCTACGACTACTTGGCGGCTGTCTCGGAAAAAAGCTGTTACCCCGGGGACTGTCTGGCTGTCCGAGCTCTTCCCGTGCCCTGTAATGGTGAGCCAGACGATGAAGTTCCTCATAAACGAGGGGGATCAACCGCTCGAGCGCGCTGCCATCCTCAGATCCCCACGCCTGCAATAAGCGGGTAATGTCGTGGGCGACCGCAGGCTTGCTCTCCCCACCACCAGCCATAAACGCCCCAGCGACAGTTGCAGGTTTTCTCTCGAATTCCCGCATTAAGAGACAGGGGGCGTGGAGCATGGGCCACCCGGACGCATTCGACGTACACGGATGAGAACGCGGTCCAGCATGGATTCAAAGCGTGGCCAGAGAAGGAAAACTGACACAGAGTGAGTCGTTTCTCAATTTATTCGTCAGCCAAAAGGCGAGGAGGGCGGTATGACGCTCCGAGAGAAAGTATCCCTGTGCATGTCTATTTTCTTGATCGAACTGGCTCTGGGCTGTGGCGGAAGGTCGAGTTCCGGATCGCAATCAAGCCAGACGGACAATGCCACTGTGATTCTAACGCCGGCTACGGCCAGTATCTATCCCGGGATGACTGCGCAGTTTAAAGCGCAGGTGGTGGGTCAGAGCAGTCAGGCTGTGAAGTGGAGTCTGGATCCTGGTGCGCCTGGCACGATCGACAGTACTGGACTTTACACCGCACCACAAACCGCGTCTGGGGGAGGATCCTTTCGGGTGATTGCCACCAGTGAAGCGGTCCAGAGCGGACAGGGCTACGCAAGGCTAACCATACTGGCGCCTCAAGTGACTATTGTTCCGTCCGCCGTCACACTGGGCCCTAGCGGGACACAGACATTCATAGCGACGGTAAAAGGGCTGGCGAATGCGAATGTGACCTGGACAATGCAGGAAGCGGACGCTGGGTCGGTAAGCAGCCAAGGCTCTTATACCGCTCCTCCCCGCACAGGGTTCTTTCACCTGGTCGTCACCAGCGTTGCGGACGCGACCGTAAGTGGGAGCGCTACCATTACGGTGACCACCTCTGCGGGCAGATTCATGCCCACTGGGAGTATGCAGCACGCGCGCGGCTTTCACACTGCGACCTTGCTTCCCGATGGTAAGGTCCTGATAACCGGCGGAGCCTATCGAACAAACCCCTCGATCCCCATTCCCTGCTACGGGGGAATGCCGTCCGCTGAACTCTATGATCCGCTGACCAGCTCCTTTACTGCTGTGGGGAACATGACCGCGCCACGCTACAATCACACCGCTACCTTGCTCCTGACCGGACAAGTGTTGGTAACCGGAGGTATTGGGGTCATTACTTCTCTCCCGGACTGTGATGACGGTGGCATTCCTCCAGTCTGGAGCAGCGCGGAACTCTATGATCCTTCCCATGGCTTGTTTGGAACTAAGGGGAGCATGACTGCGGCACGTGTAGGGCACACAGCAACCCTGCTGCCTGGAGGCAAGGTGCTGATTGCGGGTGGAAATGACGAGAATTTCGTCGGTACTACAACCGCGGAAATCTACGACCCGCAAGCAGAAACATTCAGTTCGACTGGAGATATGAGCACACGTCGCTCCGGCCACACTGCTACTGTGCTGGCCAATGGCAAAGTGCTCATTGCCGGTGGTATCGAATCTGGTGATCAGCCATTTTCGGGGACAGCCACCTTTAAGGCGGAAATATACGACCCAAATACTCGCACCTTCAGCCCCACTGGCAACATGACAACTGCCCGTGCGGGGCATACTGCAACGCTTCTTGCCACAGGACTGGTCCTCATTGCCGGAGGTTCTGATCTTCCGACTGCAGAACTCTACGACCCTACTACGGGCTCCTTCTTGCGCACTGGGGACATGGGGCAGCCGCGCAGTTCGCAGACAGCCACCTTACTCCCCAATGGCACCGTGCTTCTCGCCGGCGGAAGAGATTCGACCGCAGAAATCTACGACCCGTCCACCGGCTTGTTCACTATTACGGGCGGCATGGAGACTGGGCGCGTTGGGCACACAGCAACTCTGCTGCAAAATGGCAAAGTGCTCGTGTCCGGAGCACAACAGTCTCGCAGCTTGTTTCTTGCGACTGCGGAGCTGTACAAATGATTGCAGAACAGAATGGTGAGCGCGGAAGGAGTGAATCAGCCCGAGAAAGTAACTTCAGACGCGGGTCTATACCTGGACCATCCCCCCTCCCGACCCCACTCATCGCCTCCTGCCCAAGCACCGTCATAGTGAAACGGAGTGACAAGATACTCCCAACCGACTTTCGCTTTCTGTTCGGGGCGCTCTGGGGGCCTTACTTTCCCTCCTCGCGTCAACGCGAGCCAGGGATAGGCTACAGCGCAGTCCCAAACTGAGCTCCCTATAGGTTGTGGTCGGCGTTTCGGTGAGAAAGCGGAAGAACTTCGATCAGCGCCCGGTGCACCACGGGAGAAGCAGGGCGGAGGGTGCACGAACAGATCAGTTGCCTGCGCCGATTCCGGGTCTCGCAACCAAAAACGAGCGCCGGTTCATGATCCGTTCCAGCTCAAGAGGCACATTGGGATTGAGTCGCATGTCTAGCCTGGGAGTGAGTTCCAAAATGGCGTGGAATATCAGCGCCGCCGTACCGCCCTGTATGGGAAATGTGCCGGTCGCGATCTTATCGAGGACTGCGATGCTTGCCAACGACTGTCATCTGTCTTAGATTATGGGGCTCGCAGCCGTGGAGCTCCAAGCAGTGTCTGAAGAAGGTGACGACCAAGAAGGGGCATCCCCGCCGCCAATCGGGCCGCACCACTCGAGATTTCGGCTCCAGGGACGAACGTGGCTTTTTCAAACTGGTTCTGGACCCTTTCGGTTACTCGCTATTTCCCCGTTTCCGTTCACCCTCGGATCTTTAAACTAGTGGCACCCTGAAGGAGAATTCACAATGCGTGGCTTCCGAACATTTCCGCTGTCAGCCCTGGTGCTTGGATTCTTGTTCAGTGTTCCAGGTTTGGCCGCCGCCCAGGGAACTATCCTCAGCGCGAGCTATGGCTTTGGGAACAGCCGTGTCGACGTAACCAACAAAGTCCAATCCCTGGTCCAACCCAATGGCAGACTCTATTTCCGGATTACGACGGAAGCTTTGGGAGTGAGAGATCCAGCGCCCGGCCGGACCAAAGAACTGCGCATCCAGATGCGGCAGCCGAACGGCCAGATGAGAGATTACCAATTCCAGGAAAAAGGCTATGTTGACATCCAGGTCGGCTTCGCCGGCGGTGCTGGCGGAACGATCACCAGCGCAAGCTATGGGTATGGAAACAGCCGCATCGACGTGGCCAACAAGGTCCAATCCCTGGTCCAACCCGATGGCAGGCTCTATTTCCGGATCACGACGGAAACCCTGGGAGTGAGAGATCCAGCGCCCGGCCGGGCCAAGGATCTGCGAATCCAAGTGCGGCAACTGAATGGCCAGATGAGAGACTACCAGTTTCAGGAGAAAGGGTATGTCGACATTATGGTGGCTGGCGGCGGTCCCGGCCAGCCCGGTACGCCATCACTTCCCAACACGCCCTGGCAAGGCGACCCAGTGGCGACGTGCATCAACGCGGTGCGGGCCCGCATACAGCAGGACTTTGGCAACCAAGTTTCGGTTTACCTGCCGGCAACCGCAGCACGCGTTAACGCCGTGCCGCCGGGACAGTTGTTCGTCCCGGTCACCGGAACCGGGCAGATCACTCCGCCGCGTCAGGCGGTCATCAACACCCAGTACAACTGTCAGATCGACAAGCGCTTCGGCACGGTGAACTCAGTTAACTATTCGAATCCAAATGTGTCGCCACAGCCGCGGTAAGCGATCCGCAGCATAGCATTCGTTATCTCGACCCATACCCGGCGGCCGCCGCCGCTTGATCGAAAGGACGAGAACTCCCGTAATGGTTTCGTGTCTTCCTGAGTATGCTACGTTCCACCAGCCCCTCCAAGAAAGGGAATCTGGACAGTGTTGCGTTTCCCGTTCACAGGACGAAGCACACAAGGCTGGACGGTGAATTCCGGGAGAAAAAACATGAGCAAGAGAAACATTTCGTTTGGCAGTCTGTTGGCAATCGCCCTCCTATGCGGCAGCGTGGGCTTTGCCCAAAGACCGGTCGAGAACATCAATCCCCACAAACACCCTAACCTGGCCGCGGCCCAGCGGTTGTCTCAGGAGGCTTTCGAAAAGATTGCAGCTGCCCAGGAAGCCAACGAATGGGATATGAACGGCCACGCTCAACGCGCCAAGGAATTGCTCGATCAGGTAAACCGCGAACTCAAGGAAGCTGCTGAAGCCGCCAACGAGAGACACCGGTAAATCGTTCGATGCGCCTTGACCGACCTGCCGGGCGCGGATTGGATCCATTCGCGAAACCCTAGAGCGATGCCGGGACCTGATATTTTGGGCGTCGCTAACTCGCTCTTCCCCCATCCCTTCCATCGAAGGGATGGGCTTGCCATTAGCCCAAAGCACGCATCAGCGCGCGGACGTTGTGGTTCGGCGTGATCCGGAGCTCATTGTGGCAATCTGGCCCTCATAGGGCCGCTAAGGTGACTGCTTTCCCCACCGGATCTCCTCCGACTTCCGGCGGCACCAGCCTGGCCACCAGTCCAGGCTTGGCCAAGCCTGGCTCGCCATCCGCTGCCGGGGCCGCGGTGCGATTCCTGGAGATGTAGCGCGGCGTCGGACCCAACGGCCAGGCGGGTGACTATGTCAGGCTACGTTCTCGACTGCCAACGCCATTCCCATGCCGCCGCTGACACAGAGGGTGGCAACGCCGCGCTTTGACTTGCGCTTCAGCATCTCGTGGAGCAGAGTGACGGTGATGCGAGTACCAGTACAGCCGATGGGGTGTCCGAGGGCAATCGCGCCGCCATTGACATTCAGCTTGTCGGGATCAAAGTGCAGTTCGCGGTCACAGGCCAGCACCTGGGCGGCGAAAGCTTCGTTCAATTCCACCAGATCGAACCCTTCGAGCTTCAGGCCGTACTTCTTCTCCAGCTTACGCAGGGCGGGAACCGGGCCAATGCCCATGAGGCGGGGATCTACACCGGCGGAAGTCACGGCCAGAATCCTAACCAATGGTTTGAAGTTGCCCTCATGGACAAAGCTCCCGCTGGCCAAGACAACCGCGGCTGCGGCGTCGGTGATGCCGGACGAATTGCCCGCAGTGATGGTCCCGGTCTTGGCGAAAACGGGAGGGAGTTTGGCCAGTTTTTCCAGGCTGGCATCCGGAAAGGGATGCTCGTCGCGGCTAAAGGTTTGTCGACCTTTCTTGCCTTCCAGCACCACCGGAACGGTTTCTTCCTGAAACCGCTTGGCAGCAAGCGCTCCGGCAGCGCGCAGTTGTGAGGTGAGAGCAAACCGGTCTTGTTCCTCGCGCGTAATCTTGTACTGCTCGCTCAGCACCTCGGCCGTTTCTCCCATCACCATTTTAGCCAGCGGGCAAAGAAAACCGTCCCGGTACATGCCGTCGACCAGTTCCTGATGTCCCAGACGGTATCCCCATCGCGCCCCATCAAGGTAATAGGGGAGGCGGGACATGGACTCGGTGCCACCTGCCAACACGCAGTCCAGATTCCCTACTGCAATTTCCTGGAAGGCGAGGGCAATAGATTTCATTCCGGAAGCGCAAGCCTTGTTCACCGTGTAGGCTGGTACCTCCTGCGCCACACCACTGCGAACCGAGATCTGGCGGGCGGGATTGGGGCCGCCACCCGCCTGGCGCGCGTTGCCAAAGATCGTCTCTTCGACCTGCTCCGGTTGGATGCCGGCGCGTTCCATCGCAGCACCGGCGGCAACCACGCCCATGTCCACCGCAGTCAGCGACGCCAGCGAGCCTCCGAACCTGCCGATGGGCGTGCGCACCGCGGAAAGGATATAAACGTCAGCCACAACGCACCCCCTGAAACCATCGAGTCTAGCATTGGCACAGAAAGCACCGCAGCTGACCACAGAGACCAGGGATGCGCCTAGAATGCGGGAATGCCAGGCACGGGACGGCGCATCTGGAAACCTAGCCCCAATCTGAACTTTACCGACAAGATGTTCTTGGTGCTCTTCTTGGTGGCCACGGTAGCGGTCCTGGCGTCGCCGGGCCGGGTGAAGCTGCCCTGGTTGATCGTGGCGGTGAATGCCATCTGTTTTCTGCTGGTCGCCGGGCTGGAGCGGGCCGCCTGCCGGTCCCGGCTGTGGCGATTCCTCCACGACTGGTACCCACTCGGAATATTTATCGTCTGCTTCGAGGAAGCATCCCGGCTTTCCTTCGTGGTGCGCAACGCATGGCGGGACCACTACCTGCTGGCCCTGGAGTCGCGGCTGTTCGCCGTACCGCCGACGGTCTGGCTGGGCAGGCACGGATCGCCGCTGCTTACGGAAATTCTCGAAATCGGGTACTTCTCCTACTTCGTACTGCTGATGATCGTCGGAGGAGCGCTTTACCCTTGGCCGGACAAGCGCCCTTTCCGCCAGTTGATGGATGCCACCGTTCTGAGTTATTCCCTGTGCTACCTCGTGTTCGTGCTGTTCCCCACTGAAGGTCCGGCGCACACCCTGGCGGCACAGCATAATTTTCCGATCCCTGGCGGAGGGCCATTCCATTGGATTGTGGGACTGATCCAGGAGAATGCCGGCGTTCACGGGAATGCCTTTCCCAGCGCCCATGTCGCCGGCGCTGTGGTTGCGCTGTTTTACGCCTGGCGTTACACGCCCCGGCTCGGGCGCTGGCTGGCGCCGTTGGTCGCTCTACTGGGCGTGGGAGCGGTCTACGACCGGTACCACTATGCTTCGGATGTGGTCGCGGGAATTCTCTTTGGCCTAATCCCGGCGTGGCTGGTGCTGCGCGGCTGGGTCGGCACTCCTCCCGAAGTGGTTGCCCCGTCCTCGCTCGCCCTCAGGCAGTAAACTGAATCTTCATGAATTTCATCTACGGTCTTAACGCCGTCGCCGAAGCCCTAAAGGCGCGCGGGCGCGCTTGCCAGTGGGTGGGCGTGGCGAAGGAACGCCACGACCTGCGCTTGCAGCGCGTGATCGAGGAATGCCGCAAGATTGGGGTTCCCGTCCGTTTTGTGCAGCGTACGGAACTCGACCGCTTGGCCGGCAACGGAAGGCACCAGGGCGTGGTCGCGGTAACGGCCAGCAAGCAGTACAGTGATCTGGACGATGTGGTCGAGTCTCGGCGCGGCGAATATGCGCTGATTGTGGTGCTGGATGGCGTGGAGGATCCGCATAACCTGGGTGCGATCCTGCGGACGGCAGACGCCGCTGGCGCCGATGGGGTGGTCATCCCCGAAAGACGCGCTGCCGGAGTGACTGGCGCTGTGGCCAAGGCATCCGCCGGCGCCAGCGCACATCTGCCGGTTGCCAGGGTTACCAACATCGCGCGTACGGTTGAGGAATTGAAGCAGCGCGGTATCTGGGTCACGGGGCTGGATGAACGGGGAACACAAGCTTACGATGCGTTGGACTACAACATGGACTGCGCCCTCGTGCTCGGAGCGGAGGGCAAGGGAGTCCACGACCTGGTAAAGAAGAAGTGCGACTTCCTGGTATCGATCCCGATGCAGGGGAAAGTGCCGTCCTTGAACGTGTCCGTGGCGGCAGGCATCGTGCTGTACGAGATCCTGCGGCAGAGGCGGCGAAAGTCAACCGTGCGGGACGCGAAATGAAGTGGCCTCTGCTGGTCTGTTTCCTCTGTGCCGCTCGGGTGAGCGCATTTTCCCTCGATCGCGAGGCTTTCACGATCACCCGATACGATCTTGCAGCGCGGGTAGAGCCCGAACTGCAGCGCCTGGCGGTTCGCGGTCGCCTTGCACTGCGCAACGATTCCTCCTCTCCGCAAAAACATGCCGTACTGCAGATCTCCTCTAGCCTCTCCTGGCGATCGATTGAAAGCGGCGGCAACCGCCTGCAGTTCGTCAGCCAGCCCTACGAATCCGATGTGGACCACACGGGAGAACTTTCCGAAGCAGTTGTGACCCTGCCGAAAGAGGTGGCGCCGGGGGGGAGTGTCGACCTTGACGTCGGCTACGAAGGCGTGATTGTCATCGACGCTACGCGGCTGACCCGCATTGGGGTGCCCAAGGAAGTGGCGCTTCATTCCGACTGGGACCAGATCGGTGAATCCTTCACCGCGGTCCGCGGAGCCGGATACGTGGCGTGGTATCCGGTGGCAATGGAAGCCGGCAACCTCTCCGAAGGGAATAGCATGTTTGATGCGCTAGCTCGATGGAAACAGCGTGAGCGCGGCGCCGAAATTCATGTATGGTTTCACCAGCCCGGCGATTCGGAAGCGCGGCCGGCACTGCCCATCTGCAACGGAGGCAGGGCTGAGAACCATGAGGGGCCCGGTCGGGTAAGGGACGCCGCCGGTGATTGTTCGTTCTCACCCCTGGGCCTCGTGATCCCCACTTTTGTCGCCGGGGAGTACCAGTTTCTCGACCGGCCAGGTCTCAAGGTGTACTACCGGTCGGAACACGCAAAGCCAGCAGAAAACTTTGCTCTGGAGGCAGACAAAGCTACTCCCTTCGTCACCGAGTGGTTTGGAATTTCGCGTAGCAAGGCTGACGTTGTGGAACTTGCCGATCCCGGCGCTTCCCCCTTCGAGAGCGGGCGCTGGCTGTTGACGCCGTTGAGTGACACCGACCCTAAGTTGCTCCAGTTGGCACTGGTACACTCGCTCGTGCACGCTGCCTTCCCGTCGCAACGCCCCTGGATCTATGAAGGCCTGGCACACTTTGCGCAAGCCGTGTATCGGGAGAGAGAGGATGGGCGCCAGGCTGCGCTCGATTTGATGGGCCGCCACCGGGCCGCGCTTCGGGAGGTCGAAAAACAACAGGGTGATGGGTCGAACGAATCCACCGCCCACTCTGAGTCGCTGGTCGCAACCACCCGCGAAGAGTTCTATCGCAGCAAAGCAGCTTACGTATGGTGGATGCTGCGTGACATCGTAGGCGACGAGGGACTGAAGAAGGCGCTGGCCGAGTACCACCCCTCGGAAGACAAAGAGCCATCCTACATGCAGCGACTGGTCCAGGCTCAGACCAAGCGTGACCTGGAATGGTTCTTCGACGACTGGGTTTACCGCGATCGCGGGTTGCCCGATTTCCGCGTTGTCTCGGTCTTTCCCCGCAGGACCCTGGAATCGAGCTACGTGACCACCGTTCTAGTGGAAAATCTGGGCCGTTGCGCTGCGGAGGTACCGCTCACCGTGCGTTTTGACGGTGGGGATGCAACGCATCGGCTTCTAGTGCGCGCCAACGCCAAGGCTTCGATCCGCTTCGATACGCCCAACCTTCCCACCGAAGTTGTGGTCAACGACGGCAGCGTGCCGGAGAACGACCTCAGCAACAACGTGTTCCCGGTGAAGGCTTCACAGAAATGAAAGGGAGCGCCGACCGGACTGTCGAGCTCGATTGCCAGATGACAACAGTCAATTACTGCCTTCCAGTCGATGGCGTCCACAACAATCGACAATCGGCGATCGAAAATTGACAATGGGTACGGGAGGTTCGCCTTGGCCTACATCCAGTTTCTCGGTGCGGCAGGAACGGTCACCGGCTCCAAACATCTGATCAACACCACGAAAAATGGAGATGCCAATAACGGCACTCAGGTGCTGATCGATTGCGGGCTCTTCCAGGGGCCCAAGGAGTGGCGTGACCGGAACTGGCAGGACATGCCGGTGCCGGCCAAGGAAATTAACGCCGTTATCCTCACCCATGCGCACCTCGATCATTGCGGCTGGATCCCCCGGCTGGTGAAAGAGGGTTTCCGCGGGCCGATCTACGCAAGCCCACCGACCATCGACCTGTGCGGCATCATCCTGCCCGATTCCGGACATCTGCAGGAAGAAGACGCCCAGTTCTACAACAAGATCAAGAAGTCGAAGCACGTTCCGGCCCTGCCGCTTTACACAGCGGAGGAGGCGGAAGCCTGTCTCCAGAACTTTCGCCCGGTCGAGGTGGGAGCCTCCACTACACTGAGCCCGGAATTGTCCTTCCGCTTTGTGCGGGCAGCGCACATCCTTGGTTCATGCATGGCAGAGGTTCAGCTGCAAACGAATGGTCAGATACGGCGGCTCCTGTTTACGGGAGATATCGGACGCGTGCGCGATCACCTGATTGCTCCGGGCAAGGTCGTACACTCCGGACCCATGGAGGGGGAGGTCGCCGACCTGCTGGTGATGGAGTCGACCTACGGCAATCGTGAACACCCGACGACCGATCCCCGCCCAGAACTGGCCGACGCCGTGCGGCAGACCGTCGAGCGCGGTGGTTCCGTAATCGTGCCCGCCTTCGCCGTGGAACGCACGCAGAAATTCGTTTTCATGCTCAAGGAACTGATGGAAGCGGGACAAATTCCGCGGGTTCCGGTCTTCTGCGATAGCCCCATGGCCATCAAGGCGGTGGAGATCTTCCTGAAGTATGCGAGTGAATACACCGCGGAGGCGCAGGCTCTCGTCGACCAATTCGGCTCTCCCGTGCACTGGCCCGGCTTTACCTTCGCCTCAACGCCCGAGGAGTCGAAGAAGATTAACGACGCGCGTTACCCGGTCATCATCATCTCCTCGAGCGGAATGGCCACCGGCGGCCGCATCCTGCATCACCTGGCACTGCGATTGCCCGATCCAAGAAATACGGTGATGTTCATCGGTTTCCAGGCGCCGGGCACGCGCGGCGAGGCCATCAAAAGCGGCGCTAGGGAAGTGAAGATCTTTGGGGATGTGGTGCCCATCCGGGCGCAGGTGGTTGCCTTTGAGCAGTTCAGTGACCACGCCGACCCGCCGGAGTTGCTTGAGTGGCTGCACACGTTCCCCCAAACGCCCGCCCTGACCTACTTGGTACACGGCGAGCCCTCTGCCTCGTCGCAACTGCGCGACCTCCTGACGAAAGAGTTGCGCTGGAACGTCCAAGTGGCGCAATGGATGGAGAAGGTCGAGGTGAAATGAACATGACCGAGGCGGAAGCGAAGCAACACATCGACGCCGCGGAGAAGAGCCCCAAACAGATTGCAACCGCGGTCTCCGGCTTGCCGGACAGAGTTCTGCGCTACAAGCCGGCGCCCGCCAAGTGGTGCATTGTGGAGATCCTCGCCCACCTGGTCGATGTGGAGGTGATCTACGCGTTCCGCCTGCGCCAGATGCTGGCGGACAAGAAGCCGGTCATCGCTCCCGTGGACCAGGACGACTGGGCGCGGCACCTCGGCTACATGGAAGAAACTCCCGCCGAACTGGTCGCGCTTTACGGGCTGAACCGCCACCACAATGTGCGGTTGCTGCGAAGGCTGAAGCCGGCAGACTTGGAGAAGGCCGCCTTTCACCCGGAACTCCAGCGCAATTTCACGGTCGCAGAACTGCTCGGGACCATCGGAACACACGGCGCGAACCACCTGGAGCAGATCGAACGACTGAAGAAGGAAGCCGGGAGACGCTAAGACCTACCCGATCGCAATGCAATCAATCTGCAAGGCTATGGGTGAAGAGCGCCAGACGCTCCAACGTCGCCGCCGCCGCCCCCGAGTCGATCGATTCTGCCGCCAAAGGCAGCGCACCGTCGAGGCGGTCCGCCATTCTGGCAGCAACCAGGGCCGCCGCCGCGTTTAGCAACGTGACGTCCCGCCGGGCAGATCTCTCCCCCGCCAGCACTCTGCGGATGATGCTGGCATTAACGGCAGCATCCCCGCCGCCGATAGCATCGAGCGGCGCCCGCGCCAGCCCAAATTGCTCGGGCGTGACCTCGTAAGTATGCACCAGGCCATGGCGGACTTCGGCGACCCGCGTGGGGCCGGTAATTGTGATCTCATCCAATCCATCGGCACCATGCACGACCAGCGCGCGACGTAACCCCAGCATGCTCAGGGCTTCGGCAAGTTTCTCCACCAGCTCGTCGGAATAGACTCCGACTACCTGCGCCGAGGCTCGCGCAGGATTGGTCAGCGGCCCGAGCAGGTTGAAGATGGTACGCAGCCGCAACTCGCGTCGGGCCGGTTGGACGAACTTCATGGCCGAGTGCATGGCAGGGGCGAACAGAAAGGCGATCCCGACCTCCTCCAGGCATGCAGCGGCCTGCCCGGAACTGAGATTGATGTTCACGCCCAGAGCCTCCATCACGTCGGCGGAGCCACACTTGGAGCTCACGCTGCGGTTCCCGTGCTTGGCTACGCGCACACCTGCGCCTGCCGCAACCAGCGCCGTGGCGGTCGAAATGTTGAAGCTGCCGCTGGCGTCTCCACCCGTGCCGCAGGTGTCGACCAGGGCATCGCGCTCGGTGCCACTGACGTCAATGGTGGCGTTGCGCGCGAGGTCCAGCGGAACCGCCGCCGCGCGAATTGCCTCGGCAAACCCGACGATCTCCTCCACCGTCTCGCCCTTCATGTGCAGGGCCACCAGCAGACCGGCGATCTGGGCGTCGCTACACTTTCCGGTGAGTACCTCCGCCATAACACTGTGCGCCTCTTCGCGGGAGAGCGACTGGTGGTGAACCGCGATGCGATGCAGGGCGTCGGTGATCATCCGCGTACAGGGTAGCACTGTTGGCCGGAGCTTCGATCCCATCCCCAGGGAACGCTTGCCGTTTGCCGTTCCCTCCGCCCTTCTATAGAATCGACAGTTTGCCGCCCGCAACTGGAAGTCGCCAGCAGGATCCTGCAGAAATGGCATCAGGCAATGACCACGATTGGGAATCGTCATGAAAATTCATGAATACCAGGCCAAAGCGGTTCTGAAAAAGTACGGAGTGGCCGTGCCCCGCGGCGAAATGGCGGAGACACGCGAGGAGGCCGAAGCCGCAGCCCGGAACCTGTTCGCCGCGGGCGCCACCGGGGTGGTGGTGAAGGCTCAAATTCACGCCGGCGGCCGGGGCAAGGGCGGTGGCGTCAAGATCGCGGCCTCCGTGGATGAAGCGGGCGAACTGGCCGCGAAAATGCTCGGCATGAGGCTGGTTACCCATCAGACCGGGCCGGAAGGGCGTATCGTGCGCCGCCTGCTGATCGAGGAGACTCTGCCCATCGAAAAAGAACTCTATCTCGGCATCCTGGTGGACCGGGCTGAGGGCAAGCCGGTGTCCATGGCATGCGCAGCTGGCGGCATGGACATCGAACAGGTCGCGGCGGAAACCCCGGAGAAGATCCTCACCCAGCACATTGATCCCGGCATGGGATTGGAGGCTTTTCAAGCCCGCAAGATTGCCTTCCAACTCGGGCTCAAGCCCGCCCAGATCAACCCCGCGGTCCAGTTCCTGACCCAGCTCTACCGGGCGTTCCTCGACACCGACGCCTCACTGCTCGAGATCAATCCCTTCATCAGCTGTAGCGATGGCCGGCTATTCGCGCTCGACGCCAAGATCAGCTTGGATGACAACGCTCTGTTTCGGCACCCGGACCTGCGCGAACTGCGCGACATCACGGAAGAAGACCCCCTCGAAGTGGAGGCATCCAAGTACAGCCTTAACTATATCAAGCTGGAGGGCAACGTCGGCTGCATGGTGAATGGCGCCGGCCTGGCCATGGCCACCATGGACATCATCAAGTACGCAGGCGGCATGCCGGCAAACTTCCTGGACGTCGGCGGTGGCGCCAGTGCCGAGCAGGTCACCCACGCCTTTGAGATCCTGCTCAGCGATAAGAATGTGAAGGCAGTGCTGATTAACATTTTCGGCGGCATCCTGCGCGTGGACACTCTGGCCACGGGCGTGGTGGAAGCGGCTAAGAAAACCAACATTCGCCTACCCATCGTTCTGCGGCTGGAAGGTACCAACGTGGAGCAGGGACGCGAAATCCTCCGGCAGTCGGGCTTGAACTTTACCGTTGCAGAAACCATGAAAGACGCCGCCGAGAAAGTGGTCGCCGCCGCGAAGTAGCAGCATGCAGCTGGTAGTTTGGTAGCTAGGACAGTGCGGGACAGGCAGTGGGGAACGCTTTTCGAGCCCTTCTGGTGAAGTTCCTAGGAGTTGCGAGATGCCGATTGCGGCACGGCCATTAGCCACCAGCGACCCACGGCCAGCTACTGGAAAGAACATCTATGGCAATCCTGGTTGATAAGAAAACGCGATTGATCGTGCAGGGCTTGACCGGGCGCGAAGGAACCTTCCATGCTAAGGCGAGCGCCGCTTACGGAACAAACGTGGTCGGCGGCGTCACGCCCGGCAAAGGCGGCACGACCCACGAAGGCTGGCCCATCTTCAACACGGTGCAGGAAGCCGTAGACAAGACCGGCGCCGACGCTTCCTTGATCTTTGTCCCGCCGCCGTTCGCCGCGGATGCCATCATGGAGGCGGCCGACGCCGAAGTGGACCTGATCGTCTGCATCACCGAAGGCATTCCCACGCTCGACATGGTGCGCGCCTGGGAGTTCCTACAGACCCGCCGCTCGCGCCTCATCGGACCGAATTGCCCGGGCATTATTTCGCCGGGCAAGTGCAAGATCGGCATCATGCCGGCGCACATCCACAGGGAAGGACCGATCGGGATTGTCTCGCGCTCCGGGACCCTTACCTACGAAGCTGTCTACCAGTTGACGGCCCGGGGGATCGGCCAGTCCACCGCCATCGGCATCGGCGGCGACCCGATCATCGGCACCAACTTCACCGACGCGCTGGATTTGTTCAACCACGATCCCCAGACTGAAGCCGTCATCATGATCGGCGAGATTGGCGGCGATGCCGAAGAGACGGCGGCCGACTACGTAAGGCGACACATGAAAAAGCCCGTGGTCGGCTTCATCGCGGGACAGACTGCTCCCCCCGGCCGCCGCATGGGCCATGCGGGGGCGATCATTTCCGGCGGCACCGGTACCGCGGCCGCGAAGATCAAGGCGATGGAGGCAGCCGGCATCCGGGTAGCAAAATCGCCGGCAGTGATCGCCGAGACGTTACTGTCAGTGATTGGAGCGAGCGTCGCGAGGGCGTAGAGCCGCGTGACCTGAGCCGTGGTTCCCGGACCGGTTCGAAGAAACCACTCAGTAGCTAACCAGCAACGAGCAAGGACCACCGACCCATAATGAAGACCCTGCAACGGACTCTCACCATCGTCAAGCCCGACGCCGTGAAGAAGAATGCGATCGGCGACATTATCGAGCAGTTTGAGAAAAACGGATTCCGCATCCTTTCCATGAAGATGCTGGAGATCTCCAAGCACCAGGCCGAGCAATTCTACGCTGTCCACGCCCACCGGCCCTTCTACAATTCGCTGACCAATTTCATGTCCAGTGGGCCGATCGTCGTGCTGGCGCTGGAGAAGGAAAACGCCATTGCCGATCTACGCAAGCTGATGGGCGCCACCAACCCGGCCGATGCTGAGGACGGCACCATCCGCAAGAAGTGGGCGTCAAGCATCGAGCAGAACGCCATTCACGGCTCTGACGCCGACGAGACGGCCCGTTTTGAGCTGAGCTTTTTCTTCGCCGGCTACGAACTGGCAAAATGAGAGCCGTGACGGGTTGCTAGTGCCAGTGGGGGGCGAGTCTGGGGTGGTAGAAGAAGCGAGAACCGGGGAACCGGCAGCTGAGAATCTTTGTGCCTTTAGTCCAAATCACAATGCTCGAAGGTCGCACCGTCGACCAGAAGCGCAAGCTGGCGCAGCGCATCACCGACGCCCTAGTGGAAGAAGCTGGCGCCCGCCGGGAGGCCATCGTGGTCGCTTTCCACGAAGTGTCGAGGGAGAGCTATGCCTCGGGCGGCGTGCTGGTGGTTGATAAGGGAAAGTGAGGGCCAGGGTATTGAGCCCGCGCTCGCTGGTCCCTCCGACCGGTCGCTCCTCCCCGCAGTCCTCGGGAAGCAGCCTGCATTCGGCTTATCCGAGCGGATCGTACAGGTGCCCCTCGACGCGGTCTGCCACCCGAGGCAATTGCTTCTTTGCAAACTGCAGGAAGTGGGGCGCGGCGCGGTGCGCTTCCAGGCTGGCGTCGTCCTTGTAGCGCTCATAGATGAAGAAGCGGCGCGGGTCCGTCTTGTGGCGGTGCACCTGATATTGGATGCAACCGGGTTCCTTGCGCGATTCTTCCGTCAGCTTGGTGAAGAGCGCGGCCACTTCGTTCTCGTGTCCCACTCTCGCCATCCAGGTTACCGCCAGGACGACCATCGCAGTTCGCTCCCGTTTTAGGCTTTGACTTTGACCTGATTCCTGCCCGCCGCCTTCAATTCCCCGAGAAACTCATCGACAAAGATCGTGTGATCGCGGTCCGGCCCGGTGGAGACCAGGCCGATACGGGCGCCTGTTTCCTTCTCCAGGAAGTTCAGGTATTCCCGCGCCGCCATGGGAAGCTTCTCCATCGAGGTGATGCCTTCGGTGGAGGTTTGCCACCCTGGCAGGGTTTTGTAAACGCACTCGATCCTGTCGTATCCGCTGGCCTGCGCCGGGACCTCGTCGGTGGTTTTTCCGTCGATCTTGTAGGCCACGCATACCGGAATCTGGTTCAGGGCGTCGAGTACATCCAGCTTGGTAATCACCAGCCACGACATTCCGTTAATCATGCCAGCGTAGCGCAGCAGAGGCAAATCCATCCAGCCACAGCGTCGCGGACGCCCCGTGACGGCACCATACTCGTTGCCGCGCGAACGCAGCAATTCCCCTTTATCGTCAAGTGCCTCGGTGGGAAATGGACCACCGCCCACCCGAGTGCAGTACGCCTTGGACACGCCGATCACCAGGTTGATCGAAGTCGGCGCGATGCCCGCCCCGATCACCGCTCCGCCCGACGTGGCGCTGGATGAGGTAACAAAAGGGTAAGTGCCGTGGTCGATATCAAGCATCGTGCCCTGCGCCCCTTCGAAGACAATCGACTTCCCCGCCTCGAGTGCCCGGTTCAGGTATAGGGCGGTATCCCGTACAAAGGGCGCTACCTTCTCTGCCGCGGCGGCGTACTCCTCGAACATTTTGTCCGCATCGAGGGGCTCGGAGTTGAACAGGGCGTGGGCGATCATGTTCTTCTCGCGCACGGCATTTTCGATGTGGGTGTGGAGCAGTTTCAGGTCGAGCAGGTCCGCCACGCGCAGGCCCCGGCGTCCCATTTTGTCCTCATATGCCGGCCCGATCCCGCGCGACGTGGTGCCGATCTTCACCCGGCCGGGAGCATTCTCAGACGCCAGCTCGATCATCCGGTGGTAGGGCAGAATGACCTGCGCCCGGTTGCTGACGAAAACGTTCCCGTCCACCTGCACACCCGCCTCGCGCAACATGCCGACTTCCTTCAGAAAAGCGATCGGGTCGAGCACCACGCCGTTGCCAATCACGCTGCAGCAGCCCCGCCGTAACACGCCGCAGGGTACCAACTGCAGAACAAACCTCTTCCCCTGGATGATGACGGTATGGCCGGCATTGTGCCCGCCGGCATAGCGCGCCACCACCGGGAACCCTTGGGAGAGGACATCGACAACCTTACCCTTGCCCTCATCGCCCCACTGCGCACCCACGATAACTGCAGTCTTGCCCTTCTTCACAACCAGCTCCCAATCCGCAATCTCTGGAACCCCGGGGTCGCACACACTCCTTGCCCGCGGCTTGTCGCAGTTTTGGAATTACTGGGATTTGAGCGGAACGGATGTGTACGAGTAAGGATACCCTGCCGGGGAACAGATAGCAATTGGGAGTCTTTTCCAATGCATGATGAGCCTGAAGCAGGGGCTTGTTTCCAATACAAGATGAGCCCGGAGGTGTAAGGCATGCTGACGATGAATGATCAGCGTGCACGAAACGGAAAAGTTAAGCCTG
>Ga0187766_10000414_pt1 | contig 23539 bp, 29 predicted proteins | sample 0216_QUI02_MP05__4_FD_132971 | JGI IMG/M metagenome (GOLD analysis project Ga0187766, IMG submission 132971) | Tropical peat soil microbial communities from peatlands in Department of Meta, Colombia - 0216_QUI02_MP05_20_MG | ecosystem: Environmental > Terrestrial > Soil > Wetlands > Peat ... | reverse complement strand
TCTAACACTTCCAGTGGGAGCGTGACTTTCGGGAAGTCCAGATTTCCAGCGGGATAACACGCGGATCGCACAGCGTTGCTGGCCGATGCGAAAAATGCTTTCCACGTGCACAAACTCTGCTGCCCCCAGGCAGGATTCGAACCTGCGGTCATGGTGGCTCGCGTTTGCCGGGTCCAAGCACCATAGCGGGCGTGTGTCACTGGCGCACTTGACCGTTTGTCAATCAAGTGGTCGAGGGTTCCAGCAAACGCAATCCGTACCCAAATGAGCCTCGAATCCGCCCATGTTCGGCAAAGTTCGCTGACTGCACGCGGGGCGCCCAGCCTAACCACCGGGGCCCCGACCCTGTCAACACGGCCGACGGGCTCGCCCGTCTCCGCTCCCGCCGCCCTGGCGGTCGGCTCCCGCTGCGCCGTGCGGCTCCGGCGGCATTTATCGGCCCAATGGCAGCTCGCCCCAGGGCGCTTCGCGCCGGGCTCGCCGGGCCGAAAATCCGCCTCCGGCTGATCCGCCGACCTCACAGGGGTTGACAGGCCCACCCCAGCGGTTGACCGCGCCCCAGCGCCAACCGACGCACCACTCACCTTCACGAAACGGAGAACAACCATGAACCACGAATTCGAGCTCGCCTTCAACCTTCTCGACGAAGCCGCCTGGCGAATCCAACAGCAGCAGTACGGAATCACCCCGATCCTGTTCCACAACCACGGCGACATCCTGCTAACCACCGTGCACAACTACACCCGCGACACCGGCCACCACCTCGTGCTGCTCGCCAACGACGACCACGGGCAAATGGCCGCCGTCGAAGCCACCGCAGCCGACCTCGACGACGATCCGGTCACCCGCATCATCAAAGTCCGCGCCGGCGACCTCACTTTCCACGGCGTGCCCGGCACCTGGTCCCACCGTGCCGCCGCCGACGGCCACACCTACACGCTGACCGCCGGAGTCGGCGACGAACCGATGTGGACCGCCGCCATCGACCGCGCCGCTCCCGTCACCTACGACCACCTCGACGCCGCAGTCGCCGCCGCTCTGAAGCACTACGCGGCCTTCGCCGCGTAACCAGCACCTCAACCCCAGAACTGACCAGCACGAAGAGCAACCATGCGCCCTAACCAACTAGCCACCGGCCAGCTTGACCTATTCGCAGAAGCCCAGGCCGCCGAACAGCAACGGCGCGCCACCGAGGCGCCGACCCTGTTCGACACCGGCCAGCAAGGCTACTTCGCCCGCCTCGCCGCACTCGAACAGTGGAAGCAGGACTACGGCAATTTCGCGTGCTGCCAACGCTCCCACGCCTGGCACCCCGAGCTCACCGCGAAGGGTGAGCAACACCCACGGTCACGTTACCCGCGGCGATCACACCGTCGTCGTGGCCGCCGATGTAGAAGGCGTTCTCCCACATCGTCGGCAAGTCCTTGTCGTGGCGGCCCACGACCCCGTCGGCTGTGACTACCAGGTAGGCGTTGCGCACATGTCCGTCGGCGTCTCGGGCCAATAACGAGCCGCCGATCAGGGCGCCATGACGCTGGGCCAAGCTCAGCAGCAGTTCAGTAGCCTTGCCCTCCGGCGGCAGGGCGGCATCGGCGAGTTCCGGCAGGAAGCCGATGCCGGTGGTGAAGAACTCCGGCATCGCGATGACGGTGGCGCCGGCGGCCGCAGCCTGACCGACGAGGCGTTCGGTGGCGGCCAGGTTGGCATCGACGTCGGCAGGGACGGCTTCCAGCTGGATGGCGGCAGCGCGCATGGGCGGCAACCATCCTCCGACAAGGGTGGCCGTGCAAGCCCGCGCGCCGACCGTCAGACGGTGGCGGCCTCGTTCAGCTCATTCAGCCTGTTCGTCGCCTCGAGGTACTCCTGCACCCAGCGCTCGATGACGGTCGTGGTCTTCTCGACCTTGGTCAGCTGCCCCACGACCTGACCGATCGGGTTGAACGCGACGTCGACGGTCTGGTCGGGGTATTTGCGGGTGGCCGCGACGGCCATGCCGGAGACCATGTATTGCAACGGCATGCTGAGCGGCTCGGGGTTGTCGGGCTGCTCCCAGGCGTCGGTCCAGTCGTTGCGCAGCATCCGGCACGGCTTGCCGGTGAACGATCGGCTGCGGACGGTGTCACGACTGGTCGCCTTTGCGTACGTCGCCTGCTGGACCGGGGTGTTCTCGGCTTCCTCGACCATCAGCCACTGCGAGCCGGTCCACGCGCCCTGCGCTCCCACAGCCAGGGCCGCGGCGATCTGATAGCCGCTGCCGATGCCGCCGGCCGCCAGCACCGGTCGCGGCGCGACCTCTTTGACGACTTGCGGCCACAGCACAATCGAGCCGACCTCGCCGCAGTGTCCGCCGCCTTCGCCGCCCTGAGCGATGATGATGTCGACGTCGGCGTCCGCGTGCTTGCGGGCCTGCGACGGCGAGCCGCACAGCGCGGCCACCAAGCGGGCGGAGTCGTGGATGTGCTTGATCATGTCCGACGGTGGGGTACCGAGCGCGTTGGCGATGAGCGCCACCTTGGGGTGCCGCAGCGCCACCTCGACTTGCGGGGTGGCGGTCGCCTCGGTCCAGCCCAGCAGCTGCAAGGCGTTCGCGTCACTGTCTTCGACCGGCACGCCGTGGTCGGCAAGTATCCTGCGGGCGAAATCCAGATGCTCCTGCGGCACCATTGACCGCAGTGTCTTCGCGAGTTCGTCGGCCGAGAGGTCCGAGCCCATGCCCTCGTACTTGTTCGGGATGACGATATCGACCCCGTATCGATGGTCGCCGATGTGCTTGTCGATCCAGTCGAGTTCGATCTCGAGCTGCTCAGGGGTGAAGCCGACCGCTCCCAGCACCCCGAAACCGCCAGCCTTGCTCACCGCGACGACGACGTCGCGGCAGTGGGTGAAGGCAAAGATCGGAAACTCGATGCCGAGGTCGTCGCAGATTGCCGTGTGCATGCCTGCTCCTTACCGGGGCGGTAGGCGAATTGAAACGTGTTCTAGTTTAGTACGGGCCCGACCTACGTGGCCAGCTGGCCTGTCTGACCCGCTGCCGGCAACCGACGTACCGCCGCCGGGTGTTGTGTCGCGTAGATCTCGGCCAGGAATTGTTCGACGGCGATCGCCGCGTGCGCCGCACGCACCGAGCCCAGAATGTCGAAAGCGTGCTGGGTAAAAGGCAGCTCGGCGTACACAACGGGCTGCTTGCTGACTTCCCGTAGCCGCGCGACGAAGCCACGCGCCTGCTCAACGGGAACCAGCGAGTCGTTGCGGCCGTGCAGCACGAAGAACGGGGGAGCGTCGGCGGAAATGTGGGTGACCGGCGACGCGGTGATATATGAGTCCGGGTTCGTCGAGTACCGCTGTTTGACAACCGATCGCTCCAGCAGCGGCAACATCGTCGGATGCATCGCGTCCTCGACGCGGGTGAAGTCGTACACAGCGTAGAACGGCACGGCGGCCTGCACCCGGGTGTCAGCGTCTTCGAATCCCGGTTGGAACTGCGGCTCATTCGGTGTCAGCGCCGCCAGCGAGGACAGATGCCCGCCCGCGGAACCACCGGTAATGGCGATGAAGTCGGGGTCACCGCCGTACTCGGTGATGTGTGCCTTGACCCAGGCGAGGGCGCGCTTGACGTCGACGATGTGATCGGGCCAGGTGTTGCGCGGGCTATGCCGGTAGTTGATCGCCACGCAGATCCAGCCCAGCTCCGCCAGGTGGCTCATCAACGGATGGGCCTGTCCGCGTTTATTTCCCGTCGTCCAGGCACCGCCGGGTATCTGGAACAGCACCGGCGCCTTTCCGGTCGGATCGAGATCCGGACGCCGCCACATGTCCAGCTGGTTAGCGCTGCCGTATTCGCCGTAACTGATGTCGGCGTCGTGAGCGTAGTCGCGGTAGATCCGCATCATCCGCAGCACTCCCGGCGTCTTGGCAGTGCCACCGCCGGCCGGCTGGCGCCACAGACCTGCTGAGTTGGTGCGGCGCTCGGTCCCCAAACCGCTGTCCAACGCGGCAGTCAGCGCGACATTGGCCTGGTGGCCCGCGCGACTGAAGTTCAGCAAGCCCAGCGCCGAGAGGCCAGCCACCAGCCACGCGACCGTCCGCACTGGCCGGGTCAGGCGGCGGGCTGTCAATGCCAGCCCGCCGAGCTGACTCGCCAGTGTCTGTAGGGGCAACTCCGTGACAACCAGACCGAACGCCCACGACCACAGCGACGGGTATCCGTTGCGCGCCAGCGGTCGGTATCCGTTGATTGTGGAAGCGGCGGTCACTGCCGCTACCGCCAACGCCCCCACTTGCCGGGTGATGTGGATGATTCGAGCTTTCCGCATTCGACCACCTTACGAGGCAATCACGCTGGTCGATTCGGCCGGTTATGAAGCCGCCGCTGAACAAGACACCACGCTGTTCATCTCGCTGGCAGCGCGGCCGAGAAACATCGGTACCCACTTCAATGTCGGTCGACCGATTCGTCTCGCGCCTATGCCGCTGCACCCGAGGGCTGGAGCCGTCACAGCGCACCAACCGTTATCGGGCAGCCGTCAGCGACACACCGCAAACCTCTCCGCTGATCCTTGTTGAACGGCTATGTGATGACAGGCGTGTAGACCGGAATCATGCGTATCTGGCGAGATCACCAAGTCTCTTCTGTTACGCCAAATCGATCTCTGCCACCCACAGGACGAGGAACGCGAGCATGCAGCCGACACACAGCAGATGATCGCGGCAGATGGACCGTGCCAGGCGTGTCTGTTCGGCCGGACTGTCCAAGCGGTTGCCGAGCCGAACCGCGTTAGGGACCGTCCGTATCAACGCCAGGATCGGGACACCCGCCAGCGCGGCCGACACGACCAGCAGCCAGCCCGGGTCGTGCCCCTGAACTGCGCGAAACACCAACGCGCCCAACAAGACGATCATGACCAGAGCGATCAGCCGACTCATCGGCCGCGATGTGGTCGTCGCACGGTGGTAATAGCCGGCGATGGAAGTAAGCACGGCTTCAGGCAGGTCGCCATTTCGGTGCGAAAGAACTTGAGTATCGAAAATGAGATCCATCCACAGCACAGCCAGCAGGAACCCGCTGCAGACGATCAATAACGAGGCCACGACGCTCATCCACCTCCACGACGACGTGTCCCAATTGTTTCGCAGCGCTTGCACGCCTCAACCGCAGCGAGTGCCGAGCCGCAGCTACGCTGCCTTCAGCTTGTCGTCCACCGAAGCCCAGAGGTCCGCGAGACCCAACCTAGGGAGACAGCCATGGCCATCCGCGTCGCTCATATTGGCACTGGCAATGTCGGTCGGCTGGCGCTGGCCCAACTCATCACCGACCCTCGATTCGAACTGGCCGGAGTTTGCGTGTCGTCGGAAGCGAAGGTGGGCAGGGACGCGGGTGAGCTTGCGGGACTGGATGTGTCCACGGGAATCACCGCCACCAACGGCCTGGAGGCCGTGCTGGCCACTGAACCCGAATGCGCTGTCTACTGCGCAATGGGGGACAACCGGACGCCCGAAGCGATGGAGGATTGTAAACGCATCCTGGCGGCCGGCATCAACGTCGTCGGCTCCGCACCGGTGGTGCTGCAGTTTCCGTGGCAACTCCTGCCCGACAAGTACATCTCACGGCTGGAAGAAACTGCGCGGCTTGGCAACTCGAGCCTGTTCATCACCGGAGTCGATCCCGGGTTCGCCAACGACCTGATCCCGTTCGCACTCGCCGGCACCTGCCAACGTATCGAGCAGGTGCGCTGCATGGAGATCGCGGATTATGCCACTTACGACGGCGCCATCGTCATGTTCGACGTCATGGGTTTCGGCAAGCCGTTCGACGAGATCCCGATCCTGCTGCAACCCGGAGTGCTGAGCATCGCTTGGGGCACCTCCATCCGGCAGCTGGCCGCGGGACTGGGCGTCGAGATCGACGACATCACCGAAAGCTACGAACGGGAACCGGCGCCTGAAGCCTTCGACATCGCGGCCGGACACGTTCCCAAGGGCAGCGTGGCCGCTATGAGAGTCAAGATTCGCGGCATGGTCAGGGAAAAGCCCGCCATCGTGATCGAACACGTGACGCGCTTGCGCGAGGACCTGCGCCCCGACTGGCCGCAGCCCGCACAGCCCGGCGGCTCGTATCGCGTCGAAATCACCGGCGAACCGTCCTACGCCGTGGACCTCTGCCCGACCAGCCGCAAGGGCGACCACAACCACGCCGCGATCGTGGCGGCGGCGGGACGAATTGTGAACGCGATCCCCGCGGTGGTGGCAGCAGCGCCCGGCATCAGGACAACACTCGACCTGCCGCTGATGACTGGAAAGGGGCTCTACGCCGAAAGTCAGCGGTGACCTGGGCGACACCGGGCCATCGGCATTGGAACAGGTTCTAATTTCGCCACCGCCTAAGGTAGCCTGACCCGTCATGGGACGCGTGGATGGAAAAATTGCACTGATCAGCGGCGGCGCCCGGGGGATGGGGGCTTCTCATGCACGCCTGCTCGTGGCCGAGGGCGCCAAGGTGGTGATCGGCGACATCCTCGACGACGAGGGCAAGCCGCTGGCCGATGAACTCGGTGCCGCAGCCCGCTACGTCCACCTCGACGTCACGCAACCGGACCAATGGAAGACGGCGGTTGCCACAGCGGTGGACGAATTCGGGAAGCTGAACGTCTTGGTCAACAACGCCGGCATTGTGAACCTCGGCCCGCTCAAGACGTTCGACCTGACCAAGTGGCAGCAGATCCTCGACGTCAACCTGACCGGCACGCTGCTGGGCATGCAGGCCGTCATCGACCCGATGATCGCCGCGAACGGAGGTTCGATCATCAACGTCTCCTCGATCGAGGGCCTGCGGGGCGCCGCTTGGGTACACGGGTATGTCGCGTCCAAGTGGGCGGTTCGCGGTCTGTCGAAGTCGGCGGCGCTGGAGCTGGCGCCGCACAACATCCGGGTCAACTCGATTCATCCGGGCTTCATCCGCACCCCGATGACCAAGCATATTCCTGACGATATGGTGACCGTCCCCCTCGGCCGCCCCGGCGATCCGACGGAGGTGTCGACATTCGTGCTGTTTTTGGCCAGCGACGAATCGTCCTATGCGACCGGTGCCGAGTTCGTCATGGACGGTGGCCTGGTCGCCGATGTTCCCCATAAGGCGATGTAGGCCTCGGTCGTCGGCTTTGAGATCATCCGCTTCGGCGTTGAAATCGTTGCCGCAGCCAGCGGGTGCGTCGCTGAACAATTTCTTTCATTCCGAGCTTCAGATGCGCTACATCAACCGCTGTCTTGCCGAACTCGCCGAGGCGAACCTGCACTCGCTAGAACCGACTCCTGAGGCGGCCGCGGCGTGGCACCAGCGCACCCAGAAAGAAATCAAGCAGATGGTGTGGTCACATCCGGCCGTCGAACGCTCCTACTTAAAGAACGCCGGCAGCGAGATCCACACCGTCAGCCCGTGGCGGCTCAACGAGTACTGGGCCGCCGTGCGTGAACCCGACTGGTCTCAATTCGTCATGCGGCGGAAAAGCTGACATGCGAGCCGTAGTCATCGACGGTCCCGGCAGTATCCGAGTCGACACCCGGCCCGATCCGGTGCTGCCCGGTCCCGACGGTGTGATCATCGCGGTGACCGCCGCTGGCATCTGCGGATCCGACCTGCATTTCTACGACGGCGACTATCCGTTGACCGAGCCGGTAGCCCTCGGCCACGAAGCCATCGGCACCGTCGTCGAGACCGGGCCAGACGTGCATGCCGTCGACGTCGGCGACCTTGTCATGGTGTCGTCGGTGGCCGGCTGCGGCGCCTGCCCGGGCTGCGCCACCCGCGACCCGGTCATGTGCTATTCGGGTCCGCAGATCTTCGGGTCCGGTGTGCTCGGCGGCGCGCAGGCCGATCTACTCGCCGTGCCCGCCGCAGACTTCCAGGTGCTCAAGATCCCCGAAAAGATCACCACCGAACAGGCGCTGCTTCTCACCGACAACCTGGCCACCGGCTGGGCGGCCACGCGGCGGGCGGATATCCGGTTGGCTGGAACTGTGGCGGTAATCGGATTGGGCGCGGTCAGACTGTGTGCCATGCGCAGCGCGTTTGTTCGTGGCGCCGCAACGGTTTTCGGTGTCGACCCGGTGGACGGCCGGCGGAACCGTGCCGCGCACGATGGTGCCACGCCCCTCACGGTGCCCGGAGCGGACGCCATTATGAGCGCGACCGGCGGCCGCGGCGCCGACTCGGTGATCGAACGCGGTCGGGACGGACGCGTCCATGACCGACGCGCTCAACGCGGTACGGCCCGACGGCACCGTCTCGGTTGTCGGCGTACACAATCTGGAGCCGTTTCCCCGTCCCGCCCTGACGTGCCTGCTGCGCAGCATCACGCTGCGAATGACCACCGCGCCGGTGCAACGCACCTGGCCCGAACTGATCCCGCTGCTGCAGTCGGGTCGGCTCAACGTCGACGGCGTCTTCACCAAGGCGCTGCCGCTTGACGAGGCGGCAAAAGGCTACGCAGCAGCGGACTCCCGGTCAGCCGACGACGTGAAGGTGCTACTAACGCCGTAGACATCCGTCGTTATCGTCGTTATCGTCGTCGGCGTTGGTCGGCGAGACCGGCCAGATAGCGCAGCGACTTGGCTGGCCCGCTACGGCTTGAGGCGGCGACCCTGAGCACCGGCCACCCATGCTCAGCAGCCGCCGCGGCAAGCCGCGAACGGGGGTTCACCGGTCGGGGGTAGCCGACGAGTGACATCAAGGCCATGTCTTCGTCACCGTCGGCGTAGAAGTAACTACGTTGCAGTGCAACGTCGTTGCGGGCGCAGAATTGCTGTACCGCGGCGGCCTTCTTCGGCCCCCACACAATGGGCTTGATGATGCCACCGGTCAGCAGCCCCTGATCGTCGAGTTCGAAATGGTTGCATAGCATGTGAGTTATGCCAAGGAAGCGGGCGACGGGCCCGGCATGGATGGTGAGCGCCGACGAACTGAGCACCACGGTATGCCCGCGCTGCTGGTGCGCTTGCACGATTTCCTGCATGTGCGGGTAGACCCGTGCCGCAATCCGATCCGCGAACAGCCGCTCGCCGAGTTCATCGAGTTCAGCGATCGATTCGCCACGCAGATAACCCGCGCCCCGCGCGACGAGCCGCTCAAACTCCATGCGACCGAATCGATACCGCATCATGGCTTCGACGACTCCCAGCACCTCGCCGATCCGGGCCTGCCGACGCCGGATCCGATGGCCAGCATGAACTGTCGCCGTAAAGCCGGCCACCAGTGTGCCGTCGAGATCGAAGAATGCGCCGACCTGTGGACCGGGCGAACTGTCGGCGATCTCGGCGATGGCATCAGGCGGCGAGTACTTGGCGGTCATCTCGCTCCCGTGGGTGCGCGACGATGAATAAATGGCTTCAAGTTTGTCTTCACCGCGTGGCCGTTATGTACTGGGAGCGCATGATGCTATCGATTCGTACATCCACGTCGGGCGGGGTCCTTCCGTAGCTGGCTTGCAGCTCAAGCGTTGTGCTGACGGGATCGACGGCCCACCCGTGATCGGCCAGCCAATCGGCGGGGTTGATCTTGTTTTCATCGTCGTAGGTCAGAGCCGAGAAGTCGACGTCACCCGACAGATTGACCCCAGGGTGGGTCGCTTCCAGAGCAGACAACTGCTCCCGGTCGTGACGCGAACCCAGGGCACCCACCGCGACCTGGCTGCCCGACGCTGAAAGCCGATCGATGCGGGTGAACAGAGCGTCTTGCGCTTCGCCGGTCAGGTACGGCAGCACTCCCTCCACTGACCACGCTGCGGGTTTTTGCGGATCGAATGCGGCCGCTGTCAACGGTATGGACCAGTCCTCACGCAGATCTGCTGCTACCCCTTTCCGGTCGGCGGTGGGCTTAGCACCCTGCTCGGCGAGCACGCGAGCCTTGAACTCCAGGACTTTTGGCTGATCCACCTCGAAAATCGTTGTTCCGCTTGGCCACTCAAGCCGATACGCTCGGGAATCAAGGCCTGCCGCCACGATTACCGCCTGCCGTATGCCGCCGCCGGTCGCGGAAAGAAAGAACTCGTCGAAAAACCGTGTTTGCACACCGTAGAGGCGGGGGAAAGCTCTCGCGTTCTCCGATGTTGGCGGGTTGGCGAGCAAACCGGTCAGGTATGGGTCCGCGGAGGCGGTGATGAAATACTTCGCGTACTCGTCTCGGGCCAGCGGTTGCGGGTCTATGGCGTGCAATGCGCGCCATCCAGCCACCAGCAAGGCGGTGTAGCCCACGCTGGTGACGATGTCCCACTGGTCGTTATTGGAGCGAACCCATCCATATTCAGGTGCCGTCATCGTGAACCGCCTCTACTCATCACTTTCGTCACATCGCCGTGCGGAACAGATGCGACCCGACCGTGATCACGCGGTCGTCGAACCCCTCGTCGTGCAGGACGGTGCGGACGGCGACCATCCCGTCGGCGCCGGGGATCGGTTCGGCGTCAACCCGGAACGCGCCGGCCTTGCCGCGGGCAACAAACATCACGTGCGAGCAGACGCCTTGGAGGTAGTCGGTATCCACGATGGCCGCGGCTTGCGCGAGTGCCGCTGTCTCCAAGATGACGAACTGGGGCCCGATGTGCAGCGCGGCGTCGGGTGAGGCGACCTCAGGCGTCAGCTGTGGCAGCGTCCAGTGGCCGTCGGGCCGACGGCGGCCGCCGAAAACTTGCCACAGCGGCGGCAGGTCAGGGGAGTCGATCACCTCGATCGGCTCGACCGCCATCTTCTCGAGTCCCTCCGGCGGCGTGCCGAGGCTGATGCCCTCGCCTTCGGTCAGGGCGAGTACCCGGGTCGGCTGATCGGCATCAACGATCCGCGAGCGGCTGAAGCCCAGTTGCCGGCCGCGCTTCAGCGTCTCGGACACCACCTCGATGCGACGTACATCCCGGCCCGGGTCGAGAACCTGACATGAGTGGATGACCGGGTTCGGCACCGCTTCCAGATCGGACATGCCGCCGCCCTCCGGCGAGGCAATCCCGAGCACAGCCAGCAGCAGGCCGCCCGACGCGTTGCGCATGTCGCGACGGAGCGTGACGGTGTTGTCGGTCGGACCCAGGTCCATCGACGCGTAGGTGCGACCGATGTAGCGATAGCTCAAAAGCCCGCCCCAGCGCCGGCGAAGCCGAGCGGCGTAGGCCTCGGGGTCTCCAGCGAGGTCACGGATGTCTTGCAGCATCGGCGCTTCCTTCCGTCATGGGGCAACCTACTCGCAGCTTTGGGCAAGCGCTTCTCGTGACAGTCCCACGCCGGCGTGGCATATCGCTCCCCGGATAGACGGCCTGCGCAACCTCACAGTTCCAGGAGCACGGTCACAGGGCCGTCGTTGATCAGTTCGACATCCATGTGCGCGCCGAACGCGCCGGTTTCGACGTGCGCACCGAGGCGTCGCAGCGCCTCTGCGAACGCTGTCACTAGCGGTTCGGCGACCGCGCCGGGCGCAGCAGCGTTCCATGACGGTCGCCGGCCCTTCGCGGTATCCGCGTAAAGAGTGAACTGGCTGACCACCAGGATCGGCGCGTTAACGGCGGCCGCGGATTGTTCGTCATCGAGAATCCGTAGGTGCCAAAGCTTTTCGGCGAGCCGCTGCGCCGTGTCGATGTCGTCGCTGTGGGTCACACCGACGAATGCGAGCAGCCCCTGCCGGTCCGGTCGGATCGCGCCGACCACCTGGCCGTCCACCGACACCGTTGCTGACGAGACCCGTTGCACCAGCACCCGCATGAGCCCCGATGCTGCCATCGACGGCGTCGGTGTGGCCAGCCGTGGCCGTGGGTACGCTCGGACTGTTGCGCTCCGGGAGGTGAGATTGGTGTCGGTGCTGGTCGCGTTTTCTGTCACGCCGCTGGGTGTGGGCGAGGCTGTCGGTGAGATCGTTGCCGAAGCGGTGCGGGTGGTTCGAGACTCCGGGTTACCCAACAAGACCGATGCGATGTTTACCGAGATCGAAGGTGATAGCTGGGACGAGGTGATGGCGGTCGTGCAGCGCGCGGTGGAAGCGGTGGCGGCTCGCGCACCCCGAGTTAGCGCCGTGATAAAGGCGGATTGGCGACCGGCGGTCACCGATGCGATGACGCGCAAAGTCGAGTCGGTGGAGCGTTACCTATCCCAGCCCGCCGTCAACCCGTAAGGCCCTCACGCCTCCACTGCGGCCCGGAACGCCTGGACTGCAGCGTCGCCGCGGAGCGCGAACACTACCCGCTCGAGCGAGCGCGGCTCGTGCTGCCGTATGGCGTCGACCATCAGCCGGGCCGCGTCCTCGAGGGGGAAGCTGCCAACACCGGTGCCGAACGCCACCAGGGCCAGCGAGCGGCAGCCGAGCTCATCAGCCTTTCGCAAGGTCGAGCGGGTGGCCTGCGCGATGATCTCCGACGAGGTCGGCCCACCGAACTCCATCGTGGCCGCATGGATCACGTAGCGTGCCGGCATGTCGCCGGCTGTTGTCTCGACCGCGTCCCCGAGCCCGATCGGCGCCTTCTCGTTCGATTCACGTTGCACCTCAGGCCCGCCGGCGCGGGCGATCGCCGCGGCCACGCCGCCGCCATGCCGCAGTTGGGTATTGGCCGCGTTGGTGATCGCGTCCACCGCGAGCTTGGTGACATCCGCGTGAAGTACCTCTAACTCAATCATCGACGCATCCTCTCGCGGCTTCGCCTTATGGGCTCCAGGTCGCAGTTCATGACCGCGACCACTAGCTGTTGCGATCGTTGTCGTCCTGCACCCGTGTCGGACCGGCTGGCAGCTGCCACAACGACACCACCGGCAATCGCGTAGGCGGCGATGGGATGGTCCGGCCCGTCGGAGCCTACGTGGATTGGCTCGAGTCCGAGCTTGTCGCGATAGCACCGGACCGAGGCGGCGACGTCGCGCACGGGCAGAACGGTCGCGACCGTCGACATTTTGCTGAAGATGTCCGGCGTCATGTCACTACCTCCTGATCGCCGCGTGATCGCGCACCAGGCCGCACACCCGCCAGCGACCTGGCACGCCTTTGAGTTCGTGCTCACCGCGTTCCGCGAACCTGTGCCGCGACCCGGTCACGATGTCGCGCACCGTCGACGAAACCAGCACCTCGCTGGGCCCAGCCAGGGCCGCGACGCGCGCACCGATATGCACCGCCATGCCGGCCACATCGGCACCGCGCACCTCGACCTCGCCCGCGTGAATACCCACCCGCACCTCGATTCCCAGGACATGGACCGCGTCGACAACGGCGTCGGCACACGCAAGCGCGGCGCTCGGGCTGGTGAACGTCGCAACGAAGCCGTCGCCGGCGGTGTTGACTTCACGCCCTCCGAACCGCTGCAATTCGTGGCGGACGATGGTGTCGTGATTGTCGAGCAGGTCGCGCCAGTGGTCGTCGCCGAGTAGGGCGGCGCGCTCGGTGGAGGCGACGATGTCAGTGAACACGATCGTGGTGAGCACGCGCTCGGCGTCGAACCCGCCCCGCACGCCGGTGACGAACTCCTCGATCTCGTCGAGCATCGGCGCGGTGTCGCCGACCCAATACAGGGTGTCTTCGCCCGGTAGCTCGGCGAAGCGTGATCCGGCGATGCGCTCGGCAAGGTAATGGGCGTGCGCGACAGGGCTGAAGCTCGGGTTGTCGCGATGCAGGATCAGCGTCGGCACGGTGATGCGTGCGAGTGTGTCGCGGACATCGGACTCTCTGATCTTCTTGATGAAGGCACGGGCCATGCTGGGAGACGCGGCACGGTTACCGGCCATATCCCACCACGAGCGGAACGCGTCGTCGCCGGCGACGGAGGGGGCGATGATGCCGAGCACGTCGAAACCCTGCTCGACGGCATCCGGCTCGATTCCGATCGTCGTGAATGGATCGGCGGCGCTCACCTCGGTGCCGATCGGGTAATCGGGCGCCCGTAGTGTCCGTGCCGCGCCGTTGACGATCACCAGGCTGCTTACCCGCTCGGGGTAATCGACCGCCAGAACGAGTCCGGCCAACGAAGTGAAGCCGGGGGCAAAGATCGTTGCGCGCTCGCATCCAACCGCGTTCATGACTGCGATCGCGTCCTTCGCCCAAGACTTCGGCCCGATCGTGTCCAGCGAGGGGACCCGCGACGACAGGCCAATCCCGCGCTGGTCGAACCGGATCACCCGGCAGAAGGACGCCAGGCGTCGATGAAAGCGGTACATCGACGGCTCGAGGTCGACGCAGTCGATCGGAATCAATGGCCCCGGCAGCACGAGCAGGTCGATCGGGCCATCGCCGAAGACCTGATAGGCGATGTCGATCTCGCCGCAGCTGGCGTACCGGGTCCGCGGAACCGGCGCCATGGCTACAGGCTAGTGCAGGTGCCCGACCAGAACCGCGTCAACGATTAGTCACGGTTCGGCGGCAGACCTGCGTGCGTAGGCTCATCCCGGTGAGCGCACGCGCGGGCATCGTGGTCACCGGGACCGAGGTCCTGACCGGGCGGGTCCAGGACCGAAACGGTCCCTGGATCGCCGACCGGCTCCTTGAGCTGGGGGTCGAGCTGGCCCACGTCACGATCTGCGGTGATCGCCCTCGCGATATCGAGGCGCAGCTGCGCTTTCTGGCGGACGAGGGCGTGGATTTGATCGTCACCAGTGGCGGCTTGGGCCCGACGGCCGACGATATGACCGTCGAGACGGTGGCGCGCTTCTGTGGCCGCGAGCTGGTGCTGGACCGTGAGCTCGAGGACAAAATCGCCGCCATCCTGAAGCGTTTGATGGTGCACTTCAGCGATGCCGACTTCGATGCAGTTCGCGCAGCCAACCGCAAGCAGGCGATGATCCCGGCCGGGTCTCAGGTAATCGATCCGGTGGGAACCGCGCCCGGTCTTGTCGTGCCCGGGAAGCCGACTGTCGTTGTGCTGCCGGGACCTCCACGCGAGCTTCAGCCGATGTGGCCGAAAGCCGTGCAGGCACCCGCCGTGCAGGCGGCGATCGCGGGCCGGACGGTCTACCGGCAGGAGACCGTGCGGATGTTCGGGCTGCCCGAGTCGGGCCTGGCCGAGACATTGCGCGACGCTGAAAAGCGCATCCCCGGCTTCGAGTTGCTCGAGATCACCACGTGCCTGCGGTGCGGCGAGGTTGAGATGGTCACGCGCTACCAGCCGCACGCCGCAGGCGTGTACACCCAGCTGATGGAGCTGCTGCGCGACCGGCACAGCCAGCACGTCTATTCCGAAGACGGCTCGCGAGTGGACGATCAGGTCGCGCTACTGCTGGCCGGTCGCCGGATAGCGACGGCGGAATCCTGTACCGCGGGGCTTTTGGCGGCACGACTGACCGAGCGACCCGGTTCGTCCGCCTATGTCGCCGGCGGGGTTGTGGCCTACGCCAACGAGGCGAAAACGCAGCTACTGGGCGTGGACTCGGCGCTGATCGAGGCGCACGGGGCGGTGTCCGAGCCCGTTGCGGAGGCGATGGCCGCAGGCGCGCTGCAGCGCTTCGGCGCGGACACCGCGATCGCGATCACCGGAATCGCCGGTCCGGGCGGGGGAACGGAGGAAAAGCCGGTGGGAACGGTGTGCTTCAGCGTGATGCTGGCCGACGGCGGGACGCTCACCCGAACCGCACGGCTGCCAGGCAACCGCGCCGACATCCGCGAGCGATCGACGACGGTGGCGATGCACCTGCTGCGGCGCGCGCTGAACGGCTCGGACGACGCCGCTGTCGCGCACAGTTCGGCCGGCAGCACGTGACCGAGTATCCCGTTCGGCCTTCTCTATGCAAATCCGATCCTGTTGTCCGGCTTCGAGAGTCAGTGACAAAAGCTTGCTATGCATAGGATCAGGCGGCTTTGGTTGCGGAATAAGCACTTTGTTCCGTGCCAAAGTGAATTCCAGTGGCGTCCTTGCCCATCGCCGTCAGCAACGTAACCACGATCAGTACCGGCACGATCGTCGCCGCCAATGCGAAGGGATAGCCATGGGATTCGGCCAGACGTTCTTGGATGGGCAGGTTGAATGCCGCCAGCAGGTTACCGAGCTGATATGTGACACCGGGGTAGAAGCCGCGGATAGCGTCTGGCGACATCTCCGTCAGATGTGCGGGGATGACACCCCACGCGCCTTGCACGACGACCTGCATCAGGAACGAGCCCAGGCATAACATCGCCGCGGTGCGCGAGTAGGCGAAGAGCGGCACGAGCGGCAGCCCTAATATCGCACAGAAAACGATGGTGTAGCGGCGGCTGAGCCGCTGGGAAACCGAGCCGAAGATCAGCCCGCCGGCGATGGCGCCCAAGTTGTAGATCACCACGATCCACTTGGCGGTCGCGCTGGACAGTCCGGCGCCATGGCTGTGGCCGGCCGACAGGAACGTCGGGTAAACATCCTGGGTGCCGTGGCTCATCCAGTTGAACGCGGTCATCAGCAGCACCAGGTAGATGAACCGACGGACGATCGTAGCGTCCCGCAGCACGTCGCGGATTCGCGTGCGGGTGAGCCGCATCCGGTCCTGCGTGGCTTCCCACACCTCGGATTCCTGCACCCGGTACCGGATGATCAGGCTGATCAGGGCCGGGATGATGCTGACACCAAACAGCCAACGCCACGACAACCCCAGCAAGTTCATCACCAACAGCGACGCCAACGTTGCCAGCAGATAGCCGAGTGCGTAGCCCCCCTGCAGCAGCCCGGAGAAAAAGCCGCGCTGCTCGGCGGGAACCTTCTCCATGGCCAGCGCGGCGCCCAGCCCCCACTCCCCACCCATGCCGATGCCGTACAGCAGCCGCAGGATCACCAGCACGGTGAAATTAGGCGCGAACGCACACAGAAATCCGACCAGGAAATAGAACGCCACGTCCACCATCAGTGGGAGCCGCCGGCCGACCCGATCTGCCCACACCCCGAACAGCAGCGCGCCCACCGGGCGCATGGCCAGGGTGGCCGTCGTGATGAACGCGACTTCGGTCTTGGTGTGGTGGAAGGTCTTTGCGATATCGGCGTAGACCAGCACCGCGATGAAGTAGTCGAAGGCGTCCATCGTCCAGCCCAATAGCGCCGCAATGAACGAACTGCGCTGGTCGCCGGTGAGCCGATGTGTTTTCACATCTGCATCGTGCATTACACACCGCGATATCGCAGGCTTGACGAGCACGAAAGCAATGCCCGGACGGAATCACTTCTGCGCGTCGCGATCCCAGATCTCCATCATGGTGCGCAGAATCTCCTCGCCGCGACCTAGCCCAGCGAGATCGATCAGCCGGATGCCCTTTCGTTCGGCGTACACGCGAGCCTCGGTGGGGATCTGCCGGCGGGCGCCCGGCGTTCCGTGCAGCCAGAAGACGGCGCGTCCCTGGGGGTCGCCGAAGTCGGCGAACCCAGCTGACGATCCCGATCGACGGCGATGCTGCCCTCGAGCTTGGGACGGGCAATAGCGATAGCCATGCCCAGAGTGTTTTCACGCGCGACGCTTCGTTCCCGGCTGGTCGGTGAGATTGGAGTGCGACGTCGGTCGCAGTTAGCTCGTCGCTGGCGGGAGTCAGCGAGTGGTGCCGGTGTGGCCCAGCGAGTAGCGGCCTGGCTGGGGCCAGACCGCCAGCCCGTGTGGCTCATTGCCGACTTTGATCGTGGGCAGCAGCGTTCCGTCGGCCGTGGACACCACGTGGACCACGTTGTTATAGCGGCCGGACACCCACAATTGCGCGCCGTCGGCGGTGACGTTGCCCATGTCGGGGCTGCCGCCGCCAGGCAGCCGCCACACTGCGATCGGCGCACCGGTGTAGGCGTCGAGCACAGAGATCGACTCCTCTGAACGGTTTGTTACGAACAGCCGGACGGCATCGCGCGAGAAATACAGCCCGTGAGCACACTTGCCGGTGGGAATGAACCGCAGGACTTGGTTGGCGGCGCCGTCGAGCATCCACACTCCACCGCCGTCGCAGTCAGCGATGTAGTAAACCGAGCCGTCCGGGGCGAGCCGGACGTCCTGCGGCCCCATGTGGTTGTGGCGCACCGGCATGTCAACCGTGCGCAGCATCCCGTGCGTGGTGACGTCGACCACCGCGACACGCCCGGCGAATTCGCAGCTGAAAACAGCGGTGCGACCGTCGACTGAGAAGTCGGCGTGGTTGATGCCCGCGCACGCGGGGACGGATGTCTTGTCAAGCAGCTGCCAGGTAACCGGCTCATACCAGACCAGCTCGCGCTGTCGCTCGGCGACCGAGATTGCGGACTGGCCGTCAGGGGTGAAGTACGGGTTGTACGGGTCGATGATAGGGATCTTGCGGCCCGGCTGACCGGTGCGCGGGTTCGAAGGCCAGCATCTGATTCCCGACGTCGTCGGTGGCGTACAGGGTGCGCATGTCGTGGGCGGGCACGACGTGCTGTATCTCGCGGCCCACCGGATACTTCCCGACCACCTGATAGGTCACCGGGTCGATCTCCCATACGTCGCCGGAGCGGTTATGCGGGACATACACCAGCGGTCGGTCCTCAGCCACGCCGCGGGCGAAGGTACCCGCACCCGCCGCTGCGTACACGTTCCGCCGCTCGGGCACAGTCGGCTTTGCGGGTGGCGCGATCGGTGGCGCAAGCTTCGGCTCGCCCGATCCCGGAGCCTTGGTCGACATGGCGGGCGGTGTGGGCACCGTAATTGTTGGGCCCGCTGGCACCGGGCCTTTGGAACATCCGACGGCCAGCACGGTCAAGGCTGCCAGCAAGGAGAGGAAGCGGGAGATCACGAGTTACCTGGCCGGGGGTTGCTGCTCCTTTGGCATCCTGCCGCCGGTTCCCCGGGCACGCAAGCCTGCATCAAGTACCGGAAACGATGTCAACAGTTGACAGCCCGCAATGTGGTCCCGTGCCTCGCGTCACCGGTTAGGGTTTCGAGTGGCAGCTACTCCGTGTACCTCTGAGATTTCAAGTGGAGTGACGCATGCGAATCATCGATGCCGATGGACACGTCGCCGAGAACCCTTCGCTCGCGATCCAAGCAATCAAGCGCTGGCCGCAACGCGTCACAGCGAGCGCGGACGGGACGCCGAGGTTGATCATCGAGGGCCGCAATTACCCCGAAGACCGCGGCCCTGGGGCCGGCTGTCCGCCCCAGCACGGGATCAGCACGGCGGCTGACATCAACTGCCGGTCGACCGAGGGTGTGTTGGGCGACGCCGACCGCGATCACATCGACACCATGGTGCTGTATCCGAGCCTCGGGCTGTGCACGCCCAGCCTGGAGGATCCCGATTTCGCCGCAGGGTTCGCGCGGCTCTACAACCAGTGGATCGCGGACTATTGCGCGCCGTCGAACGGCCGGTTGTGCGGCGTCGCCGTGACCCCGATCGAACACGGGCAGGTGGCGATCGACGTCATGCGCGAGGCCAAGAACCTCGGGTTGGTGGCGACCCTCGTCCCGCCGGCGCTCAAGACCCGCAACCTCGACCACCCCGATCTTGACCCGTTCTACGCTGCCGCTGTCGAGCTTGAGATGCCGCTCGGCATTCACGGCGCGCCCGGCATCCATTTGCCGAAGATCGGCGTCGACCGCTTCACCAACTACATCCAGGTGCACTGCATCAGCTTTCCGTTCGACCAGATGACCGCGATGACCGCGCTCGTCTCGGGCGGTGTCTTCGATCGGCATCCGCAGTTGCGTGTCGCGTTCCTGGAGGCCGGCGTGGGCTGGGTCCCATTCTTCATCGACCGCCTACACGAGCATTTCGAGAAACGCGGCGACTGGATCGAACACGGCTGGCGGCGCGATCCACAGGAGTATCTGCAAGCCGGCAACATCTGGGTGACGTGCGAGCCGGAGGAACCGATCCTGCCCGGCGTCATCGACGTGCTGGGCGCTGACTTCATCATGTTCGCCAGCGACTACCCGCATTGGGACGGTGAGTGGCCGGAAAGCACGAAGCATCTGCGCACACGCACCGACATCAGCGAGGAGGCGCGCGCAAAGATCGGCGGGCTGAACGCACAGCGCTTCTACGCGCTCAACTAAACCGGCTCTGCACCGGAACCGCCACGAATTAAGCTGCTCGGACATTCAATTCGACCCCGACGGCGGCGCGCGGTGGCAGGATCACCGCATGGGGTCTTTTCTCGTCCGCGCCGCGCTGACCGGGTTCGCACTGTGGGTGGTCACCCTTTTTGTGCACGGGCTCAGGTTCGTCGGCGGCGAAACGACATTGCAGAAGATCGGCATCATCTTCGTCGTCGCGGTGATCTTCGGTCTTGTTAACGCGTTCGTCAAACCGATCGTGCAGATTCTGTCGATCCCGCTCTACATCCTCACTCTCGGCCTTTTCCACATCGTCATCAATGCGCTGATGCTGTGGATCACCGCCTGGATCACCCGCCATACCACCCACTGGGGACTGCAGATCGACCATTTTTGGTGGACCGCAATCTGGGCCGCGATCGTCCTGTCGATCGTGAGTTGGGCGCTGTCTCTGCTGGTTCGCGATATCCGGCGCCGCGTGTGATCGCGATCCGCGTACAGCCCGCATAGATGCCTTAACGCCCAAGCGTTGTCAGCGCGCCTGCCACCGCGGCGGTCGCTTCTCGGCGAAGGCGCGTGGTCCTTCTTTGGCGTCCTCGGTCGCGAAAACGCCGTCGCTGTGCTGGGTTTCGTTGTTGTATGCAGATTCGAGGTCGAGCCCGAGCCCCTCGACGGCCGACTGCTTCGTTGCGAAGACAGCGAGCGGGGCGTTGGCCGCGATGCGCTCGGCGTAGTCGTAAGCGGTGTCCATCAACTGGTCGCCCGGTACCACCCGGTTCAGCAGCCCCATGGCGAGAGCGCGCTCGGCGTCGACCATGTCGGCAGTCAGCAGCAGCTCCATCGCAAAGGCATAGGGGATCTGGCGCGGCAGTCGCACCGTGCTCCCGCCGCCGGCGAAGAGGCCACGCTTCGGCTCCATCACCGCGAATCGTGCCTCGGGTACAGCGACGCGGATATCGGTCGAGCCCAGCATCTCCAGGCCGCCGGCCACGCACACCCCATTCACCGCCGCGACGATCGGTTTGTACACCGGGAACCGATGCAACACGGCATGGATAGCATCGGTAGCGTCCCACCCGTCAGGTTGGGGCAGCTCACCGGTCAGCTCCGGGATGAACTTCTTGAGGTCGGCTCCGGTGCAGAAGTCCCGACCTACGCCCGTGATGACGGCGACCCAGGCGTTGGTGTCGTCCCGAAAGGCGGCCCAGGCGTGGGCGAGATCGCGAAAATGCTCCATGTCGAGCGAGTTACGCGCCTCGGGGCGGTTGATGGTAATCGTGACGATGTGGGCGTGCTGCGCGTAGTCGATGCTCATCGCGTCCTCGTTCGCAGTCGCTCTCTTGATGAGAATAGTAAGCTCCAATGGTGTCGGACCCGGCGAGCATGACCGGTCTGGTACGTCGAGCCCAGCGCGCGAAATGGGGATTGAACACGCCGCTGGCGAGCGCGCTGGGCCAAGGGTCAAGCCGAGGCGTTGGATTCAACCCCGGGTTTGTACCAGGCCTATCTCGTTGCCGCGCACGGCTCGACACTGGGGCGCCACCACACCGGAGCCTACGTCAGCCGCCGGACTCGCCCCGCGTAGCTGAGCGCGTGCTCGTAGGTCGCTAGGTTGTCGCGGGAGATCTTCGCGTGCACTCGGCGTTCGAGAAGGAACCGCAGCACCGGGTTAAAAGCGTGATAGGTCTCGTGGAACGTCAGCACCGTGGTGCCGTCGGGCTGTTCCTCAAGTTCGTGGTAACCCTCGGCACGCGACCAGAGTGGCTTGCCGATCGCCACGTATCGCGACAGTTTGTTGATCTTCGCCTCGGTCACGGTCTCCCACGACCGCCCCTTGCCCCCCGACAGCAGATACTTGGGCACCTCGAAGACACAGGTGCGGACCAGACCCTCACCGGCTTCGTCGCCCTCGTTCAGAATCTCCATGCGGCCCGTGGGCCACTCAAGCACCCGCGGCCGGGGGGCATTCGGCGGTGCCGGCGGGTGCAGTACCCGCCAAACTTTTCTCGCGGGCGCCTCGACAAGGAATCGCACGGTGTAGGACTGCATCAGCCTCCTCCCCAGGCGTTCCAGAAGGTGATCGTCTCCGCGGGTGGGCGTGAGGCGGGCTTGAAATCTGTGCCGATCGTGTAAGCCACCGGGAACAGCGCGGCTTGCGTCACCGTGGCGGGGATTCCCAGCAGCTCGGCCACCTCGCGCTCCTTAGCCAGATGCATAGTCGTCCATACCGATCCCAAGCCGCGAGACCGAAGGGCAAGCAGGAAGCTCCATCCGGCAGGGATGATCGACGCCCAGGCGGCCGCGGCGACCACCCGGTCACTCTCGTCAATGCGGCGCTGCAGACACGGGATCACGTGGACAGGAACCTCGGCCAGTGTTTCGGTGAGGCCAAGAGCACTGCGATAGACGCGCCGGGTCTGCGGATCGGGTTCGGTTGCGGCGGCGTGCGCAAGATATTCGGCACCAATGCTGCGGTAGATCTCGGCGATGGCGGCGCGCTTGTCGGCATCGGTGATCACCAGCCAGCGCCAATCCTGCGCATTGCTCGCGGTAGGGGCCTGCATCGCCAGCTGTACACAGTCGACGATCACATCACGACCGACGGGCCGGGTCGGGTCAAGGCGCTTGCGCACCGCCCGCGTGGTGCTGAGCAATTCGTCGACGGTCCGGATGTCCACCCGTGGCTCAGACGTCGATCGCGTCGACCCCGAGCACTGTCAACGTGCGCCCTAAGCCGAGGAAGACCGCAACGCACAGCGTCAGGTCGAGGATCTCCGCATCGGTGAAAAGCCCGCGCATCCGCTCGAAAACGCGTCGTCAATCGAGGCATGCACGGTGGCGAAGCGTTCGGCGTACTCGATCGCAAGGCGCTGCCGCGGCGTGTAGCCCGGGTAGGTGGCGTACGCCGCGACGTTCTCGTAGAGCTCCGGGGCGAGGCCCGCCTCCAGCACCGACGGCGCGCGGAAGTCCGAGCGCGCGACGCAGTCGTTGATCTGCGCGATGCGCATCCTTGCCAGCTCGCGCTCCTCCGCCGGCAGGATGCTCTGCTGGTAGGCGCCGCGGATCATCCGCTCCACCATGGCGCCGAGCTCCGGCCGCAACGTCCAGATCATCGCGGCCCCGCCACCCGGGCCGTCAGGCACGTCGAGTCGGGCCCGGCGACGATGCGGTTGGAACGGCCGAGGAGGAGTCGGGCAATCAGGCAGAGCCACGGGCGAACTCCTGCTGGTAAAGACCGGTACCGTTTTGAGCAAACCAGATTCTCGGCTTAGCTGTCCAGGCGATGTACGGGTCGCGGCAGGCGGCTGTCGAGTGCCCTGCCGCCCAGCGTCAGGAAGCGTCGTGCTCATCATCGAGGGGCGCGCCATCAGCTACGGGGAGCTCGCGGCGGCCGTCGCACAGTGCGTCGCCGGTCTGGTTGCCAACGAGGTGGTGGCCGGAACCCGCGTCGCCGTCGTCGACGGCGGAAGCGTGCTGTCGATCGCAACGGTGCTCGGCGCGGCGCGGATCGGTGCCGCGGCGGCGTTGACGAACCCGGCGCTGACACCGTCGGAGTTGCGTGGGCTCCTGCAGAGCGCCGGGTGCGCGCAGGTGGGGG
>Ga0187766_10000413_pt1 | contig 23540 bp, 23 predicted proteins | sample 0216_QUI02_MP05__4_FD_132971 | JGI IMG/M metagenome (GOLD analysis project Ga0187766, IMG submission 132971) | Tropical peat soil microbial communities from peatlands in Department of Meta, Colombia - 0216_QUI02_MP05_20_MG | ecosystem: Environmental > Terrestrial > Soil > Wetlands > Peat ... | reverse complement strand
TCCGATCGCGCCAGCGAAGCTCGCCGCGCCAGTCGTCGCCGACCACGAGCTCGCAGCAACCAAGCTGGAGCTCCCCGCGCCTAGTGAGCCACGCCGCCGTCCAGGCGCAGCCGCGTGCGTGCGCCCACCAGGTCGGCGCCGGGGGTCGGGCGACCGCCACGGGCATCGCCACCCGCTCGACGCCGGCGCGCGTGGCGAGCAGCAGCGACCCCTCGCCGTAGCTGGTTGGCTGGCGGGCCAGCCACCCCCAGCGCTCGAGCCGCCTCGCGTGGGCTTTCGCGGTTTCATACGACCAGCCCATCGCCAACCGCCACGCCTCGAGCGGAGCCGGGCCAACCCGGGCCAGCCACCCCAGCCCCATCAGGCTCGCTGGCCCCGGCCGTACCGCCCGGCTCACCGCCGGCCCCCGCGGCAGGCCACCTGCCTCGGCTCATCCGGGATGTCCGCCGGCCGCGCTGCCCGTTGGTCCGCGAAGGCGACCTCGCGATCGAACACGGCGGGACGGATCCCGTCGTCGACCTTCACGTCCCCCCGCCGCCGGCTCGAACGACCCCAGGTGAAAGGGGAACCTCGGCTGCCGCCCACGTGCTCGAGCCGCCACGCCCCGATACCCGGACGCAGGCTCTACGCGAGCACGTAGTGGGCGGGCAGTGTGCTTGCGGGGAGGGGGGAAACGCCCGGCGGGGCGGGGGCGGCGCACCAATTGCCTGGAGCCTGCCGTGTAGTTCGGCCCGTGGCTGCGGGGCGGCGGTGTGTGCACGCGCGAGCAACTGATCGACCACTTCCTGCAAGCGATTCAGAGGTCCGTGTCGCGCTCGATCGGGAGGTACCTCAGGCGATTGTCGCTCCGCGTGCTGATCTGCCCGAGCGGTCCCTGCCGGTTTTTGCGGATGATGATGTCCATCTCGCCCGGCCGCTCGGAGTCGCGGTCGTAGTAGTCGTCGCGGTAGAGCATCATCACGCAGTCGGCGTCGGCCTCGATCTGACCCGACTCGCGTAGGTCGGATAGCACCGGCCGCTTGTCGGGGCGCTGCTCGACCGCGCGCGAGAGCTGGGCCACGGCGATTACCGGGCACTTCATTTCGCGGGCCAGCCGCTTTAGCCCGCGGCTGAATTCCGACACGTCCTCGACCCGGCTGCCGGATGGCTGCTCGGCGCGCATCAGCTGCAGGTAGTCGACCACGATCAGCCGGAGCTCGTCGTAGCGCACGGCGATCTGCCGCGCGTGCGCACGCAGCCTGAACAGCGACAGGTCCCCGTCGTCGAGGAGATGGAACGGGATACCGGCGGTCTCGCCGGCACCCTTCAGTAGCGCCGGCCAGTCCTCCGGCTTGACCTTGCCGAGGTGAAGACGTCCCGGATCGACGCCGGTTTCGGCTGCCAGGTGCCGCCGTGCGGTCTCGGACTCGCTCATCTCGAGCGAGGCGAACAGCACCCGCTGGCGCTCGCGGACCGCCGCGTGACGTGCGAACTGCAGCGCCAACAGACTCTTGCCCATCGCCGGGCGCGCGGCGAGCACGTACAGCCGCCCGTCCTGCAGTCCGCCCAGGAGCTGATCGAGTTCACGCAACCCGGTGGAAAGGCCAGGAACCTCCCGGCGGTCGTTGGCGGCTTGCTCGAGCCGTTCGAGCTCGTCTGCGACGGCGTGCTCCAACAGCCGCTGCTTGGCCAACACGTCGTGGCCGCGGAGCGCGAAGATCAGGCGCTCGGCCTCCTCGATCAGCTCCTCCCCTCCGCGCCGCCGCTCGGCGACCTGCGCTTGGATCTCGTAGGTGATGCGCAGCAGCGCGCGAAGCAGCGCGTTGTCGCGCACGATCCGCCCGTACTCGCGGGCGTGCCCGGCCACAGGCACCCACCCGGCCAGCTCGTCGATCGCCTCGGCGCCGCCGACCTGCTCGAGCGGCCTTTGCTCGCGTAGTGTCTCGGCGACGGTGAGATGGTCGATCTGCCGTCCGTGCTCGTGCAGTCGGAGCATCGCCGCGAACACGTGGCGGTGCTGTTCGCGGAAGAAGTGCTCGGGCTGGAGGTGCTCGTCGGCGACGAGCGCGTGGAGGTGCCGCTCGTCGAGCAGCACCGCACCCAGCACCGATTTCTCGGCCTCGAGGTTGTGCGGCGGGGCACTGACGGCGGCGGGCTGGTGGCCGTTGGCGGGTGTGGCTCTCATCCCGGCTCCTCCGCGGGCTCGTTGGTTTGCTCGACGAGCTCGCCCCACAGCTCGGCGTAGCGGCGCTCGACGTACTGAAACGGCTGCTCGCACAGCGAGCCCCACCTGACCCGCTCGACGAACCGCACCAGCAGCGCGCTCTGCGCTGCGAGCTCCTCGAGCGCCTGCCGGCGGCCGTCGCGGCCGTGGCGTTGGATCGCCCGCTGGAGCGCCTGCCTGGCCTCCTCCCACGCCGGCGCGCCTGCGGCACGCGGTCGCATCCGGTTCGGCTCGGTGCGCAGACGGCGCGCGTAGGCGCGCGCGATCAGCTGGTCGGCGACGTTCGCAAAACCCGTCATCGTCAGCGCCCGCGAGCCGAGGATCTCGTCGGTGACCATGTACGCGAGCGCCTCGGACAGGCGATCGCGGGGATGGCGCTCCAACACTCGTGCCGCGGCCTCCAGCCAGCGTTTGCGATGCATCTCGTATTCGCGCCGCGGGTTGTCGCCAAGCGCAGGTTTCCACGCCGAGAGCAGCGCCTCGCACAGCTCCTCCTGGTCCTCCTCCTCGGAGCTCGCCCTCTCCGCTCCCCCGTCTGTCGCTCGACTCGGTCGCGAGTCGGCCAAGGGGGGAATGTCGTTTTCTATCCCTCCTTGTTCTACGTCCTTTCCCGCCCGCGCGATAGAAGGCGGCGAAACGGAACTGACGGTGGCGGAATCGCCGCCTTGCGAGTACCGATCCGCCGCCTTGCCAGTACCCGTTTGCCGCGTTGCCGGTACCGTTTCGCCGCCTTGCCAGTACCCCGTTTCGCCGCGTTGCTGGTACCGTTTCGCCGCCTTGAAGCGGGGTACTCGGCGCCTCACTGATCGTGTACACGCTTGGCAGGTAGCGTCCACCGTTAGCCGCCCGCCGACGGGCGATCCGAAGCACTCCGGCCCGCTCCAGCGCGCGGTTGCAGTCGTCCACGCCGTCCACCGTCAGACCCGACCGCGCCGAGACATCGCCTCGCATCACCTCGGCCGCGAGTCCGCCGTGCTGCACGCGCTGCTCGATGCAGAACTCAAGCAGCACGACAACCAGGCCGAGGTCGCGCAGCAGGTGCCCGCCCGGCCGAGACTGGGCGAGCTGAGCAGCCATCCCAACGGTGAGCGCGATCCACGGGTCGTCGTGGATCAGCAGGTGCAGCAGGCTGACGACAGCACCGGTGCCACCGTCGTTCTGCCGCTCGTACCCGACAACCTCGGCTCGCTCCAGCACGCCGAGCAGCAGCTTGACGCTGCGCTTGCTCATCTGCCCACGGGCGGCGAGCTCGTCATAGGTAAACCGGACGACGCGCTGCCCGCCCGTATGTCGCTGCTCGTTGGCCAGCTGGCACAGCAGCGCGTAAAAGCCGATCGCGCGAAGCCTCCGCGGTCCGCTGGTCTGGTCGCGAATCGCCTGGACGGCGCGCACACGGACCTGGAAGAACGGCAGCTCGCGCCGGTCGCAGATCGCGACGGGCCCATCAGACAGGCGCTCGGCGGTCACCGCAACGCCGGCGAGGTCGTTTGCCACCTTGCTGCAATCGGCCGCGCGGTGCCGCCACTGGCTGGATCGCAGGGCGCCGTCAGAAGGTCCGAGAGACGCTCGCTTGGCAGCTGCCTTGCCACGCGCGGGACACGCCCCCCTCCGCGGCTCACGACACGATCTCCTGGAACGGCCGCTCGCCGCGCTTGCCGGCCATCGTCACGCACCTGTCCTCCGCCGTCCAGGTCACCTCGCCGCGCACCGGCGGATGCCCGACGAACGTGCCAAACCGCTCCCAGACCGGCGCCTCGAGCGCATAACACAGCTCGTCCCGCCCACCGGTCCAGCGCTCGACCTCGACCAACTCCTCGCCCTCACGTCGCAGCAGGGTGATCGTGTCCGTGTGACCGCTCCGTCCCGCGCGCCCGAAAACCGGCACGATCGCGACCGTCGCCCCGCGACGTTCCAGCTCGTCCCAAACGGCCGGACGCCAGACCAGCTCCTGCCGCGTCGGCCGCAACCGCGCTGCATGCGGCTGTGAGGCGTCCCGGCCCGACGGCGTCGAGCACCGCTCGCCCGCCCGCGCCTTGCACGTCGGGCACCGACGTTCAGACCAACCACGCGCGACGTGCAGGTGCGCGACCGGAACCGCGCTCCAGCGCGATGCCCGACCCCACCGCCAGTCCCGGCATCGCGCACCAGGAGCCGCATGACACTCAGGACACCACAGCTCAAGCCATGCTGCGCGGCCGCTCACGGCTCTGTCCCGTCGGCGCGCGGTGCGTCGCAAGCGGCCGCCCAAGTCGGGCTGAGTCGTCTTCGCGAGGCTGGGGACGGATCCTTCAGCGCCCTACGGGGGCCGCTGAAGTGGTCACCGTTTTGGTCACCGTTTTTCTGTCGCAAGCCGTCTTTCGGTGGCTCGCGCTGTCGAGGCGCCGACCGCGCAAGCCCAACGAAAGGCCTGCTATCCGCGCGGTTTGACTCGTAGCGACTTACGGGAGCGACGGGACTCGAACCCGCGACCTCCGGCGTGACAGAATCGCGCTCTCTCGCGACACCAAACATCCGCGTCTCCGTGTCGATACGTGGCCGGGTCGGCACCGGCTGTGGGGAGGAACTACGGAACAACGCGGGCATGCCCCGAGCCATGTCTGGTGACCGCGGCCCGCTCCGACCACAGGCCCCGCGAACTGAGTCTTCGCGGCTTGACTCGCTCGAGCGATACCCCTCAGCAGGGCGCGTTCGGGGAAACGGCGAGGAACCGACGGCCCGCAGAAAGAGGGTTCTGTTGACCCGTGTTGACCCACGCCCGAGCGCGGCACCACCAGCGCGCGCGAGCCGCAGAATCACTGCGTGCAACCAGAAAAGCCTGGAGCGACGCGGCGAGGGAATCGAACCTTCCAAGCCGAGGGCTGCCCGGCCCTGCCACTTTTGAAGACTGGATGAGCTGAGGGTGCGAGATGACGGGAAACTCGCAACAGTCTCTCTGAGAGTGAGTGTCGCCCACACCCGCCGGCCGACCCACCGCTCCCATGTGGAGTCCACGGCCTCGATTCCGGTCGCGATGCGACCAGAATGCAACCAAGACACCCGGCCCACGTGCATAACCTCGCGTCGTGTCGCCGCTGACCATCGGCTGACTTTAGCGCCCGAAGTACTCCGTTTGCAGGGCCTTGCATGGCCTCGCATCCGGTCGCATAACGCCCCCGGCAGGACTCGAACCTGCGACCATCGGATTAGAAGTCCGGCGCTCTGTCCAGCTGAGCTACGGGGGCTTACGCGTACATGCTAAGCGAGCGGCCCCCCGAAGCGGGCCGCTCGCACGGTTCAGACGCTGAATGGACGATCAATGATCTTTCGAGGCTCGGCGACGGTCGCGCTCCGCGAGAACTTGCTCTCGGAGTCCACCGAGCGGGGTATCCTCGGGCAAGGCCAGCGATTCCATAATGTCCACAATCTCGCGTATTTCAGCAATATCACGCTCCACTTCGGCGAGGCGCTGCTCAGCTTCGTACAGGAGGTTGGGGGGACCCAGGTAATCCGCGTAGTCGTCGTCGGCTCTGTGCGGTTCGCGCTTGATCTCATTTTCAGTACTCATGATGATGTCCCCCGTTCTCTTCATGTTTTCCCTTCTACTCTTGCTACACCGCTCGGGCCGGTCAAGTTACTGCCCTGAACAGACGCACTTGGCAACTGACGTGCGCCCGTGGCGGCGCCGGCGCAACGGGGTGACAGTTTGAAGTACACGCGTGTGACTACAATCACTACCAATTACCGCTCGGAGCGTGCAGATCGTCGACGGGGATATCGCACAAGCGACGATCGACGCCTGGCGCGCGTACTCATCTGTGTCGCTGAGGTCAATGATCGCGCCGACGCTTCTCTCTTCCGGCGTCCCCCTAAACCGAGCACTCGGCGCGGGCGCAGCTCGTTGTTGAGGGGCCGCCCGCGGTTCGTGTCGGGCGGAGATCGAGGTCTGGGGCGCGCCAACGCGGTACGCGCATTGCCCGCGTTGCTCGGATCGGAGATCGTGCGATCGTCGATCGGGGCGGCCGGATTCGAACCGGCGAAACCTCTCGGCCCCAAACCGAGCGCTCTACCAGGCTGAGCTACGCCCCGCGGCGTGCGGCCGAGTGTAGACCCCAGCCGGCTCGAACGCGACCAGCTCGAGCTGCCGGGCGCAGTGCACAAGCCGCTGCAGGCGGCGAGACTGACCGCGGGCGCGGCACCCGTCGAGTAGCCTCGGCGCTGCGATGGCCGAGATCGAGCCGCTCCGTGCCCTGCACTACGACCCCGCCAAAACGGGCGGGCTTCAGGATGTTCTCGCGCCCCCGTACGACGTGATCGCGCCGCAGCAGCGAGCCGAGCTCGAAGCGCGCTCGCCTTACAACGTCGTCCGAATCGACCTGCCGGCTGGCGAGGACCCGTACCGGCACGCCGCGGAGCAGTTCGCCGGATGGCAGGCGGAAGGCGTGGTCGTTCGCGACGATGAGCCCGCGTTGTGGATGATCGCTCAGGACTACACCGGGCCCGACGGCAGACCGCGGACGCGCGGTGGCATCCTCGCGCGCGTGCGCGTGGAGGATTACGGCGCCGGGCGGATCCGCGCGCACGAGCGCACGCATCCCGGACCGAAACAGGACCGGCTTGAGCTCACGCGCGCGACGCGGGCCAACCTCTCCCCGATCCTGTCGCTGTTCTCCGACCAGTCCGGTCGCGCCCGGGCGGCGCTGACGACAGCGAGGACCGGCGCACCATGGGCGCAGGCCACGGACGACGACGGCACGAGGACCCTGTTGTGGCGCGTCGCCGATCCGCACGCGATCGAATCCGTCAAGACCGCACTCGCCGGCGCGGAACTGCTGATCGCCGACGGGCATCATCGCTACGAGACTGCGCGCGTGTACGCCGACGAAGTCGGCGGAGACGGCCCGCAGCGATACGTGCTGATGTGTCTGGTCGCGCTCGAAGATCCGGGGCTGACCGTGTTTCCGACTCACCGGCTCGTGCGCGGTCTTCGTGCTGAGCAGCACGAGGCGCTCGCCGCGACGCTGCGACGCGAGTTCGTGCTCCAGCCACTCCCGGACAACACCGCGCTGGTGCCGGACCAGGAAGACGGGATCAAGATCGGCTACCTCGATGCCCGGCTGGGCGCGCCGTACATGCTCACTTTGAAGGACGTCGGGATCGCCGACGCTGCGCTGGCTGACCACGCTCAGCCGTACCGCCGCCTCGACACCGCCGTGCTCGAGGCACTGATCCTCAAGCGCGCGCTCGGGATGACAGACGCCGACATCGACAACCTCGCCGGGCTCGGCTACGCGCGCGACTTCGATCAGGCGGTGTCGCTCGTCCAGAACGGAGCGTACGAGGTTGCTTTCTTCATGGTGCCCACCCCAGTCGAGCGCGTTCAGGCGGTCGCGGCGACGGGCGAGAGCATGCCGCCGAAGTCGACGTATTTCTTTCCCAAGGTGCCGACCGGCCTGGTGTTCAATCCGCTGGCCGGATAGCGCCGGGCCCGCGGCGCTAGGATGCGGTCGCGGATTCGGGCACTACGACCAAGAGGAACTACGGTACCGACGGGCAAATGAAGGCCATCGCGCGCCGCACATCCTCGACAGGTTTCACACACCGGATCGATATCCGCCGCCACCAGCTGCTCGCCGACGAGCCCGCCACGGTTGGCGGCGACGATCAGGGCCCCAGCCCCCAGGAGCTGCTGGCGGCGAGTCTTGCGTCGTGCACCGCGATCACGATCGAGATGTACGCCAAGCGCAAGGGCTGGGACGTCGGCGCGGTCGAGGTCACGTGCGAGTACAAGTTCGCGGAGCGAGGGTCGCCGACGGCGTTCAAGCTCACGATATGCCTGCAGAGCACCTGCAGCGAGGAGCAGGTCGAGCGGCTGCGCGTGATCGCCGGCAAGTGCCCGGTGCGCCGCACGCTCGGGGGCGAAGCGACGTTCGACGAGCGGGTCGAGCTCATGGCGCCTGCCGGTGCCGCCCCGCGCTACTGAGGCGCGCGGCGGCGGCGCGATCACGGCCGAGATCCCGCCGACCAGGCCCGGGTAGCCTTGTCGGAGGATGGAGCTTCACACACGATCGATCCGCGAGGATCTGCGCCGCGTGCTGCTCAAGGTCGACGACGCTGTCGCGATCGAGGTCCGTGGCCGGACGGACGCGGCGGTCCTGGTGCCGCTGTACGTCAAGAGCGACGAGCTGCACGCGGTATTCACGAAACGTCGCGATGACCTGCGCCGCCACCCGGGTGAGATTTCGTTTCCGGGGGGACGCTACGAGGAGGGCGAGCCCGATTTCCGCGCCACGGCGTTGCGCGAGGCACAGGAGGAGATCGGCCTGGCGCCGGACGCAGTCGAGATCGTCGGCGCGCTCCAGCCGACGCCGACGATCGCCACGGGTTACGCCGTGTACCCGTTCGTCGGCTTGATCGACGCCGGTCACACGTGGAAGCCGAGCGCCCGTGAAGTCGCGGAGGTGATCGAGCTGTCGCTGAGCGACCTGCTGGCCGGGTACGGGCGGCGCCGGCTCGTCCGCCGCGGCCTCCCGATCCGGACCGATACCTACCTCGTCGGCGATAACCTGATCTGGGGCGCCACGGCCCGCATCCTGTCGGACCTGCTCGACCGAATCGGGCCACTGTTGCGAGAAGCGTGAGGCGGGCCGACGCTCCCGTCGATCTCGCCGTCCCTCACCCCTTCTCGATCGGCACGCCGACGAGGTTCCCCCACTCCGTCCAGGAGCCGTCGTAGTTCTTCACGTCCGGCTCGCCGAGCAACTCGCGCAGCACGAACCACGTGTGCGCCGAGCGCTCCCCGATCCGGCAGTAGGCTGCTCGAGCCACGCGGGCTCGACGAGCACCTCGTTCGCATACTCGGCCATTGGTGCGTCTCCTGCGGTGTCTGGCGAACGTATTTCCGGTCGCCTTTTAGGTATTCGCGGCCACAGGCGAGTCTAGCGAGCCCCGAGCAGTTGCTCGATCGCGTCGACGGCCGCGCGCAGCCACGAACTGTGGCGCCGCGGATCGGCCGTCAACAACGCGTACGGGATCGAGGACCGCTCGCACCTCGTGCGCACGATCGTCGCCCCGGCTTGCAGCACCGCCGCATCGACGCTTCCAGCCGACTCGTAGACGACCCCGCGCACCGTCGTGTCGAGCATTCGGTCCAGCAACATCGTCAGTCGGCTGCCGTGCAACGCGGTCACCTGTTCAGCGGAGCCGACCGCCGACCCGAGCAGGATGCACACAACGCTGACCTGGTCAAACGCGCCCGCGATCGTGCCGACCAGATCCGGATCGCCGACGAATGACTCCGCGCCGGCAGCCTCGATCTGCGCTCGGTTGCCGGGATCGCGCGTCGTGCCGCGCGTCGCATAGCCGCCGATCCCCAGTTGTTCCGCGAGCGAGCGTCCCCGGCACCCGCAGCCGATGATCAGACACCTGGCCAAGATTCGGTTCCCCGGGACCGGAGCTCAGCTCCGCGGCTCTGACCCCGCGCCGTGGTCCGGCTGCAGATCTGCCCGGGTCCGTTCCGGGAGCCCGCGAGCGCGACGGCGGGCATTGGTCACCTCGAGCAGCTCCCCGAGCTCTCGGTCGGCAAGGTACTCCTCACGCCGCCGGCGCTGCTGTTCGAGATCCTCGAGCACGCGCCGCTCGAACTCCCCCACCGTCACCTCGGCCTCACCCCGGGCGCGACGTCGCACGTTGTGCGCGTCCAACATCTGTTCCAGATCCTCGGCCTCGAGCCGCTCGCGCGTCTCCGTGATCTCCCGCGCCGAGCTCATCCCGAGCTGCTCGAGTCCGGAGCCTGGGTAGTGCTTACCCAGGAACCAGACCGCGACGATCAACCCCAGCAGACCGGCGAGCAGTACCAACGCGAAAGGGTCCACCAAATAATCCTACTGCCGCCACGGTGCAGCGCAACTTTTGTCAGCCATCGCGTGTTTTCCAGAGCGTCCAAGCAGCCACCGTCCGGTTGGAGCCGGGGATCCGGCGGCGGCGGCGAGTACCTCTCTACAGCTGGGAAAGGAGGGCCTTATGCGTCTACGCTTTGCTGTGCTCGCGTCAGCGCTCAGTGCAATCGCGGCTGTGTCGGCTCCCGCGACTGCCAATGCAGTTCCCATCCGAGTTCCCGTCCTGACGATCCACGCGAGTCCGCAGTCGATCGTCGCCGGAAATTCGGTGCTGATCTACGGGCAGCTCAGAGGAGTGCGTCGCGCTCACCGCACCGTCGTGCTGTACCAGCGGGTGAACCCCTCGACGAGCTACGCCTTCGTCGCATCGACCACGACTGACCCCCTGGGGTACTACGAGTTCGCTCGCCCGGTGAACTCCGTCCTGACCAACCGCACCTGGCGCGTGCGGGCGGCCGGCATCTACTCTCGCGGTGTACGAGAGTTCGTCGCCGCGGCAGTCAGCCTCGCCTCGACCGCGACCAATACCACCACCAACCACGCAGTTGTGTTCTACGGTCACGTCGACCCGGTTGGTTTCCACACGGGGGAGACGGTTGCCCTCCAGGTGCAAGAAGGATCGTCGGGCGACGATTGGCGCACGATCAAGACCGGTTTGCTCGATGCGTCCTCCAACTACGCGATCACGTACCGGTTCGTGGTCCCGGGCGAGCGTGACCTGCGTGTGCTGTTCCGGGGCGACGAATTCAACGTCGGCGCGCCGTCGGACACCCTGACTGTGACCGTCCAGCAGGCGGAGAACCCAACCTTCACGATCAGCAGCACAGCACCGGTCATCACCGCCGGGCAGTCAGCGGATATCACCGGCAACCTGTACCTGCCGGCCGCGACCGCGTCCCCGACGCTGGTCCCGGACCCGGGAGTGACGGTCACGCTGTGGTCTCATCAGAGCGGTCAGCCGTTCGCACCAGTGAGCCACACGAACACCGCCTCGAACGGGAGCTACAGCTTCACCGTCGCGCCGCAGAGCAACACGGTGTACAAGGTGACGACCACGTTTCCGCCGCCGGCGATCCGGAGCACCGCGGTGCTGTACGAGGGCGTCCGTGATTTCGTTACGCTGGCCCCGAGCACTTCGGCGCCGACGGTCGGACAACGAGTTACGTTCACAGGTACGGTCACCCCCGACCGGGCTGGTCACGTGATCTATCTCCAGCTCCTCGGCACCGATGGCGACTTCCACCTGTTCAGGATCGGGGTCATCAATTCGGCGTCGGCGTACCAATTCGCCTGGACTCCGGGCAGCCCCGGGACCTACGTGTTCCGGACCGTGGTCCCCGGGGACAGCTCGAACGTCACTGGTGATTCGCCGCAGGTGACGGTCACGGTCGGGCTGCCGCCCGTGACCGCGTTGCCGACGACCCCGCCGGCCTCCACCCTACCGACCATGTAGCCGAACCAGGCAGAACTCGCTCAGCACCGGCCCTCGCCGCGCCGCGCGGTGGGGGCCGGTGCCCGTTTCAGTCGACGACTGGATCTCACCCTCCCGAGACGAGGGCGGATCGGGCCGCCGCCCTGAGCGTACGGCGCTGCGGTAGCGTCTCGAAGCATGGATTTCGAACTCAGCGACGAGCAGCGCCTGATCCGCGAGACCGCCCGCAGCTTCACGGACAACGAGATCGTCGAGCGAGCGCGGGAGAACGATCGCAACGAGCACTTCGATCTGGAGCTGGTCGCCAAGATCGCCGACCAGGGCTACGTGGGCGCGATCGTCCCGCGCGAGTACGGCGGCGCCGGTCTGGACTACTTGACCTACGGGCTGATCGTCGAGGAGATCGGCCGAGGCTGCTCGGCGATGCGGACCGTGATCTCGGTCAACACGTCGCTCGTCTGCTCCGCGATCCTGCGCTGGGGCACCGACGAGCAGAAGCAGCAGTACCTGCCGAAGCTGTGCACAGGCGAATGGCTCGGCTGTTACGCGTTGACCGAGCCGGACACCGGCTCCGACGCCGCGAGCCAGCGCACCCGGGCGCGCAAGACCGATTCTGGCTGGGTGATCAATGGCGCGAAGATGTTCATCTCGCTCGGCAACTACGCCAAGCTCGCGCTGGTGTTCGCCCAGACGGACCCGACTCGGGCCCACCGCGGGATCGCGTGTTTCATCGTCGACACCGGTCAGCCGGGCTTTCAGCCGCGGGAGATTCATCACAAGATGGGCCTACGTGGCTCCGACACCGCAGCGATCTCACTCGATGATGTCGAGGTCGCGGATGACGCCGTGCTCGGCGAGGTCGGCGAGGGGTTCAAGATCGCGATGAGCGCGCTGGACTCCGGTCGCTACAGCGTCGCCGCCGGTTGCGTCGGGATCTGCCAAGGCTGCCTTGACGCGTCGGTCCGGTACTCGACGGAGCGCCAGCAGTTCGGCCACCCGATCGCCGCGTTTCAGCTCGTGCAGGAGATGATTGCCGACATCGCCGTTGAGACCGATGCGGCGCGGATGCTCGTCTGGCGAGCGGGCTACTTGAAGGACGCCGGGAAGCCGAACACGACCGAAACGTCGATCGCGAAGCTGTACGCGACCGAGGCCGCGATCCGTTGCGCGAACAGTGCGATCCAGGTGCACGGCGGCTCCGGCTACGTGGATGACTATCCGGTCGAGCGCTACTTCCGTGATGTGCGGGTCACGAGCCTGTACGAGGGGACCTCCCAGATCCAGAAGCTGATCATCGGCCGGGCACTGACCGGTATCAACGCGCTTGTGCCAACGTGAGCAGACCGGCGCTGATCGGCGTCGCCGGCGCTGGAACGATGGGCTCTGGGATCGCATTGCTGGCGTGCCGTTCGGGCGCGAGGACGCTGGTGCACGATCCCGTTCCGGAGGCGCTCGAGCGCGGGCTCGAGTCGATCCGCGCGCAGCTCGAGCAGGGCGCTGCGCGCGGGCGCTGGAGCTCGGATGACGCCGCGGCCGCCGCGGCACGGCTCGCCGCGGCGACGAGCATTCATGACCTCGCCGAGTGCGAGCTCGTGATCGAGGCCGCCCCCGAGTCGCTCGAGCTCAAGCGCTCGCTGTTCGAGCGGCTGTCGCGCGACGTCGTCTCGCCGGAATGCGTCCTTGCCACGAACACATCCTCGCTGCTCGTGACGGTGATCGCGTCGGCGGCGACACGACCCGAACGCGTCGTCGGAATGCACTTCTTCAACCCGGCGCCGGTGATGCGGCTGCTCGAGGTCGTGGCGGGGGCGCAATCGGACGGGCCGGCACTCGCGGTCGCGCGCGCGGCCGGTGAGGCGATGGGCAAGCACGTGATCGACGCCGCGGACGGCCTGGGGTTCCTCGTCAATCGCTGCAACCGGCCGTTCGGGCTGGAGGCGCTGAAGCTGATGCAGGAGGGCATCGCGTCGTTCGAGCAGATCGACAGCTGCTGCCGCCTGGGCGGCGGCTTCCGGATGGGGCCGTTCGAGCTGATGGACCTCGTCGGGGTCGATGTCGGGCTCGATATCGCGCGCTCGTTCCATCAGCAGAGCTTCGGCGAGCCACGCTGGCGGCCCTCCCCGATCACGGTGCGGACGGTCGCCGCCGGCCGGATCGGACGCAAATCGGGCCGCGGCTACTACGACTATCGGGAGGGCACCGATTCCTACCGGCCCCCCGACCCAGCGCCGCCTCAGGCGGCGCGGGGTGACGGGCTGGTGGTGATCGCGGGAGAGTCGCCGCTCGCGCTCCAGCTCGCGCTCGCCGCCCGACACGCGGGGTGGGAGGTCGCGACGCCCGCCGAGGCGATGCAGACGGGCTCGGTCCCGTCGCTGATCCTCGACCTGGCGGGGGGCGAGGAGCCGGAGGCGCCCCTCCAAGGCGGCCCGCAAGCGATCTGCTGCGCCGCCGGTTCACTCGCGGCGCTCGACCCGGCGGGCGGAGCGGTCGGGTTTCACGCCCTCCCACCGTTGACCGAGGTGGGCATGGTCGAGCTCACGCGCGGCTCGGACAGCACCGAGTCTGCGGCCGCCGTCGCGGAGCGCTTCTTCGCCACACTCGGGAAGCGCACCGCGTGGGTCGGCGACGCTCCCGGGCTGGTGCTCGGGAGGATCGTGTGTCAGCTCGTCAATGAAGCCGCGTTCGCGCTCGGCGAGGGTGTCGGCAGCGCCGAGGACATCGACACCGGGATGATCCATGGACTCAACTACCCGCGCGGCCCGCTCCACTGGGCCGACGAAATCGGCCTCGAGCACGTCTTGTCCGTCCTTGACGGCCTGTTCGACGAGCATCACGAGGAGCGCTATCGCGCGGCGCCGCTGCTCAGGCGCCTCGTATGGTCCGGGCGCTTGGGACGGCATACGGGCGAGGGCTTCTTCGGCTACGAGTGAACGGCGAGGGTCGGCGAGGCCCGCGCCGCAGCCCGCGCCGGACGTACAACGTTGGGCCGGGAGCCGATAATGCGCAGCGTGCCGGAGTTCGCGGAGCCGCTTCGAAAGCAGGACGTCGATCCCGATCCGCTGCGCCAGTTCGACGTCTGGTTCAGACAGGCTGCGAGCGCGGGGGTGCGAGCGCCTGAGGCGATGGCCGTCGCGACGGCGTCAGCACAAGGGGTGCCGTCGGTACGCATGGTGCTGCTGAAGCAGTACGACGCGCGGGGGTTCGTGTTCTACACGAACTACGAGAGCCGCAAGGCCCTGGAGCTGGCCGCCAATCCACACGCTGCGCTGTTGTTCAACTGGGATCTGCTCGGACGGCAAGTGAGGATCGAGGGACCCGTGCAACGGACGGATCGCGAGGCCTCCACCGCGTACGCGCGCAGCCGGCCGCGTGGGAGCCAGCTGAGCGCTCTGGCCTCGCCGCAGAGCCGTGCGATCGAGAGCCGCGGAGCGCTAGAGGAGCGCGTGGCCCAGCTTGCCGCGCGCTACGGAGGCGCCGAGCTCCCGGTGCCGGACGCGTGGGGTGGCTATCTCGTGTTCCCGCAGAGCTTCGAGTTCTGGCAGCACCGCGAGGACCGCCTTCATGACCGGCTGCTGTACGCGCGGCTGCCCGAGAGCGGCTGGCGGCTGGAGCGACTGGCCCCTTAGCGGCAGCGATCGGAGCCTATAGCGGCGCGAGCGGAGCGATTACGCGGACGTCGGCGCCGCGCCGCCGACGCTCTCAGCTCGTTCTGTCGCCTCGAAAGGGAACTGCGTGTCCCGCAGGTACCACTCCGCATCGAGGGCGGCCTGACAGCCCGAGCCGGCGGCGGTGACGGCCTGGCGGTAGGTGTGGTCGACGAGGTCGCCCGCAGCGAACACACCCGGGACGTTCGTGAGCGTCGAGCGCTCCCGGGTCACGACGTATCCGGCCTCATCGGTCTCGACCTGCCCCTGGACCAGCTGCGACTGAGGCTCGTGTCCGATCGCGATGAACGCGCCTGCGATCGGCAGCTCCCGCGCTGAACCGTTGTCCGCGTGGCGTAGCTTCGCGACCCCCAGCGAGCCGTTCTCGCCGACAGCGAACTGCTCGACCACGTACGGGGTCAACCACTCGATGTTCGGGATCGCGCGGGCGCGTTCGAGCATGATCTTAGAGGCCCGGAATTCATTGCGGCGGTGCACGATTGAAACCTGGCGGGCGAACTTGGACAGGAACATCGCCTCCTCCATCGCGGAATCTCCCCCGCCGACGATGACCGTCGGCGCGCCGCGGAAGAACGCCGCGTCGCAGGTGGCGCAGTAGCTCACCCCGCGGCCCGAGAGCTCCAGCTCACCAGGCACCCCGAGCTTTCGGTGCTGGGCGCCCATCGCCAGGATCAGGGTCTTGGTCACGTGCTCCTGATCGCCGACCCAGACCTTGTGCAGCCCGTGCCGCGTCGACAGCTCCAGCTTGGTGGCGTCGTCTGTCTCCAGTCGCGCCCCGAACCGCGCCGCCTGGTCGCGGAACCTCTGCATCAGCTCCGGGCCCATCATCCCGTCGGGGAATCCGGGGTAGTTCTCCACGTCGGTGGTCTGCTGCAACAGCCCGCCCCACGCGAACCCCTCGATCGCCAGCGGCTCGAGGTTGGCCCGGGCCGTGTACAGCGCCGCCGTGTAACCGGCAGGCCCGCTACCAATGATGATCACGTTCTCTGGCACTTCAGAAAGTATAGCTTTTAGCTGGTTCCACGCAGCGCTCCCGCGGGCTCGGCGCGCCAGCGATGCACGGTCCGGCGCAGCTGCAGGTACGCGACCGCCCCGGGGACGGTCGGCAGCCAGAACGCGAATGCGCGATATGCCAGTACGGCGACCACCGCCACCTCGGCATTGACGCCAAACGCCACGAACGCGCCGATCATGCCGCCATCAACGCCGCCGATCCCACCCGGCAGCGGCAGCGTGTTGCCGACCATCCCGACGAAGTACGACATCACGATCACCCCTTTCGGCGGCGACGCTCCGAACGCGTGGAAGCAAGCCCACAGCACCGCGATGTCGAATCCCCACCAGGCGACCGCGCCGAGCAGATATGGGCTGCGTGCGCGCACCAGATCGATCGCCGTACGGATCCCCGATGCGGCCGTCGCCGACGCGGTCGCCAGTTGCTGGGCGACCCGGCCGAGCGGTCCCTGGCGTCGAGTCCATCGCCTGACGAGGCGCTCGAAGTCGCGGGGCAGCAGCGACACCGCCAGGAACGCGGCGATCACGGTCGCACCAAAGATTGCCGGCACCATCGTGATCGCGAACGGCGCTCGGCCCGGGAACAGCCCGAGGTACAGACCGACCCCGACGACCACGAGCGCCACCATGTAGACCGCGTACAGGAGGACCATGAACGCGATCAGCCGACAGGCGGCCACCCGACCGTCGAGACCCGAGCGACGCAACGCCCAAGCCGTCAGCGCGATCCCGCCCGCGCCCGCGGACGCAAACAACCGCGTCGCCGCCAGGCCCGCCATCGTGATCTCGTAGCTCTCGCGCCAGTCGATCCGGGACACGCCCGCGAACACGCCGCGGAAAAGGGCGATGTAGCCGAAGAACGAGCATGCCTCGAGCACCGCCGCGAGACCCAGCCACCACACGTTGCCCTGCTCGATCCGATTCCACGTCTCCCGCAGGCCGAGCAGCTTCGGCAGCACGAAGTACAGGAACGCGGCGCTCGCGCCGACAAACACCACGAACACGAACAGCCGCTTGCGTGTGAATCGCACGCGTGGCATCTCCTCGCCCAGGGGCGATCGCCGGCCGGGACCGGTCGATCCGGTCGCCCGCGTCTCGATCGGCTCGGTCGCGGCGTCCTCTTCCACCTCAGAGCCCTATGCGTCTGCCGCTCGCGCCTCGAGCGCGCGCAACGCCCGCGCGATGCTGTTCGCCAGCGGCGCGGCGCGAGTGGCCTGCGTGCGAATCCCCTCGGCCAGCAGCGCGCCCCCGATCAAGTCGACCGCGTAGTGCTCGCCGAGGTACACCAGCGCCAGCCCGAGCGCAGCGGCGTATGCCCAGCCGACCGCACCCGCGATCGGGCCCACCTCCGACAGCAGATGGGCTCCCATCAGCGAGGTGGCGAAATGAAGTGACGGCATCGCAGCCAACGGATTTCCTCCGAGGGAATCGTAAAGGGCACCCCAGCGGGCTCCCCAGAACCGCTCCCCATACTCGATCATCATCCGCCGGACTCGCGCCGGCTGCGCGTCGTCCAGACGGCCGTGCGCCGCCGCCCACCACGGCGGCGCGGTCGGAATCGTCCAGTAGAACACCGCTCCGAGGTCGAACACCGCGTACATCCGCGCCGCGGCGAACGCGAACCGCTCAGGAGCCCGGAGCAGTACGTATCCCGTGCTCCCGTGCGGCACCGCGAACCACAGCCAGTGACACCACACGAGCCCGCGCTCGACTCGGTTGACCGTTCCCGGCGAGGCGAACGTTCGCTGGAGTCGCAGCGTCGGCACCGTCCCGAGCCCGAGCAGGCGATCGATCGCGATCGGGTAGTCGACCAGCACCCGCGCCTCGAGTCGCTCCGGGTCGTCGTACGGCATCTCGTAAGCGGCGACGTACGCCCACATGTTCAGCACACACACGGCGACGTCGCGCGCGCGACTGCGTCGGACGACCACGCACAGCGCGAACGGCGCGAGCGCGCCACTGACGAGGACCGCGACCCGCGGAAGCCTTGCGCGACGACGGAACACGGGCGCCGCTACGCCCAGCGCAACGAGGGCCCAGGCGCCCGCTCTGATGCCCCTCGACAAGCGCAATTGAGAGCCAGTATACGTTTCGCGCCGGCGACCCGCTCGGCTCGGGCCCTCGACCGGGGCCGGTGAGTGATCGCCCGCTCGGCGTCAAAGCCCACGAGCGCGCCGCCCGAGTCATGGCCCACTTGGCGCGAACGCCCCACGACCGCGGCGCCAGTCATCGCGCACTTGGCGCCAACGCCCCACGACCGCCCGGCGCGAGTCAACGCCTGCTCTGCGCCCAGCCTGCTTGCACGCGCGGCGCTTGAGGCACGCGGCTGGATAGAATGCCGCCGCCTTGCGACCCGATAAGCCACGCCGCGGGTGTTTTCGAGCTCAGCCCGATCGGCACCCCGCCTCGCTCTTCCGGCTGCGCTCGGGTCGTACGGTCGTGCTTGGACTGAGCGTCCTCAGCCTCGCCCTTGCCGGGTCCTTGGTCGCTGCCCCGGCGGCGCTGGCTCATTTCATCACCCCGAAATCGGGTGGATCTCCGAATGCGAACCAGATCGCATCGCTGTACAAGATCATTCTGTACATCGCCGCGGTGGTGTTCGTGCTCGTCGAGGGCGCGCTGTTCTATTCGATCTTGAAGTTCCGGGCGAAGAAGGGCGCCGTCGCCGCTCAGATTCACGGCAACACCCGGCTGGAGATCGGCTGGACCATGGGAGCGGCGCTGATCCTGGTCGTGATCACCGTGGTCACGTTCGTGAAGCTGCCGAGCATCATCAACGCGCCGAACTCTGATCCCAACGGGTTCCTTTCGGCGACCCTGAACCAACCGACCCCGCCGAACGGCAACAAGCTGACGATCTGCGTGCAGGGGCGCCAGTACATCTGGCGCTACGTCTACGGCAACGGGTGCGTGAACGGCACGTTCGCGGCGAGGCTGCCGTACTCCTTCCAGGAGATGGTCGTCCCGACGAACACGACCGTCGTGCTCGCGATCCAATCGAACGATGTGGTTCATTCGTGGTGGGTCCCGTCGCTCGGCGGCAAGGTGGATGCCGTGCCGGGCTACACGACGTACACGTGGTTCAAGATCCCGCATCCCGGCCTGTTCCACGGTCAGTGCGCGGAGCTGTGCGGTCGCAGCCACGCAGCGATGACCGCACTGGTCCGCGCCGTGCCCCCGGGGCAATACAGCGCATGGCTGATCCAGCAAAAGGCGGCGATCGACGATGCCAACACGCAGGTGACGCAACTCCGCCAAACCCTGACCTCAGAGAATCAGCTCTAGGAGAAAGACCGATGTCCGTGATTGCCCCGCCTGAGCGCACGCTGCGGCCCGTGCCCCAACTGACCGCACACGAGGTCACGGCGCCGCGTCAGACCAAGCGCTGGATCGACTGGGTGACGACCACCGACCACAAGAAGATCGGGATCATGTACCTGGTCCTCACCTTCGTGTTCTTCATGCTCGGCGGGGTCGAGGCGCTGCTGATGCGAGTGCAGCTGTCCGTGCCGGACAACACGCTGCTTTCCGGTCAGCACTACAACCAATTGCTGACGATGCACGGGACCACGATGGTGTTCCTGTTCGTCGTGCCGGTGATGGCCGGGTTCGGCAACTACTTCGTGCCGCTCATGATCGGGGCGCGTGACATGGCCTTCCCGCGGCTCAACGCGATGTCGTTCTGGCTGTTGCTGTTTGGCGGAATCGTCTTCTACGCCACGCTCTTCTACCAGCCGCCGGAGGCCGGCTGGTGGAGCTACCCGCCGCTGTCGAGCATCCAGTTTTCACCCAGCGGCGGCCAGGACGCGTGGATCTTCCTGATCCACCTCACCGGCATCTCCTCGCTGCTCGGCGCGATCAACTTCTACGTGACGATCGTCAACATGCGCGCGCCGGGGATGACCTGGGGGCGCCTGCCGCTGTTCGTGTGGGCGATCCTCGTGTACGCGGTGCTGTTGATCATCGCGCTGCCGCCCGTCGCTGCGGCCGTGACGATGCTGCTGACCGACCGCCATTTCGGCACTCACTTCTTCGACCCGACGGATCACGGCTCGCCGGTCCTCTGGCAGCACCTGTTCTGGTTCTTCGGGCACCCCGAGGTCTACATCATGGTGCTGCCCGGGTTCGGGATCATCTCCGAGGTGATACCGGTGTACTCGCGCAAGCCGATCTTCGGCTACAAGGCGATCGCCGCCTCGACTGCCGTGATCGCGTTCCTCGCGACGCTCGTCTGGGCTCACCACATGTTCGCCTCGCCGATCCCGATCGTCGTGATGGGCTTCTTCATGCTGAGCTCGTTCCTGATCGGGATCCCGACCGGGGTCAAGATCTTCAACTGGATCGCGACCCTGTGGCGAGGATCGATCGTGACCAGCGCCGCGCTCTACTTCGCGGTCGGGTTCATCGCGATCTTCGTGATCGGCGGGATCACCGGCATCTTCCTGGCCACGTTCCCGGTCGACTGGCAGCTCAACGACACCTACTTCGTCGTCGCCCACTTCCACTACACGATCATCGGCGGCGCGGTGTTCCCGGTGTTCGCCGGGTTGTACTACTGGTTCCCGAAGATCACCGGGCGGATGCTGAACGAGAAGCTCGGCAAGGCGTCGTTCTGGGTCATGTTCATCGGCTTCAACATGACCTTCTTCGTCCAGCACGCGCTCGGCCTGTCGGGCATGCCGCGCCGGATCTATACCTACGCCCCGGGCCTCGGCTGGTCGGCTTACAACATGATCTCGACGATCGGCTCGTTCATCCTTGGCCTCGGAGTCCTGCTCACGGTCGCCAACGTCGTCCGCAACTACAAGCATGGCAAGCTCGCCGGCCCTGATCCCTGGAAGGGCAACACGCTGGAGTGGTTCACGACTTCGCCCCCGCCGGCGAACAACTTCGACACGATTCCGCGGGTTCGCTCCGTCGAGCCGATGCGCGACATCCGCCGTCAGGTTGAGCGGCAGACCGGAATGACGCAGAAGACGGGCGGGAGCGAGCAATTCGCGCGGGCGCGATCGTCGTGACAGGATCCACGACGTGAGCGTTTCCAGCCCGACTCGAGCCGTAGGCGAGCGCGGCGTTGCCGCCGGCGCGCGCCAGGTCGTGGCGGACTACGTCGAACTGACCAAACCGAAGGTCCAGACGCTGCTGCTGCTGACGACGGTGACCACGATGGAGGTCGCCGGCAGTCCCACCGCGTCGAAGATCGCGCTCACGTGCCTGGGCGGATACCTGTCGGCCGGCGGCGCCGGCGCCGTCAACCACTACTACGACCGCGACATCGATGCCACCATGCGGCGAACCGCCTCGCGTCCGATTCCGGCCAGCCGCATCTCGCCCCGCGCAGCGTTGATCTACGGCTGCTCACTCGCGGCCCTGTCGTTTCTGCTGCTGTCGCTGACGGTCAACGTACTCGCGGCATCGCTCGCGTTCGGAGGATTCGCCGGCTACGTCGGCGTCTACACCGTGTGGCTCAAGCGCCGCACGCCGCACAACATCGTGATCGGGGGAGCGGCGGGCGCGATGCCACCCCTCGTCGCCTGGGCTGCGGTTCGCGGTTCGCTGTCGTGGACCGCGCTGTACCTGTTCGCGATCGTGTTCTACTGGACCCCGCCGCACTTCTGGTCCCTCAGCCTGCTGATGAAGGACGAGTACGCCAAGGCCGGGGTGCCGATGATGCCGGTCGTGCGCGGCGAGCAGGAGACCCGCCGCCAGATCGTGCTCTACACGCTGCTGCTGTACGCGATCTCGCAGTTGCCGTTCTGCGCGCACGTATTCGGCGGTTTCTACCTGGTCGCCTCGATCGTGCTCGGGTGCGCTTTCATCGGCGGCTCGCTGTGGCTCTACCGACGCGCCGACCGCCGCACGGCGTTGCGGCTGTACCTGTTCTCGCTGATCTACCTCGCGCTGCTGTTCGGCGCGATGGTGGCCGATGTGAAGCTGTAGGATCCGCGCGCAATGGACCGAAAGCTTGCGCGCAAGAACATCCGCGCAGGACTGATCGCCGGTGCTGTTTGCGCGGTGATGTTCGGGATCGCGTTCCTGGCGGCGGCGATCTACGTCCACCCGTGAGCGACGTCAGCGACGTGCAGCCGGAGACCCCGCCGGCCGGCGAGGAGATCCACCTCCCCGGTCCGTCGGTGCTGCCGATCACCGCCGCCGCGGCGCTGACGTTGATCGTGATCGGTACGACGATCGACTGGATCTGGTCGATCCTCGGGTTGATCATCTTGGTTGTCGTTGTGATCCGGTGGATCAGGGACACGCGCCGCGAAGTGAGCACGCTGCCCGAAGAGCATCACTAGCCGTCCCCTGGACGCAGACTCACGCTGGCCTGTTTGCGGGCGCTTCTGATCGGGGTGGGTGGCGCCGATCGGGCGGAATCCGCGCGTGTGGACGGCCGCCAAACGATGAGGCTGGGCGCCGGGGTCCGCCACGCGCCGGGTCCGCAAGGCGCCGTCCGCGAGGCGCCGTCCGCGAGGCGCCGTCCGCGAGGCGCCGTCCAACGCAGCGGCCGGCTCCGGGGCCGGGGGACGTTCGGTCCGAAGCCCCTTGACACCGTCCATGGTTACAGCCGGCTCAGAGGCCCGAACGAAGCCGAGTCGCAAGCGCGGTTCGTGCCGACCGGTCCGGAGGTCACGCCGAGTTCGCAGGCGCGGGTCGGGGTGACCACCGGCTGGCGGGTCTCAAGGTCGTCCGGGCCGCGGAACCTGCATGATTCCCCAAACCGCGCAGCGGATCCGCGCTTTGGGGTCCGGTGCATGACATGCATGCACCAGGTCCCAATTCGTCGCGTGGCGCGCCGCTTTGGGAGCTCATGCAGGTCAGACCGCCGACGAGCGGCGCGGCTCGTCATCCGAGCGTTCGCGCCTCAGTCCACAGCCCATCGCACATCCACATTCCGCCCCGCCTCCCTGTTCCGCCAGCACTCTCCAGCGTCCGGCCCGCCGGCTCCCGCACCCCCGGCCACCCGCGCCCGCATCCCCGCCACCGGCTCCCGCACCCCGCCACCGGCTCCCGCATCCCCGCCACCGGCTCACGCACCCGCCACCGGCTCCCGCACCCCGCCACCGGCTTTCGCGCCCCGCCACCGACTTTGGCACCCCCGCCGCCGGCGACCGACCGCACCCCATCACCTGCGCCCGCGTCCCGCCCGTCGGCTCCCGCGTCCCGCGGCCGGATCCATGTCCCGCCCTCCGACTCCCGCAAATCCACGGCCGGCTCCCGCGTTCCGCCACGTGCTCCCGCGTTCCCTCGCCGTCGAAGCATTCGACCAGACATGGTCCCTTCCACCGCCCACAGCCCCTTCCACCGCCCACAGCCCCTTCCACCGCCCACGGCCCCTTCCACCGCCCGCG
>Ga0187766_10000411_pt1 | contig 23558 bp, 20 predicted proteins | sample 0216_QUI02_MP05__4_FD_132971 | JGI IMG/M metagenome (GOLD analysis project Ga0187766, IMG submission 132971) | Tropical peat soil microbial communities from peatlands in Department of Meta, Colombia - 0216_QUI02_MP05_20_MG | ecosystem: Environmental > Terrestrial > Soil > Wetlands > Peat ... | reverse complement strand
TGTGTCGGCCTGTAAGTCGGCGGTGTCAGGTTCGGCAACTCGCCCGGTGGAACTGTATCGACACGACGGGATGGTTCCGGCGTCGCATCCACCATGTGGCCCAAATCACCAGCGATGTCCGATTGCCCGGGGCTCAAACCCGCATCGTCGCCGAGCGTGATCCAAATCACAATATTGTCCGGATTGTTCACTTGGGTTGCCAGTTCCCACGTAATGCGGTTAACGTCTCTTGGTCCAGATAACGTTATGGTCACGAACCGAGGGCATTCCAGGTTGAGCCGGCACCGCTACATCCGGTCTCCTGCTGCAGGAGCCTCACGCGGATCCCGCGACTGCTGGCAAGATCTCGACCGCAACGAGATCACCGACATCATTCCGTTCAACGAGTTCGGCAACCTCGATGACCTCGACTTCAGCGACGACTCCGCGTTCGATACCGACGCGCAGGTACTGCGGGCGCCCGAATTGGACGACCTGCACGACACCGACAACCTGACCCCGCTGCCGCTGGCGGCCCCCAGCGATTTCCCCGCCCATCCGGGCGTTGAGCGGTGCACCGACCCAGACCCACATCACCTGCACGAACGGTTGCACGCTGCGGATGTAACCGACATGTCCAGGGGCGGCGGGCAGCACCGCAGGCAGATGACCGGTGCGGTCAAGGGCCGCGTGATGATGAGCGCCATGGCTGCAGGCGCTGCGGCCGCGGCGGCGCATTCGGCGACTCATCATTCCGACACCAACAAAGCCGAAACTGTGCTGGCGGCCGAAGCGTCACGGCTCGACGGCGGGGCGGTTACCACTTCGCCGCGGGGTATGCAGATGATCGCTGTCAAGCCCGTTGCGAATATCGCGATGCACAACGAAGAGCTCGCCAAGGGCGTGGCCTTCGCCCAAGAGCGTGCTCAGCGCGAAGCCCGACTGCAGCGGCCACTGTTCGTGATGCCGACCAACGGCATATTCACCTCTGGTTTTGGGTACCGTTGGGGTGTGCTGCATGCGGGCATCGACCTCGCGAACTCGATCGGCACCCCGATCCTTGCGGTGTCCGACGGTGTCGTCATCGACGCCGGCCCAACCGCGGGCTACGGAATGTGGGTCAAGCTGCGCCACGCCGACGGAACGGTCACACTGTACGGTCACGTCAACACCACAACGGTCAGCGTCGGCCAGCGCGTGATGGCGGGCGACCAAATCGCCACGATGGGCAATCGCGGCAACTCCACCGGCCCGCACCTGCATTTCGAGGTGCTGCTCAACGGCACCGACCGAGTGGACCCCGTGCCGTGGCTGGCCCAGCGCGGCCTCAGCGTCGGCAATTTCGCCGGTTGACCGTGACCGAGCCCAACGAATCTCCACCCGGCCCGAACCCGCCCGGCTCCAGCGGCCCGATTACCGGGGCGCCGGGCGAGGAGTCGGCACCACACGACGAAACACGTACGCGCATCATCCGACGTGCGCCCACAGCGCCCCCGCCCCCGATAACGAAGACCAACACCAGCCACGATGCCGGCCGCCCACCGGGGTGGGAGGGGACCGCTCCCCCGGGCCCGCGCGCAGGTCCGATGGGGAGGACCGCCGAGCCTGGGGAATCGAGCTCCCGGACGGCCGTCGCCGCCTGCGCCGTCAGCATCGTCAGCGGATGGGCCACCTCGGTAGTGGCTACGGACCTGATCGCCGGATGGTGGAAATCCGACCGACTGTTCTGCGTCGCGGTCGGGTTCCTCGCCCTGGTCTTTGCGTTGGCCACCGTCTCAGGCGTGATCATGCTGCTGCAGCGTCGGCCCCGCGGCCGCTACCTGATCGTGGGCGGCGCCGTGATCGCGTTGCTGACGTATGGCGGCGTGTTCATCGCGGGTGCCCGTGTCGCGTGGATCGTGTACACGCTGCCTGTGCTGCCGATCGCCAGTGTGGTGCTGGCGCTGCACCCGGAAACCAAGCGCTGGTTGTCGGAGTGACGGCCCTGCAGGCCGTGACACGCGTTAAAGCTTGGTGACGGGAGCGTGGTTGTGCATCAGCTTCACCCGCCCCGAGCTACCGAAATCGATCAGTGACATCGCCGATTCGCCGGCACCCGAGACTTCCTCAACCCGGCCAAGCCCGTACTTGTCATGAGATACCCGGTCACCAGGCTGCAGCACCAGTAGCGGCCGCGTACTCACCGCCGACCGAGCCGGTGACGGGCGCGGTGTGCCGAACCGGCCGGCACCGCTCACCGGCGCGCTGAACGACGGGTTAGGGTCGGTACGCCGCCAGTCGATGAGCTCCTGCGGGATTTCCCGCAGGAAGCGCGACTCCGGGTTCAGCATCGGTTGTCCCCAGGAAGATCGGACCTTGGCTCGGCTCACGTACAGCCGCTGACGCGCCCGGGTGATACCGACGTAGGCCAGCCGCCGCTCCTCCGAGAGCTCAGTGGGGTCATCCAATGCCCGCATGTGCGGGAACATGCCGTCCTCCCAGCCCGTCACGAACACCACCGGGAACTCCAAACCCTTCGCGGTGTGCAATGTCATCAGGGTGACCACACCAGCGCTGTGCTCGGGGATTTCGTCAGCGTCGGAGACCAGCGATACCCGTTCCAGGAACTCCGCGAGCACGCCGGTGTCCGGCACGTCCTCATCGGAAGGCGAGTCTTGGGTGCGCATAGCCTCCTCGAGCGCGGCGGAGTTGGCCTGGTCAGTACTGAATTCGTGTGCGACGCTGACGAGTTCGTTGAGGTTGTCCAGCCGGGCCAAGTCCTGCGGATCGGTGGACGACTCCAACTCCATCCGGTATCCAGTGCGGTCCAATACCGCCTCGACCAGATCACCGAGATCCTCATCGAGGCGGCCCCGCAAGTCGTCAAGCAGCTCAACGAAGCCCGCGATGGCTTTCACGGAGCGGGTATTGAGCATCGGCACTTTGCCTTCGGCCGCGGCGACAAGCGCGTCGGCGAAGCTGGCGCCGGTGTTTTCGGCGTACACCGCCACGCAGGCTTCGGCACGATCGCCGATGCCGCGACGCGGCGTGTTGAGAATGCGTCGCATGCTGACGGCATCACCGGGATTGTCCAGCACTCGCAAGTAGGCGATGATGTCGCGAATTTCCTTACGCTCGTAAAACCGAACTCCCCCAACGACTCTGTACGGAATCCCAGTGCGGATGAACACCTCCTCCAGCGACCGCGACGAGTTGTTGGTGCGGTAGAAGACGGCCACATCGTTATAGGTGATTTCGCCGCGCTCCACGAGCGCATCGATCTCTTCGGCGACGAACCTCGCCTCGTCGTGCTCGTTGTCGGCGACATAGCCGACGATCAGCTCCCCCGCGCCGGCGTCGGTCCACAGCCTCTTCTCGCGCCGCCCAGAGTTACGGGCGATCACCGAGTTGGCCGCCGACAAGATGTTCTGCGTCGAGCGGTAGTTCTGTTCCAGCAGGATGGTTGTGGCGTCGGGGTAGCCGCGTTCGAAGTCTTCGATGTTGCGGATGGTGGCGCCACGAAACGCGTAGATCGACTGGTCGGCATCGCCGACGACACACAACTCCGCCGGAGGCACGTCGTCGGGTGACTCTGCGGCGTCGCGGCCGGCCAATTCCCGCACCAGGACATATTGCGCATGGTTGGTGTCCTGGTACTCGTCGACCAGGATGTGCCGGAACCGCCGCCGGTAATGCTGGGCGATCTGCGGGAAGGCCTGCAGCACCCCGACGGTCTCCCCGATGAGGTCATCGAAGTCCAACGCGTTGGCCGCCCGCAGGCGACGCTGGTACTCGTCGTAGACGACCGCGACGGTACGAGCCAGGTCGTCAGCCTGGCCATCCGACACGTTGGCCAGCGCCCGTTCGGGGTCGATCAACTCGTTCTTCAAGTTGGAGATGGCGTGGGCCAGCAGCCGCGGCGAATACCGCTTGATGTCGAGCCCCATGTCCCGGCCGATCATCTGCAGCAGACGCCGCGAATCGTCGGCGTCGTAGATCGAGAAATTGGAGTTGAGGCCCGGAATCAGTGACGCCTGGTTGCGCAGGATCCGCACGCACATCGAGTGGAACGTCGACACCCACATCGATCGGGCTTGGTGGCCAACCAGGCGCACCACCCGGTCGCGCATCTCGGCGGCGGCCTTATTCGTGAAGGTGATCGCCAAAATCTGACCGACGCCGACATCGCGCGCGGCGATCAGGTAGGCGACGCGCCGCGTCAGCACCGCCGTCTTACCCGAGCCCGCGCCCGCAACGATCAGCAACGGCGAGCCCTCGTGCTGCACCGCCTGGCGCTGTTGCGGGTTGAGGCCGTCAAGCAGTCGATCTGCTTGCCGGGCGGGCTTGGCATTGGTCACATGCACACTCATGTCTGTCCAAACCTACCGCCGTTCGGTGACAGTTTTGCGCTCGCACGGCCCTTAGTGGCACACTCGATCCGTGCTCAACGTGCAGCGTTGTCGACGGCTCGTGGCCCAAGAGTCGCATCGCCGATTTTTCTACGGGTACCGGCCAGCGGTGCCCGTGGTTTAGCTGCTTGCAGAGCCCCGTGGTCCGCTTCCGGATCCGGGGCTCGTCTCTTGTGTGAGGCCCGATACCGGATGAGACCAGACCCCCCACACAACGAGAATGCGGAGTCGGCAGAGATGAACACCGAGACGATCGAAACCCACCAGCGTCCCGATATCGAGGAACTGCGCCAAGAGATCGACCGCCTAGACGCTGAGATCCTCGCCGCCGTCAAACGGCGGACCGAGGTGTCCCAGGCGATCGGCAAGGTCCGAATGGCGTCCGGCGGCACCCGGCTGGTACACAGCCGCGAGATGAAAGTCATCGAGCGCTACAGCGAGCTCGGGCCCGAGGGTAAGGATCTGGCGATCCTGCTGCTCCGCCTGGGACGTGGCCGGCTCGGCCACTAACACCTGCGCACAGCTGGGAATACTGGGGTGCGCAATTGCAGGCCATGAAGCCCGACCTGCAGCGCGTGCTGGGCACCGGTCAGACCGCCCGACGAGCTCCGGCGGCGACGCGAACCGCCTGACGAGAAGGAGCCACGGTTCATGCCCCGCATCCTGGTCACCGGCGGCACCGGCACTGTCGGTCGTGTGGTAACTCAGCGGCTGCTGGAGTCCGGCGCGCAGGTGCGCGTGCTCAGCCGCGGATTGCGCCCGAAAGACCCGATCGGCCAGGCGGAGCACGTTGTCGGTGACGTCAAGACCGGTGACGGTCTCGCCGAGGCGATCACCGATGTGGACACCGTCGTGCACTGCGTCGACCCGGCGCACCATGTGGTCGACGCGGCGCTTGCCGCCGGGCGTCCGCACCTGGTGTACATCTCGATCGTCGGAGTTGACCGGATACCACTGGGCTACTACCGGCGCAAACTCGCCGACGAACAGCTGATCAGCACGTCCGGGCTGCCCTGGACCGTGCTGCGAGCAACCCAGTTCCACGACCTCGTCGCGCTGCTGTTGCGCATACTGGCCACCCCGCCGATCATGATCGTCCCAGCCGGCTGGAGCTTTCAGCCGGTCGACGTGCGCGACGTCGGCGCCCGGCTCGCCGCCCTGGCCCTGGCCGAGCCCGCCGGCCGCGTTCCCGACATCGCCGGACCCGAAGTGCTGCCCATCGCCGATCTGGCGCAGTGCTATCTGGCCGCAGTGGGCAAACACCGGCCGGTGGTGGCGGTGCCGCTGGCCGGGCGCATCGCCCGCGGTTACCGGGCCGGCGGCAACCTGGCCCCCGACCGCGCCGTCGGGACCATCCCGTTCGAGCGCTACCTCCACGAGCACGCCGGCTCATTGCCATACAGCGACGCGATCCGGTCGTACCTGAGGGTCCCGCGCCCCCGATGGCTCCGGTGACGGGATCGTCCCGCGGTCATAGAGGCCCCGGCCCGACCGCATTACTGTCGGAAGGCATGACGGTCGTCCAACAGATTCCCGACATCTCGTCCACCCCGGCTTGGAAAGCGTTGCGCAGGCATCACGAGCAGATCGGGGAAACCCATCTGCGCCAGTTCTTCGCCAGCGACCCGGATCGTGGCCGCGAGTTCACCATCACGGTCGGCGACCTCTACATCGACTACAGCAAACACCGCATCACCCGCGAAACGATCAAACTGCTGATCGACCTGGCCCGGGCGGCGAGTCTTGAGCAGCGCCGCGACGAGATGTTCGCCGGTGAACACATCAACACCTCCGAGAATCGCGCGGTACTGCACACCGCGCTGCGACTACCCCGGGACGCCGAGCTGATCGTCGACGGGCAAAACGTCGTCGAAGATGTGCACGTCGTGCTGGACGCGATGGGGGACTTCACCGACCGGCTGCGCAGCGGCGATTGGACCGGCGCTACCGGAAAAAAGATCACCACCGTCGTCAACATCGGGATCGGTGGGTCAGACCTCGGACCGACGATGGTGTATCAGGCGCTGCGCCACTACGCCGATGCGGGTATCTCGGCGCGCTTCGTCTCCAACGTCGATCCCGCCGACCTGATCGCCACATTGACCGACTTAGACCCTGCCAAAACGCTTTTCATTGTCGCGTCGAAGACGTTTTCCACGCTGGAGACGCTGACCAACGCCACCGCCGCACGGCGCTGGCTGACCGACACACTCGGCGACGCCGCGGTGTCGAAGCATTTCGTCGCGGTCTCGACCAACAAGCGCCTGGTCGACGAATTCGGTATCGACACTGCCAACATGTTCGGATTCTGGGACTGGGTCGGCGGGCGGTACTCGGTGGATTCGGCGATCGGCCTGTCGGTGATGGCCGCGATCGGCCGGGAGGCGTTCGCCGATTTCCTGTCTGGATTCCACATCGTCGACGAGCACTTCAAGACCGCTCCGCTGGAGTCGAATGCGCCTGCGCTGCTAGGCCTTATCGAGCTGTGGTACTCCAACTTCTTCGGCGCGCAATCGCGCGCCGTGCTGCCGTATTCCAATGACCTGGCGCGGTTTGCGGCCTACCTGCAGCAGCTGACCATGGAGTCCAATGGCAAGTCGATGCGCGCCGACGGCACGCCGGTCACCACTGACACCGGCGAAATCTATTGGGGTGAACCGGGAACCAACGGCCAACACGCCTTCTACCAGTTGTTGCATCAGGGCACCCGGCTGGTGCCGGCCGATTTCATCGGCTTTTGCCAACCCATCGACGACTTACCCACCACCGACGGCACCGGCAGCATGCACGACTTGTTGATGAGCAACTTCTTCGCCCAAACACAGGTGCTGGCGTTTGGCAAGACCGCCGACGAGATCGCCGCCGAAGGCACACCCGCTGCTGTGGTGCCGCACAAGGTGATGCCCGGCAACCGGCCGACCACGTCGATTCTGGCCACCCGGCTCACTCCGTCGGTGCTCGGTCAGCTGATCGCGCTCTACGAGCATCAGGTGTTCACCGAGGGTGTGGTGTGGGGCATCGACTCGTTCGACCAATGGGGTGTCGAGCTGGGCAAGACGCAGGCCAAGGCGCTGTACCCGGTGATCAGCGGCGACGCCCCGCCCGAGCAACAGTCGGACAGCTCGACCGACGCGCTGGTGCGCCACTACCGCGTCGAGCGTGGCCGGGTCGGCTGAGCCACCGGCGAAGACGGGCCCGGCCCATCAACACAGCCGGGTCGGCTGAGCCACCGGCGCCCACGGCCACCACGGCACCGCGGCCCGGCCGGGCTCACGTTCGATGGCGCTGACCAGCGCCCGCACGCCAGTTTCGTTGTCCACCAAGAACATCGTGGTCGCCGACTTGGCGCTCATCTCCGACTCGATATAACCAGGCTCGATCACGGAAACCTTGATCGGGCCTTTGGCGTACTCGGCACGCAGCGATTCGCCCAGCGAGCGCACTCCTGCCTTGCTGGCGGCATACGCGGCCTTGACACCGGGTACGCCCTTGGCGCCGAGCACCGAGGAGATGAGCACCAGATGTCCGGAGCCAGCCTTCTTGAACATCTCCAGCGCCGTTTCGATCTGCACCAACGCGGCCACCAGGTTGGTCTCGATGGTCGCCTTGTTCGCCCACAGCTTGCCCGAGCCCAGCGGTGCGCCCTTACCGATGCCGGCGTTGACGACGACGCGGTCGATCCCGCCGAGGTCATCGCTCAGCTCAGCGAACACCTTCGGCACCTGCTCGTGGTCGTTCAGGTCCAACGCGGCGACCGCGATCTTGACATCCGGATACTATTGCGAAAACCCAGCTTTGAGCTCGTCGAGGCGGTCGGTGCGACGGGCGCAAAGCGCCAGGTCGCGCCCTTGGCAGCGAACTGCCGGGCCATCCCGGCACCCAGGCCCGAACTCGCGCCGGTGATGAGAATTTTCTGACGGGTCACTCGCGCAGCATAACTACTTCAGCAGCCGCGACATCCGCCGGTCGGCCAGCACTTTGCCGCCGGTCTGGCAAGTCGGACAGTACTGGAAGGACTTGTCGGCGAACGACACTTCACGAACGGTGTCACCGCACACCGGGCACGGCAACCCGGTGCGCGCGTGAACCCTTAGCCCCGAACGCTTTTCGCCCTTGAGCGTGGCGGCCTGTTGACCGACCGAACGGGTAATGGCGTCGGTGAGAACCGACACCATCGCATCGTGTAGCGCAGCCACCTGCGACTCGGTCAGCTTGCCGCCGGTGGCGAACGGCGAGATCTTGGCGACGTGCAGGATCTCGTCGCTGTACGCGTTGCCTATACCGGCGATCACCGTCTGGTCGGTGAGGACCGTCTTGATCCGGCCGCTATTTCCGGCCAGCAGCCCGGCTAAGTCGTCGGCGCTGACATCCAGCGCGTCCGGCCCGAGGGCCGCGATCCCGGGCACTTGCGTCGGGTCGTCGACCAGCCACACCGCCAGCCGCTTCTGGGTACCGGCTTCGGTGAGGTCGAAACCGGGCGCCTCGCCCGGTGTGCCGAAGTGTACGCGCAACGCGATCGGCCCCTTGCCTGGTCGCAGTGGGGCAGCGGTCAGCTTCTCGGACCAGCGCAACCAGCCCGCCCGCGATAAATGCGTGATCAGAAATAGCTCTCCCGCTCGCAGTCCCAAGTACTTGCCCCACCGGTCGGCTCCGACGACAGTCTGGCCGTGCAACACGTTGATGGGCGGGTCGAAGGTTTTGAGCACGGAGAAGGCGGCGACGTCGACGCGCCCAATGGTCATGCCGATGGCGTGGCGGCGCAGGTGATCGACGAGCGCTTCGACTTCGGGAAGTTCGGGCACGCTGTTCAGTCTGCCGATCGCAGCAGGTAGGTGTCCATGATCCAGCCGTGCCGCTCGCGGGCGTCGGCGCGCAGCGCCGCAATCCGCTCCCCCACCTCGTGGACCGTGCCCGACACCAGCAGCTCGTCCTCGGTGCCGAGATAGGCACCCCACCAGATCCGAGTGTCCGGCGCGCAAGTGCGAAACGAGCAGTCGGGGTCGAGCATGACCACGGCCGAGCCGGACAGGCCGTGCGCGCGCAGCTGCCGGCCAGTGGTGATCAGGACGGGTTCGCCGACTTCGTTCAGCGGGATGCGATGCCGCGCCGTCAGCGCTTGTACGGCGGTGATACCCGGGATGACGTCGTAGCTGATGTCGATGTCGGCGGCGACGGCGTCGAGGATGCGCAGCGTGCTGTCGTAGAGCGACGGGTCACCCCAGGCCAGGAACGCGCCCACGCCGCCGGGGCCCAATTCCGCGGCGATGGCGCTGGCCCACACCCGCGTGCGAGCCGCGTGCCAGTCCGATACCGACTCCCGGTAATCGCCGTCGGTCGACCGCTTCGGGTCGGGCAGCTCGACGAATCGGTAGCCGGGCTCGCGGATGAAGCGTTGGCAGATCTGACGTCGCAATGCCACCAGGTCGCTTTTGGTCTCGCCTTTGTCCATTGCGAAGAACACCTGGGTGTCGTTGAGCGCCTGGATCGCCTCGACGGTGATGTAATCAGGATTCCCGGCGCCGATGCCGATGACGTGGATATGCCGAGTCGCCATGCGATCCTCTTCACGCGTTCGAATTGCACTATCCGCACATAGTGCCGCGAGTGCATGCCGAAGCCCACTTGGAACGTCTTCACCCACTTGGAACGTCTTCAAGAGCCGGTAGTCGAGACCCTAGGTACCCGGTACCATGGGTATTGACATCTTGCACGCGCCCTCTCTAACGTCTCAAGCACGACACCGATGAAGGAACGTCCAGGATGACCACAGCGGTGCAGCCAAGTGGACCGAGTCGTGAAGAGTTCTCGGAGCGTTTGCTGAAGGGCTCGGTCAAGAAGTCCTACGCGCCGATCGTCGACATCGACTGGGACGCGCCGCTCGACCCGGACAAGTTCTACCTGCCGCCCAAGACGGTGTCGCTGTACGGCACCCCGATGTGGGATCAGATGACCCGCGCGCAACGTATCGAGCTGTCCCGCCAGGAGTTCGTCAACACGCTCTCGGCGGGTATCTGGTTCGAGAACATCCTCAACCAGGCGTTGTTGCGCCGGCTCATGCACGAGGACCCGACGGCTCGGGAGTCGCACTACGCGCTGACCGAACTGGGCGATGAAACCCGGCACATGGTGATGTTCGGCAAGGCGATCGAGCGGGTCGGCGCCAGGCCGGTACGCCCACGGCGGTACCAACGCGTGATCATCAACACCCTTCCGCTGCTGTTCCGGGGTGCGATGCTGTGGGTGGCCGCGCTGATCGGCGAAGAAATCTTCGACGCGCTGCAGCGGCAGATGATGGACGACCCCGCACTGCAGCCAATGGTCCAGCGGCTGATGCGGATTCACGTCACCGAAGAGGCCCGCCACATCCAGTTCGCGCGTGATGGGCTGCGCAAGCGGGCGGCCGAGATGCCGCGGCTCAACAAGTGGTTTGTGGCCAACATCAACGGCGTGGGCGGGTGGTTCTTCCGCTACCTGTTCACCAATCCGGTCACGTACGCGCGGGCGGGTCTGAACGTACGGCAGGCACGCGAAACCGCGCGCAGCAGCCCGCACCGTCACGATGTCCAGGTGGCCGGCTTCGCTTCGCTGGCGGCGTTTTTGACGGAAGTCGGCCTGATGGGCCCGATCGCGCGCCGAGGGTGGAAGCGCAGCAAGTTTCTGTGACCCAGACGGCTGCCGAGGCCCGCCACCACGTCGTCATCATCGGCGCCGGAGCCGGCGGTGTGAGCGCCGGGGCCGAGTTGCTGAAAGCCGGCATCACCGACGTCGTAATCCTGGAGCAGGCACCCCGGGTCAGCCGCGCCTTCCCGCCTGCCCTGGCAGGTCGTCTGCGGCTCGGCCGCGAGGTCATCGGCTCGGTCTTCGATGACGACACCGACACCTGGACGCTGAAAACCCGCGGCGGCCAGATCTGGCACGCTCGCGTCGTCATCGCAGCGCACACGCCGCCGCACGTCCCGTGGATACCAGATTTGGCCGGGCGCAATGACTTTCGTGGCGTGTCGTTTCACGCGGCCGCTTGGGACCACGATTTCGATCCCGCCGGCAAGCGAGTCGCCGTGATCGGCGCCGACGCCACAGCCGGCCGGTACATCGGCCAGCTGACCAAGTCAGCGGCCTCGGTGACGGTCTTTGCGCATCCACCGCGCCGGGTCATCCCGCGCCTGCCGCCGCCGGCCACCCGCGCCAAACGCTGGCTGCGGCGCCACGCGCCGGGTGCACCGCCGCGACCAGCGGCGCAGCAGCGACGCACGCCCGGACTGGTGAGGGTGACCATCGAGGCCATAACGGCATCGGGTATCCGCACCCGCGACGGCGTCGACCACGACGTCGACGCGATCATCTACGGCACCGGCTTCACGATCCCCGATGGGATTGCGGACGAGACCCTGGTCGGCGCGAACGGAGTGACCATCCGGCAGGCCTGGTACGACGGCATGGAGCCCTACTTGGGCGTCGCTGTCCACGGTTTCCCCAACTACTTCCTGCTCACCGGACCCGGCCTCGAAGCGCAGGCACGCTTCATCGTCGAGTGCCTGAAGCTGATGCAACGCACCGCCGGCACCCGCATCGAGGTGCGCCGTAGCAGCCAGCAGGTTTTCTATGAGCGCGTCCACCTGCGAGCCGCCCGGCATCACGTGGTGCCATCAGCATTCGACCTGTCATCCGGCGCAGGCGAGGACGCGGCCTACGATGGTGCGGCGACGCTGACGATAGCCGACACCAGCCAACAGGTGCGCGTTCGGTTGACCGGCTACTTCGACCCGATTGACGGCCAATATCATTGGCAGGGAACGGTTTTCGATCCGCTGTCGGATGACGCACTAAAGCAGACGGCAGCAGTGACGCTGGCGGTTGGTGCGCGCAGCGCCCCGGCGCGCATCACCGAGCGAACACCGTGGGGCGGCCATTCGGTCGTCGGCGTGGGCGCACCGCCTTTTGGCGTGAACGACGTGACAGCTGTCGCGCCAGCAGCCACCTAGGCCCTGTCCGCGCCGGGAGAATCCAGATACGCTGATTGCAAAGCCCCATGATCGAGGTTGCCCTCGCACATTGTGGGTAACCAGTATGGATGGCGGGCGCGATGACAGATAACGGCACGCTTGGCGTAGTGGCGGTCGGCGCCTCGGCCGGCGGCGTGGAGGCCCTTACTCAATTCGCGTCCGGCTTAGCGCGCGATCTGCCGTACGCGTTTCTGGTGGTCTTGCACATGCCGCCGAATGCACCGAGCGTGCTGGCCAGAATCGTCGACCGCGCGGGGCCGCTGCCTGCGGTCACCGCTGTCCACGGCGCCCGTCTGCAGGCGGGAACGATTCACGTGGCGGTTCCGGACCACCACCTGCTGGTGGAGGACCACCGTATCGTGCTCTCAGAAGGACCTACCGAAAATGGTCACCGCCCCGCCGTCAACGCGCTGTTCCGTTCGGTGGCGCTGGTCTACGGGCAGCGAGCGATCGGCGTGTTGCTGTCCGGGGTCCTCGACGACGGTGTGCTCGGGTCAGCGGCGATCCGTTCCCGGGGCGGAACGACGATCGTCCAGTCACCCACCGACGCGTTGTTTGCTTCGATGCCGCTCAATGCGCTGGAAGCCGGCGTGACCGACCGCGAGGTGCTGGCCGCGGAGATGGGTGGCGTCCTCAAGGAGTTGGCAACGCGAGAGTTCGAGGAGCCGGGGATGGATCCTGACGAACGAATGGAAGTGGAAAACCGGATCGCGATGTCCCGGCGGTTCTCGGCGGAGATCGACGCCGAGGTGCTCGGGCCGCCGTCGGGATACACCTGCCCGGACTGCAATGGGTCACTGATCGCCGTCAGCGACGGTAACTACCGCTGCCGGGTCGGGCACGCCTGGACGGCCGACGCGTTGCTGTCCGCCCGCGACGAAGAGGTGGAAGGAGCCGTCTGGGTCGCTCTGCGTAGTCTGCAGGAAAAGGCCACACTGTCGCGGCGGCTGGCCGAGAGGGCCGGTGCGGGCATGATGGCGCGCCGCTACATCCAACTGGCCGACGAGGCCGAGCACGCCATGACGGTGTTGGGCGATCGGCTCCCGAAAGCGCACTCGGCGTCGGGCGAGCGCGGTGGCTAGGCTCCCGAGCCCGCTGGAGGTTTTCACCGGGACGCTGCACACGACGCCCGTCCTGACAATCGACGGCGTGCTGGACAGCAGCACCTATCTGACGCTGCGGAATCGCATCATCAAGGTCGCGCTCGAGGAACCACCCGCCGTCATCGTCGACGTCACCGCGCTCGAGGTACCCACCGCGTCGGCGTGGTCGGTATTCACCAGCGCACGCTGGCATGTCAGCACCTGGCCTGACGTTCCCATCGCGCTCGTCTGCGCCCACGCTGCGGTCCGGGAGGCGATCACCCGCGGCGGCGTCGCCCGCTACGTGCCGGTGTATCCCACCGTGGAGGCGGCGTGGAACGGCGTGCACGTCGGAGGCCGGCGTGGTCGTCAACGTGCCCACGCGCAGCTGCCCGCGACCTTGGCCAGTCTTCCCGAATCGCGGCGGCTGGTTCGGGAGGTGCTCGCAATCTGGTCGCAGTCCGATCTCATTCCGACCGCCATGGTGATAGTCAACGCGTTGGTGGAAAACGTGCTGCAACACACCCAAAGTGCACCGAGATTGCGGCTCGAAACGGACGGCGCGACGGTGACGGTCGCGGTCGCGGACGGTAGCTGCGCGGCCGCGCACCGACGGGAGCGCCCGGGTGGTGGGGCTGATACGGTGTCCGGCCTGGCTATCGTCGCCGCGTTGTCGCGTGCTTGGGGTAACAGTCCCACATCGTCGGGCAAAACGGTTTGGGCGGTCATCGGTCCCGAGAACCGGCTCTAGCCTGGCGACGATGCGGGCCGCAACGGCCCGAGGAGGAGCCAGGCAATCAGACCTAGCCTGGCGACGATGCGGGCCGCAACGGCCCGAGGAGGAGCCAGGCAATCAGACCTAGCCTGGCGAGGATGCGGGCCGCAACGGCCCGAGGAGGAGCCGGGCAATCAGAGTAGTGTTCAACTTTAACCCCTGCTGCGGGCGGACGGAACGAGATGAACGACGAACCAGACGAATCCTTCGAGACGTTGCTGCGATACATGCGCGACTCGCGCGGGTTCGATTTCACCGGGTACAAGCGCACATCGCTGATGCGGCGGGTACGCCGTCGCATGGACCAGGCCGGTTACCAGACATTCGACGAGTACCTCGACATGCTGCAGGCCAGCTCCGACGAGTTCACCGCTTTGTTCAACACCATCCTGATCAACGTGACGGATTTCTTCCGGGACCCCGATGCGTGGGAGTTCGTCCGGACCGACATCATTCCCGCAATGCTTGCCGAGCGCGGGCCCAGCGACCCGATCCGGGTGTGGAGCGCCGGCTGTGCCTCTGGTCAGGAGGCCTACAGCCTGGCCATGCTGCTGGCCGAGGCCCTCGGACCGGAGGACTTCCGCCAGCGGGTGAAGATCTACGCAACCGACGTCGACGAGAACGCGCTTACCGAGGCCCGGGCTGCCTCGTACGACGCCAAGGCGGTCGAATCGGTACCCCCGGACCTACTGACGAAATACTTCGAAAAGATCAACGGCCGCTATGTGTTTCACAAGGATCTTCGCCGAGCGGTGATCTTCGGTCGCAATGATCTCGTCAAGGATGCCCCCATATCGCGGGTCGACCTGCTGGTCTGCCGCAACACACTGATGTACCTGAATGCCGAGACACAACGAAATGTCTTGGAGCGCCTGCACTTTGCGTTGGCCGCCCACGGAATACTTTTCCTCGGACACGCTGAGATGCTGGTGAACCACAGCGACCGGTTCACGCCGCTAGAGCTTAAGCACCGCGTCTTCCGGAGGGCAGCCGGCTCCCACGCCGGTCTGGAACGGTACGACCCGGCCATCTCGATGTATGAGCGGCACGGCGACCTGCAGGGTGTTATGGCGCTCCGTGAATTCGCGTTCCGAGCCAGCCCGGTGGCCCAGATCGTGGTGACCGGCGACGACACCGTCGCGCTGATCAACCAGCAGGCCGAATCCACCTTCGGCCTGTCCGCGCGCGATATCGGGCGGCTACTGCGCGACCTCGAAGTGTCATACCGGCCGGTGGAACTGCGAGCCTACTTGGAACAGGCGAAGGTGGAACGACGGTCGTCGCGGATCCAAGATGTCAGCTGGCAGCGTCCCGGCGCGGAAACCGTGTGGTTCGAGATCCACACCAACCCGCTCGTCGACGCCGACAACGGGCTGCTCGGGGTGTCGATTGTCTTCTTCGACGTGACGGCGACCCGGGCGCTGCTGGACAAGGTGGTCGAGACGAACCGGCAACTGGAAGGGGCTTACGAGGAGCTGCAGTCCACCAACGAAGAACTCGAGACCACCAACGAGGAATTGCAGTCCACGGTCGAGGAGCTGGAGACCACAAACGAGGAATTGCAGTCCACCAACGAAGAACTCGAAACGATGAACGAGGAGCTGCAGTCCACCAACGACGAGCTGCGCACCATCAACGATGAGCTGGGCGAACGCAGTGTGGAGCTCGACGACGCGCGTAAGTTCCTTGATTCGCTGGTGAACTCGGTCGGCCGTGGCATGGCGGTGGTCGACCGGGAAATGCGGGTCGCGGTGTGGAACCGCGGCTGCGAAGAACTGTGGGGCGTTCGCTCGGACGAGGCGATCGGCGCCGTATTCACCGCACTCGACACCGGGCTACCGATGGCCGATATCCGACCGTTGATCGGCAACGCGTTCGTCGACCCCGACAACACTGGTGAGGTGGTGGTCGATGCCGTCAATCGGCGCGGTCGGCCCACCCGGATCAAGGTGACATGCAACGGCTTCCGGTCAGACGAGAGTGCCGTCGACGGCGCGCTATTGCTGATGGAGGTCCAGCCCTAACCAACAGCGGCGCCGGTGTGCGGCTCCTGAAGTGCCGCAGCTTCGTGCATGGCTGCTGCGGCGCGGTGCTTCTCAGCGGCGTCCTGATGTGCTTCCCCGCTGCCATCGCCCGCATCGACAGCCGCTTGCTCGTGGATGGCGGCGGCGCGCCGATGGGCTTGTCCGGCAGCAGTGTGCGCGGCGGCGACGGCGTGATGCGCGGATACGGCGCGTTCCAGCGACTGCTGGGCCCGTAGCCGTGCCGTCTCGGCCGTCTTGGCGGTGGACGGCCTACCCTCCGCAAGCTCGGTTCGCCGTTGGCGAAGTTCGTCCGCGCGGGCTCGGGCTGCCTCGCCCCGGATCGAAGCAGAGTCCTGGGTGTTGTTACCCTGCCGCACCGTGGTCATGAGTGTGGAAACTCCGCCTCGACCAGCTGGCGCGCGATCTCGGCAACCGGTGTGTTCGAATTCTGCGACAACCGCGAGAGCAGCTCGAATGCCTGCACGGCGTCGATATGGAAGCGTTCCATCATCATGCCTTTGGCCTGGCCGATGACGTCGCGGGAAGCTAGCGCACTGCGGAATTGCTGGTCGCGGCGCAGCATGTTCCACGCCAGCGCGGTATGGGTGGCCATGATCAACCCGACTTCCATGGATTCGCCGTCGAAAGCGTGTGGGCGCTCCGAGTAGAAACTGAGCAGCCCCGTGCTGTGGCGATCGGTGAACAACCGGAACGACATGACGGACCGGATCGGACTTCCGTCGGTGATGTCGCGGCAGTAGCCCTGCCAGCGCTGCTCAGCCGTTACGTCGTCGATGCGGATGACTTCGTGATCCCAGGTTGCAGCCTCGCAGGAGCCAGCGCTGTGGTGCCGATGAAAATTCTCGAGCACCCTCGGGAACCGCGCGGTTGCCGCTAACGTCCGGGCGCCGTCGCGCCCAACGATCGTGATTGCCGCGTGCTCAGCTCCCGGAACGGACTTCGCAGCGGTGGCGACGAGTTCGCCGAGCGGCCTCTCGAGGTCGTCGGTGAGTGGTTGTTCCTGAAGATGCCGCGTCAACTCGGCGATCTGGAGAACGATCGCATTATGGAGGTTCACAGTCATAAATTCTTCTCCGATCGAGGGGCCGATGGAGATCATGCCATCTTCTCGCCATTCGGTATTACTGGCAAGCGCCAGAACACGACCTGGTGTGTGGTGTCGGCGACAGATCACAAGGAGATAACGTGCGGTTCACCTACGCGGAGGCGATGACCGACCCGGCGTTCTACATTCCACTGGCGAAGGCGGCTGAGGCGGCCGGCTACACCAGCATGACGATTCCCGACAGCATCGCCTATCCCTTCGAGTCCGACGCGAAATACCCGTACACGCCCGACGGCAGTCGCGAATTTCTGGACGACAAGCCGTTCATCGAGACGTTCGTCCTGACCGCGGCACTAGGCGCGGTGACCACGAGGTTGCGGTTCGACTTCTTCGTGCTCAAGCTGCCTATCCGGCCGCCGGCCCTGGTGGCCAAACAGGCCGGTTCGCTGGCGGCGCTGATCGGCAACCGTGTGGGGCTTGGGGTGGGCACCAGCCCGTGGCCGGAGGATTACCAGCTGATGGGTGTCCCGTTCGCCAAGCGGGGCAAGCGGATTGACGAGTGCATCGAGATCGTGCGGGGGCTCACCACCGGCGACTACTTCGAGTTTCACGGCGAGTTCTACGACATTCCCAAGACAAAGATGACCCCGGCTCCCACACGGCCGATACCGATCCTGGTCGGCGGGCACGTCGATGCCGCGCTGCGCCGTGCAGCACGCGCGGACGGCTGGATGCACGGCGGCGGCGAGCCTGCAGAGCTTGACCGGCTTATCACCAAGCTCAAGCGGTTTCGGGAGGAGGAAGGTGGAACCGGACCGTTCGAGATTCACGTGATCTCCGCCGACGGCTACACCGTGGACGGCATCAAGCGCTTGGAGGACAAGGGCGTCACCGACGTCATCGTCGGCTTCCGTGTCCCCTACATCATGGGACCCGATACCGAACCGCTGGAGACGAAGATCCGCAATCTGGAGACGTTCGCCGAAAATGTGATCGCGAAAGTCTGAGCGCTACGGCGGATCCCACACCGGCGCTCGCTTCTTCCGGGTGCCGTGGCGGCCTCGATCGGGTTGTTGGTAAACCCGCTCAGGATCTGGGTGCGGTTCTCGATCTCCTTGGCATGCCGCAGACTGGGGGCGTCCAGCGCGGTGTTGAGGCCGATCTTGGTTTGCCACACGCCGTAGGCGTTGTTCTCAACGATCGACCGCGCCATTTTCAACGCGGCCGCCATCAGCTCGTCCGGCGCCACCACTTCATGCACCAGCTTGATGCGGTACGCCTCGGCGGCGTCGATGATGCGGCCGGTCAGCATCAGTTCCCGCGCGACCTCCCAGTTCCACGCAGCCATTCCCCAACCGTAGGCCCCGATGGACCCGGTCGACGCGGACGCCGTCAAGTCACCATCGGTTGTTAGGGTGGTGGGCGAGGATTCTGTTGGGATTAGCCGCGGGCGAACAGGTTTCATCGACGCGGTGAGCGGCATTCCGCGGTTGAACAGGCGGTCAAAGGAGTGAACATGGCACGAACCGATGACGATACCTGGGACCTGGCGACCAGCGTCGGAGCCACCGCGACCATGGTGGCCGCGGCCCGGGCCGCCGCGACCAGGCGACCGCGGCCGGTGATCACCGACCCGTTCGCGGAGCCGTTGGTCCGGGCGGTCGGACTGGATGTGTTCACCCGGGTGGCCGCCGGTGAGCTGGACGATGCCGTCGACGGCGGCGTCGGATTTCCCCGAATGATCGACACGTTCGCTGCCCGGGCCCGGTTTTTCGACGAGTTCTTCGCCGATGCCGGCACGGCGGGCATCCGTCAGGTGGTGATCGTGGCCTCCGGCCTGGACGCCCGCCCGTACCGGCTGACCTGGCCGACGGGGACGACGGTGTATGAGATCGATCAACCCGAGGTGATCGCGTTCAAAACCGCGACGCTTTCCAAACTCGGCGCTGCACCCGCCACCGAGCATCGCCCCGTGGGTATCGACCTTCGCGACGATTGGCCGGCGGCGCTGCAAGGGGCGGGCTTTGACACCGCCCAACCCACCGCCTGGCTGGCCGAGGGGGTGCTCATCGGGTTTCTGCCGCCGGAGGCCGAAGTTCGATTGCTGGACAACATCACCGCGCTCAGTGCCGCGGGCAGCCGGCTCGCCGCCGACTACGGATCGATCATGGGTGAATCTGAGGCGGCCCAGCAACAGGCGCAGCTCTTGTCGGATCACTGGCGAGAACACGGCCTGGATCTGGATGCCACCGACCTGACCTACCCCGGTGAGCACACCGACGTCGCGGCACACCTGCAGGCGTACGGGTGGGACACAACCGGCAGCACCATGGCAGACCTCCTCGCCGCCGCCGGGCTGCCTCCGCTGGAAGGTGCCGACCTCGACGGTCCGCCCGTCTCGATCGACTACGTGCGCGCCACCCGAAAGTAGCCCGGCGACGATGCGGGCCGGAGCGGGCCCCAGGAGGACTCGGGCAATCGGAAGTAGACCGTCAGCTCAGGCACGTCTGGCCAACCACTCGGCCTGCATCACCATCAGCGCCAGCATGTCCAGCTGCGGTGTGTCGGGGTCGAGTTCGCGGTAACGCTGATAGACGTTGACGACGACCCGTTCGGCGTCCAGCCAACTCAGGTATTCCCCGAGGTCGATGTTGTCGGCGGCCTCGGCGAACGACAGGCCCTTGCGGTAGGCGGCCTCGGCTTGGTCGGCGATATGCACGAAATATCCACGGACCGCGCGAATTCCATCCGGATCGGTGACCGGACCGTGCCCTGGCACCACCGTCGGCGCATCGAGCGCGATCATCGCGTCACACGCGGCGATCCAGTTCGCGATCGGGCCGGTCCACACGATCGGCGTGCAGCCGATGAACAGCAGATCCCCGGCGAACAGCACGCCGGCGTCGGGAACGTGGATGACGGAGTCCGCGGCGGTGTGGGCGGGGCCCAGATTCAGCAGGCGGATCTGTCGGCCACCGACGTCGATGGTGAGGTCGTGGTCGAACGTCAGGTCGGCGTTGCGTAGCGTGATGCCGCTGAAGTCGAAGTGCCCGAAGCGGTCTCGCGCATAGCGTGTCGCGACCGGGCCGAGGTCGGCGGTCTGCGTCATGGCCAGCATTTCCGGAGCCATCCCGTGGGCGATCTCCTCGGCCGTGCCCTTGGCGGCGATGATCCGGACCGAAGCGTCCAGCAGTTGGTTGCCGTGGGTGTGGTCGCCGTTGGAGTGGGTGATCACGGCGTCGCTGATGGGCGCGTGGTCGGTGATGGGCCGCATCGCGGCCAGCATTTCGCGGGTCAATGCGAGGTCGAACAGGGTATCGACGAGCAGTGACGCGCTGTCGCCGGCGACCAGCCCGGCGTTACTCCAGCCGTATCCCCCGTCGGGTAGCGTCCACGCCCACACCCGATCGCCGACCTCGTGCAGCCCGCGGGTATAGGGCACCTTCGCCGATGCCCGGTTGGCGCGGAGCGGATCAGGTTTGGCGTCCGGGTTGGGCCGGGCCGCCAACCGATGTGGCGGCGGAGTCGCATGCACGGTCTGCCGGGTTTCGCCCAGCTCCTGCACCCTGAGAGTGACCACGTCGCCGTCGTGCAACCAGCCTGGGAACGACTCCAGCGCGGTCGGGCTGAGATGCTCGACAAGCGTGCAGGTGGGCACCGTGCCGGAGCCGAAGACGTCGCCAGGGGTCAGCGTCACCCCGCGCGAGGCGTAGGAGATGACTTCACCGAAGCTCCAGTCCATCGTGCCGGTGGACCCCGAACCGATCACCTTGTCGTTGACCAGTGCGGTCACCTGCAGGCTCAGCTTGCCGTCACGGCGGTATGGCTCGAGCTCGTCCGGTGTGACCAGATACGGCCCCAGCGTGACTCCGCTGTCTTTGCCCTTGGCCTGCCCGATTGCCAGCTGGCCCTCCAGACGTTGCAGGTCCCGCGCGGACCAGTCGTTGAAGATCGTGTACCCGATGATCGCCTGTTCGGCTTGCTCGACCGACAGGTCTTTGCCGCTCGTCCCGATGACTGCGGCGATCTCCAATTCGAAGTCCTGCCAAGCACTTCCGGGAGCCATCGGTGCGTCGTCGTAGGGCCCGAGAACCGTTGACGGACACGCGAAGTAAAACGCGGGAATCCGGTACCAGGTGTCGTTGAGCACCCGACCACCGCCGGCCGCCGCCTGGCAGCCGCGCATGTGATCTAAAAAGCACAGGCAATCGCGGACCGACGGTGGTCGCGGGATCGGCGCCATCAGCGTCACCTGGCCGAGACGCACCACCGCGTCGGGCGAGCGCAGCGCTTCCTCGCCGGCGAGGCGCAGTCCGGTAGCCCCGCGCCCGATCAACTCCAGCAGCGTTACTCCGGGCGGCATCGCATGTATCGCATCGCCGGAGAGGACTCCGGTGCGTTCGCCGTCATCTCTTCGAAACGTCACCCACCGCATACCCATTCACTCCTCACTGTTCGACCACCACCTCGTCGGGCTTCTTGTCCGGCCGCAGCCCCCGCCAGCTGGGTTGGCGCAGCCGGCCATCGGAGGTCCACTCGCTGTAGCGCACCTCCCCGACCAGCGCCGGCTTGACGAACATCACGCCCTTGGCGTCGCGGGTGGGAAGCGGTGCGCTGAAAGGGGATTCGTCGGTGCGCAGCGGCGCCAGCATCCTCTTGAGGTTGGCAAGCGCACGCTCAGTGAAGCCGGTGCCGACCCGCCCGGCGAAATGCAGCCCGCCCGCATCGGGGATACCCATCAACAGCGAGCCGATGCCGCTGGTGCGCCCTCCTTCGCCGGCGCGCCAGCCGCCGATGACGACTTCCTGGGTGTTCCAATGTTTGTCTTTGACCCACGACGCCGAGCGCCGGCCCGGCTGATAGGTGGACTCGCGTTTCTTGGCGACCACACCCTCCCAACCATGCTTGCGGGAGAACTCCAGCGCCTCGACGCCGTCGCCGGGCAGTAGATCGGGAACGATGAGGTTACGGCCGCTGGCCAGCGTTTCCAAGAGTTGCCGGCGGTCGCTGTACTTGGCCCGCAGCAGCGAGCGGCCATCCAGGTAGAGCAGGTCGAACGCCCAGAACTCGACGCGGGTGGCGCGGACGCGGTTTTGCATTTCGGTGAATCTCGGTACCCCGGATTCGTCGAGAGCAACCACCTCCCCGTCGAATACGACGTGGTGGCCAGCGAGATCGGCTGCGACCGAACGTAGTTCGCGATACTCCCGAGTGACGTCGTGTCCGCTGCGCGACCGCAGCCGCACATCGCCGTGGTCGGCATCGACCAGCAGCCGGTAGCCGTCCCATTTGCCTTCGAATGCCCATTGGCTGGATTTCATGTTGGCCACCGAGCCTTCGGTGGCGAGCATGGGGGTTAACTCGTCGAAGTCGAAGACCTTCTGGTCTTTCATCCGGTGGGCCAGCCACTGGTCACCATTGGTCTGAATCAGCGCGTAGCGCCCGGAGATCCGGCTGCCGTGCAGGGTAACAATGACTTCGTCGTCGCGGAACTTCTCGGCGTCGTAAGTGCCTGAGTCCCAGATGATCACCTTGCCGGCACCGTACTCGCCCCTGGGGATGGTGCCCTCGAACGTGGCGTACTCCAAAGGATGGTCCTCGGTGTGTACCGCCAGATGGTTCACCGATGTGGTGTCGGGCAGGTTCTTCGGCACCGCCCACGACACCAGCACCCCGTCGCGTTCCAGCCGGAAGTCATAGTGCAGCCGACGGGCGTGGTGCTCCTGGATGACGAACGTATTGTTGTGACCGGTAGTGGGTTTCGCGCTGGGTACTGGCTCGGGTGTCTTCGCCGCATCGCGGATGCTGCGGTATTTGGTCAGCCGATCGTGGCTTGGGACATCCGGATCCAGGGGCGCCAGCAGGTCGCCGTCACGGGCGACGCGGGCAAGCACCTCGTCGTACCTCAATTGGCGAAGCCCGCCGTCGTCGAGTTCCCCCCAGGTGCGTGCCGCGGCGACCGTCGGCTGCTCCCGGCCGCGCAGCGAGTACGGCGCGACAGTGGTCTTCGACCCGTTGTTCTGGCTCCAATCCACGAACACCTTGCCTGCCCGCAAGCTCCTCGTCATGGTCGACGTGACCAGCTTTGGCATCACCTTTTCCAGTTGCTGCGCAATGTGTTTGGCCAACACGGTTGCGCCCCGGGTGCTCACCGGCTTGTCCAGTGGAGCGTAGAGGTGCAGCCCTTTACTGCCGCTGGTGAGCGGGAATGTGATCAGCCCGATATCGGCGATCAGGTCCC
>Ga0187766_10000410_pt1 | contig 23582 bp, 19 predicted proteins | sample 0216_QUI02_MP05__4_FD_132971 | JGI IMG/M metagenome (GOLD analysis project Ga0187766, IMG submission 132971) | Tropical peat soil microbial communities from peatlands in Department of Meta, Colombia - 0216_QUI02_MP05_20_MG | ecosystem: Environmental > Terrestrial > Soil > Wetlands > Peat ... | reverse complement strand
GGCGGCGTCGCCCACCTGCTCCCAGGTGACGACCCCCGCGCTCGGCTGCGTCAGCTCCCGGCGTACAACAGCGCGATGGTCCGCCTGCTCGGCACCAACCTGCCAACGGTTCGGATCGACCTCGACTAGCCCGGCGACGATGCAGACCGCGAAGCGGTCTGAGGAGGAGGCGGGCAATCAGACTCAGCCCAGCGACGATGCAGACCGCGAAGCGGTCTGAGGAGGAGGCGGGCAATCAGACTCAGCCCAGCGACGCCAGCGCGCGTACCAGCTGGTCGACTTCGGCCGTCGTCGAGTAATGCGCCAACCCGACGGTGACCGCGCCGCCGACGTCGTTGACGCCGATCACGTCGAGCACTCGTGAGCTGGCGTTGGAAATGGCGAGAATTCCGTTGTCCGCCAGCCGCTGCACCACCCGCTCGGCCGGCACGTCGTGGACGGCGAAACTGACCACCGGGATTCGCGTCTCCGGCCGGCCGATCACCATCACTGACGGCAGCGACCGCAGCGACACCATCAGGTAGTCGAAGATCCGGTTCATGTAGGTGGCGGCGGATTGCATTGACACCGACAGTCTTTCGCGCCTGCTTCCGCGAGCGGACTCGTCGAGTGCGGCCAGATACTCGATACTGGCGACGACGCCGGCCAGCAGACCGAACTGGTGCACGCCAAGCTCCAGACGTGCCGGCCCGGTAGCGTGCGGGTTCGTCGAGACCGAGTTGAAGGAGTTGATCAGCGCCGGATCGCGAAACACCAACGCCCCGATGGGCGGACCGCCCCACCCGAGAGCATTCAGCACCACCACGTCGGCGTCGGTTTCTTGAATATCCATCAGCCGGTACGGCGCCGCGGCGGAATGGTCGACCACCACCAGACCGCCGACGTCATGGACCAGCTTGGTCACCACCCGCAGATCCGTGACCGTGCCCAGCGTGCCCGCCGCGGAGGTGACGGCGACCAGCCGCGTCGGCTGTCCGATCAGGCTCTCCCACTGCCAGCCCGGTAGCTCACCGGTCTCGATGTCGACCTCGGCCCATCTCACCCTGGCGCCGTAGCGGTGTGCTGCGCGTAGCCAGGGAGCGATATTCGCCTCGTCGTCAAGCCGGGTGACGATCACCTCGTATCCCAAGCCAGCCCGCGAGGACGACGCGTCGGCCAACAGCGACAGCAAAATCGCACGGTCGGCGCCCAGCACGACGCCGTACCGGTCGGCGTTGACCAGATCGGCCACCGCCTCGCGCGCCGCCTCCAGCATGGCCGCATTGCGCTGCGCCGCCGGGTGCGCACCCACGGCGCTGGCGACCGACCTGCGAAACGCGGTCGACACCGTGGTTGCCACCGACTCCGGAATCAGCATTCCCGACGGCGCGTCGAAGTGCACCCACCCGTCGCCCAGCGACGGGTGCAGTCCACGCACCCGGGCGACGTCGTATGCCATGCCAGCCACCTTAGAAGCCACCACGATTCCCGCAGAGCGTGGCGGTAGCGGGCGCCCAGACACGTCCCCGCCGTCCCGAGCCAGGTCACCCCGGGCAGCCATACTAGTCCCGTGGGGCTTGGGATCGGAGTGCTGATCGCATTGTTTTTGCTGATAGCACCGGGGGCAATCATCGCGCGGAGCACTCAACTACCTTGGCCCATCACCGTCGCGGTTGGCCCACCACTGACCTACGGGGTCGTCGCGCTGGCCATCATTCCGTTCGGCGCGCTTGGAATCCCTTGGAACGCTTGGACAGCGCTGGCCTCCCTGGTCGTGGTCACCGTGCTGGCGGCGAGTTTGCGGGTACTGCTGGCCCGCTACCGCGACGCCGAGGCTGAGGCTCGAGCCGTCACCGGCTGGCCGGCAGCTGCGGTGGCCGCCGGGGTGCTGCTCGGCGCGCTGCTGATCGGCTGGGCGGCCTATCGCGGCATAGTGCACTGGCAATCGATCCCCAGCACCTGGGACGCGGTCTGGCACGCCAACACCGTCCGCTTCATCCTCGACACCGGCCAAGCATCGTCCACCCACATGGGTGAGCTGCGCAACGTCGAGACCCACCAAGCGCTGTATTACCCGTCGGTGTTCCACGCCCTGACAGCGGTGTTCTGCCAGCTCACCGGGGCGGCACCCACCACCGGCTACACCCTGAACTCGGTCGCGGCGTCGGTCTGGCTGTTTCCGGCCAGCGCGGCCATGCTCACCTGGCATCTGCTGCGCCCAGTTACAACGGAATGGCGCACCGCGGGGGCGGCCGCAACCGCGGCGGCGCTGTCGGCTTCGTTCACCTCGGTGCCCTACGTCGAGTTCGGAGTCGCCGCGATGCCCAACCTGGCGGCCTACGGGGTCGCGATCCCGACCTTTGTTTTGATCACCTCCACGTTGCGCCACCGCGACCGCATCCCGGCGGCCGTGCTGGCGCTAGTGGGCGTCTTCTCGGTGCACCTCACCGGCGGGTTCATCGTCATCTTGTTCCTGTTGGCCTGGTGGCTTTTGGACGCGCTGTGGCATCCGGTGCGCGGCCGGCTCGCCGACGCACTGACCCTGGCCGTCGTGGCAGTACCGACCGTGATGGTGCTGGCGCCGCAGTTCCTCGGAGTGCTCGGGCAGGCCGACATCATCGCCGGGCATTCATTCCCCAGCTTCAAGGGCGTGAAGCAGGGTGTGATCGATGCCATCCTCCAGCACACCCGTCACCTCAACGATTTCCCGACCCAGTACGCCCTGATCGTGCTAGCGGCCATCGGCATGGGGATCCTGCTGGCCAAAAAAATCTGGTGGCCGCCGGCGGTCTGGCTGCTGCTGATCGTGGCGACCGTCTATTCGGGCGCGCCGTTTCGCGGCCCGATCGGCGCCTCGATCGAAGCGTTCAGCCAGTTCTTCTACAACGATCCGCGACGGCTCTCGGCCGTAGTGACGATGCTGTTGACGCCGATGGCAGGCATCGCGTTATTCGCGCTGGTCATGGTCTTGGTAGCTGCGGCCAAACGACTCACCGACCGATTCAGACAGCTGCCCGCACCGGTCTGGGTCTCGTCCACGGCGGTCCTGGTGGTTGTGGCCAGCGTGCTCACTGCCCGGCACTACTTTTATCGACACCTGGTCCTGTTCGGCGACAAATACGACTCGGTGATGATCGACCAGAGAGACCTCGATGCCATGGCCTACCTGGCCACCCTGCCCGGCGCGCACAGCACCCTGATCGGCAACGCCAACACCGACGGCACCGCGTGGATGTACGCGGTAGCTGACCTGCACCCGCTGTGGACCCACTACGACTACCCACAGCAGACGGGCCCGGGCTACCACCGTTTCATCTTTTGGGCCTACGCCCGCAACGGCGATTCCGATCCCCGGGTAGTCGAGGCGGTCCGGGTGCTCAACATTCGCTACGTCCTGACCGGCACACGAACGGTCCGGGGGTTCGCGATGCCCGACGGACTAATGTCACTAGAGAAGTCCAAGTCGTGGGCCAAGATCTACGACAACGGTGAGGCCCGTATCTACGAATGGCGCGGACACGAGGACACGATGCCGCGACAACCTGCTAGAACATGCATAAAGGATGGGTGACTGGATTGACTACCGACAATGGCGACGACAACATCGAGGTCATCGGTGGCGTTGATCCCCGCGTGATGGCTGTGCCGGCCGAGGAAGACTCCGCGGACCGGTCGCTGACCGACCTGGTCGAGCAGCCCGCCAAGGTGATGCGGATCGGCACCATGATCAAGCAGCTGCTCGAGGAAGTGCGGGTCGCACCGCTCGACGACGCCAGCCGCAACCGGCTGCGCGAGATTCACGCCACCAGCATCCGGGAGCTCGAAGACGGGCTGGCACCGGAACTGCGTGCGGAGCTCGACCGCCTGACGTTGCCGTTCAGCGAGGACTCCGTTCCGTCGGACGCCGAATTGCGGATCGCCCAGGCACAACTGGTCGGCTGGCTGGAAGGGCTGTTCCACGGAATCCAGACCGCGCTGTTCGCCCAGCAGATGGCCGCCCGCGCGCAGCTGGAGCAGATGCGCCAGGGCGCGCTGCCGCCCGGAGTCACCCGGCCGGGCGGACACTCGGGCACTGGCCAATACCTGTAAGCAGACACCGATGTCGGGCCCCCGCACTGCTCATATAGAGACGCGCAACGCGTGGGTGGAGTTTCCCATCTTCGACGCCAGGTCGCGCTCGCTGAAGAAAACCTTCCTGGGCGGCACGATCGGGCGCAACGCCTCCAATGTGGTGGTCATCGAGGCGTTGCGGGATATCACAATGTCGCTGAATTTGGGCGACCGGGTCGGCCTGGTCGGGCACAACGGGGCCGGGAAATCGACGCTGCTGCGCCTGCTTTCGGGTATTTACGAGCCGACGCGCGGCTCCGCGATGGTCACCGGGCGGGTGGCGCCGGTGTTCGACCTCGGGATCGGCATGGATCCGGAGATCTCCGGCTACGAGAACATCATCATCCGGGGCCTGTTCCTCGGGCAGACCCGCAAGCAGATGCTGACCAAGGTCGACGAAATCGCCGAGTTCACCGAGCTGGGCGATTACCTGTCGATGCCGCTGCGCACCTATTCCACGGGTATGCGGGTGCGACTGGCGATGGGTGTGGTCACCAGCATCGACCCGGAGATCCTGTTGCTCGACGAAGGCATCGGCGCGGTGGACGCCGACTTCCTGAAGAAGGCCCAGTCCCGGCTGCAGCGCCTGGTGGAGCGCTCGGGAATCCTGGTGTTCGCCAGCCATTCCAACGACTTTTTGGCGCGGCTGTGCAAGACCGCGATGTGGATCGACCACGGCGTCATCAGGCTCACCGGCAGCATCGAGGACGTCGTGCGCGCCTACGAGGGTGAGGACGCCGCGCGGCACGTGCACGAGGTGTTGGCCGAGACCGCGGCCGATAAGTCGCTCGCCCAAAGCGGGTCAGGGGATGAGTGAGTGCGTGTGCGCCGTCGTGGTCACCCACCGGCGGCCCGACGACCTGGCGAAGTCGCTGGATGTGTTGACCACCCAGACCCGGTTGCCGGATCACCTGATCGTGGTCGACAACGGGCATGACGATCGTGTCCGGGACTTGGTGGCCGGGCAGCCGATTCCCACCACCTATCTGGGATCACGCCGCAACCTCGGCGGCGCAGGAGGTTTCGCGCTCGGGATCTTGCATGCGCTGGCGCAGGGCGCCGATTGGGTGTGGCTTGCCGACGACGACGGGCGCCCGCAGGACACCCGGGTGCTGGCGACCCTGCTGTCATGTGCGGAGAAATTCGGCCTGGCCGAGGTGTCGCCGATGGTGTGCAATATGGACGATCCGCAGCGGCTGGCCTTCCCATTGCGCCGCGGTCTGGCATGGCGACGGCGGGTCAGCGAATTGCGCACCCAACCCGGTCAGGATCTGCTGCCGCAGATTGCGTCATTGTTCAATGGCGCACTGTTTCGGGCCTCCACCATCGAGGCGATCGGGGTCCCCGACCTGCGGTTGTTCGTGCGCGGCGACGAGGTGGAAATGCACCGCCGGCTGGTTCGGTCCGGTCTGCCGTTCGGAACCTGCCTGGAGGCGGTGTACCTCCATCCCTGCGGATCTGGCGAGTTCAAGCCGATCCTGGGTGGCCGGATGCACACCCAGTATCCCGAGGATCCTGCCAAGCGGTACTTCACCTACCGCAACCGGGGCTACCTGCTGTCCCAACCGGGTCTGCGCAAGCTGCTGGTCCAGGAGTGGGTGCGCTTCGGCTGGTTCTTCCTGGTGTCCCGTCGCGACCCCAAAGGCCTGCTGGACTGGTTTCGGTTGCGCCGCTTGGGGCGTCGCGAGAAATTCGGGCGGCCCGAGGAGTCGTTGTGACGATCATCGACACCGCCGCTCAGTCCAAGACGCTAATCCGCGCCTGGCGCGATCTGGTGGACGGCTACCGCCGCCACGAGCTGTGGCTGCACCTGGGCTGGCAGGACATCAAGCAGCGGTACCGCCGCTCGGTGCTGGGACCGTTCTGGATCACCATCGCGACCGGCACCACCGCCGTCGCGATGGGCGGCCTGTACTCCAAACTGTTTCGTCTTGAGCTGTCCGTGCACCTGCCCTACGTCACCCTCGGGCTGATCGTCTGGAACCTGATCAACGCCGCCATCCTGGAAGGCGCCGGCGTGTTCGTCGCCAACGAGGGGTTGATCAAACAATTACCGACGCCGCTCTCCGTACACGTCTACCGGCTGGTGTGGCGGCAGATCATCTTGTTCGCCCACAACATCGTCATCTACGTCGTCATTGCGATCATCTACCCCAAACCGTGGTCGTGGGCCGACCTCGCGGTGATTCCGGCGCTGGGGCTGATCGTCCTCAATGCCGTATGGGTGTCACTGTGTTTCGGCATCCTGGCGACCCGCTACCGCGACATCGGCCCGCTGCTGTTTTCCGTCGTGCAGTTGCTGTTCTTCATGACTCCCATCATCTGGAACGACGAGACGCTGCGGCAGCAGGGGGCGGGACGGTGGTCGAAGATCGTCGAGCTCAACCCGCTGTTGCACTACCTCGATATCGTGCGCGCGCCGCTGCTGGGCACCCACCAAGAGCTGCGGCATTGGGTGGTTGTCGTGGTGCTGACTGTCGTCGGCTGGGTGCTGGCGGCGTTCGCGATGCGGCAGTATCGCGCCCGGGTCCCCTACTGGGTTTGACGTGCTCCTGCTTCGTCTTGAGCCGTATGGGAGCGGGCCATGAGCTTGACCATCTCCGATCTCGAACGGGCCGCGCTGGCAGAGGCGGCGCAGTTTCCCTTGCTGGCAGCCATCACCGGGCGGCGGTCGCGCCGATTCCCGGCCGGCGGGCGCATCCCAGACGGGGCGCTAGCGTTCACCAGCCGCCGGCCCGCACAGCCATTGTCGGAAGTGGAACGTGCGCTGCTACTTTCAGTGACCGGTGGCGTCACCGGATGGCACTACGGCATTAGCTACAACCCCAACTACGCGCCGGCGCTGCCGAACTACTCGGGCAGCGCGACCGGACGAACCTTCCCGTCGGCGGCCGGATTCCACACCAGTCAACTGTTTTTCACCGACGACACCGGAACTTACCTGCTGCCCACCCGCGATCAAAAGCCACAGGCGTTCACCAGCATTGAGGACTGGATCAGCCACACCGCCGACTCGATCGTGCGGATTTCGGACACCCGCCTGGAACTGCCGCGTGAAGAGCCCTTCATGGAGGGCCACAACGTCTGGATCGCCAACCATCCCGGAAGCCTTTTGGCCTTCCCGGTTGCCGATCTGGCCGAACACCTGATGTGCAACCTCTGGTTCTACGCGGCCAACGGCTACGCCGTGTACGACGACGTCAACCGACGCAATATCCCGGGCACCGAACGGTTCTCGTCGCTACCGCATGCTGACGACCCGGTTGCGCTGAGCTTCGTCGAGCAGTACACGCTCACCGAGGCGAGCGCCGAATTAGCCACCGCCGCCAACAACGGCGTCCTGGCATTGCAGGCCATGGGTCTGGGCGGCTGGATGTACGACGGCCTGCAGCCGTTGTCGGTGCTGGGCGGATCCGGTGATCCGAGGGCACCCGGAATCGGGTTCGTCGCCGAGCGTGACGAGCGCTGGCCAATCCCGAATATCACCGGCCTACCCGGCTATTTCGAAACGCTCAGCCCACCGCATGTGCCATCGGTGGCCGCTGGCGTCGACAAATTCGTCGCACGCCGCTACGGGCCCGGTGGACCGTTTCACACCGACACACCGGGGGCGTGGGCCGACACACCGAAGGTGCGATCGTCGGCGCTGCCGCCCGACGGCATCGCCGAACTCGTCACCGTCGAGGCCTGCTACATCTACGACACCTTCGGCAAGCTGCCCGGCACCGTGCCAACCGTGCACGTGCTCATGTATCTGCAGGCCCAGCACATCGACACCGACTTCTACGACCAGCTGTTCACCCCTGGCGCCTACCTGCCCACCCACGCCGCACACCAGGCCCGCTGGCACGGCCAGTAGCAGAACCCATCGGTCAGCTGCACCACGTGGTGAGCGTGGTCCGAATCGGATGGTCCCAACTTCACCGGCGTGTCGCGACGAATGCCGCGTCCCGGCATGCGATCGCCGATTCGATTAGGGTGGTCGGAAATCTCGGTCGAGCAATGCCGACTTAGCCGGCTAGCAGCACAAACATGACGGAATCGAAACGACCCCAGTGCGCCGCTGTGAGGTCCCACCGAAATGTCACAAATCGCATTGGCATCGTATGGATAATTGGCGGACAGTAACCAGACAATCTGAGCGCTCCGCGGCAACACTCGCGGTTGCGCCCGCGAAAGGTCGGCCGACGTGAGCGAGGAAGTCGAACCACAGGGGCGAGCAGATGCAGCGCGGAACCGCATCGCCGCGGAGCTGGCCAGACTGCGGGAACGACGCGATCGGCTGGAGGTAGAGGTCAAGAACGATCGCGGCATGGTCGGCGATCACGGTGACGCCGCCGACGCCATCCAGCGTGCCGACGAGCTGGCAGTCCTCGACGAGCGGATCAACGAACTCGACCGGCTGTTGCGGACCGGGCCTGCTCCGTCGAACGGACCCAACATGCTGCCCGGCGGTACGGAGGTGACTTTACGGTTTCCCGACGGTGCCGTCGTCACCATGGAGGTGATTTCTATCGTCGAAGAGACGCCCGTCGGCCGCGAAGCTGAGACGTTGACCGCTGGCAGCCCGTTGGGGCTGGCCCTGGCCGGACATAAGCCTGGTGACACCGTCACGTACACGACGCCGCAGGGGCAAAACCAGGTCGAGTTGCTCGACGTGAACTTCCCGGCATAGGCAACCGGCGCAACAAGTCGCTGATGCCCAGGTCAGCGCGTGCGCCCCGTAGACTTCCGGCGATGGCCGACGTCGCTTCGCCGCGCACACACCTGAGCCTGATGACTCAGGTGCGGCGGTTCGTCGTCACCGGCGGACTGTCGGCGATCGTCGATTTCGGCCTCTACGTCGTGCTCTACAAAGCGGTGGGCCTGCAGGTCGACCTGTCCAAAGCGACCAGCTTCGTGGCCGGCACCATCACCGCCTACCTAATCAATCGCCGGTGGACGTTTCAGGCGCCACCGAGCACCGGCCGTTTTGTCGCCGTCATGGTGCTCTACGGCCTCACCTTCGCCGTGCAGGTCGGGCTCAACCATCTGTGCCTTGCGCTGCTCGACTATCGGACGTGGGCTCTACCCGTCGCGTTCGTCGTCGCGCAAGGAACCGCCACGGTGATCAACTTCGTCGTGCAGCGATCCGTGATCTTCCGGATCCGCTGAGCGCACTGGCCCAGGCGGTACCCTCGTCACGATGTTCACGACCAAACGCCTCACCGGCTGGGGCCGTACCGCTCCCTCCGTAGCCACGGTGCTCTCCACCCGCGACCCCGAGGAAATCGCCAAGGCGGTGGCCAACGCGGGCGACCGGGGAGTCATCGCCCGCGGGCTGGGCCGCTCTTACGGGGACAACGCACAAAACGGCGGCGGGCTGGCAATCGACATGACGCCGCTGAACACCGTCCACTCGATCAGCGCCGACAGCCGCCTGGCCGACATCGACGCCGGGGTCAACCTCGACCAGCTGATGAAGGCGGCGCTGCCGTTTGGACTGTGGGTTCCGGTGCTGCCAGGCACCCGGCAGGTCACGGTCGGCGGGGCAATCGCCTCCGACATCCACGGGAAAAACCACCACAGCGCGGGTAGCTTCGGCAACCACGTCCGATCCATGGAACTGCTGCTGGCCAGCGGTGAGGTGCGTCACCTCACTCCCAACGGTGAGGATTCCGAGCTGTTCTGGGCCACTGTCGGCGGTAACGGCCTGACCGGCATCATCCTGCGTGCCACCATCGCTATGACGCCCACCGAGACGGCGTATTTCATCGCCGACGGCGACGTCACCAGGAGCCTTGAGGAAACCATCGCGTTTCACAGCGACGGCAGTGAGGCCAACTACACCTACTCCAGCGCATGGTTCGATGCCGTCAGCGCACCACCCAAGTTAGGCCGGGCAGTGATATCAAGGGGATCGCTGGCCACGCTGGACCAGCTCCCGAAGAAGCTGCGCAAGAGCCCGCTGAAATTCGATGCGCCACAGTACTTCACGACACCTGACATCTTCCCGAGCGGCCTCGGTAACAAGCTCATCTTCGGCGCGGCGACCCAGTTGTGGTACCGGAAGGGCGGCACTTACCGAGGGAAGGCCCAGAACCTGACGCAGTTCTACCATCCGCTCGACATGGTCGGTGAGTGGAACCGCGCCTACGGGTCCGCGGGCTTCGGTCAGTACCAATTCGTGGTGCCTACAAATGCGGTCGAAGAATTCAAAGGGATAATCCGAGACATCCAGAAGTCAGGCCACTACTCATTCCTCAATGTGTTCAAGCTATTCGGGCCAGGTAACCAAGCGCCGCTGAGTTTTCCGATTCCCGGCTGGAACGTCTGCGTCGACTTCCAGATCAAGCCGGGCTTGAACGAACTGCTCAACGAGCTGGACCGCAGAGTGCTGGAGTTCGGCGGCCGGCTCTACACCGGCAAAGACTCCCGCACCACCGCCGAGACATTTCACGCCATGTATCCGCGCATCGATGAGTGGATCGCCGTGCGCCGCAAGGTCGACCCCTTGCGGGTGTTCGCCTCCGACATGGCCCGACGTTTGGAGCTGCTCTAGATGGTGCTCGACGCCGTAGGAAATCCGCAGACCATCCTGCTGCTCGGTGGTACTTCCGAGATCGGGCTGGCCATCTGCGAGCGCTACTTGCAGAACGCGCACGCGCGTATCGTGCTGGCCGCCATGCCCGACGACCCGGGCCGCGAAGACGCGGTAGCTCAGATGAAGGCCGCAGGCGCGCGGTCGGTGGAGCTTATCGACTTCGAAGCCACCGACACCGACAGCCATCCGAAGATGATGGACCAGGCCTTCGCCAATGGTGACGTCGACGTGGCCATCGTGGCGTTCGGTGTGCTCGGGGACGCCGAAGAGTTGTGGCAAAACCAGCGCAAAGCCGTGCAGATCGCCGAAATCAACTACACCGCAGCGGTCTCCGTGGGCGTGCTGCTCGGCGAGAAGATGCGCGCCCAGGGCTTCGGTCAGATCATTGCGATGAGCACGGTGGCCGCGGAGCGGGTGCGGCGGTCCAACTTCGTCTACGGCTCCACCAAGGCCGGCCTGGACGGTTTCTACCTGGGCCTGTCAGAGGCATTGCGCGAGTATGGGGTTCGCGTCCTGGTGATCCGGCCCGGCCAAGTGCGTACCCGGTTGAGCGCGCACATCAAGGAGCCTCCGCTAACCGTCGATAAGGAGTACGTCGCTAACCTCGCGGTCACCGCGTCCGCAAAGGGTAAGGAATTGGTTTGGGCGCCAGCAGCATTCCGCTATGTGATGATGGTGTTGCGACACATCCCGCGGAGCATTTTCCGCAAGCTGCCGATCTGACAATGCGCAACGCACTGGCCAGTCTCGGTCAGATGGCGGTGGCCGCAGTGGTGGCCGTCATCGTCGCGGTGGTATCACTGATTGCCATTGGCGGGGTCCAGTGGCCCGCCTTTCCGTCGTCCAACCAGCTGCATGCGTTGACCACCGTCGGGCAGGTCGGCTGCCTGGCCGGGCTGGTCGCTGTCGGTTGGGTGTGGCGGTGGAGCCGGCACCGGGGCCGCTACCGGCTGCTGGCCCAGCTGGGCGGGCTCGTGTTCGTGTCCGCCTTCACCGTCGTGACGCTTGGTATGCCGCTGGGAGCCACCAAGCTGTATCTGTTCGGCATCTCCGTCGACCAGCAGTTCCGCACCGAATACCTGACCCGGCTCACCGACAGCCCCGCGCTCCGGGATATGACCTACATCGGGTTGCCGCCGTTCTACCCGCCGGGCTGGTTCTGGATCGGCGGTCGCGTCGCGGCGCTGACCGGAACACCGGCCTGGGAGGTCTACAAGCCGTGGGCGATCACTTCGATCACCATCGCGGTCGCGGTCGCTTTGGTGCTGTGGTGGCGGATGATCCGCTTCGAGTACGCGCTGATGGTCACCGCCGCGACCGCCGCGGTGACGCTGGCCTACAGTTCGCCGGAGCCCTACGCCGCGATGATCACCGTGCTGTTGCCGCCGGTGCTGACCCTGACATGGTCGGGTCTGCGCGGCGGCACCCGGTCCGGCGGTCGGGCGGCGGTGATGGGCGCCGGGATCTTCCTCGGCTTCGCGGCCACCTTCTACACCCTGCTACTGGCCTACAGCGCGTTCACGGTGGTGGTGATGAGCCTGCTGCTGGCCGGGTCACGCTGGCGCCAAGGACTCCACGCGGTCGCCGACCCGCTCGGCCGGCTGGTCGTCATCGCCGTTATCGCAGCGGCCATCGCGTCGATCACCTGGCTGCCGTTTTTGCTGCGGGCGGCCCATGACCCGGTCAGCAACACCGGCAGCGCACAGCACTACCTGCCGGCTGACGGTGCCGTGCTGACGTTCCCGATGCTGCAGTTCACCCTGCTGGGCGCCATCTGCATGCTGGGCACACTGTGGCTGGTGGTGCGCGCCGGCTCGTCGGTGCGGGCAGGCGCCCTGGCGATCGGCGTGCTGGCCGTCTACCTGTGGTCGTTGTTGTCGATGCTCACCACGCTGGCGCGCACCACGCTGCTGTCGTTTCGGCTGCAGCCGACGCTGACCGTGCTGCTCACTGCCGCCGGTGTGTTCGGCTTCATCGAGGTCACCGTGGCGCTGGCCGCGCGGGGACGTGATCGGGCTTGGGGCCGCAGCGTCGTCCCGGTGGCCGCGGCGGTCGGGCTGGCCGGGGCGATCGGGTTCAGCCAGGACATTCCCGAGGTGTTGCGACCTGACCTCACCATCGCCTACACCGACACCGACGGCTTCGGCCACCGCGGCGACCGCCGCCCGCCCGGCTCTGAGAAGTACTACCCGGCCATCGACGCCACGATCACCCAGGTGATCGGGAAGCCGCGCGACCAGATCATCGTGCTGACAGCCGATTACAGCTTCCTGTCGTTTTACCCGTACTGGGGCTTTCAAGGGTTGACCTCGCATTACGCCAACCCGCTGGCGCAGTTCGACCTGCGCGCTGCGCAAATCGAGAGCTGGTCCCGGCTCAAGGTCGCCGACCAGTTCATCCACGCGCTCGACACGCTGCCCTGGCGGCCGCCGACGGTGTTCTTGATGCGCCGCGGCGCCAACGACACCTACACTCTGCGGCTGGCCGAGGACGTCTACCCCAACCAGCCCAACGTCCGCCGCTACACCGTGGAGCTGAAGGCCGCCCTGTTCGCCGACCCGCGGTTCACCGTCGAGAAGCTCGGCCCGTTCGTGCTGGCGATCCGCAAGCCACATCCGAGCGCGTGATGACAACCGAAACCGCACCTGAACGGTTGCGCAACTACCATCTACCACCGTGACCACCGCGGGGGCAAACTACCGGACCACCGGGGATGACCGCACCGCCCGGGACGACCTGATCACCCGGGTTGACCGGACCACCCCGGACGACCGGACGACCCGAGAGGACCTGACCGGCCGGGACTACCGGACCGCCCGGATCGTCGCCGTCGTCGCCGGTCTGCTGGGGGCTGTTCTCGCGGTCATCACCCCACTGCTGCCGGTCAAACAAACCACCGCCCAACTGAACTGGCCACAAAACGGCGTCTTCGCCAGCGTCGAAGCACCGCTGATCGGCTACGTGGCCACCGACCTCAACATCACCATGCCGTGCCGCGCCGCCGCCGGACTGGCCGGGCCGGGCAACACCGCCAAGACCGTGCTGCTGTCCACGGTGCCCAAACAAGCGCCCAAAGCCGTCGATCGCGGACTACTCATCGAACGCGCCAACGGTGAGCTGGTAGTCGTGGTGCGCAACGTCCCGGTTGTCACCGCGCCGATGAGCCAGGTGCTCAGCCCCGCCTGCCAGCGCTTGACCTTCACCGCCCACGCGGACAAGATCACCGGCGAATTCGTCGGGCTGAAACAGGGTCCCCATGCCGACCACCCCGGCGCACCGCTGCGCGGCGAACGCGGCGGCTACGATTTCCGGCCCCAGATCGCCGGGGTGTTCACCGACCTAGCCGGGCCGGCGCCAGCGGGCCTGAGCTTCTCGGCGACCGTCGACACGCGCTACAGCAGCGCCCCGACGCCGCTGAAACTGGCCGCGATGATCCTCGGGGTGGCGCTGACCGCCGCCGCTCTTATCGCGTTGCACATCCTCGACACCGCCGACGGTATCCGGCACCGCCGCTTCCTGCCGCCGCGCTGGTGGTCGATCAGCGGTCTGGATGTGCTCGTCGCCGCGGTGCTGGTGTGGTGGCATTTCGTCGGCGCCAACACCTCCGACGACGGCTACATCCTGACCATGGCCCGGGTGTCCGAGCACGCCGGGTATATGGCCAACTACTACCGCTGGTTCGGCACGCCGGAGGCTCCGTTCGGCTGGTACTACGACCTGTTGGCGCTGTGGGCCCATGTCACCACTGCCAGCATCTGGATGCGGCTGCCCACCCTGGCCATGGCGCTGATGTGCTGGTGGTTGATCAGCCGCGAAGTCATCCCCCGGCTGGGCTACGCCGTAAAGCACAACCGGGCCGCGGCGTGGACGGCGGCGGGCATGTTCCTGGCGTTCTGGCTGCCGCTGAACAACGGTCTGCGGCCCGAGCCGATCATCGCGCTGGGCATCCTGCTGACCTGGTGTTCTGTGGAGCGCGCGGTGGCCACCAGCAGGCTGCTGCCGGTGGCGATCGCCTGCATTATCGGCGCGCTCACGCTGTTCTCCGGCCCGACGGGTATCGCGTCCATCGGCGCGCTGCTGGTCGCGATCGGGCCGCTGCGCATCATCCTGCACCGCCGGTCCAAACGGTTTGGTGTGCTGCCGCTGCTGGCGCCGATCGTGGCCGCGGTGACGGTCACCGTGATCTTGATCTTCCGGGACCAGACCTTTGCCAGCGAGATCCAGGCCAGCATGCTCAAGCGTGCCGTCGGGCCCAGCCTGAGTTGGTTCGATGAGCACACCCGTTACGAGCGGCTGTTCATGGCCAGCCCGGACGGCTCGGTGGCGCGCCGCTTCGCCGTGCTGGCGTTGGTCGTCGCGCTTGCGGTGTCGGTGGCAATGTCGTTGCGCAAGGGACGAATTCCGGGCACCGCTGCCGGGCCGAGCCGGCGGATCATCGGCATCACGATCATCTCGTTCATCGCGATGATGTTTACCCCGACCAAGTGGACACACCACTTCGGGGTATTCGCCGGGTTGGCCGGATCACTGGGGGCACTGGCCGCCGTTGCGGTGACCGCAGCGGCGATGCGCTCGCGACGCAACCGCACCGTGTTCGCCGCCCTGGTGCTGTTCGTGGTGGCGTTGTCGTTCGCCAGCGTCAACGGCTGGTGGTACGTATCCAATTTCGGTGTGCCGTGGTCGAATGCGTTCCCCGAATGGAAGTTCGGCTTCACCACCATGCTGCTCGGGCTGACGGTGCTGACACTGCTGGCAGCCGCATGGTTCCACTTCGTCCATAACGGTGACGGGACGCAGCCCCGGCATGAGTCGCGGCTGGCTCGAATCATCCAGTCCCCGTTGGCAATTGCGTCATGGGTGTTGGTCTTTTTCGAGGTGCTGTCGCTGACCCTGGCGATGACCGACCAGTACCCCGCGTGGTCGGTGGGCCGTTCCAACCTGCAGGCGTTGACTGGTAAGACATGCGGGCTGGCCAACGACGTGATGGTGGAGCAGGACCCCAACGCCGGCATGCTGCCACCAATCGGAGCGCCGGTGAAAGACGCACTGGGGGCCAACTTTGCCGAAGGCTTCGAGCCCAACGGTATTCCCGCCGATGTGTCGGCCGACCCGGTGATGGAACGTCCGGGTGACCGCAGTTTCCTCAACGACGACGGGCTCATCACCAGCAGCGAAGCCGGAACCGAAGGCGGCACCACCGCCGCACCGGGAATCAACGGCTCCCGCGCACGGCTGCCCTACGACCTGGATTCGGCCCGCACCCCGGTGCTTGGCAGTTGGCGGTCCGGCGTGCAGATACGGGCCAGGCTGCGATCGGCCTGGTACCGACTGCCCCCGCGGGACGAGGCCGGACCGTTGCTGGTGGTGTCCGCGGCTGGCCGGTTCGATCCCCGCGAGGTCCAGGTGCAGTGGGCGGGTGACGACGGACGACCAGCTGGCGCAATGGGATTCGCCGATGTCGGGGCGGCGCCGGCCTGGCGTAACTTGCGGGCGCCGCTGGCCGCGATCCCGCGCAGCGCTACCCAGGTCCGGGTGATCGCCGACGACGATGACCTGGCGCCGCAGCACTGGATCGCGCTCACCCCACCGCGGATTCCCCGGCTACGGACGCTGCAGGACGTGGTCGGCTCAACCGATCCGGTGTTACTGGACTGGCTGGTCGGTCTGGCATTCCCGTGCCAGCGACCGTTCGGTCACCAAAACGGCGTCATCGAAGTGCCGCAGTGGCGCATCTTGCCGGACCGGTTCGGCGCCGAGGCCAACTCCCCGGTGATGGATAACAACGGCGGCGGCCCGCTGGGCATCACCGAGCTGCTGGTGCGCGCGAGCACCGTGGCCAGCTACCTTAAAGACGACTGGTTCAGGGACTGGGGCGCATTGCAGCGGTTGACGCCGTATTACCCGGACGCCCAACCGGCCCGCCTCCAACTCGGTTCGGCAACGCGCAGCGGTCTTTGGAGTCCGGCGCCGCTGCGGCACTGATTCGCTACAGAAAGAGAACCCGCAGGGTGAGCCGCTGCGCGTGGCATTCATGCAAGTTCGGTCTGCCCTCCGCGTCCAAGGGCGTGGTAGGCGGGTCGCAGCAGTTCGGTCAACGTCCTTCCGCGAACGGCGACGCCGGTGTCGGGGAGCTGGTCGAGCAGCGTCATCGACGGCGTTGCTGGCGGGCTTCCGACTCTGACGTCGGCTTGCCATGCGTAATAGGTGTCAAGGCAGTCGAAGAGCGGTCGGGCTGCTTGTTCGGCGCGGTCGGCGGCCGGCGGTCCTTCGGTGCGGGCGGCGGCCAGGTTGGCCAGCAGATCCTCGCGCTCGCGGCCGCGCCACGCCAGGATGTCGAACGGGTCGTCGTCGAAAGATTCGGCGAGCAAGTAGAAGGTCGCGGCAAGATGCTTGCACGGGACGGCGTGATCGGGGCAGGAGCAGTCCAGCGACAGCTCCCGGGCGGTGGCGGGGAACAGCGACAGGCCGAACCCGGCGAAGACGTCCTCGATGTCGTCGGGCATCTCACCGGACAGCAGTTTAGCGGTGTACCAGGCATTTTCAGCCAGGCTCCGCTCAACTTGGGCCCATTCGGACTTGCCGAACGCGGGGATCCCGATCCGGACCCGGTACGGCCGGGCCCTGCTGCCCTGCACCTCGGCGGTGACCGAGCCCGTATCCACCTCGAGCGAGATCACCTGCCCCTTGCGCGCGTAGGTGCGGCCACGCTGCAGCCGGTTGCCCAGGCCGATGTCCTCCAGTACCGCGATGAACCGCTCCGACCACCAGGTCCGCGCGATTGCGCCGCGGGCGCTGCGCGCCTTGAGCCCACCCTCGACGGGGCGGGGCCGCGACGGCGGCGGATACCAGCTCTTATTCACCGACAGCTCCCTCCGACAGCGCGAACACCTCGCGGAGGTCGCGGGTGGACAGTTCGGTCAGCCAGCCTTCGCCGTCGGTGACCACCAGGTCGGCCAGCGCCTTCTTCTCCTCGATCATCTCGTCGATCTTCTCCTCGAGCGTGCCCGTGCAGATGAACTTGCGCACCTGCACCGTGCGCCGCTGTCCGATCCGGAACGCCCGGTCTGTCGCCTGGTTCTCCACCGCCGGGTTCCACCACCGGTCCAGGTGCACAACATGATTGGCCGCGGTGAGATTCAGCCCGGTGCCACCCGCCTTCAACGACAGCAAGAAGATGCACGGCCCGTCCCCGGACTGGAACCGGGCCACCATCTCATCACGCCGCTTCTTCGGCGTGCCACCGTGCAGGTAGGCGACGTCGCGGCCGAAGCTCGCGGCCAGGTGCGGCACCAGCAGCTCGGCGAACTCGGTGAACTGGGTGAAGCACAGCACCCGGTCGCCCTCGGCCAGGATCTCTTCCAGGATCTCCTCGAGCCGGATCACCTTCCCCGACCTGCGCCCGACCGGCGAGCGGTCGTGCAACAGCTGCGCCGGGTGGTTGCACACCTGCTTGAGCTTGGCCATCGCGGCCAGCACGTTGCCGCGCCGCTCGATCCCCTCGGTGTTCTCGATCTTGTCCATCATGTCGGCGACGACGGCCTGATACAGCGAGGCCTGCTCGGTGGTGAGCTGACAGTACTGCTTGATCTCGATCTTCTCGGGCAGGTCGTCGATGATCGCCGGGTCGGTCTTGACCCGGCGCAGGATGTAGGGCCGGGTGACCGCGCGCAGCCGCTCGGCCGGCTCGGTCTGCCCGTGCCGTTCGATCGGGATCGCGTAACGGGTGCGGAACCGTTCGGAGGAACCCAGCAGGCCGGGGTTAAGAAAGTCCATGATCGACCACAGGTCGGCGAGCCGGTTCTCCATCGGCGTCCCAGTCAACGCCACCCGGTGCCCCGCCCGCAACCGCCGCACCGCCTTGGCCGCCCGCGACAGGGCGTTCTTCACCGCCTGCGCCTCATCCAGCACCACCCGGTTCCACTCGTAGCCGGCCAGCTCGTCGATGTCGCGGGTGGCCGTGGTATACGTGCTGACGACCAGGTCGGTTTGCTCGAGGAGTTCACCCAGCGCCTCGCTGTGCAGCCGCGCACCGCCGTGATGCGCATACACCCGCAGGCCGGGCGCGAACTTCGCCGCCTCCCGCTGCCAGTTGCCGACCAGCGACATCGGGCACAGCAGCAGCGTGGGGCCGGCGTCCGAATCCTGGTGCCGCTGAAGGGTTTCCACCGCCAGCAGCTGAACGGTCTTACCCAGGCCCATGTCGTCACCCAGGCAGCTCCCCAAGCCGAGCGAGGACAGGAACGCCAGCCACGACAGGCCGCGCTGCTGGTAGGGACGCAGCGTCGCAGTGAATCCGTCCGGCGGCTCCAGCGGCCGCAGCGACTGTGCGGCGGCCCCGCCGAGCAGGTCCCCGAGCCACCCGTCGGCGCGCACAGCAGTGACCTCGAGCGGGGTGTCGATGTCGTCTGGGTGGCTGGCGGCCAGCGCGAGGATATCGGCCACGGTCTTGCGGCCGGTCGGCTTGCGCTCCAAGAACTCCAGCCCGCGGCGCAGCTGCTCTGGATCCACCGCCACCCACTGGCCGCGCAGCCGGATCAACGGGGCCTTGGTCTCGGCAAGCGCCGCGATTTCGTCCTCGGTGAGCGTGTCATCGCCCACGGCCAGCTCCCAGCGGAACTCGACGAGCTGGTCGCGACCGAACTTGCCGGCCTTGCTCACCACTCCATCGACCGGGGTGTACGCGGACAGCGCCAGCCCCAGCTTGCGGCGCCGGTCCCACCAGGACGGCAGCAGCACGCCGAACCCGGCCTCGTCGAGCCCCGCCGCCGTGCCCGACAGGAACCGGTAGGCGCCGTCGGCGTCGAGCGTGAGCTCGGACGGGCGTGCGGTGCGCAGGGCCGGCGCGAGCTCCGGGAAGATCCGGCTGGCACGGCCCAGCTCGGTCAGCAGCAGCTCCTGCGGTCGGTCCAACCACCGGCGCAGACTGTCGTCGTTGTTCCACACTTGCTCGGCGGGTACCAGCAGGCTCGGGTCCTCCGTTGACGCCAACAGGAACTCCAGCCGCCACGACAAGCCCGCCGACGTCTCGCGGTCGTCGGTCTCGATCTCGGACAACCGGAACGTCGCCCGCGCCGGGCCGACCGTGCCGGTGCCGACGTCGTCCCACGGCCGCAACGCCTGGGCCAACGCATCGAGTTCATCGGGTTCCGCGTCGAACCGGCCGTCCGGACCGGTCAGCGCCGTCAACCAATCCTCCACGGCGGGCCGACGCGTGCGGCGCCCCCGGCGTGGGGGCACCAGGTCGATCGGCGGCAACGCCGCGCGCACGGCGGCATCGACCATTCCGTCCAACGCCGACACGACCAGCTCGTGCGGGTCGTGCCCGCCACGTTCGGCCCGGCACACCGGCGGCATCGCCGAGGTGAGTGAGGTCATCGCGACCACGTCGCGACCCTGCAACACGGGACGCCAGCACGCGATCACACGATGCGTGTCGCGCCGCAGCTGCGGCAGGACCCGGCCACGCTCGACCAACTCTCGCGCGAAAGCGGCCAGCTCGGCGAGATAGCCGACGGACGCGCCGTACCGGATGTCCGCGACGGGCTCGTCGATCGCTGCCAATGCGGCCCGGGCATCCAGTTGCACGACCGGAACCGTCCACGCCAACAACGTGGGGTCGGTTCGCGTGGCGGGGCGCGAGGTGACCCGGATCAGCTCCGGCGAGTCCAGCGGCGCCGACCGTAATGACGGCAACAGCAGCACGGAGGTACCGGGCTTGCCCGGATGTATCGCCGCGATCGTGTCGGCGGGCGCCGCGAATGGGTGTGGCCGCGTGGAACGCAACGCCTGACTCGGGCTTTTCACCGCCAGATCGGAGTCCTCCGCCCACAGCCGCAAACCGCCCGACGCGGACCAAAAGCCATGCAGGACCAGCATTCAGCTCCCTCTTTCGTGCTGCGCGCTGCCAGGCTAACCGGGGGACAGCGCCGCGCCACTCCGCCGCGCCGCCGATCTACCCGAGATCCTCAAGTTCGTCCTCGAAGCACCCGAACGGCGCTCCACCAGGCGTATAGCCGACGACGAACATCCGCCGATCGCCCACCCAAACCCAGTCGGGATCGTCGAACTGCCCCGCGTCGAGATTGTCGGCGGAGCGGCGAGCGCGTTTCGGAGTTCCCCTTCGCCTGTTGCGCCGCCGCGGCATGGGCCGATCGTATCGGGCGGCCCCTGCCGGATGGGCTGGCGACACGATGTCGAATTCCCGCGTGTTCGCGCCGCGCAACATTCTGTTGTCTGCGTTGTGATTGGGCAACGCAGCTCGCTGGCCGCGTCAGAAGGGCGGTCGTGGTTCGCCGTGGCAGGGCGGTGGCGTCGATCCGACTAGGCGGCTTACCGAGGTTGACGTTCGGCTTGTCGGGCTTGGTGGTTGTGGCGTCGGACCGTTGTGTATCGCGCCAGCCGCAAACGCTTTGAGGAGACGGTACCGGCGTCACATGCATTTGAGGTTGTTGATCAGTCGTTAATATGCCCCCTGCCGGCGGGTTCGGGTGGTTCCCGAGAGCCACGATCGGCTTGGCGGGCCGCGCGGGTTCGGCTATGCCGTTTGTGGCGGGTAATGCCGTCGTATGGAGGCTGGCTGGTGTGCGTCCTTGGCGGGAAAGCTGGCGGGGCGCGCCGACTGGTGCGGGATCGTTGCTGGCTGACCACATCGTCGGTGGTCCCGCATCGTTGGCGTGGCGGGTGGAGCGGGGTCATTCGCGCTACGATCCCCTACATGCCCGACACCCGCGGCCACCGTCTGAAGGTGCTCGCGGCGGGGTTGCATCAGGTGGGCGCCAAATGCGAGAAGCTGGGCGGTGAGCTGTCTGCTACGGCCGTGCCGTCGTTTGTGGCCGCCTCACCATGGCAGGCCAGCGCCGGCGCGCCGGCGCGGTGAACATCGCCACAGCTGCGGCGCGCAAAGACGTGGCCGCGATTGCGCAGCGTGTGAGCACGCGAGGCGCTGACTACAGCAAGGCGGGCACCGCCTACACCGCAACCGACGAGAAAAGCGGCGGGCGGTTCCGCGGGCTGGTGAGTTGATGCCCGGCCTGCCGATCCGCTCTCTCGTAAACGACGGACTGATGGCGGCGCGCCAGAACCCAGCGCGCCGACCTCGATCGAGGGGCCAAGCCAAGGCCGGTCGACAGAACCTGGAAGCGAGACCCGGCGCCGACACCCGACCCCGGTCGGACAGCTGACGACCTACGTGAGGCGATTAAGGACCTTCCCCAAGGCAGTCGCCCTAATTACCTTGAGGTCCGCACCCCGGAAGACTTACGTAAGTTGTGGGACTGGTCGTCAGCGAATGCACCGACATATACCCCCACCAAGCCGTACCGAGGAGGAGATGGGATCATGCGGCAGTTGCCCGACGGAACAATCGTCGGGTTAGGGCCGAGCGACGAATATGGGCCGACAATGGATGTCCAGTTCCCCAATGGCGATTACACGTCCCGGGCAGTGCTCATTTGCTTAATCCTTGCCTTTCGCGCACCAGTTTTCGTGGCGTACCGCCGCACCAACACAACGTCCGCAGCATCCAGATGCGTCGAGCATTCTCCCGATGGAATTCTCACCGGCACACCTGACCTTGCTGGTCGCAAACGGTCTTCGGGGTGGCTGAACCAGATACTCCTCGACGGCCTCGTTGACTCGGTAAATCTTGCGGGTGTACAGCGCCGCAACCGAAGCCTTCAACCTCACCGGCGCTCTGCTGCAACCCTCGGTGCGGTCGTTTTGGGCGCGCGGGGTTGGCTGGCCAAGAGGGACAGGCCGGTGGAGATACCTAAGCCGTGACCGGGCAAGGTGATGATCTAGCGGCCGAGCAGCGTCGGTTGACGGCGGTGTCCTCGATCCCGGCTGTGGTGGCCCGCCACGTCGATGACCTGGTTGAGCTTCGTGCCGAGGATCTGCCCAGGTGGTTGACGCAGTTGAGGATGCCGGCGGGGTGGCGCCTGGCGCGCTTGGAAGGCAGCCCCGTGCAGCCAGCGCGCGTCGCAGTGTGCGGGCAGCGGCCCGATGGCCGCTGGGATGGCTGCGAGACGATCAGCGTGTTCGGGTTCACCGGCGAACCGCCAGAGGAAGCCATGCGGGACAACGCCGATTGCACGTTGCGCGACCTTGACGCCGACGACATCACGACATCCATCCCGGCCGCATCGTTGATCCCTGGAGTCACGGCCGTACGGTGCAGCGGCTATTTCACCGCCGCGGGCCAGCGTGTCTGGGCTCAATACAGCACGTTCGTCGCTGGCTTCACCGTCTCCGGTGAAGGACGCCTGATTCAGCACAGTCTGTTCGTTGACGCGAGCTGCCGCGCGAGGCTAACCGACGACATCACCCAGCTCAGCAACAAGGGTTTCTCGCCGACTTAAGCGGGCGGTGAGACCATCACCTGAGTCTTACCTAACCACTTCAGGCGGTTCGGCACAGGCATGGAAGGTTGGTTACAAGTCGTTAATCTGCCCCATAGGGCTCGCCCGGTCGGGCGACGGGCTGATGTAGGTGACCGTGACGGCGCGGGCACATCGGGCACAAATCCTATAGGTCTCGGCAGGGTCGTTGGTCGACTTCCGGCGGCCGCTCGCGGATTGGTGGATTTGGTGTGGGCGGGGGTGGGGGAGTGCCGTTATGATCGGCTGATATTGGCTCGTGCCTGTGGTGCGCGGGCGGGTTTGTGGAGGTTGGGGTCGTGGTGTTTGGCATGGTGCCGGCGGTGGTGGGGGCCTCGGCGGCGGTGGAGTCGGGGTTGGCGGCGGAGTTGGGTGCGGGGGCGGCGGGGGTGGCGCCGGGGTTGTTGGGTGTCGTGGCGATGGGCGCGGATGCGGATTCGGTGTGGTTTGCCGAGGTGTGCCGGTCGGTAGCTGCGGAGCATTTGGTGGTGGCTGGTGAGCATGCGCTGGCGCGGGGGTTGTTTTCGGGGGCGCAG
>Ga0187766_10000407_pt1 | contig 23670 bp, 23 predicted proteins | sample 0216_QUI02_MP05__4_FD_132971 | JGI IMG/M metagenome (GOLD analysis project Ga0187766, IMG submission 132971) | Tropical peat soil microbial communities from peatlands in Department of Meta, Colombia - 0216_QUI02_MP05_20_MG | ecosystem: Environmental > Terrestrial > Soil > Wetlands > Peat ... | reverse complement strand
GGAGCCGCCGCTGTCTGCTTGCTGTTGCGCGTCTGGACGTTCACATCCGCGCCAAAGGTCTCATCCCATAGCCGCGACTTGGATGACCGAGCCCTGACGCCGGTTGTCGGCACGGCAGAGAGGTCGTTTCTCGTGTCGCTTTGAATTCGAAATTCACTAGCGGGCCTCGCCCCCAAGGAGCGCGAATTTCGGATTTGCTACACAAGGCCGCAGATACGTCTCGGGGACGCTCACCTCGGTTGCACAAAAAAATTCGCGCATTTTGGGCCGACTCGGAGATGGGTTCTCGCCTTGGGGATGCTTGCGGTTGTATGATGTCGACGGGGGAGAGTACCGTCCACATGGCCGGTCAAAAAACATGACGCATCGGGGCAGGACGCTTGCGTGCGAGATCGCCGCCGCCCTTGCGTTCAAGGTAATTGCGCTGATCCTGCTCTATTTCGCCTTCTTCGGCCCTTCCCATCGCGTCGACGCAACGACCGACCGCGTGGCGTCCAACGTCTTCGGCCAGAGCCTTGTCGAGAGGGGGGATTGACATGCCCGAGCTCGATGTCGTCCAGCTATCGCGGCTACAATTCGCGCTGACAGCCCTCTACCATTTCCTGTTCGTCCCGCTCACCATCGGCCTCTCGATTTTGCTCGCGATCATGGAAAGCGTTTACGTCATGACGAGGCGCACGATCTGGCGCGAGATGACGAAGTTTTGGGGCGTCCTGTTCGGCATCAATTTCGCGATGGGGGTCGCGACCGGCATCACCATGGAGTTCCAGTTCGGCACGAACTGGGCCTATTACGCCCATTACGTCGGCGATGTTTTCGGTGCACCCTTGGCGCTCGAGGGCCTCATGGCCTTCTTCCTCGAAGCGACGCTGGTCGGCCTCTTCTTCTTCGGCTGGAACCGGCTCTCCAGGATCGGGCATCTCACCGTGACGTGGCTCGTGGCGCTCGGCAGCAATTTCTCGGCCCTTTGGATCCTCATCGCCAATGCCTGGATGCAGAACCCCGTGGGGGCCCGCTTCAATCCGGCGACGCTGCGGATGGAAATCACGTCCTTCGGGGATGTGCTGTTCAATCCGGTCGCGCAGTCGAAATTCGTGCATACCGTGAGTGCCGGATACGTCACGGGTTCGATGTTCGTACTGTCGATCAGCGCATGGTATCTCCTTAGGGGCCGCCATGTGGCATTCGCCAAGCGCTCGATGACCGTCGCGGCGAGCTTTGGGCTCGCGTCGGCACTTTCGGTCGTCGTGCTCGGCGACGAAAGCGGTTACACCGCGACGCTCAACCAGAAAATGAAGATTGCCGCGATGGAGGCCATGTGGGAAACCGAAGACCCGCCCGCCAGTCTCCTGCTGTTCAGCATCCCCGACCAGGCGGCCCAAACCAACCGATATCAGGTTTCAATTCCGTGGCTGCTCGGCCTAATCGCCACGCGCTCGATCGACCAGCCCGTCCACGGCATCAAGCAGCTCGTCGCGTCCGGCGAAGCGCGCATCCGCAACGGCCTCATCGGCTACAAGCTTCTCGTGGACCTGCGCGCCCATCCAACGATTCCGTCCTCGGCCGCGATGGAACCGTATCTCCATGATCTGGGCTATGCGCTCCTTCTCAAGCGATATACGCCCGATATCCTGACCGCCACCGACGCACAGATCCATCAGGCGGCACTCGACACCGTCCCCGACGTGCTCGCACTTTTCTGGTCGTTCCGGCTGATGGTCGGCTGCGGATTCTATTTCATCGCCCTTTTTGCCCTTTCATTCTACCTCGCGTCGCGACGGCGACTCGAACGCAAATGGTTCCTGTGGCTCGCACTCTTGAGCCTGCCGATGCCGTGGCTCGCCGCCGAGGTCGGCTGGATCGTGGCCGAGTACGGCCGGCAGCCCTGGGTCGTCGAGGGCGTGCTGCCGACATTTCTCGCGGCGTCCAACGTTCCGGCCGGCAACGTAATCTTCAGCATCGCCGGCTTCGTGCTTTTCTATTCGACCTTGGCGATCGTCGATGTCTTTTTGCTGGTCAAATACATCCGCATCGGCCCCATGCATTCGAGCACACCATCCGTGCCCGCCGGGTCGATACTCGCCCCCGGCGGGGAGTGAGGAGAGCAACATGGTTCCGATCGATTACGGTCTTCTGCGGTTCATCTGGTGGGCGCTCCTTGGCTTGCTCCTGATCGCCTTCGCGGTCATGGACGGGTTCGATCTCGGTGCGGCCATGCTGCAGCCCTTCGTCGCCCGCACGGACAGCGAGCGGCGCGTGCTGGTCAACTCAATCGGTCCGGTGTGGGAGGGCAACCAGGTTTGGTTCATCCTCGGCGGCGGCGCTACTTTCGCCGCCTGGCCAGCCCTTTATGCGACGTCCTTCTCCGGGTTCTATATCGCGATGATCCTCGTCCTCGGCGCACTGATCCTGCGACCGGTCGCAATCGCGTTCCGTAGCAAGCTCGATGCGAGAGCGTGGCGGCGAACGTGGGATTGGTTGTTCTTCATCGCCGGAGTGGTGCCCTCGCTCGTGTTCGGCGTCGCATTCGGCAACCTCTTCCTCGGAGCGCCGTTCAAGTTCGACGATGCACTCAGGCCCGACTACACCGGCGGCTTCTTCGAATTGCTCGGCCCGTTTCCGGTCCTTTGCGGATTGACCAGCATCGCGATGCTCGCAATGCAAGGCGGCGCCTGGCTCGCGGTCAAGGCGGACGGTATCGTCGCCGAGCGGGCGCGGGGTGCGGCCATTTCGGCGGCGGGGGCACTCGTCGCATTGTTTACGTTTGGCGGCCTATGGATCGCGTTTGGCATCGACGGCTACGTCATCCAAAGCCCGATCGATCCAAGCCTGCCGTCCAATCCGTTGGTGAAGACCGTCGCCCGGGAAACGGGCGCCTGGCTTCGCAATTACGGCATCCATCCTTGGCTTGCGGCCGCACCGGCCGTTGGCTATGCCGGGGCCATCCTCGCGGCGATCTTCCTGCGCGTGGGGCGCGACGTTCTCGCCTTCGTCGCCAGTAGCCTGGGTGTCGCCGGCGTGATTGCGACGGCGGGGTTCAGCCTTTTCCCGTTTCTGCTGCCGTCATCGACCGACCCCAGGAGCAGCCTCACCGTGTGGGATTCGTCGTCCAGCCCGACGACGCTATTTATTATGCTGATAGGCGCCGCGGTGTTCCTGCCCGCGATCGTCGCCTACACGGGTTGGGTATTCCATATCATGCGCGGGAAGGTGACCGCGAAGGAGATCGAGGGCGACGTGCACGAGCATTACTGATCTGAATCGGGAGACGCTTCGATGTGGTATTTTTCATGGATCCTCGGACTCGGCCTTGCCTGTTCGTTCGCGATTCTCAATGCCATGTGGCTCGAGGTCGACGAAACGAATGCGCCCCAGGCTAAAGCGTAATACCAACGGCTACGATCACCGACCGCTCGATTTTAGAGGAGACGCAGCAGAGCCCGTTGGTATAAGGCAAAGTCGGGTCAAGGCAAGTACCACCCTCCGTACTGGCTCCCTGGGGCACGGATGGAGCACGTCCCCACGCGCGGGAGCGGTCGGGCTCAGCGCGAATAGAACTCGACGACGAGGTTCGGTTCCATTTGCACGGGATAGGGGATGTCGGCGAGCTTGGGCCCGCGAACGAACTTGCCCTGCATCTTCTTGAAATCGACTTGGACATAATCGGGCACGTCGCGCTCGCCCGAGACGATCGATTCAAGCACCAGCGCCAGCTCGCGCGACTTCTCCTTGACCTCGACGATATCCTCGTCCTTGACCTGGTAGGATGCGACGGTCACGCGCCGGCCATTGACGCGAACATGGCCGTGGTTCACGAACTGGCGTGCTGCGAACACGCGGCACGAATTTCATGCGATAGACGACCGAGTCGAGGCGACGCTCGAGAAGCTGCACCAGGTGCTCGCCCGTGTCCCCGCGGCGGCGAATCGCCTCGAGGTAATAGCGGCGGAACTGCCGCTCGGTGATGTTGCCGTAATAGCCCTTGAGCTTTTGTTTGGCCGCAAGCTGCAAACCGTAATCCGAGGGCTTCTTGCGACGCTGGCCATGCTGGCCGGGGCCGTATTCGCGTTTGTTATAGGGACTCTTGGGCCGGCCCCAGAGATTGGCGCCGAGCCGTCGATTGATTTTGTATTTCGATTCCGCGCGCTTGGTCATTCCACTCTCGCTTTCGCGTTGTAAGGTTGTTGTTGTCCCGATAGGTCCAGCCTTGGCGAAGTCCAAGCGGACGGGGTCAAAATCCTCAGGAAACGGCCCACTTTCTCGGAAAGAGCCGCGGAGTATAGCCAGGAGCCTGCGTCTGTCAAATACTCGCTCGTGTGGCAAATCCTAAATTCGCCCTACCTGGGCCTCAGTCGTCCCCTCAAGCCTTGCGTGAACGCGCAGGCCGCTTGAATTTGGGCTCGACGAGGTTGGCGACGATGCCCCGGAAGGTCCGCACCTCCTGGGCCGTAAGTTCGGCCCGCTCGAGCGCGTTGCGGATATTGCGCATGACGGATGGGCGCTTTTCCTCGTTGCGGAGGAATCCGCATGCCACCAGCTCCGCCTCGAGGTGCGCGAAGAGGCCGAGGAGCTGGGCGCGATTGGCGCGCGGGCTCTTGCCAAGCGGTGTGTGTGACGCGGGAACCGTGCTGCCCGCCTGCCACCATTCATAAGCGACGATCAGTACCGCCTGCCCGAGATTGAGGGAGGCGAAGGCGGGGTTGAGCGGGGCCTGGATGACCGCATCGGCGAGCGATACGTGGTCGTTCTCGAGGCCCGCGCGTTCGGGCCCGAAGAGGATTCCGACACGCTCCCCTTTCGCGACCCGCTCGCGCGCGTCCTCGGCCGCTCGGCGCGGCGTCAGGACAGGCTTTACCATCTCACGCCGCCGCGCGGTCGTGGCGTAAAGCTGCTGCAGGCCGGCTGTTGCATCGGAAATGGCGTCGAAAATCATTGCCCGTTCCAGTACCGTGTCGGCGCCGGACGCCGCGGCTTTGGCCTTTGGGTTCGGCCAGCCGTCCCGTGGCCGGACGATGCGAAGATCCGTGAGCCCGCAATTGAGCATCGCGCGTGCGGCAAAGCCGATATTCTCGCCGAGCTGAGGCTCGACCAGGATCACCGTCGGCCCTCGGTGCCTCAATGGCTTTTGGCGCTTCGTTCGATCGGTGCCGGCCATGCCGCGATGCTATCGCTCGATCGCCCCGTCGCGGAACAGCTTGTAGACGATGCCATCGCCCAGTGCTTCGTAGGACGCCTCGATGATGTTGGGCGATATGCCGACCGTCGACCAGCGCGCGCCCTGGCCATCCGCACTTTCGATCATCACGCGCGTGACGGCGCGCGTCCCCTCGGTCGGCGTCAGGATGCGCACTTTGTAGTCGACGAGGCGCATGTCGGCGAGGTGCGGATAGTGCTTTGCGAGCGCCTTGCGCAGTGCGGTGTCGAGCGCGTCGACCGGCCCGTTTCCTTCTGCAACCTCCATGTGGGGATCGTCGCCCACGACGATCTTCACGACGGCCTGGGAGATCGTCACGATCTCGCCCTTGGCGTTCCAGCGCCGCTCCGTCTCGACGCGAAAGCTTTGCGTACGGAAGTAATGGGGCAGGCCGTCGAGCTCGCGCCGCGCCAAAAGCTCGAAGCTCGCTTCCGCACCATCGTAGGCGTAGCCCTGATATTCTTGTTCTTTCACCTTCTCGACGAGTTTCGACACCTTCGGATCGCCTGCATCTACCGCAAGGCCGATTTCGCGAAACCGTGCCAGGATATTCGACCGTCCTGCCTGGTCCGAGACGACGATGTGCCGCGCGTTGCCGACAAGCTCAGGCTGGACATGCTCGTAGCAAGTCGGGTCTTTTTCGACCGCCGAGACGTGTAGGCCGCCCTTGTGTGCGAAAGCACTCTCCCCGACATAGGGCGCATTCCGTCGCGGCGCCTGATTGAGCCGCTCGTCGAGAAGACGCGAGACGTGGGTCAGTTGCTTGAGACCGTCGCGCGAGACCCCGAGTTCGCATCCCATCTTGAGCACGAGCGTGGGGATCAGGGAGACGAGGTTGGCGTTCCCACAACGCTCGCCAAGACCGTTGAGGGTACCCTGGATTTGTCGCGCGCCCGCGCGCACGGCCGCAAGCGAGTTTGCGACGGCGTTGTCCGTGTCGTTGTGGCAGTGGATGCCGAGGCGTTCTCCGGGGATGCGCCCCGCGACATCGCGTACGATGCGCTCGACCTCATCGGGCAGCGTGCCGCCGTTCGTGTCGCAAAGGACGATCCACCGCGCACCGGCGGAACGGGCGGCCTCCACGCACTGAAGTGCATAGGATGCATTCGCCTTATAGCCGTCGAAGAAGTGCTCCGCATCGAACATCACTTCGTCGACCTTTGCGCACGCGTGCGCGACACTCTCGGCGATCATGCGGATATTCTCGTCAAGCGCCACGCCTAGCGCGGTCACCACATGGTGGTCCCAACTCTTGCCAACGAGGCAGACGGCCTTCGCCGGCGAGGCCAGAAGTGCTGAAAGTCCCGGATCGTTTGCCGCACTTCTGCCCGCACGGCGCGTCATACCGAAGGCGGCAAGCTTCGCGTGACGGAGTGCCGGGGGATTGGCGAAGAAGGCATCGTCAGTCGGATTGGCGCCGGGCCAACCACCCTCGACATAATCGATGCCGAGGCGGTCGAGCGCCGTCGCGATCGCGGCCTTGTCGACGGCCGAAAAATCGACACCTTGCGTCTGCCCGCCGTCGCGCAGCGTGCTGTCATAAAGGTAGATGCGCATTCCCACCCATTCCGTCCGCCGTGCCCGCCAGAGGTGCCAAACGTTGCCATGAAAGGCCGCGCCAAGTCAAAGACTTGGCACTGTTCCCGCCGGATAGGTCCGGGCGCTTTGTCGCATCCAGCACTTTTCGGCGCGATGTGCTGGAGCACCGGGGTCAACTGTGCTGAGTCTGTTTTGGCTGATTAGCGCAGAACGGCCAGTGGGCCTCATTTTGGGTCCGCGCGAGGTAATGATGGCCTTCTCGTGCGCCCAAGGGACTCTATTCTCGCCGCCTCGGCCTGCGTTCGGGAGCGCTGAAGTCGCCGCCCTGGTTCTTGATCATGCTGAGCCCGCTCTCGCGCTGGAAGACCAGCAGGTCCAAGGACGGCGCCTCGTCCATAATTCTTGTGAGGATCGCGTGCGCCTGCCCGCGATGGTGGGTCTGGTGATTGAAGAAATGGAGAAGAAGCGGGGCCAATTTCTGCTCGAGTTCCGCAGGCGAGCGCGTCGAGCGGTAGAGGATCGTGCCGGCAAGCGTCGCCTCGTCGAGCCGCGAGATGTAGGCGATGACGCGTGCGTCCTCGGTGCGCCGCGCCTCGAGGAGCGAGCCGAAGTCGTCGTAGAGGATGGACTCGAGGGCTTTGGGCACCTCGCCCTCGCCCGTGAAGCGGTGCATCCAAATACGGTCTCCCACGAGGAGATGGTTGAGCGTGCCGTGGAGTGAAGAAAAGAAGACGCCGTGATCGGCGCGGTACTCGCGCTCTGGCACGAGTGCCGCGGCGGCATATAGTCGCTCGTTCGCCCAGGCATTATAGGCTGCGAGCATCTCAAAGAGCGGTTTCACGGATGACTCCATCGATCCTCAAGCGGTAAATTTTCGAAGGCTGCCTCATCGCTTCGACTGATCATTTGCCGAAAACGCTGCGACAATAGCGCAAGCGACCCCCGCGGGTCTAATCTCCCGGAGACCACAACACCGCCCCCCAACCGTCTTCCACCGAAGGCAGAGCAACCATCTCAGCCATGGAGGAGACCGATGCAAGAGGCCCTCGTCGTCCGCCGCGAGACGCACATTCCAGCGCCGCCCGCCGCGGTGTTCGCACTCCTGACCGACCCGCAGATGATCCTGCGCTGGATAGGGACGGAAGCACAGCTTGAGCCGCGGCCCGGCGGTCTTTACCTCGTCAACGTCACAGGCGCTCGCTTCGCCCGCGGCACCTTCCGCGAGGTGGTGCCGGTGCACCGCTTGGCCTACAGCTTCGGCTGGGACGATAGCGAGGTCGTGCCACCCGGGTCTAGTCTGGTCGAGATCGACCTGATCGAGCGGACGGATGGAACGTTGCTGCGCCTGACCCACACTGGCCTGCCCAGTACCGAGCAATGCGCCGGACATGCGGAAGGTTGGACCCATTACTTCGATCGGCTAGCGGAGGTTGCAGCGGGACGCGACCCGGGGCCGGATCCCTGGCACGGTCGCACCGGTCCGGAGTGACCGAGTTCCGCTCCAGATTCGGCACTTCATTTGAACCTAACGCATCGCGAGACGGGCCATGCGAACGCCCGAGGCCGAAGGCGTCGCGCACAGCGAACAACCAGTCACCTCAAAGTGACTTGCGGCCGCCTGTAAAACATCCCCTCAAGCGGTGGGATGGCGGTAACCTCGCCCCGTCTTTCACCCCATGGTCAGCGGGGCATTTGTTTTCTCTCGTCGCAGAAAAATATGCACGCGAGAGGCAGGGGGTCTGAACGATACCCTACATCTTTCCCGCGCCGTGGCCGCCACCGCCCATACCGCCACCACCTGAACCGGAGCCACCAGCGCCGCCACCCGTCCCACCGCCACCCGTTCCACCGCCACCCATACCGCCACCACCTGAACCGGAGCCACCAGCACCACCACCTGCGCCACCACCCGATCCGGCGCCACCAGCACCGCCACCTCCCGTGCCGCCACCGCCCTGGTCGTTAAATGCAATGACCCCTGCGTTACCATATGTGAGGTTGTTCTGCGGTAAGACCCAACCGCTGACCGATAAAAGAATAGCCGTAAGCACGATATTCCGAAGTGTCGGCATGACCATCTCCTTCAATCTGACTGAGTGGCATGACTTCCGTAAGATTTCTGCCGAATCCCAAATGGGTGCAGGTCGGTACGCATATAAAATATGTCAGGCTCCGCACACTTACATATTTGTTAGTTCGATAAATTTCGCGTGAGAATCGCGTGGTCATGCAGTTGTAATTCGGCATTACTCGGTTGCGATTGACGCACTCGCGTGGCGAATCCGAAATTCGCCACATTAGGGGGCGGGATCGGGAGCGAAATTCGGATTCAAAGCACAATCGTGCGTTCTGACCGACAAATGATTCCTGACTTCTCCATTCGTGTGGATGCCCAGGGCAAGCCCGACCGTGACGGTTATGGGCTATTTTGCGCAGAGGCCGGTGCGCCAAAATCTAAATCGAACAGCCCTGGACTTCTTCCTTCGTCATGCCCGGGCGTGACCCGGGCATCCATGTGCTTCTACCCAAAAGAGAACGAATCATCAGACTCAGCGTACTCACACGAGGTTGTCTTCCGTGTGGTATTCGGATTTGAAGTTCCTAAACGCGGATGCCACGAAAATGCTAGGAACTTCAAATCCACCACACTAGTTCGAGGCGTTGTTGTTCATTGGCCAGAGGTGCGAACAGAGCCATGTGACGAGAAGACCGATCACGCAGCCCATGATGACCTCGCCGACCTTCTGTAGGCCATCCTCGATGCCGCTTAGCTTCGAGTGCTGGGTCAAGCCGGAAGCGATTACGAGAGCCGCATTGATCGGCGCCTGCCGCCACATGGTCTGGATGCGCACGACGTAGGACGAGACAAGCACGGCGATCGATATGGCAACTGGCACCTTCCATTCGTTCGTTCCGCCGATGGCCAAAACCGCCAGGCCGACCGCGCAGCCGACAAGCACGTTGATGATCCGGGCGCGGAACATTCGCACGGCGTTCTTTACCACCGGCTCGCTCGCCGCGATCATCGATGCAATAGCCCAAATCGGGTTCGCATCGGCCAAGAACCGCAGCAGAAACCACAGGATGCTCGCGCCAATGAAGACGTTAAGGGCGAAGCGAACGCCGAGCAGGTTGTCTTCCTGAAAACGCGCGAGCAGTTTCATCGAGGCCGGTCCGACACGGGTTGGTTGCCTATTCAAGCGCCTGCCTCGGGTCGCCGCGCAAACGGTATACCATGCCGGTCTTTGTGGTGCTGAGGTCCAGGCCGTCGCGATCGGCTTGCTGAAGTGCTATGAAGAAGGCGCGCGCCCTTTCGAGGGCCTTGTCGTGGAGCGCATCGCGACGCTTGAACTTCGCCTGGAATGCGAATTCGCCGCAGAGTGGGCGATGCATACCGCGCTCGCGCCACAGAGCTATGTTCGCTTTCGCTGTGACGCCCTTGCCGAAATCGAGCATGCCGAGATCCTGTAGCACCTCTTCGACGATCGTTTGATTCACAAGCTGGACGTAGTCTCGCGATTTACTTAGGTGCGTGAGGCAAGGAAAGATCTTGGCCAGCGTCGCCATCGACGTCCGTTCGCCTTCCGGCAATTGGCTCAGACCGAACTGAACGTTGTGCGAGAACAGCAGTCGGTAGCCGCCGACCTCTCCCTTGAGTGGCAGTGCCTCGGACTTGAACTTGATCCGATATTTGCCGGGGACGTTCGGCCGCACGTCAAGCGATGCGGCAGCCTGGGCCTCGGGATGCCGGAACTTGAACACGATCTCGGGTTCTCCGGCAGGGAATCCCAGCTCGTAACGGATGCGTCGGCGCAAGATGAAGGCGTTGTAGTAGAGCTGAAAATCGGGCGTATCGAGGAACAGCACCTCGCGGATCTGCGGCCTCAGTGCGACGCCCACGCCGTCGCAGACAATGCCGCATTTCTTCGCCACGTTGCGGATCATCGCGCCATACTCGAGGAATGCCTGAGCGGCGGTAAAGCGATCGGGCTTCAGAATCAGCTTACATTCGAGGTAGTTGACCTCGTCCAGCGGATGGCCGTCACTGTACTCTCCCGGAGGTAGGCGGGGAACAAGTGCCGGCAGCACCTTCGCCACCGTGTCAGATGGTGCCGGCTCCACTTCAGAAGGCGCCGGCTCCGCTACGGCTACCGCCAAATAGCGTCGAAGCGATGCGATATTGGCTTTGGTATAATTTGGATCGGTCGGAAGCGTTGTTGTTAAGTTTCGGTCATTTGGTGGAGTTGCCGCACGCGCCGCCAGGTTCCGGGCCGATCCGTATGCGCCATGAAAAAGGTCTCTAATTGCATCCAGCAAATATACGCGCTCCCAAAGATCGGGCTCGCGGCCATCACTCTGGATTGCTGTTATCCTACGCTCGATATCGGCCACGGCGTGCGCCTTCTCGTCTCTTGGCATCTGCGGGATTTCCTCATTGGCCATGGCCTTGGCTCCCACCCCAATTAACGCTCTGCAACATATTAGTGACTTAAATATCAAGGAGCGCTGTCCGTTGTGTGACGCTTTCGCGTCAAGCCGACCCGATGCGGCAGGCATTGCGGTGCGAGTGCCCTTCCTCGCGCCGCGGTCGCCGGCGGGGCTTTTGTTTGGGCGTGCGAAGGAAATGCAGGCCGTCTTTCGCGCAGGCTTTCCCTTGTCTCCATCGAAACTCCGAGCGCGGCGATCCAGCGTACTAGGACAACGCACTCGAGTGCGCGTTCAGGCTCAGCGAGAAGACGAATGCGTCGCGTGTCAAGGAAGAGAACAAGCCGATACTTCCATTACGCAACCATCGCCATACTGGCGCGCGCAGTCGGCCATTGCAGCACCCTCGGCTTTACCGCGCGTGGCGGCGTAGGCGGTCGCGAACACGCCCTTGTCCTCCACCGCCGCGAGTGCCGCACAGGTATTGTAGAAGTGGTAGACGACTTTGCAGTCGTCGCCGTTCGGCTTGCATCCTTCGAGCGCGACCCGGGCGGCAGCGTCGGCACTGTCCTGGTTATAGGAGAAACCCCACGCCGTGCTTTCCGTCCCATAAGCGAGGGCGCCGTAGGCGGTGGTCGTCTTCGACCGCTGCGGAGGGCAACGCAACACGCAGTCGTTCCGGAGCGATTGCCAATTGTTGGGGTTGGTCAGCGGATTATAAAACGACGAGCAATTGCTGATGCAGTCCGCTCGAACCGGCTCAAGCGGTGCGGTGCCGACGAGAGCAAAGCCGAATACCGGAACGACGATCATCCAGCGGTGTCTCACGGGCCCCCCTCCGCGAGCGGCACGGGGGTCTCGCCGTGCCCCCATTATCGCCCCCTATCTGTCTGAACGAGCGCCGGCCTAAGGTAATCAAGGACATTGGTCTGCACAGACAAATACACGGAAATACAGGATAGATCAATGAAACCATTGTAGTTTCATGCTTAGTTTGCGATTTTCGGCAGAATAAAGTCGATGGAATTTTAAGCGTTTATTAGCCCATTTTGCACATGATGTCCCTTCGGTCGGGCAATAGTCGATGGCGGCTTAGATGGCGGGACTGAGTGAAATCCTGAATCTTTCCAGATGGCGCAAGGATCGGCGCACTCACCCGCGCACGGAGTTGCCCACGCTCATGCTCATTGCCTCATGGCGCCGCTTCGAGGCGAAGGACTGGTCCCTCGGGGGCTGCCTGATCGAAGCGTCCCCCGGTGCGTTCAAGGTGGGTGATCGCATCGAGGGGAAAATCGAGATTCGCGGCTCGAGCGAGCGTGGCGAGTTTCTTGCCGAGGTCGTGCGCGCACAGGATTCGGGCGAGTTCGGCCTGCGCTGGCTCGAGGTCTCGGTCAATCTCTTCGCCGAGATGGCAAGCGTCAGAATGGGCTGAGCCCAATTCGGCTATTTGCCCTCCACGAGCGGGCATCCGCCCGCCTCGATCGGCCGGAAGGCGTCTTGCGCGGGGATCGTTTCGACGAGCTTGTAATAGTCCCACGCACCCTTCGATTCCTCCGGCCGTTTTACCTGGAATAGATACATTGGGTGGAGCGCTCGGCCGTCGGCACGGATCGAGCCGGGCCCGAAAAGCGGATCGTTCGTCGCCATCGCCTTCATCGCCGCAACGACCCGCCGACCGTTGTCGCTTCGATTAACCGCAAGCGCCTTGAGATAGTGAAGAGTCGCGGCGTAAGCGCCGGCCTGAAGTGCGGTCGGCATCCGGCTGTCGTGGAGCGTTGCGAAGCGCTGGCTCCAATCGCGGGTCTCAGGGCTCAGGTTCCAGTAAAACGGCTCTGCCAAATAGACTCCCTGGGCCGCCTTGAGGCCGATTGCGTGCACATCGGTGATTTCGGTTGCAAGCCCGGCCAATGCCTGACCGCCCGAACCGACACCATGCTCGGCCGCCTGCCGGATCGCGTTGTGAATGTTGGCGCCGGTGACCGCCAAGCCGATCGCCTTCGCGTGCGAACCTTGCGCCGAAAGCACCGCCGGCGAGAAGTCGGGATAGTCGAACGGCGTGCGCACATCGCCGACAACGGTGCCACTGGATTTTTCGATTGCCGCGCGCGCGTCGCGCTCGAGCGCCAAGCCAACCCGGTGGTCTCCCGTGATGAAGAACCAACTATCGTCGCCGAGTTTCAGAAGGCCGCGCGTCGTAGCCGTCGCGACGGCCCACGCATCGAGCGTCCAATGCACGGTATTGGGCGAGCAAGCGCTGCCGGTCAGTTCCTCGGTCGTCGGTGCGGTCGCAAGCAAGACCTTGTTGCGCTCGCGCACGACCTCATTGACGGCGAGTGCGACCGGCGACACCGCGACATCGACCACGACATCGACACCTTGATTGTCGAGCCATTCGCGCGCGATCTCAGCACCTATCTCGGACTTGTCCTGGTGATCGGCCGAGACGACTTCGATCGGCATGCCGGCGACAGCGCCGCCGAAATCCTCAACCGCCATCCGCACGGCGACGATCGATCCTTCGCCGGCCGCATCGGAGGCAAAGCCCGAGAGATCGGTCAGCACGCCGATCCGTACGTTGCCCTTGGCGACTTCGGCGGACGGAACTGACGGGAAAACAGAGATCGATACCAGGAGCGCAGCAATCCACTCGCACGCGCGCCGCCGCAGCACCCTCTTCATTCGCCCCCTTTTGCCCGGACTTCTTCGCCGGTCCCGGCTTCGATCGGCTTTCGCCTTTGCACGCAGCATATCAAGGCAGATCGCAGAAAGCGAAGGGCATTGGATCGGGAGAAGGGGTCGGCCAACGCTATCCGGCCCGCCGCCACGTGGTTCCACGCGGTGTGTCTTCAAGCAAGATCCCGCGCGCCAAGAGATCGCCTCGAATGCGATCGGCCTCGGCAAAATCCTTCGCCTTCCTCGCGGCATTTCTCGCGGCGATCAGGGATTCGATCTCGGCGGCCTCCTGGTTCCCACCATGGCCGACCTGGCCCTTGAACCATGCCTCCGGGTCCTGGCTCAGAAACCCCAGGAGACGACCACCGGCGAGAAGTGCCGCGCACAATTTTGCCTGTTCGGTCCGGCGGCCGTCTTTGTTGGCAATGTTGAGTTCGCCGGCAATCTCGTGCAGCCGTGCCAATGCCAAGGGCGTGTTCAAATCGTCGTCGAGTGCTTCGAGAACCTCAGCTTGCGTGTCGGTCGTCGCGAGCGGCACGCCGGCCGCGGCAACACCTCTAAGCGCACCGTAGAATCGATCGAGCTGCTGCCTTGCCTGGAGAACCACTTGGTCGGTGAAGTCGAGCGGCTGGCGGTAGTGGGCGCCAAGGAGGACGAGACGGAGCACCTCGCCGGGGATACCCTGCTCGAGAAGCTCGCGCACCGTCCTGTGGTTGCCGAGCGATTTCGACATCTTCTCGCCATTCACCATGACCCAGCCGTTATGTACCCAAACCCGCGCGAACGGCTTGCGGTGAACGGACTCGCTCTGCGCGATTTCGTTTTCATGGTGCGGAAAGACGAGATCGAGGCCGCCTCCGTGAATGTCGAACGTCTCGCCGAGGTGCACTTCGCTCATCGCCGAGCATTCGATGTGCCATCCAGGCCGGCCGCGGCCCCAGGGGCTCTCCCAACCGGGCTGGTCCTCGCTTGACGGTTTCCACAGCACGAAATCGGCGGGATCGCGCTTGTAGGGAGCGACCTCGACACGGGCGCCGTCGATCTGCTCCTGCCGATCACGGCCGGAAAGCTTGCCGTAATCAGGATCGGAAGGGATATAGAAGAGGACGTGCCCGTCGGCGGCATAAGCGTGCCCACCGACGATGAGGCGCTCGATCATCGAGATCATCTCGCGAACGTGCTCGGTGGCACGCGGCTCGCGGGTCGGCGGCAAGGCGCCCAGTGCCGCCATGTCCGCGTGAAACGCCATCGTCGTGCGGCGCGTCAGCATCTCGATCGGCTCGCCACTCTCGCGCGCGCCATCGATGATCTTGTCATCGATATCCGTGATGTTGCGGACGTAAACGACGCGCTCGACCCCGTAATGCAGGCGCAGCACGCGAAAGAGCAAATCGAACACAACGACCATTCGCCCGTTGCCGATATGCGCGAAATCGTAGACCGTCGGGCCGCAGGCATAGAGCCGCACCCGCGCCGGGTCGATTGGCGTGAAGACTTCCCTTTTGCGGCTCAGCGTGTTGTAGAGAACGAGCGGCACGGCGGTTCCCCGGAGGAATGAGTCGAAATCAAGCGGCTAGTCGTAGCAAATACGGCATCGGCGGTCGATGCCGCTATTGCTCGACGATCCGAAACGAATCGAGAAAACGCATGATGCCAGGGCCTTGCTCGAATCCGGGGGACGTCAACACCATGAGCGTATATTGCCGATCGCCCAAGACGTAAACCCTGAGCTTCGCGATGCCGCCCGCTTGGCCGGCGGATTCGGGCAATTCCAGCGTTACGTCGCGCGCAGTACCCCCGCCGAACGCAAGCGCCTTTTCCTCGCGCACCTTGGCGCCATATTCCTTGACGAGCGTGTTGCGCGCAACGTCGATGACCTTCTCAGCACCCGCGCGCTGGACGGTTCCCGACGGGAAAACAAGATATGAAACGCTGAAAGTAACCGGCGTACGTTCCAGGACATATTGCCGAAACGTCGTTCCGCTAGGGTCCGTGTTGCGGCTGACGACATGCGGCGCGCCGGGCATGGTTACCACGAAATCGGCCTCAGGCATGCGGAATTCACGCCAGATATCCTGCCCGGACGCCGCAATACCGACGCAAAGCATCGCGAGGCTCGCCAAAATGGCGCACAATCCCGCGTGAGCGGAAATTCGCTCGACGGCATTTGGCCCGCTCATGGACCGAGAATCTTGAATGAGTTGTGAAAACGCAGCGTATCGCGGCTCTTTTCGCTACCGGGAGGGCCACCCGTGATCGTCTGATAGAGGCGGTCGTGCACCAGGTAAATGCGGTACATCTGCGTGTAGCCGACATCGTCGGCGAATATGATCTCGCGTCCAGGGTGCTTGTCGAGAGCGATGTGCCTGTCCACGAGGACCTTCACCGGCTGACCCGTCACCAGATTATTTCGCGCCTGATCGAGGATGCGTTGTGGATCTTTGTGGGCGAATGCGTTGGTCGCAAAGTCGTCGAAGCCCACGACATAAGTCGTGCCGCCTAGTTCGACCACGAATTCGTGGGAGATCACCGAGCCGGCACCGGGAGGGTCGGAACGCTCCGTAGGTGCGCTGGGGAAGAGTGCCGCGAACTTGCCGACATCCGAGCGATATTCGACCCACTTGTCGGCGGCCAGAGCGGGCGCCGATAAACAGCACACCATGCAGGCGGTTGCCACGATGCGTGGCGGCACGAAAGCCGCTGCCGCATCGGCACAGCATCTTAGCCAGGAACGTTTGCGCGTTGGCTGCATCTCGGCGATTGTCACTAAGCGGTCTCGCCAAGAAGTCGGGCCGCCGCCTTTCTCCGACCGATGAGCGGGAGAAGGTGGGCAAGCTCCGGACCGCGTTCCCGCCCGGTGAGTGCAAGACGCAAAGGATGGAAGAGCGCTTTCCCGCTCCGTCCCGTCGATTGTTTGATTGCCGCCGTCCACGCCGGCCAGACGTCATGGTTCCACGGCTCGGGCGGAAGCAGACCCGCCGCCGTGCGCGCGAGGGCTGGGTCCTCGATGAGCGGTGCTATATCGCCATGAACGATGCGCCACCAGATCGCCGCATCGTCGAGACGCGACAGGTTGCCGCGCACGATCTCCCAAAACGCGCGGTCGACGCCGCGAAGTCCAAGGGCTTCGAGCCGGCCGGCCACGGCGTCGAAGGCCGTTATGTGCAGAAGACGAGCGTTCAGGCGATTAAGCTCCTCGACGTCGAATTTCGGTGTCGCACGGCTGAAATGGGAAAGGTCAAATTCGGCCACCAACTCGCCGAGCGTCTGACGCGGCTCGATCGCATCCGAGGTGCCGAGCTTCGCGAGCAGACTGTTGAGCGCCATCGGTTCGATGCCGCTCGTGCGGAATTCGGCCAGCGACATACTGCCGAGCCGCTTCGAGAAGCCGCCACCGCTCGCATCGGTGAGCAGCGGCAGATGCGCAAAGTGCAGCGCCCGCGCGTCCCCGCCTAGCGCTTCGAACAGCTCAATATGCGGCGCGGTGTTCGTGACATGATCCTCCCCGCGGATCACGTGCGTGATATCAAAGTCGAGGTCGTCGACAACGGAGGCGAACATGTAAAGCGGCCTGCCATCGGCGCGAACCAGCACGGGATCGGAGAAATGGCCCGGCTCGAATCGCACTTTGCCACGCACAAGATCGTCCCACTCGACGGGCCGGTCCGTAAGGCGGAAACGAAAATGGGGCAACCGCCCCTCGGCCTCGAGCTTGCGCTTTTGTTCATCGGAGAGTTTGAGTGCGGAGCGGTCGTAGACCGGCGGCAGGCGCCGGGAGAGCTGCATCTTGCGCATGATTTCGAGTTCTTCCGGCGTCTCGTAGCAGGGATAGAGGCGGCCCATCGCGGTGAGCTTTCGCGTTGCTTCGTGATAGCGGCCAAGCCGATCCGATTGGCGGGCAAACCGGTCCCATACGAGTCCAAGCCATGTGAGATCGCGCTCGATCGCCTCCTCGTAAGCGCGAGTTGACCGCTCCTCATCTGTGTCATCGATCCGCAAGAGGAATGTGCCGCCATGCTTGCGCGCGAAGAGCCAATTAACGAGTGCGGGACGGCCGTTGCCGACGTGGAGCCGGCCCGTGGGGCTCGGCGCTATTCGTACGGCGACCGTCATGCCCCCGAACCTAGCCCTTGAACCGATTGGTGATGGGGTAGCGCCGGTCGCGCCCGAAGGCGCGGCGTGTGAGTTTGACGCCGGGTGGGGCTTGCCGACGCTTGTATTCGGCCCGATCCAGCATCCGCCAGATCTTCATGACAGTTTCGCGGTCGAAGCCCTTTTCGACGATCGCCTCGGGGCGCATCTCGCGCTCGATCAGGCATTCGAGAACACCGTCGAGTATTTCATAAGGCGGCAGTGTATCCTGATCGAGCTGGTTGGCCTTGAGTTCCGCGGTCGGCGCCTTGGCGATGATGCGCTCCGGAATGACGCGTCCGGCGGGACCGAGTGCCCCCTCCGGATGCACCTGGTTGCGCCAGCGGGAAAGCGCGTAAACGGTCGTTTTGTAAACGTCCTTGAGCGCGTTGTAGCCGCCGCACATATCGCCATAAAGCGTTGCGTAGCCAACCGACATCTCCGACTTGTTGCCAGTCGACAGCAGCATGTGCCCCTTGGCGTTACTGAGGGCCATAAGCGTCAGCCCGCGCGCCCGGGGCTGAATGTTCTCGGCCGTAACGTTCGTCGGCTTGCCGCCGAGCGCCGGTGCCAGCATCGCATCGAACGCCTCCATCGCGGGTGCGATCGAGATCGTATCGAGCTCGCAGCCGAGTAGCCTCGCGAGGTCCTCCGCGTCCGCCATGCTATGGTCCGAGGTGAAGCGCGACGGCAGACGCACGCAATGCACACGCTTCGGCCCCAGGGCATCGGCCGCCACGACCGCTGTAATGGCGGAATCGATGCCGCCCGAAAGTCCGATGAGAACCCCGGGGAAGCCATTCTTGCCGACATAGTCGCGCACCCCGAGCATCATAGCCTGATAGATGGAATCGAGGCCGTTCGCCACCGTCTCGATCGGCCCTTCGACACACCGCCACTTCTCCCCATCGCGCCGCCAGCGCGTGGTGATGACTTGTTCGCGCCATGCCATGGCCTGCGCGGCAAGGCTCTTGTCCGCATTGACCACGAAACTGGCACCGTCGAAGACGAGTTCGTCCTGCCCGCCGACCTGATTCACGTAGACGAGCGGCAATCCTGTCTCGGCAATGCGGGTGAGTGCCAAATTGAGGCGCTCGTCGACTTTGTCGCTCTCGAAGGGGGAGCCGTTCGGCACGATCAGAATTTCGGCCCCCGACTCAGCGAGCGTTTCGCTCACCTCGGGGTACCACATGTCCTCGCAAATCATGAGTCCCAAACGCACACCCTTGAAGACGATCGGACCGGGCGGCGGAGCGGCTGCAAAGACGCGCTTTTCGTCGAAAACGCCGTAATTGGGGAGATCGTGCTTGAAACGTGTCCGGGATACCGCCCCGCCCTCGAGCAGCAATGCCGCATTGAAAAGCTTGCCGTGGCCTCGCCAAGGGGTACCGAGTATCAGGGCCGGACCGCCGTCGGCGGTCTCCTTGGCGAATGCGTTGACAGCCGACTCGATCGCGTCCTGGAACGCGGGCTTCAGCACGAGATCCTCGGGGGGGTACCCTGAGACCACCAGTTCGGATGCGACGACAATGTCAGCCTGCGACTTGGCCGCTTCCGCTCGCGCGGCACGGAGCTTGTCGATATTCCCGGCAATGTCCCCAACGGTCGGATTGAGCTGCGCCAGTGCAATGGAAAGGTTGTCGGTCATGCTCGGGTCAGGGGCTTTCGCGGCGCTGAGGCGACGTCGGGATGGACGCCCCTAAGCTATTGCGCCGCAACATTGAAGCTATGGCGGGGGACAGGGCATGTCAATGGGACCGGCCTTATGGCAACCCTACTTCTGGCGGAGGAGCCATTCGCGCCCCACCTTGACCCGGGCGACGCCGTCATAGGCCACGATATCGGCCGTTGCGTAGGTCTCGCTCCAGCTCTCGGGCAAGTAGGAGCCAGTGCCGATCGCATCGATTGGGGCGCGCGCCTCTGCCATCACCTTGCACTTTGCCGGGCTGAAGCCCGACGAGGCGACAAGCTTCACCTTGTCGAATCCGGCCTCGTTGAGCCGCTCCCGCACGTGCCAGATTGCCGCCGCGGATACGCCTGGCCCGATCAGATAGCGCAGCTCCGTATCGGTGCGGTATCCACGAATGGCGTCAGGCGCGTTTCGCTCGATGGCCGCATAAGAACCGGGCGGATCGAGGAATTCAACAAAGCGTCCGCCCGGCGTGTCGAGCCGGATCGAAAGGTCGCCACGCGCCGCAAGGTCGGGAAAGCGGCGACAGACGGCGAGGGAATCCGTGACCTCTTGGCCGAAATAATCGACCAGCACCGTAAGCGGCATCGCCGGGTTGGCTTCGCGGAACATTTCGGCTGCACGTACCGTCGAGCCCGCATAGCCGATGAGTGCATGGGGCATGGTGCCGAGTCCGTGACTTTGCCCGAAAAAATGCGCCGTCGCGTCGGTCGCGTTGCCGACGAACCCTTTGGCGCCCACCTTGCGCCGCGCACGCGCCGATCCGACCGCCGCGGCATAGGCCATCATCTCCGCCATTTCACCGCCGGCGCAATGGCGCGCATCGAAGGCAAGGAAGGCAACCTCTGGCAAGTCCGCGCACATGGTGAATGCGTTGTAGGCGGCGACACAGGGCGAGCCGATCTTCTGGAGATAGATCGTCTCGAGATCGACCAGGTGATAAAGCGGCCCCGAAAGATAGATGAGCGGCTCGCCCGCCCCCACCCATTTGCCTTCAGGGTATTTAAGTTCGATATCGAACTTGGTTTGCCGACTTTCCGCCACCGCCTCGAGCCACTCAATCGCAAGGCGGGGTGCCGATATCACCGGACGGCGCATGAATATCGCGTAGGTCGCGCGCGTGTCGCCGAACTTTCCGACGACTTCCTTCGAGCGGTTGAAGTACGCGTCGGTCAGGTGCGCAATGTCATCGATCTTCGGGTTCATCGCCCTACAGCAGGTCCCATTGCCACGGCCGCCACACTAGGGGGGTGCGCGAGAGTCGGTCAAGCCCACATTTGTTACGAATCCCTCATGTGGCGAATCCAAAACTCGCTCACGGTCCCGCACGCAGCTGTGCCGAATTTCGGATTCGCCACACGAGGGTCCAACAGTTGATTCCGATCCTCTCCACTCATCAAGCCACGAGCGTTGAAAGGCGTGGATGCCCGGGTCAAGCCCGGGCATGACGGTTTTGAGGTATTATGCGCAGAGTGCTGAATCGCTGCCGAAGCGCCAAAATCCAAGCCGGATTGCCCAAGACTTCTCCATTCGTCATGCCTTCTCCAGTCGTCATGCCCAGGCTTGACCCGGGCATCCACATCGGGGGCGAACATTCATGGCAAGGTATTTCGGGGCACTCACGCTCGTTCTATTGCTCGGCATGGTGCTCGTTCGCGTCCGGCTGATGAAAAGGCGTGGAATAAAGGCGTTGAAATTCGGCGTCATCGACAAGAAGGATTTCTTGATCCTGCCGTTCGCACTTTTCTATTTCTATGTCGTCTTCGCGGCGGCATTCGGTTTCGCTGGCATCGGTTCGCATGCCTTCTTCAATTCCTCCGCCGTATCGTGGCTCGGCGTGTTGTTCTGTGCAGTGGGGCTGTCGGCATTATTCTTGAGCCTCGTTTCGTTCGGGCGGAGCTTCCGTGTCGGGATCGACACGGACCGCCCCGACAGACTCGTTACGACCGGAATCTTCGCATTCAGCCGCAATCCGATCTATGTGGCCTTCGCCATCGTCTTGATCGGCGAATTCCTGATCTTCGCGAATTGGATACTTTTGACCTATGCGGGCGGAGCCTTTTGGCTGTTCCACCGGCAGGTCTTGCGCGAGGAAGCGTATCTCGCGCAACAATACGGCCAAGAATACTTGGCGTACCGCAAGCGCGTGCGACGATACTTGTAGCGAGTCGCTTGACTTCGTCGAACCGCCTTCGACGCCGACGTTAAGACGCCGCCGCGATACGGTCCGGCCGACCTTGGCGGAGCGCTTTCAGTTCTTCGGCGATAAGGAAAGCAAGCTCGAGCGCCTGGGTGGCGTTAAGACGCGGGTCGCAGTGCGTGTGATAGCGATCCGCAAGCTGAGTCTCGTCGATCGCCTGGGCGCCGCCAATGCACTCGGTGACCTCCTGGCCCGTCATCTCGAAATGAACCCCGCCGGCATAAGTTCCCTCGCCCTGGTGAACGCCGAAGAAGCGCCGTACCTCGAGCAGGATGCGGTCGAAGGCCCGGGTCTTGAAGCCGTTTCCGGTCTTGACCGTATTTCCGTGCATGGGATCGCACGCCCACAGAACTTTGCGGCCCTCGCGTCCCACCGCCCGGATAAGCACCGGCAGCTTGCTCTCAACCTGATCGGCACCCATTCGCGATATCAGGGTCAGTCGGCCGGGCTCGTTCGCGGGATTGAGAATGTCGATGAGGCGCAGAAGTTCATCCGCCTGCATCGACGGTCCGCATTTGAGGCCGAGCGGATTCTTCACACCGCGCAGGAATTCGACGTGAGCGCCGTCGTGCTGGCGCGTACGGTCGCCAATCCAAACCAAGTGCGCCGAGCAATCGTACCAATCGCCCGTCAAGCTGTCCTGACGGGTCAGGGCACGCTCATAAGGCAGGAGAAGGGCTTCGTGCGACGTATAGAACGCAACCTCGCGCACGCTCGGCGATGTGTCCGACGTAAGCCCGCACGCCTCCATGAAGGCGAGCGCTTCCGAGATTCGGTCGGCCAACTCCCGGTACCGCGTTCCAGCGTTGCTGGAGCCGACGAAGTCGAGCGTCCAGCGGTGGACCTTGTGGAGATCCGCGAAGCCGCCAAGGGCAAAGGCGCGCAGCAGGTTCAAGGTCGCGGCGGATTGATTGTAGGCCTGCACCATGCGCGCCGGGTCGGGCCGGCGCGCCGCGGCGTCGAACTCGATGCCGTTGATAATGTCGCCGCGATAGCTCGGCAACGACACGCCATTCTTCGTTTCGCTCTCATCCGAGCGGGGCTTTGCGAATTGCCCCGCCATGCGGCCGACCTTGACCACCGGAAGTGCGGCGCCATAGGTCAGGACCACCGCCATCTGGAGGAACACCTTGAAGCTGTCGCGGATGTTGTTCGCCGAAAACTCGGCGAAGCTCTCGGCGCAATCGCCGCCCTGGAGCAGGAAGGATTTGCCTTCGACGATGCGCGCGAGCTCGGCCTTGAGGTTGCGCGCTTCGCCCGCGAAGACGAGCGGGGGAAACTTGGCGAGCTGCACTTCGGCGCGTTGGAGGGCCGCCGGGTCCTCGTAGACCGGTGCCTGACGGGCGGGTTTGGCGCGCCAGCTATCTGGCGTCCATGGAGCTGCCATGTTCGCGTCCTTCGATGTCGCGGGCCGGAAAGACCATGCTATACGACGAACGGTGCGCAATTTCCAGGTGATTCAGGCGTGGGGCCGAGGCCCGGCCGCACCGGGCTTTACTCCGCCGCTTTCTGCTCGGGTTCTTGCACGGCCTTGCGCATGGTGACGAACTCCTCGGCCGACGTCGGATGGATGCCAAGCGTGCGGTCGAAGTCACGCTTGGTCGCCCCCGCCTTGACGGCCACGGCCAGGCCCTGCACGATCTCGGACGCCCCTTCCCCGACCATGTGAACGCCCACGACCCTGTCGGTCTCCCCATCGACCACGAGCTTCATCATGGCGCGCTCGTTGCGGCCGGACAGGGTGTGTTTCAAAGGCCGGAAGCTCGTGCGGAAGATCCGGACCGCGCGAAGGCGTTCTCGCGCCGTTTCTTCGGACAG